>OFRM01000199.1_pt1 | contig 26642 bp, 33 predicted proteins | sample 1543101 | NCBI WGS metagenome assembly OFRM01 (sample SAMN07774223, study PRJEB24372) | wastewater metagenome | isolation source: Exp Tend VB 0WW | collected 2016-02
GTCCAAGTGTGCGAAAGTAGTTGCAGGCGCCGGGTCTGTTACGTCGTCCGCAGGCACATATACGGCCTGTACAGAGGTCACAGAACCTTTTTTAGTAGAGGCAATTCGCTCTTGTAGGGCACCCATCTCTGATGCTAGGTTTGGCTGATAACCCACAGCAGATGGCAAGCGGCCAAGTAGGGCTGATACTTCAGCACCAGCCTGCGTAAAGCGGAAAATGTTATCGACAAAGAATAATACGTCAGAACCTTTATCACGGAAACCTTCAGCAATCGTTAGACCTGACAAGGCAACGCGCAAACGTGCACCAGGTGGTTCATTCATTTGTCCAAAGACTAGGCTGGTTTTGTCCAACACGCCCGATTCTTCCATTTCATTGTAGAGGTCGTTACCTTCGCGAGTACGCTCACCGACACCGGCAAACACAGAGTAGCCACTATGGAACTTAGCGATGTTGTTAATCAACTCCTGGATAAGCACAGTTTTACCCACACCAGCACCACCAAAGAGACCAACCTTACCACCCTTGACCATTGGGCTCAACAGGTCAATAACCTTGATACCTGTCTCTAGGATTTCAACGTTACCAGACTGATCAATCAGGGCAGGTGGATCGCGGTGAATCGCAGCGTGCTCTTTGAATGAACCCTTTTTGCCATCAATGGGATCACCAGTAACATTAAACATACGCCCGAGTGTTTCTTCGCCAACAGGCACAGTGATAGCGGCGCCAGTGTCGATAACTTCTGTGCCACGCTCCAGACCGTCAGTCGAACCGAGTGAAATAGCACGAAGGCTTGTTTCGCTCAAGTGCTGTGCGACTTCCATGGTGACCAAAACGTCACCGTTTTGCACCTGCAGTGCGTTATAAATAGCGGGTAGGCTGCCGAGTGGGAACTCGACGTCTACAACCACACCCACAATCTGTGAGATCTTGCCGCTTGTCTTGGTCTTTGCTGCTGTTGCCATTAGTTTTCTCCTTCTTTCTGACTTATCGTTGTGTCAATTATTGCAAATGCTTTTGCTAGCATATCTGTCTCTTCGTCTTCTTTACCAAACGTTGCCAGCTGCGAGGAATCAATCCATTGTCCTTCCGAATGATCATCCGGATTGATGACCGGCTCGGCGGATACATCGGCAAGTTCACATAAGTAGCAAATCTCTACCTTAAAGGTAGCTTCGCTCTCATACGTGAACGCACCGACGATCTGTCCGACAGTGACTTCGACATTGATTTCTTCACGAACTTCGCGCTTTAGGGCGTCTTCAAGCGTTTCGCCTGGGTCAACGTGTCCACCAATGAGTTCATATCGACCAGGCCACGTCTGCTTGGTATCTGCACGCTTAGCGATAAACAGTTTGTTGCCACGGCGAAGCAAGGCAACTACCACAATGTTTGTGTTGTGGCCGTCTATGCTCATGACGAGATAGCCTCCGCACCACCGGTTATTTCGGCTAATTCTTGTGTAATAGCCGCCTGACGAGCGGTGTTAAATGCGAGCGTCAAATCAGCAATCAAATCAGTTGCATTGTCAGTAGCATTTTTCATTGCCATCATACGCATGCTGTGTTCTGACGCGATGCTTTCAAGCATCGCTTGATACACCTGGACCTCTAGCAGGCGCTCTGTGACATTGTCGAGCACATCCTGGATAGACGGCTCAAACGTCGTGTTGTCGAGCGCGTCCTGGGCTTCTTCGGTAGACTCAAACCGAGCAGGCAACAACGACAATGGCGTTGCTTCTTGCACCAGATTTGACTTGAACTGTGTGTAGATTAGCTGCACATCGTCAACCAGCGCATCACGGTACATATCTGCAGCCATGCTCAGAATTGGGCGGATGTCATTGGCGTCTGGCCTGTCGCCGATTTCGGTGTAAGCAGCCACCAGGTCGATTCCTTCGATGTTACGAACAAACTGCGCACCCTTCTTGCCGATGGCAACAACTTGCGTACTAATGCCAGCTGCCTGATCGTCCAGGATCGCTTTGCTCAGCAAACGAATAACGTTGGCGTTGTATGCTCCGGCAAGACCGCTATTGCTGGTCATAGCAATATAGAGACGTTTTTTGACAGGACGCTTAGCATACAGTGGGTGTTCTTCTACTTCTGTAATTGCACTCAAACGTGTCAAAAGTGAATGAGCATACGCACGATAGTCTCGGCCAGATGCTGCATGCTCTTGGGCGCGTCGCATTTTGCTAGCGCTAACCAACTCCATAGCCTTCGTAATTTGACGTGTACTTGTCACGCTACCGATACGGCGTTTGAGGGTGATGGTATTAGCCACGTACGTCTCCTATATTGGTCATGAAGTGTGCTCGTGTCATTATTTCTTTGGGGTATCCTTAACTTCTTCGTACGATGCCGCGATTTCACGGGCAATCTTCAGAATCTGCTCTTTTGCTTTGTCGTCTGGCTCTGAGCCGTCTGCAAGACCTTCAATAATTGCAGGGGCTTTGCGCTTGACGTCACGAAGCAAGTTATCTTCAGCCTTTTTAAGCTTCGCTAGTGGAACCTTGTCAAAACAACCATTGGTCGCAGCAAATAGTACGGTGTACATCTGCCAGATAGCAAGCGGTGTGTACTGTGGCTGTTTTAGCAGCTCTGTCAAACGCTGACCACGTTCGATGCGCTGACGAGTTTCTGCGTCCAGATCGGTTGAGAACTGGCTGAATGCAGCAAGTTCACGGAACTGTGCAAGGTCGAGCTTCAAACCACCACCAACTTTTTTGATTGCCTTAGTCTGTGCGGCAGAACCGACACGAGACACAGACAAACCAACAGAGATAGCTGGGCGAATACCCTGGTAAAACAAGTTTGTTTCCAAAAAGATTTGACCGTCAGTAATACTAATCACGTTTGTTGGGATGTAGGCACTGATGTCACCGGCTTGCGTTTCGATGATAGGCAAAGCAGTGATGCTTCCCGCGCCTTTGGCATCGCTCAATTTTGCAGCACGCTCTAGTAGACGTGAGTGCAAGTAAAACACGTCACCTGGGTAGGCTTCGCGTCCTGGTGGGCGACGGAGCAACAATGACATTTGGCGGTATGCTGCTGCATGTTTGGTCAAGTCATCATAAATGATAAGTGCGTGACCTTTGTTATCTCGGAAATATTCTGCCATAGCACAACCAGCGTATGGTGCGAGGTACTGCAAGCTTGCTGGGTCTGACGCACTAGTAGCAATGACGATTGTTTGATCCATGACACCTTCACGCTTCAAACGCTCAACCAAACGGGCAACTTTGCTCAGCTTCTGACCAATGGCGACGTAGACGTTAATAACACCTGTTTTCTGACGGTACTGGTTGATCATAGTATCGATCGCAATGGCAGTTTTACCCGTCTGACGGTCACCAATAATCAGCTCACGCTGACCGCGACCGATTGGCACGATGGCGTCAATGGCAGTAATACCGGTCATGAGTGGCTCATGCACACTCTTGCGGTCCAATACACCAGGAGCGGTACGCTCAACGGGGCTATTTTGTTTAGTCTTAATCGGACCTTTTCCGTCGAGTGGCTGGCCAAGCGGGCTTACTACACGTCCGACGAGCTCTGGGCCAACAGGCACCTCAAGGATGCGACCACTGCGCTTGGCAGTAGCACCAGCCTTGATTTGTGTGTCATCACCCAAGATAACAGCACCAATTTCGTCTGTACCAAGGTTCAGGGCAAACGCTGTGATGCTCTGGCCGTCGCTTGCTGTGATGTCAATCATTTCGTTGAACCCACAGCCATGGAGGCCATAGATCCATGCTACACCGTCACCGACGCGAGTAACGATACCGACATTTTCGACTTCTGGGCGAGTTTTCAGCTCAGCGATTGCTGTGCGGATTTCTGCGGACAGGTCTTTGATAGAAATATCTTTCATAATTACATAGTTCCTTGGTTGGTTAACCGTTTGAATGTGTCCAATTTGCCACGAACAGATAGGTCAAGTTGCTGATCGGCAGTGTCTATACGCATACCGCCTACCATATCAGCGTCGACTGTCTGCGCAATGAGCACTTGCTTCGCTGCAGGGAACTCACTATGTACAATCGCGGTGAGTTCTGCGATAGACGCCGCGTCGAGCTCGTGCGCGACACGCACATCAGCTTCGAGCATGCCGTCAGATTCACGCAATACCATGACGTCGCGCATGATTGATTCCAGCTCGGCCTCGCGGCCTTCGCTAATCAAGTAGCCTGCGACTTCTTGTGCCAATGTTGCTGCATCTGAAGTAGATGATAGCTTGTGGGCAATCGCACGAACGACTTCAGCACGTGGCGTTTTGGGCATTTATTTCTTACGGCCTTTCATGGCTTTCGCCACAATGTCAGCGTCTCGTTTGGCATCGACCTTTTCGCCCACGATGGTTTCAGTTGCTTCCGAAACCAAACCGACTAGTTCTTTTTCTAATTTATCCCGAGCATGCTTTGCATCTTCTTCGATGCGAACTTCTGCTTCAGAGATAATTGATTCAGCCTTGCGCTGGCCGGATTTCTCGGCTTCACGCAATACTTCACGAGAATCCTTGTGTGCCGCTGCGATAATTTCGTCAGCTTCGTGTCGTGCATCACGCATAACTTTGGCAAGGTCTTCATCAAGCTTGGCTTTTTCTTGTTCCATGCGGACGCCCATGCGGACACCGTCATCGATGGTTTTATGGCGCTCATCCAACATCTTGACGATGCGGTTGAATGCAAACTTCTTGAGCAGAGCAAACACAAATATAAACGTGACCAACTGGATCACAAATGCGCCACCATTCAGGCCAAGTATGCCTTTCTCCTGGTGCTCTGTGCCTGCAGTTGACGATGTGTCCTGGGTTGTATGCGCTTCGGCTGCAGATGTGTCTGCCGCCGTAGTGTGTGCGTCCTCAGAAACAGCCGGCGTTTCGGCCGTCGCGTCATGTGTTGCTGCTGCAATGTAATATGTCATTGGCTTATTCTTTCTGCAGTCTTAATTAGATGATGAACAATGATGCGAATACGAGTAGTGCCATCAACTCAACGATAGCGATAACTACGAAAATCTGACCAAAGTATTTGCTGGCTTCTGGGTTACGACCAACAGCGTTCATAAATGAGCTACCAATCATACCAATACCAATTGCTGGTCCTGCCATACCGAAAGCCATCATGATGCCTTTTGCGAGTACGTCTACGTCCATTATTATTTCTCCTTTATAACTTATTGTTACTTAAATTGATTTACGGTTAGTTTGCTCACGCTTCAGCCAGTGAACCTTTCGGTTGGTGCTCGGCTTCATCGTGATCGTGGTGGATGGCTGCGGACAAGTACATGACACACAGCATGACAAATATGTAGGCCTGGAGAGCACCTACGAATAGCTCAAGGAATAGGAAGGGCAATGCCGTGATTGGGGCAGCAAACGCGCCAAGGTAGGTAAAGATGGCGATGATAACTTCACCAATCGCAACGTTCAGGAACAATCGAAGCGCCAGGCTGGCGATACGAGTCAACTCACTAAACATTTCAAACACGCCCAAGAACCAGGTCATGGGGTTTTTGAGACTGCCAGCAAAGTAGTGACGGATATGTTTCTTGATGCCAGACTCACGAATAGCAAATACCTGCACCAATACCATCATGACGGTTGCCGCTGCGAGCGTAGCATTTAGGTCGGCTGTAAACGGGCGGAAAACGGGGGTCTCGTTATACGTAATTGCTTCACCAACACCCGGCAACAGACCAAGCCAGTTGCTGAACATCACAAAAAAGAAGGTTGTCACAAAATACGGTGCATATTTAGTAGCTTTAGCGCGAGAGCCCAGGCTGCCAGCAAGCGTACTGATGATAAACTCGGTGCCAATCTCTACTAGCTGTGTGAAGCCACGCTTCGGGCGGAGTGTCATGCGACGTGCCGTAATAACCAACACAACAAGGATAAGCAACGAGCTAATCCAGGCGTAGAGGATAGAGTTAGTGATACTGATACCGTGCCAGGTAAACAATTCGGCTGGCGTTATATGGATGGCAGGGCCATCAGCAGCAAACCGAGTGAGCAAGGTTTGAATCATGCAGTTCCTTTCTTCTTGGAAGTTTTCTTAACTAATTTCATATCTTGAGCCGCCTGATCAGCTTGGATCTCACGGTATTCAACATAAATCATGTAGGAAGCTAGGGCAATGGCAAGCATGAATCCAGCCAACACGTATGAAGGCTTTGTGCCAAAGTGGCTGTCGAGCTTGAGTCCAATAAAGATTGGTATAAGAATAGCCACGGCCAGACGCCAGCTCATTGTGAGTAGACTAGCCAAAACCTGTGATTTTGCCATGTTCGCAGCGGAACTATCAATAATCTGCTCGAGACCACTCTCAGCAGAAGTCGTCGTCTTTGCTTTGGCGGCGGCTTTTGTCATCTCCACAAACTATAGCAGCTGACCCCTTGCCAGTGCAAGTGTATTTGTGATAAATGTCACTCGCCAGACGGAAATCCTAACGCTTGCTCGAGCCGATCCTGCCAGGTTAGCGAATGAGCACCCGCGCATGCCGATGGGTCTGCCGTTACATTTGCCTGATGAGCATCATTTTGTACGGTGTTAAATCGCTCCGTAATAGTTGCCTCCGAATCACTACCATAGTTGATAAGCAAACGATCTTCGGAATGAATGACCTGGTTCATCGGACTGTCAATTGTCTGACCGTTGAGCACAAATGTTAATGTATTACCGTCTTGACCATCTACATAGACGTTCGTTTCTGTCTCAAAACTCATGCGACCCATGTCGTAGCCCAAATTGGCAAAAAAATGCCCCCACGTCACTGCATCCGCATGGACATGCACGAGTCCTGGATTGTTATCATGCATATGAGCTCGGGGTTTGGGGTCATCATGAGCATGCACCGAACACGCCGCAACCTCCTCATAGAATGTGAAGCTACTGAAGTCTTGGCGCTGGCCATTGATATACAGCGCAAAGTTGGCATGATAGTGCACCGCGTCGTCCTTGATAGTCGCAGCGCGAATCGCAACCGACAGGCAAAAGCCAACTAGCATGAGCGTAAGTGACCACAGGACCACACGACGAGAAAGTTTGAGGTTTTTGAACGGGTTTCTCATATGCAATCAGTGTAGCAAACCTGGCAGTTTTGGCACACATAGCGTACAATTATAGGCATGAGCGATACAAAAGCATCCGTCACCGTCTACTCCGCCACTTGGTGCGCATTCTGTCATGCTGCCAAAGAATACTTCGACAAGATTGGCGTCAAATACACCGACCATGACATCGAGCAAGATCCCAAATACGCCGAAGAATGCGTACAAAAATCTGGTCAGATGGGGATTCCTGTAATCGACATCAACGGCACCATCATCGTCGGTTTCGACCGTCCCAAGATTGATGCTGCACTCGCTGCCAAATAAGTTGCACCGTCTCACTTACTAGCCCATACTTATACCCATGTCATTTGAGGACTTCAAAACAAAAGACTCTGTAGTAGTCGTCTATACCGGCGAAGGCAAAGGCAAGACCAGTGCAAGCCTGGGGCTGATGGTCCGGGCGCTCGGGAACCACTGGCGTGTAGCCTACGTACAGTTCATAAAACACTGGGGCGTCGGCGAGCATGTATTTATTCGTGATATCCAGCCAGTATTTGGGGACGATCTCTTGTTTTACAAAGGAGGCAAGGGATTCTACGACGCAGGCGACATAAGCGCATCTGACATAACAGACGATCAACACAAGCAAGCCGCACAAGAGACATATGATGTCGCGCTCAAGGCTGTAACAAGTGGCGAATATGACCTTGTTATCTGTGACGAGATCAACAACGCAGTCCACGATAGCCTCTTAACCGAAGAGCAACTAGCCAAACTTATTACCGCTAGAGGCAAAAAAGTCAGCCTCTGTCTCACAGGCCGTAACTTCCCGGAATCGCTCATAGGCCAAACAGACATTGCAACCAATATGAGCAAAATCAAACATCACTACGACGACAAATACCTCGCTAACAAAGGTATCGACTACTAGAGAAACTACTTAGGTCCCGGGTTGCGCAGGGACTTCAGCGCCCGCGTCCTCTGCCCGTCGATTTGCTTTTCTGTTGTCAATGGCAAGAGCAAGACCAAATAGCGCCCCAACTATAGACCCGGGTACTGCCCCATAGGGTACCGCGTTGAATCCGTGATCATCCGCCTCGTATTGATTAAATATCGCTAGCTCTTCATCCCGGATGTCTGCGGTTTTTTGAGCATCTGCCACTCTTGCATCTTGGCTTCTTGCGAATCGAATAATGGCACGAGCCTGGCGAGGAAGGTTTTGACAGGGTAATTGCGGGTCGCCGACCAGGTCACTCACCACACCGTTTTCGTCAACGTCAGCAAACTCTCCGCCGCTACGATACGGTGCAATAGCAACCGTGCAACGCTCATCAAGAAGATCGTCCACTGCTTTATCTGCCTCAGCAATTGTCTGAGCTAAAACCAGATGCCCATCGGCTGCTGCGCTCATCGCGTCTCCATAGGTGTAGGTGCGCTCATCTTCTATCCATGTCCTGTGTACACCTTCGGTAGCTGACACGTCAAGGAGCCCAGCAAGACCACCACCAATTGTGCCCCCAATTAATGCACCAGTAAGCATAAATGGCGCGGCTGCTTCTTGTAATCTTCTACCCATGATAATCGAGCTCCTTTTGTTACTTACATCTATCTATCAGGATACTATTACACATTTATCGACATGAGGTCAATATGACCATTCCTAGAGCACATGTTATTGTTTTACATTGTTTATGAGCCCTAGCAGTGTTATAAAATACAAATTAATATGAGTGCTAGCAAAGAACGACAAGAAGCAGGCGAGCCAGCCATCGACCGACGGACAATTGATGCCGGTATTGTGCTCGACGTACTGTGCGGGACGGCCGAAAGATTAGCCACATTCGACGGAATAGACACGTTTATCAAAGCGACTCAGCCCGCTAATGTTACGGGCAATGCGCCGCATTCATTTGAGTTGTTCAAAGCCTTGGCAGCCGACACGTGCCTACTGGCTACCCAGGCACTACATGCAGTCGGGGGGTTGCCTTTATGGTTCATTGACGAAAAGACCCAACAAGTCAGCCGTGCTGTTGGTTATCAGATAGAAAATTACTCGCCCGTAGACGATACATGGTCTATCTGCGCCACACAAACAGGGTTTCCACCCATAGATGGGCTACCTGTCTTAGGCGTGGTGGCCACCACGCCAGAACTCCGCGAAGCCTATGATAAAGCCCTGGAGGCGGCTCGGGGTGATATTGGATACTTCGAGCCTATACATCCGCGCTCGCCATAAGAAAAAATAGTGTACAATTGGTGCATGCTTATATTTGCTAGTGTTGCTGAAACCGCCGCCAAACTTACTGTTCCGGGTTGGCATTGGGGACTATTAATCGGTTGGTTTGCATTCCTGCTTATCCTTGACCTCGTGGTATTTCACAAAGAAGATCACGAACCGTCTATGCGCGAGTCAATCACTCAAACAATCGTCTGGGTCAGCCTGGGTATTGCACTTGGTTTTGTTATCTGGGCAGCCTACGGCGGACAGGCCAGCGCCGAATACTTTAGTGGATTTGCGATCGAGAAATCCCTCAGCATAGACAACGTATTTGTTTGGTCCATCATCCTGACGTATTTCAAGGTGCCGGGCAAGTATCAGCACCGCGTACTGTTCTGGGGTGTGTTTGGTGCATTGCTATTCCGTGCACTCTTTATATTCGCAGGTGTCGCCGTATTGGAACGGTTCGAAATCGCATTGTTCTTCCTGGGCATCTTGCTTCTTATTACTGGATATAAAGTATTCCGGGGTGGCAGCGAAGAGTTCGACCCAGAAACCAGTGGCATGATTAAATGGCTCAAAAAAATCATCCCTGTTAGCCACCACCTGCATGGTCACGCACTATTCACGCACGAAAATGGCAAACGCGTGGCAACCATGCTGTTCGTCGCACTTTGTGCCATAGAAATCACCGACATATTCTTCGCCATCGACTCCGTGCCAGCCATCTTGGCTGTGGCACGTGACCCATTTATTGTGTTTGCAAGTAACGCAGCCGCTATATTGGGACTTCGAGCACTGTACTTTGTATTCCATGGCATGAAAGACAAGTTCTGGCTGCTCAACCGTGGCCTCGGCATCATCCTGGTCGGCGTCGGTATCAAAATGCTCATTAGCCCAACAGAAATATTTGGGTTCCACTGGTTTGGCATCCACACCTCAATCGCCATCAGTCTCACATTCATCCTCAGCATACTCACGATGAGCATAACTGCCAGTTTCTACCTACCCGAGCCTGGTAAATCAGATGTCGCTAAAAAATAAGCCGACGCTCTACCTGATGCTTGGCTACCCCGGTGCCGGCAAAACTACAGCAGCACGTGTCATATCAAAACTATCACACGCAACACACCTGTGGGCAGACTACGAGCGCCGCGAGCTATTTGGTGACCCAACCTACTCAGAGACTGAGAACAAGCAGCTCTATGACCGCATGAACCAAGAAGCCTCCGCGCTGCTTATGGCAGGGGAGAGCGTCGTGTTTGATACAGGGTTCAACAAGCGTGCAGACCGCGACCATCTCCGACAGCTCGCAGCAGATGCGGGCGCGTCAGTCGTGCTGGTATGGGTAACTATTGACCCGGAGACTGCACGTGAACGCGCCACAAAAGATGCGCACCTGCAGACAACGCGCGCACTCGGCGATATGACAGATAACGAGTTCGAACGACTTCGCAACAAGCTGGAGCCCCCGGCAAAAGACGAGAATCACATAGAGCTTGACGGAACAAGTATCTCTGACGAATATGTCGCAGTTCAGCTTGAGCGTATAGACAAATAGCTTGGCGCCAAAGCCATAAGCGCTATACTGACTGCACACTATGAAAAAACCCTGGTACGCAAAACGCCGATTCCGCAGGCAGGTCACGAGCTTAGTCGTCAGTTTAGTGTTCGTCGGCATCGGCTACTATACCTCGTCTCATCCTGGGCAAACACCAACACTCAACGCGTCAGTACCAGCCGGCACGTACCGTGTTGTACAGTTCGATGATGGTGACACCATTGTGGTCGACATGAATGGCACCGAGGAGAAGATTCGGTTTATCGGCATCGATACGCCCGAGACACACGACCCCCGCAAGGCCGTCCAATGCTTTGGTCAGGCTGCTTCGGATTATACAAAATCACGCATAGGCTCGCAGTCAGTCAGGCTCGAAACAGACCCGCTCAGCAGCAATCGTGACCGCTACAATCGGTTGTTGCGCTATGTCTACCTGCAGGATGGCACACTACTCAACGCAGACCTGATCAAAAATGGATACGCGTTCGCATACCTCAGTTTCCCATTTACTAAACAAGATGAGTTCCGCCAGCTGCAAACAACTGCCAGAGAGACAAACGCAGGTCTGTGGTCATCGTGCAGCCCCAGCACCAACAAATACGGCGGCTATACGAGCCCCGACGCACGCTAAGAAGTCGTGCGGAATATCGTACGGCCGATTCGATGAATTATGATATCGAGTGGCCAAAGTAATAGACTCACGACAAAAAACGGAATAAATACCAGGGGCGATACAGCCAGAGCAAAAAATCGCCACAACGGGCTAACTGTTTTAGGAATGTTTTTGTAGCCACCGCTTCTGGTGTGACGCGCCCGTGTTGTGTAGCGAAGTCGGGTGTAGTGCGCAAGCTTAGGAAAGTAATGGAATGTCTGCCCATCCGTGTTCATAAGGAGCCGGCTGTCCCGACGTATCCTCTCACCAGCTGCAAGTACCAAAAATGATATGTCTTGATCCTCGTGCACAATCTGATCATCGTCACAGACGCCACTTCGGACTTTCAGCCACACATCACGGCGTATTGCCATATTTGCACCCCACATCAAATCAAAGCCGTTTTCCGCTCGTGACCACAATGTATACATCCACGACCACAGCCGCGTACGTGGGCGCTGTATGCGTGGCAGGGCGGCAATCATGGCAAGACCTGTCACACCACCGACATCCGAGGACGAGAATGTTTGGAACACCCGCTCACACCAATCAGGAGCCAAGACACTGTCCACGTCAATACGCCCAATAATATCGCAGGTCGTCGAATTGAATCCCTTTGTGCGCGCATGACCGCGGCCTTGGTCACCCTCCGTAACAACCTTCACAAAACCATATTCGTTGGCTATGTTGACTGTGTCGTCCGTACAATTATTATCAACTAGAATAACTTCATCAGGCATGATGGTCTGCTGAGCAATGCTGTCCAGACACGACCGAATATAGTGCTCTTCGTTATATGCTGGTATGATAATACTAAGCGTTAGCTGCTTTTTCACTGTATACATCATGCCACACAACAAGAAAAACCCCACTCCAAAACCCACAGAGCCGACCCTTCGTCAGACTCTATTGAGGCCGCTTCGTGCAGCCAAAGGCTTCTGGCAGAAGGGAATCATACAAAAACTTATCGTTGTGCTCATTGCAATTGTCGTAGGGTTTGTGGGCGTATCCTATGGTGTCGCGCAGTGGTATATCGCGTCCCACAAGAGTAAACCATTGGTCTATGGCGCAACGTTTAGCCCGTACTATGCTGAATATTTTGGGCTCGACCCCAAAGACACACTCAACGCCATCATCAATGACATGGGGATTAAACAATTGAGACTATTGAGCTACTGGGACGAAAGCGAAGCCACGCAAGGTATTTATGATTTCACCAACCTGGACTGGCAGTTCGCTATGGCAGAGAACTCTGGTGCAAAAGTGAGTCTGGCAATCGGCCTCCGCCAACCTCGTTGGCCAGAATGTCACATGCCCACCTGGGCAAAGGACATGCCCATGACCGAGTGGGAACCCAAGCTCACAACCTACATGCAGGCCGTCATTGACCGCTACAAAACCAGCCCAGCACTCGAGAGCTACCAGCTAGAAAACGAATTCTTTTTGAGCGTATTTGGTGATTGCCCTGACTTCACCCGCGAACGCCTTGTGCGCGAAGCCGCCTTCGTCAAACAAGCAGACCCGACGCACCCGCTCATCATCACCCGCAGCAACAATGCTCTTGGCGTGCCTATTGGTGACCCACGCCCAGATAAGTTTGGTGTGTCCGTCTACAAACGTGTGTGGGACAAGACCATCACGAAGCGCTATTTTGAATACCCTCTACCCGCCTGGTTCTACGCATCACTTGGCGGCTACGGCAAGATATTTACCGGCAAAGACCTCATCATTCACGAGCTACAAACCGAAGCGTGGCTACCAGATACCGGCGAGTTTAACATGAATGACATTGATAGTATTCCCGAGCAAAACAAATCCCTTGACGCGGCCAGACTAAAAGAAAGGCTTGAATATGCCAAAGCTACCGGGCTCCGCGAAGTCTACGTATGGGGCATCGAATGGTGGTACTGGCAGAAGTCCGTTGGTCATCCAGAACTATGGGATACCGCCAAACAACAGATACAAACTCCCTGAATAGGGTACAATAGTGACTATGGTCAAGAAAAAATCACAAGATATTGGCAAGATCGTCAACCGCCGCGCACGGTTTGATTACGCGTTAGGTGACGATTTAGTTGTTGGACTGCAGCTTAGTGGTGCCGAGACCAAATCACTTCGCCGTGGCCACGGCCAACTCCGCGGTGCGTACGTAACCGTCAAAGATGACGAACTCTGGCTTATCAATGCCACAATCACCGGGGACAATGGCATACCTATAGAAGAATCCGACAAAACCCGTGCCCGTAAGCTCCTCGCCAAACGCAAACAAATCACCGAGTTATTGGCACTCAAGCAGCAGGGTCAAACCATCGTACCGCTAGAGCTCCTCACCCGTGGACGCTATATCAAACTCCGCATCAGTGTCGGCCGAGGCAAAAAGCACTACGACAAGCGGCACACGCTAAAAGCGCAGGATGACAAACGAGCAACCGATAGCGCGCTCAAGGCTCACCGCTCGTGATGAGCGAACCAGATGAAGTAGTGGCACTAGTCGACGAACAGGATAATGTGATTGGTCAGAAGCGTCGGGCCGACCTCACCAAAGACGATTGTTGGCGCATGGTGTCTATATGGATAGAGAACAGCAGCGGACAAGTGCTACTCCAGCAACGTTCGCTGAACAAGCTGCGTTCTCCAGGCCTCTGGACTCCAGCGGCAGAGGGCACCGTTACGCTAGGTGACGATTACTACGAGTCTGCCGTCCGCGAACTTGGGGAAGAAATCGGCCTTTTTGACGTAGAGCTCAAGCCAACCAAAAAAATACACGCCCAGTTCGAAAGTGGCCGACGCCAAATGCACGGCTACACGGTGGTGTGTGACTGGCCCGTCGAGAAGTTTACCCTCCAAGCCGAAGAAGTTGAACAGATTCAATGGGTCGATAAAGCTCAGGTTATTGCCGAAATTATGGGGACCACTCCGCACACCCGGCCATGGCCGATGTCCATCAAATACTGGGCAGATGTTTTTGGCCTTGCCTCCTAACAGGTTATTTGGGTATAATTGACAGGTTATTTTCACTTCAGAAGATAAAGCACGTTTTATTTTATTGTTTCTCCGGCATTGCCGGGGAAGTATTCGGGAGTAGCTCAATGGTGGAGCAAGAAGCTGTTAACTTCGAGGTTGCCGGTTCGAGTCCGGCCTCCCGAGCCAGACCAAGCAGAGAAAAACGTAGACCTAGTTCCTAGACCTACATTAACTTCTCTCTTTGGTCAGAGAAATACTAATTTACAGTTCGTAAGTTACAAATGTTGGAACCACCAGAAATGGTGGTTCTTTCATTTCCACCCCTGTAATTTAGTTCGAACCCAGCCTCTCCTGTCCTGAAGGAGTAAGCACCCTAAAAGCTGACCCGTTCCCTAGACCTGGACGCTTGGTTCAACGATTTGAAACCAATCATTAAGTTCATTTGCTGAAGCGTCGGAAGATGGATTGACAGAACGTTTCCATGCAAGTTCCATGCTTTCTACTGCTCCTGAAGTTGGATTGATGTTTGTATAGTGAATAACTTGGCCATTATGTATAGAGTCTGTGTTGACGTCTTCCATTTTATCAAGGGCTAGTCTATCGAGTGGCACGTGTGCAGCCCATAAAACATCACGGTGAGTCATAATTAGTACATTATTCGTATTGGTTAAGTTGTCAACTAACTCCCCGAATCGGTGTGAGACAGCTAAAATAGATTCTCCACCTGGCGGAACCCAGTAAAATGGGTGATCAAGCATCGCTTGATAACTATCTGGATACTTCTCCTTATGTCGACGCTTAGTTAGCCCCTGGATATCACCACGATTTCTTTCAGTTAGTCTGGGTTCTTCAGCCCAGCTGCTACTTAAACCTAGTGATTTCGCAGATTGTTTGGTACGAATAAGCGGTGATGTTAGATAACTATCGAACTTCTCAAAGCCATAAACTTGCATGATATACTTTGCAATCCACCGTCCTGTTAGCTGCGATTGTATATGGCCAGCTTCAGTCTGTTTTTCATCGTTAGGATGTATGAGAGCACTTGTACCTAACTTGCGCCTGACATCACCTTCGCTTTCACCATGGCGAACAAGTATTAAGTGGCGTGGCTGTAATAACTCCATGATTTAGACCATAGCATACAAGCTTTTATCTTTGAATCGTCGATGAATGTAAATCAATGCTACGAATGCAGCTACTGCTAATAATACAAGTGCTAGGGAATAGGAGTGCATACGTTGGTATGTAAACCCCAGAAGAAGTGGTGGCAAGAATCCACCAAAGCCACCAGCTGCGCCTACAAGGCCTGTTACGCTACCCATAACTTCAGGCTTTGCCAGCTTGCCGACCATTGCGAATACCGCACCATTTGCGCAACCTAGTACGAATGCTAGAGAAAGATATGCAACGGTCGTCTGTGGCTCTAGAGTAGGTTGGAACGCAACAAACATTGCAAGTGGAATAATAATACAAAGAGCGGTCTGTACAACACGCTTAGCGCCGACTTTATCGCTCAACCACCCACCAACTGGTCGCGCTATCGTAGCGAGTAATACAAAACCAGCTGCTCGTGCAGCGGCATCTGTAAGTGACAAGCCATAGGAAACTTTCAGTAAAACAGGTAAGTAAACGCCAAAAGCGACAAAAGCACCGAATGTAACGGCATAAACAGAGGACAAATCCCACGTAAGTCGTAACCTTGATGCAGTAATCAACCGAGAAATTGAAGATCCTTTCGCTGGTTTCCATCCAGGAGCATTTTTACCCCAAAACACAAAAACTAGTGCTATGACCACAAGTAACCCAGCCACAATAATAAATGTCGTATCACGACCAAAAGTTTCTGCGAGTCTTGGGGTTGCGAATCCTGAGAGTGCCGTACCAGCATTTCCCATACTATATATACCGAGCACTAACCCTCTTCGTTCTGGTGGAAACCACGCACTTATAAACGGAATTCCTACTACGAATGCTGCACCTCCAAATCCAAGAAATATGGCAGTAATTATAAATTGCCGATAATCACCTGCGAATGTCAGAGCGAAAACAGGAATAGCCGTTAGCAGGCTAATAACTGCGAACATTTTTCTCCCGCCGAATTTATCGGTAAGCATGCCGAAGACAACACGACCAAGAGATCCAACGATTACAGGTACTGCCAATAATAGCGATAGCATGACAGGCGTCAGTGTGAGTTCACTTGCTAGTTTTGCGCCAAGTGGGCTTAACAAAGACCATGCCCAAAAATTGATAATAAGCGCGAGGGTGGCGATACCGAGTGCAAAATATGCACCTTTAACTGATGTTACTTTTTTTTGTTTTGGCATACCACTATATTGCTGCTTCCCAGTCAAAGAACACGGTATCTTCTCGGTAACCACCACGTCCTTGGCCTACGTTTTCAAAACTCTCTACAAATTCAATTGATTTTATGTATTTTGCCATTTTGTAACCATATTTCTTTTCGCATCGTAAACGAAGGGGTGCGCCATATTCTATGGGTATCGTCTTGCCATTCATTTCATACGCCAGGATCGTTTGTTTATCATACATATCGCTCACACGTAAACCCGAGTAATAAGCCTGACCTTTGTCATCGATATCATAACAATGAAATAATACATACTTGGCATTTTTCTTCGGCTTAGAGAGCTCCATAACATCACTCATCGGCAAACCGCCCCACTCTGCAACCGCAGTCCAGCCCTGTATACAATTATGCTTTGTAATTTGATCTTGCTTACGTAGGTCCTTAATATCTTTCAACGACATTTCAAGAGGGTTATCGACTAGTCCATAAACCTTGAGTTTCCAATCTTTAAAATCATTGGCTTTGAGTTGTGCGTATTCTTCTGATTTTGGAGGATAGCCGTTAACCCTGAAGAATGGTGAAATGTCTTTTTTTGTGTAGTTCTGATTTGATTTCATCTTGCCAAACAAGAGTCGAACGACTGGGGTATAAAACTTCGTGAGGATACGGCGTAATCGTACCTGATCACCAAGCGTAAAGAATGATGCCCAAATATTAAAGGCCACTAGCAGGATAATGGCCATTAAAAAGATTGTTAGCGCCAGAGCAAAATCTACGTCTGTATTGCCCAGCGTAATCCGTTTTACGCTGTCATAAAAGTGAAAACCAAGTGCCATCGTCACATGTACGAGTATAAATAATGAAAAGAAGACCATCGCTATAAAGTGAAAGCTCCTTGCAACTTGCCTGCGACCACCAAATAGTTTAAGAAAACCTGGGTATTTTGCCACCAATGCAGGCGATAATGCTAGCCCGGTAATAATAGCTAATGGCGCCAAAATAAAAACAACCCCTGCATAGGTAAGTTGTTGTAATGCGTTGTATGTTGCACCCTCTGCTGGTACGTTTAGTGTTAAGTACTGATACATCGTGTCTATGGCACTAGAAAACACACCGAAATCCGTAGGTATCAAGCGCTGCCATTGTCCGCTAAAGAACAAAAAGCCCATGTAAATTAGACCTGTTACTACCCAGATGATAGCTATTGTAAAGTGCCAGTGTCGTGCAGAGCCTAAATTGTGGTTGCCGCCTGGCAGAGCCAACTTTCCTGGGTCTTCAGCTTCATCTAACGAAGTCCATAGTTTATCTTTCGGCATAATCTTCTTACCAAACCGCAACCAATGGTTGTCGTCAGTCGTATCGTCAGTCCAGTATAGTTTTGGATGATCAAACAGAATTTGTATACCACTCCGGATGAGCAGTATTAAGCAAAAGAGATTTATTAAATGTAAAATTACGATAATTATTGGTAAATGTAATGATTCCATACATATAAATATACCGCTTATCTATTATTTTTGATAACACTACACAAATTAACAGATGTAAGCTAAGATAAAGCGAGCCTAAAATCTGGTGGTAGAAACACTTGGTTCGAGCCTAGTTACCGGAGCCAAGATTGATTTTGAGAGCACTCTGAGATTACATCAAAGGGTGCTTTTAGATTGAAAACGAGCTTTTTGTCCTGAATTACGAGGTTCGAAAGTAGAAAGCGTAAAAGCTTGGATTTTAGAGCCGCTTTCGAACTTTGGAATAGTTTAGGGGCTTTTGTAGCTATCTCTAACAGATACGAACTGGTCAATAGAAAACTTTTATCATTATGGGTCAAATTAACAAGCTGGTCGTCTAACTGCTCTTGGCGAGCTTTTAGGTCCTTAACATATTCGTCATAGTCATTGAGAGTAATACGCCCGTCGAGCCTATCCTCATACAAAATACCGAGCTTTTTCTGTATCGTGTCGTATTCTGAACGGGTTTGCTCAATGGCATTGGCATAGTAAAGTTGTTGGTTATCGTGGTGCTTACGCAGCTCGTCAATCACATAGTTTATTATGTCCTCGTTCATCTCTAGTTTGCCGACAAGCTCGGCAACCTGTGGCACAAGGTCCTTTTCTTTGATGTGTATCTGCTTGCACGGACCTTTGCCCTTACTGCACTGCATATACACATTACCTTTAGCAGTGTAAGACGATACGCTACAACCGCAGCTACCGCATTTGAGCAGACCGTTAAAGGTGTAGTCTATGGACTGCTTTTTTGTTCGGTTTGTGCCACGCTGCTCATTAACAGCCTGGACCTTATCAAACATCTTACGGCTGATAAGCGGCTCATACTTGTGAGGATATAGCTTGCCGTTGTACCGCATAACACCGCAATAAAACGGGTTTTTAAGTATCTGCTCGACGTAACTCTGACCAATCGCTGTACGCTTGGCTGTATTGTTACGCAAGCCGTCGGCTTTGAGCTGGGCAGCTATGCCTCTAAATGGCGTGCCGACAAGTCGTAGCTGAAATGCTTTTTTAATATAGCCAGCTCGCTCTTGGTCTATCAGCACTGTTGTCTCTTTGTCGCTAGTTCTGTGGTTTACATAGCCAATCGGTGCTTTACCAGGCCACTCGCCGTCATTGAGTTTTTGCTCAAACCGTCGCTTTACGTTATCTCTAATGCTATCGGAGTAGTAGCGAGCAAGTGCCACGCCAATACCAAGCCTGAATAGGTCAGGAGCACCAGAGTTTTTAGTGACGCATAGATTGTCTGACGGAAAATGTATCTCGATTTTGCCGTCCTCTCGGAGCTTATTGAGTATTTTTACCTCGTCGGCTGAGCTATCCCTTGTGTAGCGGTCAATTTTGTCAAAAACAACAATGCACTCATTAGGGTAGGCTTGGATACTTTTTACAATGTTGCCAAACGTCTTACGGTTGTCTTTGTATGCACTTTCGTCAAACTCAAACAGTTCATAGTCGTAGTCTTTATCTTTGCCGTATTTTTCGAGGCGTAAAACCTGTGCAGGTAACGCCTGCCTTTGCTCTGGGTCAGAGACCCTTGCTATCAAAAATGCCTTAGTTTTCATAGTAAATCCTTTCTCTGGTAGTATATACCATTATATAACAATAAGTAACAATCATAGATGACCTTTAATCTGGTCCATTTTGGTAGGTTCAAACTGCTCAAGCATTTGGTTAATACCTAGTATGGTTTTGTATTGGACCTTATGTGGCGGCTTAGTAAGCGGCTTGAGCCGTGACCAAGCGTGTTTACCAAAGCGGTCCTCAAACATTGCCCTAACGTGGCGTTGCTCGCTCTTTGTAAGTAGCAACATCATACCGAGCCTAGCGGCAGCTTGCGACGGACCTTTAACGTCTGCTGACTGCAAAATGTTTGCCAGCAGCTTATCTGGGTCGTTAGTGTCTAGTGCCAACTTTGGCAGGGAGCTAAAAAAGTTCTGCCAATGGTCTTGCAGCAAGGCTTTGGATAGTTCGGCAGAGAAAATATTTTGAAAGGTTAGCGGCTTATCAAAGCCGACTGCTGCCAAAGCGTCAGTGGTCTTTCGTTTACCGTTAAGCCTTACCTCATACCGCATTACCGCTGTTGGTTGCTGACGTGCCAACTGGTCAAGCAAATCAAGCTGCACAAAGTTATCTTTCTCTTGCGAACGTTTTTCGCTAGTTTTGGCTTGCCGTAAGTCAGCCAGCTTATCGTATATGGCTATATCTAGCGAGTTGGTATGGACGTGCAGCACATAACCGCCATTACGAAAGTTAGTGTCTTGCACGTCATAACGCTTGCTAATGTCGGCAGTGCGTAACATTTGCAGTACAGCCGAGCAGGACGTGTAATCCCTAAACACAAAGTTCTTACTGTAATGCAATGCTCGCACCTCTGCATTTTCAATCTGTTTCGTGAATAGCCAAACGCCCATTTCTCTTAGCGTCTCTTGTAGCTGTCGAACAACCAGGTTGTAATCAGCGTCGGTTAGCTCATCAAAGTTATTGCCGAATGCTATCTTTGGCAGTGAAAGCTCAATCGCAAGCTCATAGGCAGCTCGCTTAAAGCCTCTGGGTCGCTGAGTATAGGTAAGTCGTGGCTGATACTTGCCGAGCTTTTTGGTAGCCGCTGACGGGTTAGCCATTGCCTTGAAATAGCCAAAGTAGTCAGGGTTTATGCTATCAAGCGTCGGTTGAAAGTTGGCTCGTGAGTGTAGTGGCTTGTCCATTTTTATCACTAGCTTTATTGTGTCTATCATAGTCATCACGTCCTTTAAAAAGTTGCTCGCACTTGGCAACAACCGCCTGTTCAATCTGCTTGCCAAAGTCACGGTTAATCGGGTGGTATAGGTTCAGTTCCTTACTGCCGAGCTTTTTAGTCGGGTAGGTTATCCTATATGAGCCGTCTAAGCGGCTATGAACGCCAATAGAGCCGAGATATAGGCTTTCATCTAGGACAACACTAGCAAACGCTACCAAGCCGTTATTTGGCTTTACTGGTACTATATTTACCTCGCTAACTAACATTGCAATCCTCTTGGCATTCTGGCGTTTTACACGGTCCCTCAAGCAGTAGGCTGATATATGCCCGTATTGCTCTCATTTGCTTATGGTCAAGGTCGCAGATTAGCGACCTGATGTGGTTAGAGGTTGCTTGGCTACCGATAACAGCTGGCAAATAACCCTCTGCCTCTTTAGCAATCTGTTCAATCTCGTTTAATTCAGCGTTCCAAATTATCAGCATTGCGGCGTGTAGTCGGCACTCGTTGCACCAGGCTAGAACCGTATCAGCTATCGCTTGTTTGCTTTCGTCGCTCATTTTCATCAATCCTTTCTTGCTCTTTAAGTTCCAGGTCCATTTCAATCAGCACGTCAAAGTAACCGACCAGGTTGGCGGTTGCTACATCGTCTCGACCTAGCTCGGCAATAAAATCTTGCAGAGTGACGATTTTAGGTTGTTGGCTACTTTGCTGCTGCATAGTAACCATTAAGACGACCCTGCTGTTTAGCAAAGTTTAAACTCGTGGATAACTACATTTTTACAGATTAGAAATATATTCGGGGTTTATATAAACCTCGTAACTTAGCAGCACAAAGAATTGTGTTATTTGCCCTTTGCTGGCAATCGCTATTTTGTCGTTCAAGGCGTTTACTATGCCCTTAATTCTACTTACAAAAGCAGCCTCATCATCAACGCCTTTATGCTCGTCAAAAGCGGTAGCCATAAACTCAACAATGTCCCATTTCTTTATAAAGTTATCTCTTGAGCTAAAGAAAAAATCGCAAAACCGAGCTTGTTGTGAGGTGCGAGAGACCGCAACCTCAATGCCATTTATAATCATTTTTGAGCGTTCAAAGATAAACCTTACATCAGCATAGCCAATCTTAGTAAGACCGCTTGGTAGTTGCCCAGCAATAAGCTGTTTTAACTCGGTAATTTCTTGTCGGTTTGCTCGTATCTCTGTGAACAGCAGGTCCACTTTTGCCGAACTGACGTAAATAAAGTCGTCGTCAATACGTTGGGTCTTGTTAGTATCAGTGATAATGGCAACATTGCCGTCACGGTCAACAACATCTATTACATCAACGTCAATAAACTCTGTTGGCGTTAGCCTTGAAAAGCTGTTGGCTAGTGAGCCAATATCAATGCTTAGTGCCTTTATTAGCCGCTCATTTATTATCTGCCAGTCTGCGAAAAAGTTACGCAAAATGTTAGAGGCGTTAATTGCCGACACGAACGACTGGCTGATAAGGCTCGTTGATATTGCTAGGTTTTGCTGAAAAGATACAAGTTGCTGTGTTGGTATGGTTGGGAGTATGAGGTTGGTTTGGAACTTGTTTAGGACCAGAGCCGTTTCCTGGGCTTGCTGCATAACACGGGCAATCGGCATTGTGTCTATGGTCTTAAACATAGCGGCAATACCCTTAAAGTCATACAGTTCCGATATACGCTTAGCTATTTCGGCAGCTTGCTTGTTTGCCTCTGCAAGCTGTTTTGCTTGAGTAGGAGTAAGTAGGTTAGGGTCTTTCTTAGATAATTCTAGCCACTCGTCAACCGAAAGGCTGTCTCTGTATTCCTTAGCGTCAAGGTTCAGGGTGTGTTTGGGTTTAGCAGGTAGGATAATCTCAATCGGCTTATCGTCTTGCTGTTTAGGCTTTTTGTTTGCCGACGACTTATTAGCCGCTTTTTTCAGTGGCTTTTTCTTAGGCTTATCTGGCTGTTTGTCGTCTTTTTTCATCACATCTTTTCCAAAACCACACTACCGCAGTTACTCTTACTCTTGTATGATAATAGTATCAATTGTGAGGATATATGTCACAGAAAGATTTACCAGATTTTCTAACACTTAAACAGGCTTGCGAGCTACTGCAAGTGCACCCCAACACGCTCAGAAATTGGGACAAGAACGGCACACTTAAAGCTATCCGCATTGGCGAGCGTAAATTACGACGTTATAAAAAGGCAGATTTGCTAAAAATGATGGAGCAAAAGTAATGAGTAAAGACCCTATACCCAGCGACATTACCCTTAAAAGACTGCAAGACTACATTTGGCAAATGAACATAGACCGAGGTTTTAATACCGAGGACGCAAGTAAAAAGTTGGTAATGCTAATCGAGGAAGTTGGTGAGCTTGCTAAAGCTGTTCGCAAAACCGCTGGCTTAAAGTTCACTGAAACTACAAAGCAAACAGAGTTGACAGAGGAGTTAGCTGATGTGCAAATAGTTCTACTTGGGCTTGCTAGCCTTACAGGAATTGATATGCGAAAGGCAGTTGCAGAAAAAGAGGCAAAAAACCGCCAACGGAAGTGGCTATGAAAATTACAGCCCCAACAATCAGCTCGGACCTAGACACGATTGACGACTTAAAAAAGCAACTGCTAAATAACGAGCTGCTCGAAAGCATAACAACCAAAGACCAGGATTTATCAGATATAAAGGTTGGCACCGCCCGTTTGAGCGAGTGCAAGCTGCAAAACGTAGACTTGCTACAAGCTCATTTTGAAAAGTTATCTGTTACTGATGCAATACTTAACAATTGCTCGCTCATTGCGGCACAAGTCGCAGGTAGCGAGTGGAATTATGCAAGACTTACCGCCTGTCAATGTAGCGGTGTGCAGTTTCAAACAGGGAAATTGGCAAATGTAACATTTGACGGCTGTAAAATGGATTTGGCTAATTTTAGGAGCAGCAAACTAACCAATGTGGTATTTAAAGACTGCTCATTCAACGATGTTGATTTTTATGGTGCCGAGCTTACTAACGTCGAGTTTGATAACTGCACTATCGACAAAATCCAATTCTCAAGTGTTAAATTGAAAAATGTTGATTTAACCTCGTCTCATCTTGGTGTTATAGAGGGCATCGGGAGCATAAAGGGTGCCAAAATATCATCACTGCAGCTTGTATCTTTAGCACCTTATTTAGCTCAAGAACTAGGCATCAAGGTTGAAGATTAACAAGGCAAGCCGCAACGATGACCGACAAACCGAAACCGCCGAAAGTTGAACCGAGCGAGAGCGACGATAAAAAGCGACACGAGGCGTTTTTGGATATACCGATAAAGGGTGCTGGGCAGTTACGCAAAAAACTACGCTGGGACTACAACTCATACCATTTTATGTACGGTCCTAGTGCGTATGACCCGAAAGGCTATTACCTTTTTGGTGCTTTAAACGAAGTTGAAAAAGCAGGTATCAGTATGATGCAGGTATCTGAGTTTATCGTCGAGAGCCAAGCCAATGAAGTACCTGACGGATTAGATGATGAGCAGCAACGTATTGCCGACAATGTGCTGCAATCACGGATTGACGAAGTTGTGCTCTGGCAGCGTAAAATGACCGAAATTATGGTTGATTTGGTTGGCTTTAGAGGCACAAACTCAAAAGAATACTATCAGCACTACCTTGTATTACAGGAGCTTGCGTCGCTACGTCGCACGCAAGCCGACATAAAAGAATACTACGGTGCTGTAAACGAAAACTATGCCTATCAAGAAGCTGACCTTGTAAAACAGGCTGACCAACTAGCAGCAAAGCTAGACCCTAATAAGTGTTGGTATGCCATTGTGAAAAATGGTCGTATTTCGCATAGACTGCGGTCATTTGAGGATAAGTTCAAGGCAGTATTTCCAAAAATGAAAGTTGCCCAACGAGCAGTTATGCGGACACACTACGTCTCATTTGGCAGCCAAAGTAAATCACTGCACCCAGGCAGTTCGGCTGGTAGCAGAAACCTTAAATTAGATGACGTAGATGCTCATTTGCACCGTGTCGGTTTACTCACACTGCACGTCGTTAATGCTGCAAAAGACTTAATGCGGATACACAACACCAAAGGCTTTTTAAGGATGTGTGCGGACCTGGTTAAGAAAAATAATTACCCAATCGAGCTACATACCAAAAAGACACGCCCAGATATAGAGACTGGCGACTTTGTAATCGCTGGCGGCGACTTATGCCAAGTGGTTAAGGTCATTAGGAGTAAATACGGATACAGGTCGTTTCGTGTTAAGTACTTGGAAAAACCACCATTACCCTCGACGACAGAGGACGAGTTTATTGGCGAACTGGTGCGGCTTTACTACAAAAGAAAGCCAGTAGCAGAACAAGTTAAAAAGCTACTTGGTGATAATGGCGTAAAAGAACCGTCCACAAGGTTAGTAAATCAGTCAATCAGGAAAACAATTTTAGACTTTTGGACAACTATGGGCGGCAAAGAATTTGCATACGGCAAGAAAGATGAGGGTTATAAGAAAATGGGTGAATACCTTGAGCAGCAGAAAGCTAAACGACAACGGAAAAAGTAATCAGAAAAACGCTTGTCAAAGTTACCCCCAAAAATTCGGCATTTACATAGCGGAGTAGTAAATGGGTAAATGTAAGGAGGCTACCCCCGTGGTCACTGTACTGTACTACAGGCTATCAAAGCTGAATGCTAAACTAGGTTCATACAGCTTTACGGTAGCTGCAAGGTCATCAAACTCATAATCCTCATACTGCTCGCTACTAATTCGTAATGTTTCAACTAGACGGAGCCAGAGCCAGCAGTGAAATACAGTGATCGGTTCCCGTGACCCGTCCTTGTTTCACTCCTGACTCAGACAAGAGGAATGCTAGCCTTAACAACTAGCTGGAATTGTTAGAACCACCTGAAAGGGTGGTTTTTGCGTATTTACCCCTGTTGTTAAGTTCTAGAAGCGACCTGCCCCCTATATGGGGGCCGAGCAGTCGAAAACCAGACCTGGTTCCGTGACCTGCTTGCCTGTACCTAAAAACCATAGTGTTTATGCTACAATTTAACTGTATTACGTGAGCGAGAAAGTATAGGTGCATATATAAAAAACTTAGCTGAAACAACCAGGCTATTATTCGATCGAATATTGCATATAAATAGTAAGGGTGGTGGTGCAAGAACCGCACGGCTTAAGATAGCCAAAAAACCCGTGTACTTTGCCCTTGACCAACGATTGGTTCGTCGTCATAAAACTCTTCTTTTCTTATCTGGTCTTGGACAAGTGGCTGCTGTCTTGGTGGTTATAGTTAGCGGTCTGGCTCCAAACGTTGGCAACAGAGCGTACGCGAGCAGCGGTGCATATGCAGGCCCACATGGCTCTAGTGCATTCGTAATGTTAGTAAAAACTGACAATAGCGGTAGCAGTAACAGTAGTCAGTTTACAATCCCTACAAACGGTTCGGGCTACAACTATAGCGTTGATTGTAACGATGACGGTTCGTTTGATGCGGCCGGACAGACCGGTAATTACACCTGCACATACGGTTCGCCCGGTACGTACAGTGTCGCGATTCAAGGTTCTTTCCCACGGATATTCTTCAATAACAGTGGCGACCGTCAAAAATTACTTGAGATTCAGCAGTGGGGTAATATTG
>OFRM01000200.1_pt1 | contig 26548 bp, 32 predicted proteins | sample 1543101 | NCBI WGS metagenome assembly OFRM01 (sample SAMN07774223, study PRJEB24372) | wastewater metagenome | isolation source: Exp Tend VB 0WW | collected 2016-02
TATATCCTTTTACTATATTTCGTAATGGGGGCGGTCTTTAAACTTCTTAAAGTAATATCCTGGAATGAGTCCGAGTTCTTTTCCTATATCTGCAAGAGTCTTCCACTTAGAATCTATATCTGGATATGGGTTAGCTCCATTGAAACAAATATCAAAAGCCAAACCTAGGCAATGTTTACTTGTTTTACTGGTTGCGTATGTAACTATCTTACCTGGTTTTGTACGTCCTTGGGCATATAAATCATCTTGATATTTAGCTGTTCTAAATCCTTGAGTTATTTTTATATCGTATCCTTTTACTTTTGCTTGGTATAAAAACTCTTGTGCTATTGCTTCGAGCTTAGGTGTGAGTTTCCATTTTGAGAGGTCTATCATTTTGGCTTTTTTTTTAATTCAGCCCAGGTTTTCTGACCAACTACTCCGTCTACAGTTAATACGACAGCTTTCTGAAAATCTTTCACAGCAGAGAGTGTTTTCATACCGAAATCACCGTCCACGATGAGACCATAACCTTTAGTATTGAGAAGCGTCTGTAATCGTTTTACAGCCTCTTTATTTGTTGATTTTAGTCGTAGTATAGGTTCCATGGGTTTCTCTTGTTCTAGGTACTGTTTTAGCCCTTGTAGGAGCCATAAGTAGTACTCATGTGGTTGTTTATTCTGCCATTGTGGGAAAGTTTGCTGTTTATGAGTTAAATCACCCTGAGTATTGTTACCAAACCAGTACCCTGCATGACAGATTTCATGTAAGAAATAATCACAGAGTACTTCAGGATATACATTATACCAAAATTCTGGTATCTGTATCGGGGTGGCTCCATGAATAGTCAATGGTTGTTGCATCGGGTTTGTTGGTCGAGGATATATCTTATCTGCATCAAATATCAAACAAACTACCTTATATCCAGTGTATTCATCAATAATCTCCTCTCCCCTCACTCCAACTGCATGTCCCACAACATCGCTCTCAAAAGTAAAGGAGTTAAATTTTTTAGTAGTTTCTTTAAATGTGTATTCAAAATCTAGTCCGATAGTCTTAGCATATTCTTTAGCCATACTAAGTCCCATGAGAAGTATTGCTTGTTGTTTTACACCTTGTGTGAGTATGAGGATTTTCATTTTTTAAGAAAAGTTATCGCTCCCCAGATAGCAGTTGTGGCAGCGCCTAATAAGACTATTACCTTAAGTATCGTACCACCAATCGATGTAAAACCATCAAGTTTTTTCATAGTATCTATAGAGGGAGTGACACTATTTTTCCATAATTCATCTGCTTTTATATAATCATCTATTTTTTGGTCGAGCAGTCGTATCTTTCCATTAACGTTTTTTTCAATCGATACAGCAATGGTCTTTTGGAGTTGTTCAAGTTGTGAGGGTGTCATATTATTGTAAACCATCCCATGTCTTAACACTAGCATCGACAATACCTTGCCATGTTTTTATAGAAGCCTTTACAAGTCCATCCCACGTCTTTCGGGCAGTACTTTCAGTAGCGGGAATATATGCAAATATAATCCCAGCTTCATTTAGTGTGGTGGTATGTGGAGTTGTTGTATATTGAGCATCTATTCCTATGTCTGCCCCACCTGTAGGATAAATAGACGAACCAGCAACTTTCGTATAAACCGCATCAGATATAGTTAGTGTTTTTACTTGTTGTACACCATTTACAATAATACGATGTACAGGACTGTTTGATGTTGAATCTACTTTTGCAGAAACCCACCCCATATAGTCAACGATTGTTGCACTAGATATATCTATATCGCCCGCAGAAGCTCCCTCTATAGTGTATTCTTCAACCGCTCTGGTTGTGTTTGATAATGACCACCCATTTGTGGTATCAAGTGGTCTTTCGTTGACTTGTGATGAATGTCCTGAACCATATCCTGAACCACCAGAACCTACTTGTGTAGTAAACTCATTTAATGTTCCATTTGCAACAGTTCGTTTTGCTGTAACCCAAATATTTCCTGTATCAGTAAGTGAACTAGAATCATCTATATAGTAGTCACTTGTTCTAAGGCTTGCTGTTGTATTATCGTTTACGTTCCCAAAAGTGACCCCCGACGAAACAATTTGTGTCAGGGTCCCATTAGTAACTGATATATCTGAGACTGCATCTTTGAAAACTTCAATTCTATTGACACTTGTAGAAGTGATTGTATATGCGACAGAGATACGATACCAAACACCAGTTGATAGTGTAGAGCCATCACTCCCTAATTGGGTATTAGAGTTATTTGCTATCTGAAGAATACCGCCACTCGTCAACCGTAAGTAAAATACAGAAGAACTACCAGCGACGTTTATACCGAGTATCTTACTATAAGTAACAGGTGAAGCTCCTGGTAGTGTATTTATATACAAAAAGAAACTTATACGACTACCCGAATCTCTTACAACACCATTAGGTGTTTGTATATATGAACCATACCCACCACCAGAGAAGGGGTGAGTATGCGATTTTACATGTCCGCCATGAACAAAATCTGTGGCTACAGCACTAGCACCCCACGTAGTAAAAATATCGTTTGTATTAGAGACTGCAAATGTTGCGTCTCCACCTGGCTCAATAAATGTAACATTAGTTCTAAATCTTCTAAATGCGTTATTTATATGTGCCTTTACTGGGAATCGTCTACCAAATCGTGCCATATACTATAACTCTATCACGTTAAAATTACTAAAAATTCCTGTATTAGGAACTACGGCATTGAAGTCTGCTCTATGTTTTGATATATCCATAAAGTCTTCCGATGTACTATCGTGTACGACCACATACTGTGCATTACTAATATATTTTTTTAATTGAATTTCTCTGTCTTCTAACGGAAAGTGGTCAATAAATACAACACCCCATTGTCTATCATCTTGAAACTCACCATAGTCATTTACCTTTTTTACAGCATGAAAAGTGTCTTCAAACTGTTTTGCATACTCTATATACTCGTCTGAGCTCTCAAGTGAGAGAAGTTTTCTGTCGTTTTCGTAACACAGCCAATGTAGTAATGGTGTACTGTAGACACCTGTACCTATCTCAAGTACATCACCAGTAGTTTTAGACAATAGTTTTATAAGAACAGGTATATGGGTACTATTAGATTTTGTTTCTTTTGTTGCCATATTACCAACTCGAAGCGTTAAATACCGCTTGATTAGGGAGTTTATTCGACTTTGCTATGAAACTTGATGAAGGTGTACTGAATGCATGACTCATAAACGTTGATGGAGATGATTGATTGTTATATTCTGTAGTATCCCAATCATCAGAACGATACACACCTGATGCACGCATTTCATCAAGTTTTCCTGCAAAATACTCTGAACCAGGATTGTTATGACCTATCAATAGGCTTTCTGTACCATCTGCTCTTGATTGACTAGTAGTTCCACTATTATCTGCGGCACCGTTTTTACGAACCGTCCAAGCTGTACCATTCAATCTCCATGTATATTTAGTCCAAGTAGAAGTAGGTGCGGCTGCTGATTCAATAAGAGCGTCTGAGGTAGAACCGTCACCAATCCATAGACGTTGTTGTCCTGTATAAAATATATATCCGTCAAATGGTTTAGCTACACCACCTCCTGGGGTAGATTTACTAAACACCTGTGTCCAGTTTGTAGCATTACCCCAATACGTCAAGGTAAAATCACCTGTCATTGCTGAAGCAATGTTGTCTCCAAAATCTATGTAATCACTTGCGAAACTACCAGAACCTCCTAGTGTCCCGCCAGCAAAAGCTCCAGTATCAGCCGTTACACCATTATTAGTACCTGTATAGGAGTAAGAAGAACTATCATTTGTTACTATGGTTGTACCATCACCCATGTGTGCTACAAGTCTAAAATCAGTATCCCAGACGTTTGTTCTATCAGATTGGTCTGTAGTGATACTTGCATCTCCAAACGCTATATAAAATACATAGTTTGTTGCAGTAGTAAGTGTGGGAACTTTTACATGATACTCTATAGCACCAGTAGTAAGGTTATGTCCGACACGTTCATATTTTAATAACATAGTAAGCCCTGCATCTGAGTATATTTTTATATCATACGCACTGCCATTAGCCATATATCCACCGTTTCCGATAGATTTATAGTTTGCGTCAGTAATAATAATACCCACAGGGAAATTAGTCTGGTCTGTGTTAGGAACCTTAGTCTTATCTACTGTGACTGTGTCTACTCTTCCCCATGCCATAAGTACCTTTTATATTACGTTTATTAAGCTTTCTTTATATTTAGCCTTTACGCTTGCTAGGGTTGCTACATACGCTGGGTTAGTTGCTGTAATAATACCTGCGTTTATAGCTTTTTTAAACTGGTTAAGTTTCTGTACTTCTTGAGCCAATGTTCGAGCTTCTATTTCTTCTGCTGTAGGAGCTGGTGGGGTTGGGGGAGGAGTTGGATTTAAATCCAAATCACCTTTTAGTTTATCAACATCTAAATTAACAATTTTCTTATATTGATTCAGTTGGTCTATAACCAACTTTTTGATGTGTTCTGGTTCAGATACATTTTCAAATAAATGAGTCTGATAGAGAGTACCATCTAGGTAAAATTCAACAGTAAAATTGAATGTTAGAGTATTTTTTATTATCTCTGTTATTTTAGTTGTCCACATAGGATTATATCTCTACTTCTATCCAACAATAAGCATTGACTGCTGTACCCGCAGTAACACGAACACGAGTTGCATTACCAATTACCATCACTGGTTCTTGACCAAGAGGGAATTGGTAAATATATTGGTTTGTAGGTGCAACCAATTGTGCATCAAACATACGTGTTGTCGTAATTGAGCCTTCAGATGTACAGGTATATCCTGTAGCAGAAGTTCCAAGTGTGAGGCCAGCAACAGACGCTACTGCTTGGTCAGCACCATTCATTTTGATACAGTCTGCGTCAGCAGAAGCAGTCACTGTACCGAAAACTGTTCCTGTTTCGACAAGCTCGCACTTGATAGGAGTTGCCGCAGCATTTCCGTCAAATGATATTCCCCATGCCACAATCTTTGCCTGATTAAAAGGCTTCAATTGAAGCAAGGTTTTGATAGCCGTACCTGTAGTAACTACAGCTTGTGCAGCAGTTGTAGGCATTGGACCGTTGTATATTTTATATCTAGCCATTGTTTATTTTTTAATCTTTTAATCGACAGTTTAATGACATATCATAGGTCACGAAGATTATATATGTGTGACGTAATCTGGTGAAGGGAAGAAATACATTTTGTCCGCATGTACACCCCATCCAATCATACGAATAGCGGCATCAGTTGTTGTAGGCTGTGTTTGTGTAACAGCTCCAGCAGTCTCTGACATATATATTGGACCACCTATTGTAAATGTAGGGAAAGCTGTTGCATATACAATCGAACCTGGGAGAGCTACAAGAAGTGGTGCCCCAGAGGCTGCTACTGCAAGGGCTATACCAAGCATACCATTATAAAGAAGGAGAGTATTTGCATCACATTTCTGCCATGTAGCTGATGAATCGAGATAGACGAGATCTCCAACCGCAGAAGATGAATAACCAGAGTTAAAGGAACTTGTAGTAGGACCAGTAGCATGACCGTCAGTAGTAGGAACGGTATGAAGAATTTGACCATTTGTAGGAAGGGTGATATTTGTGATTGTTTGTATACCAGTGAATGCCTGTGCAGCGTCAATACGAGCGATCGTTGCTGACGTAGAAGGAAACGTCATTGTAGTTGAATCAGTTCCAGAAAGTGTAAGTGTATTTGTAAAGTTCAATGTTTTCCCTGCTGTGCCTGTGAGAGTGTATGTTCCAGTTGTAAATGTATTTCCATTTATTGAAGTAGCTGTAGCAACACCAAGAACAGGGGTCGTAAGAGTTGGAGATGTTGCAAAAACTAGAGAACCAGTACCAGTTTCATCTGTTACAGCAGCCAAAAGATTGGCACTTGATGGAGTAGCGAGCCATGTACCAACACCAGTACCAAGTCCTGTGATAGAACTAACAGCGGGAGTAACTGTTACGTCAGCGGCAGCAGTTATAAGACCTTTTCCATTGACTGTAAATTGAACAGATTGTGTTGCCGAACCAAATGTACCAACGTTTAAATTTACTGTTGCGAGTGTGTAAGCATTAGTATTGTTTCCAGTACCATCAAAAGTACTACCAGCACTTGTAACATCACCAGTTGCAGTACCAATAGTTCTACCTAATTGTAATGCTGTTGCTGTACTTGCATTACCTGTGATTGAACTAGCGATTGCGTTAGTAACCGTTAAATCTGTAGCCCAAATCTTTACGATTCGAGTTCCTGTAGAACCAATTATTCCACTTGCATCTGTAGCTAGAATAGAAGCAGCAGCACCAGGAGCCGATGATGACGTTATCGCATGGGTGTGAGCGGTAGCTGTGTCATTCGTGGAAGATACAGTGAGTGTTCCAGGTGTTGCAATTGTTGTAGCAAATGAACCTGTACCAGAACCAGTTACAGCACCAGTGAGAGTGATAGTTTGGTCGCCTGTGTTTGTTCCTGATGCAGTACCACCGCCTGTGACAAGAGTTCCAGTTACTGCAGGAAGAGTTAGGGTAATAGCAGTGCCAGCTACAGCATTTGGTTGTAAGGTAACATCACCAGATGTATTTCCAAAAAGTTTTATAGAACCAAGAGTAGTAGTGTTTACCCCAAGCACCAACTGTGCAGTACCATTTGTGGTAATACCAGCAACAACTTTTGTATCAGTGGTTCCTGCACCAAGAACGACTGAGTTGGCGGTTAATGAACCACCTGTAGCTGTCACTGTGCCTGAGCCCGCAGGAGTTGCCCATGTACCGTCTCCACGCCAGAATGTAGAAGCAGAAGCCGATGTTCCTGAGTTTAGTTTAGAGACGGGGAGGTTTCCTGCATAAGTAGTCGCATTTCCACTTGATGTTATATCACCAGTAAGATTGGCGTTCGTAGTGACCGTTGCAGCATTTCCAGTAATAGAACCAGAGATAGCATTTGTTACTGTGAGGTCTGTAAACCAGCCATTTGTAACTCTAGTACCTGTTACTCCAATAGTCCCGCTAGTAAGCAGAAGATTTCCACTACCTATAGTCCATGCACCACTAGAAGCTATGAATGTTGTACCATCTGGGTTTTTCCATGTACCAAGTGTTAGAGGTACAGCAGTTCCAGCATCATCTGTGATATATAGACCAGTACCCACACCTCCTTGTAATGGTTGTAGTACAACTTTATTACCGCTCGATGTATCGTTTAATAATATACCCGTAGTGCCATAAGTAATATTAGGTACTGCAATTTGTAGTTGGTTTCCGTTATAAGTTAGTTCTGCATCACCTTCAAGTGTGCCATCTCCTGTCCAGATACCTAATTGATTGTTGACAGGTGTACCGACTTTTACAACATCCCCACTCCCTGCTGGGGTAGCCCATTTTAATCCTGTAGCTTCTGCTGAATCTGCTGTTAAAACAGTACCATTTGCTCCTACACCTAGACGAGCATTGGTTGTAGAATAAGTATATACATCACCTTTAGTTGTGAGAGGAGAAGTAGTGCCACCTGTGCCTGCATCTACACTTGCTTGTAAGTTACTTACTTTATTTATTAGGAATTGAGTTCTCTGATCTAGGATAGAAGTTGCCCTATTAAGTATATTGTTTTCAAGTTTATCAGTTCCTTCAATTTGTCCTATTTCTATTTTTAAATCTTTCTTTTTGCCAGTGTTTATTTTTTCTACTATTTCTTTTCTACCGTCCAATACTGTCTCTTTATATTCTGGTAGTTTAATTTGTGCCATTACAAGAGGCACAACATCTTCTGGATCGGGGTTTATACCGTCTATGCCGTCTTTGATTTCCATAGCCCTGACTTCATTGAGAAGTTTACTGAGTTCTACCATCCGTGCTTCGTGTTCCTTACGTTGTTTATTTGTGAGTTGTCGCACTTCTAACAGAGCATCTGCATGCTTCTCAGAGACTATTTGTATAGCTTCTTGTACCTTTCTGACATTCTCTTGAGTTGTTTCCTTTGACGTTGTAGTTACGTCATCTTTCGCTTGTTTGATTACATTTAGTACGAGTTCTATAAACCTGCTTAATTCGTCGTTAGTAAGGAGCTTACCTTTAGAAAGGTTATCGAGATTGTTTTGAATGTTGTTTATGTCGAATTTCATTATTTAGTTTTAGGATTTCTCCCTGTTAGATTTGAGTTATACACACCTATCTATTGCTTTAGTATAACATACGTGTAAGAGTTGAGATATGGGATTTATAGGAGTGATACTTTTCCTTTGGTTTATACTTTGGCTTTTATTTAAGGTTTAATCTTTGAACGAGCCTTGTCTAACACCTTTTGAGGGCTTGTTGCCTTATCTTCGAGGTATTTTAATCCTCTTTGTATTACACCTGTTGGGCTTGTGGGTGGTAGTTCAAGTAAAGATTTTGCTCGTACATCTCCGAGTGTGTCCATAACAAATTTAGCCAAGGTAGCATCTTGAGCAAGGTCAACACCGTACACCTCCTTAATATTTGCAAATAGTTTTTTAGTACCAGAATCTTGTGGAGAGAAGAACCGTTTTAGTAAAGACCCGCCCTTATTACCGTCTTCTCCGAGTTTTTGGTTTAATTCTTGGAAGATATTTACTCTTTTTTGGTATTCAGCGTTTAGGTTGGAATAATCAGAAGAGCCTAGTTTAGAATCAACAGTTCTTTTTAGATTTTCATTGAGGTTCCTTATAGATGTATTTACGAGTGATTTTACTCGACTTGTAACTGGAATAGACGTACCACCTTTTCTCTCGAAGAAAGTCTGTTGGAGTTTATCTATTGTCGCATCAACACTTTTTGCAGATGGATTTTTGCCTAGTGATTTTAACTCTTCTATATAACTATTAACAAAACTTCTCTCACTATCAGTGAGTTTGGTTTGTAGAAACTTTTGCATAGATTCTATTTCAGGGGTTGTAACTTCTTTGACTTTAGTATCTCCGACCGATTCAAGAGACGCCTGTTTTTGACGACCAATATTACTAAGGTCTTCTTTCATTTTTGGAAGTATATTATTCGCGGTCTCGCCTGCTTGCTCTAGGGGGGTCAAACTACGAGGGTTATTGATAGCTTCCTGACCTGATTTCACATATCTGTCAAACTTCTCTACGTTTGTATCAGCAAGGATAGTTTTAGTCTTTGGATCTATTTTACCTTCTGTGATCTTATCAAAAATCTGTTTTGGATATTTTGATGCGTTAGCCGTTACATTAGAAAAAGCGTTTGAGACATTATTTGCTGTGGTCTTTGCCACATCGACAGTCTTTTTAACCCCTTTATTAACTCCTTCTACCAGTAGAATTGCGTTTGCTATATTTGCTGTATTCGATGTGTCGGTAAGTAGTTGTGTAGCTTTTTTATAATCTTCTTCTGGTAGTTGATGTAAGGACTGCTGAAACTCAGGTGAATATACCCTTGAGAGTAATTCTCCACCTTTTTCTATACCTTTTCCAATGACTTCACCTATTTGTTTAACGACTGGAGCTTCTGTGACGGGAGATATAACAGCAGATGCTACATCTGATACAGCAGAAATACCTTTAGATAATGCACTTCTATTATCATTTGAGTTTATATCTGCTTTAGCACCTTGAATCCCTTGTTTTATATCACTCCCAACTCTTTGTAAATAATTAGGTTTCTCTGACGCTACAGGCTGGTCATTGTATCCTTCGAGTTTGTATCCTCTATCAACTAGTCCCTGTATCAACTTACCTCCATTTGTATTCTTTGGAGCCTGGTCGATGATTACTTTCACTTGTTGTCGTGTTAAAAATTTATCCATATTATGGTGTTATATAGCTATTATAGTATTGGTCAGGAGAGATGACAGTACCTGTAGCATGTGCACTATCTACTGTATCTAGGTATGAGCTTTCTGGTGTAGATGCAAGTCCACGAGAAGTTAATTCTTTTATAGTATTGAGTTCTTTTTTGAAAGATGATTCACTAGCGGCATATCCAGTAACCTTACCGTTTTTATCCTTAATCTCCCATGTTCCAATCTTAGTGGCAGCCCCAGCGAGTATTCCGAGTTCTCCCTCTGACAATGCACCAAACGTAGCACCAGCCGCCTTTGCAGCAATAAGTTTATCGAGTGTTAGGTCAGATGTGATTTGTTTTACACCAGCTATGAAGTCTTGACGCGCCGCAGTTCTAACAAGTCCGCTATTGCGAGCTAATCCTGTAGGACCAACAGCTCCCTTTAATCCACCACTAGTCACGAGCTTATCAATGTTTGATATTTTATCTTTGAGTATTTGTTGACCACCCACACTAGTATTTGTTGTCGGAAGAGATGGTGTAGAGAAAGTACCATCTGCATTTTGTATGTAATCTTGACCGTTAATCTTAACAATCTTAGTTTTGTCACTAGTAGTGCTTCTCCCTCTTTCATTTATCTGACTTTGAAGGTTTGCTTGCTGTTTCTTTTCAGTAATTATTTGTTGTTTGAGTAGTTCTGCTTTAGCTGCTGCACCACTATATTGACCTAAAGCTACCGCAACTTGAACAGGTGTAGCACCTTTTTTAGCCATTTCCTGTGCGCTCGCTAAAATTGAAGCAGGTGCAGACTGTGCTGTAGCATCAATAATCATACTTTCTATAGTTTTATCGTTTTCTCTTTTATCAGCAACATCCTGTGCTTGTTTGTCAAGTAATGCTTTCTGAGCATCCTTTCTCTTCTCTTGTGCAGGAGTAAGTTGGTATTTATCTAGTGCTTCTAGGTTAGCTTGTTTAGCTTTGATGTCAGCCTCTATTTGGTCATATTTGGCATCTACTATCTGGTCTGCATAGTTCTTAGCTTTATCGTAGTTACCGCTCGCTATGGCGTACTGTTGCCCCAATGAGAGGGCTTTAAGGGCGTTTTCTCGCAACGCACCTGTTGTTTGAGGTGCTACACCCCTATCAGTGGCTCCTGTATTGGCATTTCTTTGCTGTGTTTGGATAGGTATAGCTTGAGCTTCTAGATTGAGTCCTTTAGCCTGTGCATTCAAGTCTGATACTTGATTGTAAAGATCGGTAACACCAGTATCTTTATATACCTGTTGGGTATCAGTACCTTTATCACCAAGAGAAGCGAGCAAAGAGGAGATATTGCTAGATGTGTCAGTACCTTCTTTGTTAAGTGCCTCTACGTTTGCACTGGCGATGTCAAAGCCCATTTGTAAGTCAGTATTTACTAAAGCTGTAGAGGGTGGAGGAAGGACATTTGAAGCCAATGGAATAGGAGTAGTTGGTACAATCGAAGACACAGGAATGTTTACATTTGTTCCCTGAGTAACATTTTGTCCTTGGGCATTTACATAACTCTGTCCTTGATTAAGTTTTTGTCCTGTGACCGTATTGTATTCGTTAGTGTAACCCATGAATATTTTTATTATACAATATTAACTTGTAAGTCCTAATGTTTGTAGTCTGGTAATGATTATTCCGATAGCTGTTCGAGCCTCAGCGTCTTGTGTAGCACCACCACTCGGAGCAGTTATAGCTGACTGTTTTGATATTGGAGTGTTTGAACCAAAGAATGCTGTTTTAGCAGGGAGATATACTGTATTTTTGAAATATACAGCATTCATAAAAACGTCTTTATCTATAAAGTGTGTTCTGTAGTACACGTCAGTAAGAGCATCTAGTTTTTTCTGAAGTTCGTCTACTTGTTGTTGTAGTTTTTGGTTTTCCATATTAGTCGTTTATGATGTCATATTCGTATGAGTAGCTTTTAATCTCTACACCACCCGTGCTTTCTAGTTGAAATTGATATTCTACCCCTGCTGCGAATGCTTGATTGTCTGCAAGTTGTGTAGCATTTTTGTAGTCTTCTTTAGCGGTAGTACTTTCTGAAATAATACTTTCAAATGTCGTAGTAGCTGAACTGTTTACTCCATCGACAAGATACTTTACCGCAATAGTTCCACTGGTCTTTCCTGTGTAGTACACCTTAAAAGATTTTAGTTGTTTTCTTTTTCCACGATGTTCGAATGGCATTAGGGGGTTTATGGTAGTTTTATATACAGAAGTAGAAGCATACGAAGCATTTTCTCCAAGTGAGGAGAGCACTTTAGAACGCATCAGTGTATATGCACCACCAGTAGTTGCAAATCCAGCCCAAATAATGTCTCCTATCATCGACAATCCTTGGAAAGCAGAACCTATTGTTACTCCATTGAAGTAGTATCTATCTTTTGTAATAACATAGTTACCTGCCTTATTTTTACCAAAGCAATATAGACAGTCGTCATTTATAGCGCCAAAGTATAGTTTTTCTTCATTCTTAACCTTTACACCCTGTATATTTTCTGTTGAACCTACAACCAAAGACTTAATTGTTTGAACACTACCACCAGAATACGCTCGTATCTTCAACCTGTATGTGAATGCTGTAGATAGGATGTTCTGTGGCTGCATTACCGCAAACAGAGTTTCATTAAGGTTTTCAAGGATTATCAAGTTCCCTTCACCGAAGTCTATTGACGCTTGAAGTGTATTTAGTGTTGCATCTCTTCCCCATAGATACACAGTTGCATTTCCATTTCCCCTGAGTTGTCGTACCCCTATAGCAAGATATGTTCCATAGTTCGTTATAGATGTAGCCTCAGTGTTACTTGGAAGTATCGTTGTTGTAGTGGTGAGTGTAGTATTGTTCCAGCTAGTTATCGTGCTTCCTATTACGATGTACAACACATTATCCTCTGGGTGTACGAAAGGTTTTGCCATATTCCCTGTGGCAGCGATTGTACCGACAGTTGTAACAGAGCCAGCACTATTGTACCGAAAAAGAGTATAGGTTCCTGCGTTCAATGACATAGCGTAAAACTTGTCTTTATAGACCACCCCACTGTTTTTAACATATGTACCAGAAGCAGAGACTGCTTGAGTAGCCCAAGCTAAGGCTCCACCGTTAGTAACTGCTGACTTAGTATAAAAGGCTGTTTTAGTAGAGACACTTGTTTCAAAACCACTTGCAGTCAAAGTATATGTTGAACCTATCAAAGAAATATCTACATCAGAAAGCTCGATATCATCCATAGTCCCAGTATCTACAGTTTCAGCTACAGAATCTGCGCGTGGTATGAGTTTATGAGGATTAGTAAAGATATCAAAGTTCAATGACTTCTCGCATTCATCATTAGCAAAAGTCCGTATGTCTTCTGCGTGTCCACCTCCGAAGTTTGATTGTGTTACCGTTGTTGACATATTATTCTGCTTCCCAAATAAATTTACATGTGCTCGTATCTCCTTGTGTGACAGTCCAAACAATATCAAATTGGGTTGAAGTTAGATTCCCTACTACTCCTGTTGAGATACCGTCAGTTGCTTGGTCGTCGTAAAGTTTTATTGCGTAACTATTACTTGATTCAACGGTGATAGTTCCACCTATAACAGTTCTATTTACTGCCCTGTTACCAGAGTCATCATAAAGTCCTGTTGAAACTCCCCCAGCCTGCGGACAATACCCTGTTAGTCTAACTATTTTAGGTGTCTTGCCAAGGTTATGAGTAATGGTTTGTGTTGTTGAGCTAGATGGTCCATTTGACACATTACTCGTAGATTTCATAGTTAGGTTGGTGAGACCAGAACCGTTAAATACAGGTGTAGAGAGGGCTAGTTGGTCAGGAGTAACAGTAAGAGGGCCATCTCCTCCAGTCGCTGTACCTGCTGTTATTTCTGCTGCTGTTGCTAACTCTACAAGACCTGCTGTGGTGGATGTGGCGTCTGCTATGGTAGCCTCAGCTTCCCAGTTTGGTACATTACCGTTCATTTTATAAATGAAGTTGTCAGTCCCACGAGCAAGTCGTACAAAAGCACCACTACTGTTTCTATAGTAAGTATCTCCCTCTGCATCAGATGTTAAATTTATTGTTGGAGATGTAATAATTGGAGCAGTTAAAGTTTTGTTCGTTAGGGTTTCTGTTCCTGTTTTAGATACCGCTTTATCTGAACTGGTTACACCAGAGAGTTTATAGTCGTGTGAAGTGGTAACAGCACTACTGTCTACGCCCACTTTTGCTTCCAGCGCAGAAATAGCAACCTGTTGAGAATTGTCGTAAGATGCTTCAATGACATCGCCTGTTGCGTGGGTAGTAAATGTATCAATTGTGGTTGGATATGCCATATTAGTTTTTTACTTGATTACTTGCTGTAATGCTATTCTTAGAAATATTTGAGAATGTTCCTTGTCCTATCGTAGCAGTCCCATAAGTAGATATTCCATATCTAGCTACCCCATAAACACCAGGAAAAGTTTTACTACTAGAAGTTGGTGTAATAGAATTCTTTGAAATGTTAGTCGGTGTAATAGGCATGTTATCTTGGATTTCTACGAACTACTTTTATTATTTGTCTGGTATCTTTTGCTCTCTTACTATAATAGTCCCCTATCATATCCTCGAAGTTCATCATTTCTGTAAAGAGATTTTTAGCTTGTGGGAGTCCTTTCTGTAGACAGTAGTAGTAAGAAGGACGGATTGCTAGATATTCGTGGAAAATCCATGGAATACCAGCCTTTTTAGTAGTGTCACTCACTGTAAAGTAGGTTGAGGTTCGATTACAGTAGATTTTAAGACCGTTAGATGAACTATAGTTCGGTGCAGGATACAGGAATAAACCATTAGCTGTCTTGTCGTAATATACTGGTGTGCCCGCTGTTTTCATGAACTCAGTAAGAGCAACGCCAGTTAGTTCACTCTGGTCTATTGGTCGTAACTGCATATTCTTCGTTCCTGTAGAGTCCTTTATTTCTACTCGATAGATATCCAGTATCTGGTTACCAGTTGCATCAGTGGTAAAAGAGTAATCTTGTTGGTTAGCCACTAAACTTCCTGTAACAATTGGATAATCAGTCTGATTGGTATCGTCTACCTGCCATTTACCTTCTGAGGCAATAGCTATAAGCATAAACTTATTTAACGCATTGTTTACATCAGTTGTTTTATCGGCAATAGGATAACTACTTGTGGTAGTATTTTGTGTGTTGGTATTTCTTTGTATTAAGCCTAAAATTTCTGTGTAAGTCATTATCTTTTTTTGAAATTGTTGCGGAAATCTACCAAATGATTAAAGATAGTAGCAATAACTTGTCCATCTTCTATGTAGAGAGAATCGTAGTCATCGAATTGGTCTACGAGAAATGGTTTCATAAGTTGCCTTCCAAGTGGGATTATTTTGTCATTATACTTCTGTGCCTTGAGAGCTATTTTATTACGTTCTGTCTCTAGGTCTTCTTTTTTCTTCTTTAATTCGTCGTATTTAGTACGCAGTTCTGGTGAAGTTTGAGTCATCATGCGGTCGTAAATCTCTTTTTTAACAGCCTCCATTTCTTTAATAGCTTCATCTACCTTAGCCCCGATAGCTTTTTGAGTCTCATTAAGATCAGATATATCTACTTTAGCTTCTTCTTCTTGGAGCTTTACATCTACCTTTGCCATTTCTTCCTCTAAAACTTGGATTTCTACTGATTTAGCTCTACCAACAGTTATAAGTTCCCCCTTCTTAGTGATGAGGTCTTTTAATTTATCAGAGTCGATTGTGATATTTTTTGGGTACATAATTAGTTTTTATTATTTATAAGTTTATTATACGCCTCTTTCCATAAATGTACATTATTCTCGATAGAATACCGCTCTTCCACATATTTTTTAGCCTCTTTACCCATTTTAAGTCGAAGTTCCTTGTCGTTTATTAGTTTTTCAATCTGTTCTATCCAACTTGCTGTGTCTGTAGCGAGTAGTACATGCTTAGCATCTTCTGGATCTGCTTCATACGGGGAATCACCTGTTGAAAAAGATTGTCCGATCACAGGGGTTTCCAACATACTACTTTCTAGGAATTTTAAATTAGACTTACATCGGTTAAACAATGAATCTGACCTTGGAATGATTACCATATCTAGTTTTAAGTCGTTCAAGTAGTCGTAATAGATATCTGATTTGACAAATGAATGCCATTCAATGTTTACTTTATTCCAGAAAGCATACTCATCTACATAAAGTTTCTTATAAATCTCATTTTCTCCTTGTGGAGGCAGTGACAAGAGCACAAGTCTCACTCGTGGGTCATGCTGGTAGTGTTCGATAATCGGCTTGAGTACCTCTACATCAGAGGTTACACCCACTGACCCCGTTACCCCAATACGAATAATATCGGTTTCGTTTCTTTTTGGCTCTGGAAAGTAGAAAGGGTCTACACAGTTTGGTAACACCACAACGTTAGGATTCAATTGCTCGTATTCTTTCTTGAGACATTCAGTCGTGCAAGTCACAAGGTCTGCTTCCTTGATAAAGGTATCAATGTTTGTATTGAGCGAATCTAGTCCTTGTTTGACCTTTTCTTCAGTCATGTAGTCGTTAAATTTGAATCCGTTATGATCTTTATAGGTATCATCGTTATCAAATACGATTTTTTTACCAGCTTCTTTGAGTTTTCGAGCCATAATCACATGCTCTTCCTTTTCTGGACGGTGAAATACTATGATATCAGCATCAACTACGGCTTTAGCTTTATTTTCTGGAGAGAGTCTATTCAGTCCAAGGGTTGTTCGATCTCCATCCCAGCCATTCTCTTGAAGGGGAAGTAGACATCTAACATTGTATGACCCCTCGTATGATCCTATAAAGTATACTTTCATAATCTATTCTGTCTCTAATAACTCTAGTTGAGCTTTCATTTCTGCAATTTTGAGTTTCTTTAATTCTTGTAATTTAAGGAGATTTTCCTTTGCTTCGTCTATTTGTTGCTGTATCGATATTGCATTCGTTGTAGGGGCTTGTGGAGCCTTATAGGGGATCTCTACAGTCTCTTGTACTGGTGGAACATAAGCTGGTTCCACTGGTTGAATGATTTCTTTAGTTCGTGCATTAACAATATTCCCCGAAGGGTCTATCCTATCGCTTTGTTTTCTGATATTTGGTGATATTACTACGTTTCCCATAAAATTGTTTCCAAATTTACTGCTAATATATCTCAATTTGGAGTGATTATTAGCAGTAAACAATTAGTTAATAATTAACCTGTTGTTACATTTGATTTAGTCAAGATACAGATACCTGCGTTATCTCGATTCTCAACAACACCGTAGAGCAAGTCTGCGGTTGTAAGAGTAGCGAGGTATTCAGGGATGTAGTTAGACTGAACTCGAACACCATATCTACCAGTCATAGAACCTCCAGACAGTGAACCCCCACTACCGAGTGGAGAAGTTGCAAAGTGTAGAGCGTCCTTATGAGCAAGTGCGTTATAGCGTCCTGCTGTACCAGAGACGTATTGTACGTTCGCTGATACATAGACTGGAATACCATACAAAGTTGCACTTGGTACTTTAGCTGTAGGGTCATTAACTGGTGAGTTAACTGCTAGGCTAAACTTGTCAAGGTTTTGTATTTGAGTCCAGAATGTGTTTGGATGAACGAAGAATGCTACATCTGAAGATGTGTCAATTCCTACGTTCTGAAGAGCTGCGATTGCTGCACGGATTTCAGAGTCAGCAAGGTTGGTTGTAGAAGCTCCCACAGTGCTACTGAATCCTTTGAAAAGGTCAGCAAGTGCGACTTCTAGTTTCTTAGCCATTGTGTATCCTGCACTCTGAGCATATCTCTCTTGGAGATAGTAAGAATGCTTAACTTGTGCTGCTTCACGATCTTCGATCGCAAATGACACTTCATACCACTGGTCTACTGTCAAAGTAACCTTAGTGTCAGTAGCGTTGTTCAAAGTGACGGCTGTTGCGTTACTTTTAGCTGCTGCTGTAAATTCAGTTAAGTTTGGTGTATAGAGTGCTGAGCCTCCATCAGAAAGTTCTGATGAACGGTCTACGAAGAAGTCTGCAATCAAAAGTTTTAATTTAAAGAACTCGTTGATTTTCTCTCCCCAAATAAGAGGAATGTTGCTAGCCAATGTTGTTGAAGACATTGTAGCTGTTGGGAATGTTCCTGTTGCCATTTTTATTGGCTAATACTTTATGTTTTTAATATTAGCTTGTAATGTTATCCCATCACTTTCTTGAAAGCTGCTTGATGTTCTTCTCGTGTCATATCTGGTTTGATTAAGGTATCGTCTTCCGATTCACCTGAACCCCTTGAAGCACCAAGTTTAGCATCCTCTTTCCGTTTATCCTCTTTTAATTTAGTCTGATATGCAATAAACATGTCATCCTTGAGGGCTTCTTGGAGAGAAGTTCCATTACCTTTGGCAATGACTTTTGCTTTCTCGATTTCTTCATCTGACAATCCACGAGCGATCAATTTAAGCTCGTCAGAAAGATCTGGTTGGTTAGTAATGTGTGGCTGTCCTTGGGCTTTTAATGCCTTCAGTTCAGCTTCAGCTTTCTTTGTGCGATCGTATAGTTTCCTATTGGTCTCACGAAGTTTTTCTTTCTCCTCATCGGTTTGCACCTCAGGTTCGTCAGATTGATTTTGAGTGTCATCCACTGATTCGTTTATAGAGTCGAATCCCTCATTTTGGTTTTCTTCCATAATTTTTCCAAGTTTATAGGGTCTTGGTACCCAATTATGATGTCAAACTAAGCGTTGCATCTTCCTCCCCACAGTATGGAGAGAGGGATGATTCCTAATTATTTCATTCTACCACCAGTTACTTTATTCCAAAAGGACTTTTTAGTAGCATGTATCTTTTTTACACCTTCTTCAGTAAACTTATATCCTTTTTGTTTTATTTGTTTCTTTTTCATCTTGATTCGTTTAATTGTTTCTTCTTGTTAACCGCTGGAGAGAATAATACTTCCATGTTCTCGAACGCTTTATCTAACATGTCAGTAGCATCTGCTAGAGCTATAGCATCCTCTCTGTTCATTAAGCGTCTCACTGCCTCTTCTTGAAAGAATTGCAATAAATATGCGTGAACATTATCCTTAGTGTCTCTATCGTTGTAAAATTCTTGGAGTGATTTAGTCATATTATGCTACAGGAGCGTTAGCCTGTAAAGACATAGGCTTAGCTTGAGGTTGTTGTTGCATTTGAGCTTGCTGAGCCATCAGTTGTTCTTGTTGCTTGTTCTTTTCACTGATAGCACTTGAGATATTGATAGGACTGATTCCTGCTCCTGATAGCTCTAGTATCTTAGTGAGTATCTGAGACATGATAGGGTCTTGGGTCAATGCTGGGTTGGTAGCAAGGATAGTGAGCATATTGTTCAAACTCTCAAGAGTAGCAGCCTTATTACGCTGTTCACCAGTTACATTGATAGTTACTTTAGCTTCGAGGTTCTTATAAAAGTTCTTAGGAATGTCTATAAACCGAGAGCCCTTTGTTTGTTTGATAAACTCATCTGCTCCTTGTATCCATGCATCAAATTCTTCTTGAGTTACGATGACACCACTGAGTATCTTTTCTACAGCCATCTCATTAGCGTGTCTAGTAGAGAAGTTCTTATCTATCTCTTTAAGCTCTTCTGGGCTAAATTCATACGCTAGTATATGTTCCTTATTAAGTTTGGTTCTCAAATAAGGCATAACCCAATCTTCAAAGATTTCAGTAATGAATATACCCATTTCCTGCTGTAAAGTCTTAAATACGCTAGAAGACTGCTGTAAAACAGTAGCTTGGAGTCTAAACGGTGTTCCACTTGGAGGAGTATCACCACGTTGTGCTGAATACGCACTCGTTGTCTTTTCTAGCTGTGCGTACCACTGTTGAATGAGAGTGCTGTATTGCTGTAGCCCACCACTAGGGAGAAGGTTAAGAGGTGTAATTGGCTTACCATCTTCGTGTTCAAGGATAGTTCCATCGTCTGTTTCAGTGAGGAGATTACGTCCTTTTAGTTTCTTAGAGGCAGATTGACCGATAACCTTAGTGGTGTACTCCATGGCTCTGTGTTGCTTTAGGACAGCATCGTTAGTCCATACTTGTGCTTGCTCACCTTCTTTAAACACTCCAACACCAAACGCACGTCCAGCTTTAGGCTTACGAGCTAGATATTTATACACTCGTTCAGTATCGTCTTCCCAATACAGTGGGACAAATGTATTAAAATCTTCTTTCTTACCACTCTCTACGGGATTACCAGCAATATAGTACAGTTGGTAGCTAAATTCCATTTCATCTTTAGGTGTGTATTTCTTGCCATCACAGTCCTTAAAGGTAGCCTTACTAAATTCTCCTCGTATCTCATACACAGGCACTCGTTTACTTGAGCCACTGTTCTTGAGCTTTTCCATTACTGCTTTTATGCCCTCTTTGTCCCACTCAGTCATTTTAGATATTTCAACAGCGGTCATCCAGTGAGTTTCTACAATGGCTCCTTGAATTATGTTTACTTGGTCAGTCAGAGTATTCTTCCATTCTGGTAGCTCTAGTGTGAGTATCTTCTCACCAGAGTCTTTGTCCTTTTTGTAACACTTTTTAACCAACAGTGACCCATAACGAGTGTGCATATCACGCATATCGTTCAATGTCTTACCAAAATCAGCCTCTTTCATCCATACTTGGATATCCTTAGAGAGCATAAACGACTCCATGTAGTGATTACCGTCATCAGAAGTGATGTTTATATCTTTAGTATCGAGGTCTTTAGCAGTGTTTTCTACATCACAGATAGCGTTCAGTATCTGCATAAATGGACGCATCATGAACTCATCACCTTCTTGTGCGTAAAGGTACGTATCATTTGAATAGAACTCAATCATCCTTATTTCTTTTTTCTGCGAGAATGGTAGACCTTCTACTAAATCAATAGTTTTATTGTAATTGGTCTTTATTATTTGTAGCTCCTGTTTTATAGAGGTCATTATATGTGGTGAGTATAGAGTATTTTTCTTGTCAATGTCAAATTACCGTGGACTTTTAATTTTATTACGATGTTTGCTCTCCATTCGCTCTAGTCGTTCAATGGGATCTAAGTCTTCAAAGAATGGTCTATTATCTTTGAAATAGATCTTTTTGATCAATGTAAATTCTTCAGGATCTGTGAGTGTAGGACGTTTCATCTTGTTTGTGGCATACTTTGTCTTAATCTGCTTAACATTCTATCAGCTTTCTCAGCTTCCATATCACCCGTACCGTCTTTTACAAGAGATACGAGACCATAACGGAGTGCATCCATTGAGTGATCAAATCCCCCTTCTGGTACATTGACTGTTTTACCATCCCTGTCCTCTGTGAATAGGTAGTTCATATACTCTCGGACGATGTTAGACGAACGTTTAGTAACTGAGATACGTTGGCTTTGCACTGTTGCTATACCATGAATGACACTATCTTTACCTTTCTCAGCTCCCACGATAGATAACCCATAACTTGCTATCTCGTCGATACTCTTAGGTTCAGCACTATCAGCTATTATCAAAGCTGTTGGTTTATTCTTTAGTATATCGGCTATTTGTTTGTTACTTAGTCCTTTTTGAAATGTTATCTCATCTATAATATACCCACCATTGTAGTAGTAAATCGCTACAATGGCTGTAGGGTCGTTTGTATAACCAAAGTCTAATCCATATCGCTCTAATCGTGCTTCGTGTGGGATTTCCTCAATAACAGCCCAATCACGGTATATCTTACGTTCTATACCTGTAGGTTCACCCAACCACTTACTTTTATACAAGAGTGGTCGGTTTAGTTTGTCGTCTTCCATTTCAACACGGATAACTTCTGGCATCCATCCGTACTTTAAAGCTATATCGTAGTTTACATTGATTATTAACGTATTTGGTCTACCTTCCAATACTAATCGTTTATGAACAGGATCAGCTTCGGTAAGTCTATTGTAGGTAAATATAATGCGAGAATTTGGTTTACGTATAGTTGGAGTCAATACTTCTAAACTCTCTTCGGTAACAGTCTGTGCTTCTTCTACCCATGCTATATCTATACCCTCAACTGATTTAACGCTTTGTTCATTGTTCCATAGTCCTTTAAATATAAAATCTGTCCCTGTTATTGTATTGACAATAGCTTTATCAGTGACTTTATAGTCATTTAGTTCGTATTGCTTTATGAGATCACTCAAGAGTTGATGGGAACTTTCAGCTATAGAGTTCTGAAACTCACGAAAACATCCTATTCGTATCTTATATCGTCTTCCCTCTATTAGAAGGAACCTTGCTACAGTATGAGACTTCAAACTAAAACGTCCACCGTAAATACCAGCTTCACGCCAGTCTGTATCAAATAGTCTTTTAAACTCTATAGGTATTTCAATGGTCTTTTCCATCTATAAATTTGACTAAGATTGGTACTATCGACTCTCCATTAGACGTTACATCTGTTGGTTGTTTAGCTTTATCCATTACTCTATCGTGTATTTCTTTAATAGCAGTCATATCTCCTTCAAGAGCTTTCGCAATGATAATAGGCTTAATTAAAGGCAAAGCTTCACCTAATGATTCTTTATACTCCTGTATAAGTTCTTTGGTTGCCTTCTTGATTATCTTATCTTGTTCAGTCTCCTTTGGTCTACCTCCACCAGGGTTTCCTACAACAAATTTACCTGTCTCTGGGTCTGTATACGTTTTGTCTACGTTTTGTAACGTTTCTTCCATAACTACATTATACAACTATTTATTCTTATTGTGAATAGCTTCTGATAACTCTTTCATTTGTTCTTCTGTTACCCATGCAGTACCCTTCCATTTGATCATATACTTGTTCTCTAATCTCATCCTATTCTTCCCGTGGATTTCTTCCCATACAAGTGAATGTACAGGTAAATCAGGTTCAAACTCTCTATAGTTCCATCCATCGAGCCATCGTACCTCTAGCATGATAGCTGTGGTCTTATCGTGAACCCTTGGTAGATTCGGGAGTTCTTTGGTGACAAACTTCCCCATGTAATGAAAGTTGCCTTTTGTCAATACCATATTGCCTTCCTCGGCAAATAGCTTATCAAATAGTGATATATCCTTTATGAGTGTTGTGTCCATTATGTGAACGAACTCATCAAACACTTCCTTACCCCTTTGGATTACTCCTATTTCCCAACCGTTCCAATCATTTATTATCAAATCCCAGTTAGGCTTCCAGTATGAAACATCTGGTTGATACCCTCCGTTACTTACCACAAGTATATCATATTTTGTGTCTTTTATAGACTCCAATAAGGGTTTAAGAAACTCTTTGGTGAACTCACTTGTACCTATAACTATACCTTGTCTAATCATAAACAACTCTGTCGGGTAAACCTATTTCCTTTATAACCTTATATCCTTCGTATTGGATTTCAGTAACTGGGAGATTCTTGCGGGTAGCGAACACATCTCCATGAGTAGTATTCTTTCGACTCACAAACACGTCGTGTGTATCTTGTAATGCACGTCTAATTATTGGTATCTCAGCATCACCATGCCATTCACCTCTAAAGTGTTTCACGAGAAACATATATGGTTTAAATGCTGTGAGTATCTGACCTTCCATACCCTCGGTGTCTATCTTCAATAAATCTATTTGTGGGAAGTTGCATCTATCTATCAACTCCTTGAGTGTACAAGCAGGAACTGTAATCTGATGGTCTAGTTTAGAACCCATAGGCTCAAACAAATCCCATCGAAAATTACCGTCCACATGACCATTCCCAGCCCATTTACAGATATTAAAAGTAACTTCTTTTCGGTCATCGCCTATGATAGCTTCTTCGACATAAATAAGTTTATTATCAGTATTGAGTTTGGTGTAGTGCATACATTCAGGATGCGGTTCACATACTATGATTTTAGCTTCAGGGAAATACTTTTGAAATTGCATTGATGCTGTACCAATATTTGCCCCCAAGTCCACAATGTACTTAATGTCCTTGTCTGATTCGGCTAGTTCAGATATACGGTATTCATCGTCTACACAAACAGCTTGGTAGTGGCCTTCCATACACTCTTTCAACTCTGGTGAATAATGTAGATTATTTGGTAATTGAGTCATAGAATTTAAGATGAGTATCGCCTGTTTGTGTCAAATAGGTACGTTGCGTGTGGTATGAGTAGTGAACCATGAGTGCATCCCCACAGAAAAAGACTGGTCTATCTAGGGCTAGAGCTAGTTCATACGCAAGTTGTGGTTCTTCAATGTATCCAGGTCGTAGCTTATCCTTACCCCACCATGCAATACAGCAAATAGAAAATCGTTCAAAGTTACCAAACTTCCTGCTTGGTAGGTAGTAAGCACTGAGTGTTCCTTCTTCGTATCGTTTCTTAAATGTGTTGTGAATATGGTCGATTAAACGACTATCAGAGTAGTTAAATGCATCTAGGTAGGCATAGTCGGGGTCAAGGACTGTATATCTCCTGACCTTACCAGCTTCTTCGCTCAGTGCGCCAACTTCTTGATGCCATGATGTGCAAATAGTTGAGTTTATTATGTTGGGATATATGACAAAAGCATCAGGATTATCGATTCTAGCTTTACAGATTTTCTCTATTGCATCATCTGCACACCACACTATATCGTCATCAAATCGTATGTAAATTGTGTCATCGTCATGAGTGTTGACGAAGAACTTATGAGTTTGCAGGGCGTTATATGTGTTCATTAAAGGTGTTTCCACCATAGGAACGATTGGTTCACCTAATCTATATATTTTTACTTTTGGATTCTCTTTCTCCATGGATTCAAGGTATGCGATATCTCCTGGGTCATTGGAATTTAACCATAACTGCCAACCATCGACGAGACCTTCTTCCATTTTTCGGTATATAAACTTCTTAAATACGGATAAATACTTCTCCCTTCCTGCTGGAGTACAAACTACTACTTTATAGGTTTGTTCGTTATGTGTAATCATTTTGTTAACTCATACCAAGCTTGCTTCTTTGTGAGAAAGTCTTTATACCACTCGTCATATTCTCCCTTCCAATAGACTTCGTTCATTCGTATACCTACGGCTTCTTTCTCCAAGCTTTGAAATACATTAGAAGCTCTCAAGTGTTGGATTTTCGCGTAGCCTGATACTATGCCCCAATTAAGGTCTCTGAAACTCTTTACAACTTCAAGTCCTGCCCAGATATCGTCAAATCTCTCTGCCCCCTTGTACTTCCCTACTGGTGCGAAGAAAACATACGGCAACGCTTCTCTCCTAAAGCCCAGATTCATCCCGCACATTGGAAAGAATATCCCTTTTGGTATGATACCTTTGTATAAGTCAACCTTTTTGTCTCTTTTGTGTAGTTGGCTAGGGGCATCCCAGTCATAGACACCCTCCCAGACGCCGTGTGAGAGCATTACAGGGGCTTCTTCACGCACTGCGTAGGGGAAACCTCTCATGTAATCAGAGGCAGTGGAAAACCACGAAATAGGGACTCTTATACTCAAAGCATCTATATGGTCTTGGATAGGATCACCTATAGGAGAAGTATCGTGATCGAGGGTAATGATATACTCCACGTCTGGTAAAGACTTCGCAACATAAAGAAATCCTAGTTGTCTGACACCAGCACAGTGGTTAGTTACTAACTCATTTTGTAGATCTACATATACTCCATTATGAATAACTTGAGGCAATTCACCTTCGTCGTCTACTAAAATAAACTCTACATCATGCTTATCAAATAAATGTTGCCAGTCTCTTAGAAAGGAATCAGTGAGGTCTTGTCGGTGGCTTGGGAGTACGATTGCTATATTTTTCATATTTTTAAATAATCTTTATAATAATTCTCTATATATTCTTTTAAACTTACTTTCCAATCTCTCATGACATTGAGGTTTCTGAGATCTAGTTTCTTATTTACCAACCTCTCCGAGTCGGGTCTAACAGCAAAATATTCTTCAAAGAAATCAGACGACACAGGGCTTATCTTCACTGCTTTCTCTAGTCCTAATATCTTCAAAAGCTCTTGTGCTACCTCTAGTCTACTGGTAGCTCCATCACAAACCATATTGTATAACCCCCAGTATTCTTTTTCGATGAGTATTTTCACATTATTTGCGAAATCATAGGTATAGGTCGGGGTTCCTGACTTATCATCAACTATAAATAGTTGTTTTTTGCCGTCTTTTAACTGTTTCATTAACTTTTGAATAAACTTCTTATCCTTCGTTGGTCCACCGCCCATCATCCATCCAGCCCTACAGATAAGATATGTCTTACAGTTCTGTTTTACATACAGCTCTCCTGCATATTTACTCCTACCATACACTCCCAACGGATTAGGGATATCCCAGTCATCGTATAGTTCTTTGTGTCCGTCAAATATACCCGCAGTGCTTATGTATAAAAGGGGGATATTGAGTTTATTTGCTATGAGTACCGCGTTTTCAACCGCAATAGTATTCGTGATGTACGCATCATCGGGATGCAGTTCACAGTACTCAAGGTCGGTATATGCTCCGATATGAAACAGAAAATCAGGCTTAAAGTCGGTTACATCCTTTTCATAGTTGTCAAAGTTCCTAAAGTCAAGTTCACTTAGCCAGTCTTCGTTTACATCTAGGTCGGTACATTTCAAGTCGTATTGGTCTTTAAAAACATTGTAAAATGCTTCACCTAGCATCCCACCGACTCCTGCCATATAGATTTTTTGCTTATTTGTCATTACTTATGATTTAGTTATACTTGTATAAACGTTATTTTATGAACTTATATAATAA
>OFRM01000202.1_pt1 | contig 26521 bp, 32 predicted proteins | sample 1543101 | NCBI WGS metagenome assembly OFRM01 (sample SAMN07774223, study PRJEB24372) | wastewater metagenome | isolation source: Exp Tend VB 0WW | collected 2016-02
CCGGCCGCGATGGTGACTCCACTCCCTATAAGTTGCAGGGTGCTAGCATCAGAAAGATAAGCGCTACACGCCGAGAGTTGATCTTGTGCGAAGTTACTTTGGCTTATCCCCACCGTTGCTTGTTGAATTGTCAATGCGATAACAGCGATCATCAAGAGTAGTTTTTGTTTTTTCATTTTCTTTTTCCTTGAACATTTTAAAAATGTTCTCTGTCGCCGTGAGAGCTCCCCTTAATTTGTGAGAAGCTTCGCAGTTTTCTTGACCTATATTCTGCAAGGCTTTGAGCCCAAACTTATAATCCGAAATCTTGCATTCCAATTCTTTTATCATATAAATTTTAACACCCCGATTAAATTTAGCAAATTAAAAAGCCCCGTTTCTGAATAGAACGAGGCTTTTTAACTTTTTATTTTTTAAAGTAAAGTCGATTTATCCGACTTTACTATTCAAATCCAACGATAACCCAAAACTTTATTTCTGGGAAAAGATGCAAGTGAAACCGCATCGCCTTGATTGCCAGCAAGCAAAATCAGTTTATCTTGATCTGAGAAGCCGATTAAGAATCCGACGTGGCCTTGCCATGAATTTTCCCCCCGCTGTAAAACAACAATACATCCATAAGCCGGCTCTGTGATTTCTACGCCCCACTTAAGCCAAGACCTGGCGTTCGCCTCTCCTGAGCCTTTTAAATTAGCCTTCATCATGCACCAATTCACAAAAGCTGAGCACCAAGGCGTTTCGTCGTCGCTTGCTTGAAGAGAAGTTGCTTTATGATACTCTAAAATTCTAGGATTGTTTTTCGCGCCCGCGACTTCTTTAACGCCCATTTCGGCGTTGGCAATGTAAATCCATTTTGGGGAAAATGGTGAAATAATCATGAAGCAATTGCCGCGATTTGAAGATTGATTTGAGTATGCTCTTGCCTATTTTGTTCCGCCATCCGATCAAAACCATTCACAACATTTTCACAAGCCATGAAAAGTTTTTGTTCGGAATGTGTGAGCTCTGAAATTGCTTTCGTGTTCATCTCAAGCGCTTGAGTAAATCTCTCCGTTATTTTTGTAATCTGTTCATCTTTTTTTGTTGTAGTCTCAATAAAATATGTGAGTATTTTTTTAATTACCCACCCGAAAAATGTTAGATTTGAAAAAATAACCAGTCCAGCAATGCCATATGATTTCAAAACTTCAGAAGTAATTTGATCCATATCAAACCTTTAAAATTTATTAATTAGCACCCGCGCAAAGGCATTTGTCTGCGGTAGCATCTGCGCAATCGACTGCAACTTCTCCCGAGGATGTGTCCCATCCGTGCACACAAGCAAAAGTGCAAGTTGTGTTGCAATCCGTGTTAGCACCCGTTTGAATACTCCATCCGATTGAGCCAGTGGCAGAGCTTGTAATAGAAGAAGTGCCCAAAATAGTTGTGAAAGTTCCAGCGGCCGGAGTCACGCCCCCGATCACTGAAGCGTTCACAGTTCCACCGCTAATAGTCAAAGCATCGGGAATGTCTGCATCCACAATAGCCGCACAAGTTAAATTACCATTCGCGGCAATTGCATTTGAAAATTGATTTGCAGCGCAATCAGTAGGATTCGCAGCTAAAGCAGTAGCCGTCGAAGCATTACCGGTCAAAGGTCCCACAATGCTTGCGCCTGTAATGACTCCCGTCGTAGTGATTGCGTTATTTTTTACGTCCAAAAGAGTCGCGCTTAAAGTCATTTCAGCCGTGTCATTTATAGACCATTCCATCGTTGAGCCAGTGGGTCCGTTAAAATGCAGCTGATTTGTTCCGTCAGCATCTCTCCCTACTTGATAAGATCCTGCTGTTACAGCCACACCTGAAGAAAAGGTCATCATACCGGATGGAGTGAAAGGCGCTGAAACTCCTCCGGTAATTAAAAGAGGAGTTGAGCTTTCTAAGACTGGGTTTGTCCCGTTGTAATAAAAATTGACGTTCGGCAGATTGCCGAGTTGAATTTTTCGATTATTGGGAAACCAATGATTTCCGTTGATTCTCTCAGTGCCTGCAAGCTGCGCGTGCGCGACTGCTAAAAATGCTAAAGAAGCGCATAAACCTAAACCCATTAATAATTTCTTTTTGATTTTCATTTTCTATTCTCCTGATTGTGTTTTTAAAAAAGATTAGTTTATTACTTCCCAGTCAAAAGTTGAAGTGTCTAGAACGTTTATGCTTCCATCTGCTAAGTTTGCCTGTACTGCAAAAGATCCAGGAGTCCCAACTGACCTGCCCGCGGAAGGCGCGGAAATGCTAGTTGTAAGACTTCCGGCACCTGGACTTGGGTCTTTAAACGTGACTAAAATTCTACTGTTTACACTGATGTTTGCGGTAATGGTTTGCGCCCCTGCTGTAAGGGTTCCGGTGCCTGATTGAAGCGCATTACTCCAAGAGAGCACTCCTGCTCCACTGGTGGTTAAAGACTGTCCTGAAGCACCATCGGCGCTAGGCAAAGTGTACGTCGTACTTCCGGCAGCGGCAGCGGGTGCGAACCCTACAAATCCAGAAGAAGCACCTACAAGTTTTAACGTGCCTTGAATATCCGCTTCACCGACAATATCCAGCGGAACACTTGGAATTTTACCCACTCCCAAACCAGTGGAGTCTATTCGCGCAATTTCTGCGTTGTTCACTCTAAAGCCACACGCAAAACCTGACGCGACATCGCAATTTAAACCTTTAACAAGTCCGAAAGCATTTTGATGATAGCCAATAATGTTGCCCATCAATGTATCGGAAACACCTTTTTGAAACGTTATGATCGGCAATCCCGAAGCCCCTGAGTGATTTCTAATGAGTAAAGTCGTCTGGGTACCCGTGTCATCGGTCGAGGTGACTCTTGCTGCCCCATTCGAGCCGCTTCCGCTGACATCAAGGACAGTTCCAGAAACGGCAGTGCCTATACCCACACTACCTATTTGAGTTAAATCCTGATTTCCAAAATATTTTGTATCTGCAAAAAGTTGCGCAGATAAAAAAGAGAAGGCTAAGATTAAAACGCTAAGAGTTTTTTTCATTATCTTTGCTCCACAGTCAATTGACCCATGCAGTTTCCGCCGGTCGTTGCGGCATCAGTGACAACCTGAAGGCCGAGTGTCGTTCCTGCTGTCAAATTTGTTTTCGTTGAACTTGCTCCCGCTGTTGAATTCGTGATTGTCGCAGCTGTTGCAGAAATGCTGCCTCCTACAAAAACGGTATAAGTATCTGTATGCGAAGCGCCGTTCGCATCACAAATCACATTGAGAGAGACCTTTTCATTCGCTAGTGCAATATAGAGCGGAGTAAGAGTTGAGCTTAAACCCGCAGAAGTAAAATAAGCCGTTGTGCCTAATGGTAAAGCGCCTGGGACGTTAAAACTTAAAACTTTTTTGTACCTTAAATCTGAGCCGTAAACTTCACCTGTTGCAGGATCTAAAAGCGAAACTGTGCCACCGCTAAACAAATTATTCGGAGAGACCCAGCTTGTCGCATCGACTTTAAAAACATTCGGAGTGCCGTTCGTGAAATTCCAAGTCGTCGTGCCACCAGAATTTTCAAGATACATGCCTGAGTTTTTAAATATCCCTGGGTTCGTACAATTGTCTGCTGTAATGACCGTTGCAGCTTGGACCCGAATTTGACTATGTCGATCTACGTAAAGAGCTGTAGCTGCTGAAGTGACCGTGTCCGTAGTGAAATCTTGAATATTTAAACCGGAACCTCGAATGAAAACGTGGGAATCATCCCGAGCAGAAATACCAATATTGCCACCCAGAGCCGCGTCACCCACTAGAGACAAAGAGGAACCCACTCCCATGTTTAAATAGGAGCCAAAACGCGCGTCAATTCCTGTGCTTGTAATTCCTGTAAATGAAATCGTTCCAGAAATATCGACCGCTGACCCGTTTTGAATTACAATTCCATTTTGAGCAATTCCAGTATGAGATCCAGACATGCTAACGTAAGAATTTTTATTCGAAGAACTCACCGCAAAACCGACGTGGTCGTAAATAATATCCTTTAAGAAAAAGTTTCCGCCTTCGGGTCTGAATGCAATCGATGCTAAGGCGCCTGTGCCGCTGACCGTGACTCCCTCTATCAAATAAGACATGTCTCCATTAAATCTTCCCCTAAAAATTGTAGAAGTGACATGATTTGAAATGATGACATTTTCAGGGTGCGCTTGGTTTCCTAAAATATGAACATGAGAGTTTCCATAGATTTGATCGGACTTTCTTCCGATTAAATTAGGGAGGAAAAGTTGAGTGCTTTGGGTGTAAGTGCCGTCTGCTATGTGAAGAACCCAATATCCGCCTGTGATACTATTCTGCGCCATCAAATCAAGCGCTCGTCCAATTGTCAGGCAAGGAAGCAAAGTAGTCCGACAAGAATTTGAATCGTTTCCTGTGGTTGCAACATAGACATCTTGTGCCACTCCTAAATTTGCATAAGGAATTGTAAAGCTGGTTGCGGGGATATTTGTCGCGGTGCCAATGGTTGAAGATCCTGTTAGCTGTAAGACATCCCCAATGGTTGTGCCTAAATCAACACTCACTCCTCCTGAGCCTGAAGTTGTGGGAGGTAAAATAAAACCAGAATCTCCAAAAACTGGAAGACCAGAAATAAGGATCAATGCGAAAATTGTTAAAATAGGACGAATAAATTTTTTAATTGCAACCATAAAAAACCTTATCCCCTGCGGTGTCAGCAGCTGCATAGATATTGTTTAAATTTATCAATCCCACATTGCTAAAAGAAGCTCCAGCCGAAAGAGTCAGGCCTCTTGTAGTGCCGCTTCGAGTAACTCCAAACCCGCCCAAATAGATCAATCCTGTATTTGTAGACCACGCTTGAAATGTGCAGCTGTAAGCTTTTAAAGCAGGAAGAGCGGCCGTAGATGTTCCAAGAGTTACGTTTCCACTTGTGAGAGGCATGTAAACTTGAGCAAACAAAGTGAAGGGAAGAAAGACAAAAAATAGTAGAATGATTGTGAATAGAGATTTCATTTTCCCCTCTTTTTAATTTCGATTAAAACCATTTAGAATCTTTTCTTGAAGATAAAGTGCAAGCCTAGCCACTTTTAAACCTTCATGCTTTACAGCTTTATCAATAAAATCAATCAAAGCGTTTGCTTCGTCTTCTAAGAAGTGAATAATGGCACCTTCGATTTTTTTTGGAGCAGACAATAAATCGACCTCTGTTTTTGATTTTTCAACAGAATCATTTGAATCAGAATCTCTTTCTCTTGGTCTATCTTTTTCTTCTTCACTATCATCTTGATTAACGGCGATTTCATTACTCATCTTTGACCTCCTTAATTTTTGCATAAGTGATGATGCAACGATGATCTTCCGCGCTGTAAAAATGAAATGGGACAGAAGCAATTGAAATGACTTTCCCGCCTAAATCTTGAATGTCGACAATTGCTTTGTGAGTTTCAGAAGCTATTTTCTCATCCGTGGAACAAGAAATTATTTTGTTGAATATTTCAATTTCTTTTACAGATTCCTTTTCTTTTTTTACTTCTTTTTCTTTAGCCATTTTTTCTCCTATTTATTATTGACGTCCAAAAACTATAATATCAAAAGTTGCATCTACTGCAGCGCCAGTTGTAGAATTATAAATTTCTATCAACATTTGAGTCGTTGAAACTGCTAAACATCCAAAACTTAGAGGAAGTCCAAAGCTAAAAGGCACTCCAACAATAGATCCAGCCATTGCATAATTTGTACTTGCAAATGCAATAGTAAAATTTATGTGAAATCTACCTGTGGCCAAATGAGTCACGCTGGCAACATTTTGACTATCTAATATTACTCCATCATTTCTAATATGACCAAAAACTTTTCCAATCCCATTTATATTTGCAACATTTGCAAGAGGTGAAGCGTCTGGAAGAACAATTCCACTTCCACCAAAAGTAGGATTATCACTCAAAACAACGTTTCCTGTTCCAGTAGAAGTTGTCGTGCCAGTACCTCCTCTTGCGACTGGAAGAGTGCCAGAAGTAATCTGAGAAGCTGCGATAACAAGAGCAGCTTGATGTTGTGTGACATTGCTTGCAGCAATTCTTGCATCCGCGAATGTGCCAGAAGTTACTTGAGAAGCCGCAATCGCGAGAGCCGCTTGATGTTGTGTGACGTTTGAAGCTGCAATACGAGCGTCAGCAAAAGTTCCAGACGTGACTTGAGAAGCTGCAATGGTAATTCCACTTCCGTTGAAAGATCCAAAACTTATAGTTGCCCCGTTCGCATAAATTTGACCTAAACATGGGATCTCTAAATCAGTCCCTCTCATTCTAAAAATGACAGTTTCTTTTTCTTGATTAGTCGCTGAAAGAGATCCTTCGGAAACAATTGCGTATTGAGCGGCGCCTAGAGTGGGATAAGTGCCGAGAGTAATCGTGACCGGGGAAGGGTTTGTTTTATCTTTAACCAAAACTAAAACTTGACCGTCGGTTAAAGTAAAACTCCCCGCTGCAAATTGGTTGATTTGTTCTCCGGTTAAATATCGAAAAGAAATTTGGATGGGGCTTGCAAAAGTAAGTACTCCAGTAGATCCGTTCCAACTGGCCGTTGCATCACTTCTTATGAGAGTAGGATAAATTGTTTCTGTCTTATTTTGAAGATAAGTAATCCAATCATAAACATTCCCATGGATGTAATTCATGATTTGATTAGGAGGCTTTTCACCTGCCAACCAACCCAAAGTTTGCTTAGGCCCAGAGGGAGCAATTCTATAAGCAGCGTCTCCATCTGCCCATCTTGTCGTTGTCGGCTTTGCCATAAATAATTCCTCTAAATTTTAAATATTCACTAAGGCACTACGATAGTAGCAAAACCGCCACCTATTGCGCTATCAAAATAATCTCCGAAGCCTCCACCATGAGCGTCTTCATCGAAAGAAAAAGAAGTGCCGTCATAATAAGCTAAATAATCCAAACGCACGCCGGCAGGAAGAACGCTATCAATCAATCGATACAAAGTAGCCACATCGTAAATGACAAGCCCGACAAATACTCCGCCTGTGCTCGTATCAAAATAATCTCCGAAGCCTAAACCGTCTACCCCACCAAAAAACGCAAAGGAATCCGGCCCAAGATGAGTGTATCCGTATTCAAAATTTACGTTTCCGGTAATCGAAACGACGCCTGGAAAATATTCTAAAAGTTGAACAATGGTTGATCCTGTGACCAAAGCAAAAACGTTGATCGCATCTTCAGGAGTTCCTTTGGAAGTATTGATCGCAATGCGTATGATGATAGCGCGTCGATAATCAAAATCACTTCTTCCTCTTCGCGCTTCTCCTACGATAGAACCTATGCCGTCCAATTGCGCGCCAAGAGCGGTATAGAGAGAGCGCTGAGTCAACATTTGACCGGAAATTTGTTGCAGAATTGCGGAAGGCCCCGCAAAAGAAGACAACAAAGAAGCTATTTTAGGCTTTCCTTGGAAAACAGAAGTAAGTTTTTCGAGACTATCGCGGATAGGATCGGAAACAGGAGTTACACTCATGGAGTCACCGTGATTCTGGAAGTGCTAAAGAAAGCCAATTGATCGTCGTTGATTGTAATATTCGCGCTACTCACGGGAACGGGTATTGTGCCGATTAAGATTGAAGCCGTCAGGACTCCTTGAACTGAGTTTATAGCGTCGTAAAATCTAATTGTGATGACATCATCTCCAATTCCAAACTCTAAAGTACCAAGTGCAGCGACTGCTTCTCTAATTGCGGTATTACCACCAACAGGGAATGTGCTGTCGGTGGTGATTGCGATGATGATATAAATATCAACTTCGATCGGCCTAGAAAATTGAACTGTGTGAGCAAATCCCATGGAGTCTAAAACAGATCTGGAAACCAACCCATAACTTCTAATTCCCGCCGGTTTAAATTCCCAAATTGTGTCAGCGATTGTTTGAGCGTCTCCATCTTGCACAACGGCTTCAAAAGAATGCGGAGGACGGCCAGAGACGTCTGTAATATCTGAATCGTTCTCAAAAACCCGCGCGTCTGTTACATCATCAAGATCAAGCAAATGACTTCTGATCGCGTCCACTGTTGTAGATCCAGAAGTGGCCAAAGTTTTTCTCTGACGAATTCTTGCCGCCGCATCCGTTTCGGTGTCATTGCCTGCGACAATATCGACAGGATTATTAAAGTTCGACCAACCTGAAACCGTCGCTTCGATCACTGTTAAAGTATTCGCGTATGCTGGAATTTCTCCTGCGCTTTCTGCGATTAGAGGAATAGTAACGTTTGGGAGAATTCCTAGAGTCGTCTCAGTGATGCTCACAGTCACTTGAACCGATGTTGTCGTTAAAGTATTGACTCCATTTCTCAAGAGAGTTTGAGGCTGTGAGCCACTTGAACCGGTAAAAGTAATTGTGAAGCCTGAAGTGTAATTCCCGGTTACGGTTACAGTCACGCCAGTCAAAGCATTCAAAGCGGCTTGAACGGCTGCGGCGTTATCGTTGAAAGCTAAAGTACCAGTCGCGCTTCCGTTGAAAAGCAATGTCCAACTGCCTGCGTCTGGGACAGAAGAAAATTGAACTCTTTGAACTTCGTTTGTTCCCGCTCCAATCGTGGCCGGGCCGACAGTTAAAAATCTAGCGGAAGGATTCCCGGCCACGGAAATCACGGACCCCGCAGGAATAATAGTTCCCAAAGTTCCATAAGCAACTCCGCTACCCGTGCCTCGAGTCGGTCTCAATCTTCTAATCGCGGTTAAAGCCAAAACGTTGTCTAAACTCACTCCATTTGCAGTGGGAGGATATTGAGAATTATAAATCCCCTGCATCGTTTGAAAGTCTTGCGCGCGCCTGTAAGATAATATCCCCACGATTTGCCCCAATAATTCTGTAGGCAAAAGGTTGATTCCATTCCCTAAACCACTTCTCAGATCTGTTTCCATTTCTAACTTAAGATCTTGCAAAGTCGGGACTACTAGACCGGATATTGTTAAACCATAAGTCATGGGTTCACCTGCACAAGTTGACTAAAATCTATTATTCCGTTGCTACCCAGCGCTTTAAAAGTAAGAGACAAATTTCTTTTCTGCGGAGAATCAAAAACTAAGGAAAAACTCAAAATCTGTAAAACTCCAGGCGTGTCCAAAATGACCGCTTTGAGCATTTGTTGAACAACGGCAAAACTTGGATTCTTAATAAGCACGTCTCTGAACCAAGGAACACCTACTTGAGTATCTAGAAACCATTCTCCTAAAAAAATTTGAAAATGAATTTGTAGATGCTGCGTGACCGCTGCATTCCCAGAATTAAGAGTCAAAGAATTATTTATGATGGCTAAATCCCCAACATCATCAAGTAAGAAGCTGCTCATTTTATCGAACTCCTACGGAGTCATGCGTGTCTCCATGACTATCAACCCCAGTGCATTGAGCATTTGTAACGATGTGATTCACGACTTCTTGAGCAATCGCAGAAGCGAGATTTGTTAAGAACGCGTCTGTATTGCCAGCCCCACCGGATGGCGTGCGCCAAGCGACTTTAAATCTGTTTAAAAGTGCTGTTGTTAAAGCTGCGGAGTTCATTGCCATAATTCATCTTACCTTTTTAAAAATTATTTCTCCAGCATAGTTCTCAATCTAACTTGAATTTCTACTTTAGAGTAATAATCCCCCGCAATATCGGCCGTCATGTAATCATCCAACATGGTCAAAAGCTCTTCACCTTGATTTAAAATTTGAATATGCCCGTTTGGTTTTAATCGAACCTCCATATTCTCATTTTTGATAATCACATCATCCGGGTTATTCAACGGAGAAGAATTGTTCAATGGGTACCCGCCCGGGATAGCGTAGCAATCACTTATATGATGCATGCGATCATCTTCGGGGTGTGATTCCACTCCTTGCGTTTTCCATTTATCTAAACTTCGATCTGCAAAAATCAAAGTCACTTTGTCGCCCTTCTTTAAAGGCAAAGCGATGAAAGAAGAGCTCGTCCGATGAAAAGAAACGGGCACTGTGTAGATTGAAGGGCTATCGACAATAGTTCCATCCGGGTATTTTTTCTTAAAATCTGGGGTCACTGTGACGGTTTGATTCTTATAATTATAAGAAACGACGGTTGCAGGTTGCGCGACGTTCATTTGAGAAGAAGATGATTGAATCAAATCTTGCAAAAGTTCTGCAAAACTTGGGTCTATCTCTCGCTCTAAATCATTTTCTTCATCAAAATATTGATCGCTCATTTCGTAACCGCCTGTACTTTAGAAAGGAAATTGCCGGAAAAAGAATCCCCATCGTGTTCTACTTTCTTAACAATAAATTCTCCCTCAATAAAATGACTCTTCAATTGAACTCTTCGACCTGGCTTTAATTTAGGTTGAATCAAACAACTAAATTCCACTCCGTTTAAAGTGCGGTCTGGACTCCCCACAAGCCCGCTATCTGGCCCAATTATAATGACACTATCGGTCGTGTGCCCATTCTGAGGAATGACTTGCAAAGTTTCGTCTTGAATAGACCATTGTAGGTTATTCGATTGAGTCAGATTGTTTAAATGATCTTTCGCAAGTCCTGAAAGAGTAATGCCGTGAGGAAAATTTTTATCCGGGATTCCCTCTTGAGGTCCTTTATTCAGCTGCATTGCATTTGTTAAATCTGAGATGACGTCCTTCAATTTTGTGTTGGGAGGATAACCTTTTGTATGCTTAGAATTTCGATAATGATTGTCACCATCCCCTATTTTTATATCTGTGATAATGTCAGGAGGTTGAACTTTGTGAATGATCTTTGTGACGTTCCCAATGAAAATTTGCTCTACAGAATCTTCTTGAGGAAGAGTTTTTCCGGTCTCATCTTTTTTGGTAAGTCCAAGATAGCCAACTGAAAGAGCCACTCGCGTAGTTTTGTTTTGAATTAATTTTCGGGTATCGTCGGAGAGATTGAATACTTGAATGGAAGCATCATTGATCTTAGATTTATTGAGCTTGCCGCATTTAAACTTAATTCTTAAATCAGAAATTCTTTTTGATTTCCCAACCTTCGGGAAAATATCCAACACAACTTTTCTTAAATATAATTCGCCCATATTAATTTAAAGTTTGATAAAATAATCGACATTTATTCCCCAAGTCATCAATGCCCGCTTCATCATCTTTCCCAGTCGTATTCAAAAAAACTAATTGCCCAAGCGGAAGACCTGTAATCGAAAATCTTTGAATTAATTCCTCGTTAATATTCATGGCAAGCCCCATCACAAGAGGATTTTCATTTGCATCTGAAATAGAAATTTGCCATCGGCTATCTTCATCATTCCAATCGATTTGCATCACAACTTGAATATTATCTAAGATAACCCTCAATTTTAAATGAGGCTCTTGGAAATTTATTGGGATTTCTTGAAGTTCGCTCATAAATTAATTTAAAACTCTGCTTAATAAAGAAGGAATTTTAGAATCCGCAGCATCTTCCGCTTTCTTTGTGAGTTGAGATCCTTTGTCGGAAGCTTTCTTTGCAATGTTTTTTACTCCTGCTTTAGGAGTTGTAGAAGGTCCTGTTTGAGAACTTACAATCCTGATTTGCTTTAACTTCGCTGTAAAGTGAAGAGCGCGGCCGCTTTGAACAGTACGAGGCACAGAAATGCTTTCGAAGACCATGCTTTCATATTTCTTCAAGCTGGTAACGACAGTGAAAGGCTGCCGATCATCCATCAACTTTACAAGCTGATTATAAGCATCGATTGAACGTGAAGAAGTTTGGTCGAAAATATTAGAGACTGTGCTTGCCGCATTTAAAACGTTTCCGATAATAGGGAAGCCTATAGGATAATCAGAAATAATTCCTTCAATTGTGAGCATTGCGGGCTTAATTTGCACGTGATCCGTTATCTTCGCTCCTTCTTCGACAGGGTTTTCTGTCACTTCGCATTCTTTCACATGATCTTCAGAAATGCTGGCATCTAAAACAATACCGCTCACTCCTCCGATGGTTTGACTTAAAATACCAGTCAATGAATTCCCGTTCCCTTCACTATTTTGACCGAGAACGACTTTGGTTTGTCGAAACAAAATACCGAATGGAGTACTCGACCCAAAACTATTCAGATTTGATAAACCTAAAAGCGCCATTAATTTGCTATCGCTCCGATTGTTCTTCTCGCCATGAATAAAGCTTCGTTTAAGACTTTTTTAACTTGTTCCCCGGTTTCCTCTCCGATCTTCTGTGCGTCAGCATCTGTTTTCACATTCACATCTATTTTTTGATTCACGTTGAAATTATTGTTTTGATTCATGTTTGAAGGTCGACTTAAATTAGGAGCAATAATCGGTTGAACATTGGAAGCATTTGTGCCGCCGGTTGTTTTTTTAATTAATTCTCCCACATGAGAAACGCTTTCTGGGGTCTTTAATTTCTTACTCTCTTCAAGAGTGGGGCTAGAATCTGACATCCAATCAAAACTTGCTCCTCCATAATTTCCTCCTGTCCCGTGTTCTCTCTTTTCTTTATTTAATTTTTGGCTTACCCAATTTTTAAAACTATCATCAATCGCATCTCTATCGCCTAAAATTTTATTAAATATCCCACTTCCGCTATTCGCTACGCTGTTAATCATATCGAAGAATTTCTGAACGTGCTCAATTCCGAAAGCCCATCTGATTTGCTCTCCCAACCAGTGAAATCCATCAGCAAGTTTGATAGACGCAAGCTCCCACAAGTTCCCCATTATTTCGATTGAGGAATTAACATCTTCTCTCAATTCTGTGAGAATGGGTTGAGCTTTATCATAGAGAGGTTTTAAGAAAGATGGTCTGCCTTCGATGTAAGCTTCGATGTCATCGATAAGTAGAAAAATGGCAGCGCCCAAAGCGGCGAGCAAGAGAGGCACAATCTCAACAAATCCAAAAGCAAGCGCGAGAGCCGTGACAGCTGCGGTCAAAGCGATTGTTCCTGTTTTAGTGCGAGTGAGTTCTTTCACAAGTTTATCAAAAGCTTTCACGACGCCTTCAGTAATATTCCAAACAAATCGAAAAGCTGAATAAAGCAGTTCTGCGCTCACAGCTATTCCATTGAAGACTTTCTCCATGGCCAACTTCAAAAAATCTTTGTTTGCTCTCACCCAATGCAAAAAGTTTTCAGTCACAGCTAAAAGAGCAGGAATAAATTTTGCAACAACCACTTTCACTAAAGTCGAGGAGATATAATGCAACCGGAAAAGATTGTCGTTAAACTCCTCCGATTTCTTCGCAAGATCTTCCCCAAAAATAAGGCCTAAATCATCAAGCTCTTTCCCCATCTCTCTAATCGCATCGCCCCCAGCGTTTAATAAAGGGATGAGCTCTTTTCCAGACTTTCCGAAAAGCTTCATTGCTAAAGCTGTTTTCTGAGGTCCGTCTTCTAAAGTTTTAAATTTGTCCGCGATGGAAATAAGAAGTTGTTCGTTGTCTTTTATCCCTTTCGGATCAAAACCTTTACCGAAAATTTCTTGAAAAGATTCTGTTGCTTGATCAGACCCTTTTTGAGCTGCAACAATATTTCGAGAAAGGATTCCCATCCCCGTTGAAAGTTGCTCTGCGCTTACATCTGCCAATCGAGCGGCGTATTCCAATCTTTGCAAAGATTCAACACCGAGCCCAATCTTCTGACTCGTCTTGATTAAATGATCTCCGAACTCAGCAGCGCCTTTAATTGCCTCCCATACTTCATGCAAAGCAAAAGCGGCGGCTAAGCCACCGAGCGCATTTTTTAAAGACAAAACTCCAGATTGAGCTTGTTTTAAAGGACCATCATCAAGCTTAAAGCCAAGTTTGGTTATAAGTTCTCGGACGACGCCTTCAGCCACAAGAGCACCTTTGATTTAATAAGTTTTTAAAGGGGGATTTTAAGAAATTAGATTTCATAGATTATCGCCTTTGTTCCGCTCTTTTTCTCTCGGCCGCTGTCAAAGCGTCTCGATAATCTAGAATATCGTTAGCGTCTGCTATGTCATAGATTGACCAAAAGGTTTCAATCTCTTGCAAAGTGGCGACTTTTTCAATCACCAGTCGCCACACATACCATAAAACCTTTGGCGCTATAATGCCTTCACTAGCGGCCTGTCTTGTCGCATCATCGCCGGCGCTTGTTTTGTAAGCCCGACGATTAATTCTAAAAAATTTGCGTATTGAAAAGTTAGAACTTCTTGAAGCACAAGAAAAAGATCTCCTTGTCTTCCTTCGAAGTGTCTCGACTTTGCATCCTCAAACCTATCGCCAATAATTATGCGAGTTCCTGTTAAAACTTCATCGATTAAAAGAGGCAATTTCATTGGGTCAATCTCGGTGAAAAAGTTTGCAACTCCTGGAACAAGAATCGAAATCAACTCCATCGTATTGAGATTCTTTTGACCTTCTTTTAAATTCATTGCCCCAGTAATTAATCCCAACAGACCAGGAGTTAAAATTTTCCCCAACTTGGCCAAGATTTCTAAAGACTTTGAACCTGTGTAATAGTTCGTAGAATATCTTGTCCCTTTGATTTCAAAATCCGAAATAACCGGTCCCATTTAGCCTCCTTAAAATTAATACCCTGAAATATTGACAAATAAATTATCGGTTTCTAACATCCAAACTCTAGCACTGGCTTCTTTCCCATATTCGGAATCTGGATATTTCATTATCCAACTTGAAGCTCCGGAATAAAGAGTTTCTCCGTTTAAATCAGATACAGTGACCGGCACAATCCCTGCATTTCCGTTTTCATCTGCAATTGCTAAGGAAGATAAATATTCATTATCTTGGGAAGATTGCATCAAACTTATCTCAAATTTTCCGCTTCGATTATTGCTTTTGCTACGTGTACCTTCTCCATCCACTCCCATTTCCAGCTTCCACATATCATCATTGCGAGTGACTTTAACGACTGAGTTATCTGAAAACCCGCTTAATCTTCGAGTGCCTACAATGACGTTTACTTTCGCAGGATCATAAACTTTGACCATAATTTCCCCTTATCCTTTTCAATTCAATTAAACGCTCACAACACCGTTTACTAAGACTTGATTAATACCATCGCTCATTCTGAAATTGAATCTTACATTCCTTAAAATTCTCTGGGCTCTATCCGCTTGAGGTGCAGTCACAGCGGAAGGCGCTGTGATTTCGTATTTAGGATCTTTCACAATTGCGCCGAGATCTTCTCCGCTTTGAAGAACGGCACGAATTTGATTTTTGATACTTTCAATACCCGCATCGGTATAAGGAACTTTGGGTTCAGCGACAAGCAGCCCGAAAACATTTTGTTGAATGCCTGCGACCACTGCATCAATAAACCTAGTTTGATCGATGTATCCTTGACCGGTGTTGCCAAATTCAGTGTGATCTATGCCCGCGCTCGTAACGTAGACGGAGCCATTCTTTGCGTTCACGTTTGTGACTTGATTCGACGAAAGATTGTCCGCAACGGCTCCAATGATGGTCTTGAACGCCCAATTTTCAGTGCCTGGACTAAAGGTAAAGCAAACACTCATCCATCCAGCATCAATGAAATCTGTAGGGTCTGCATTATAAATGACTGCGGTTCGAGTGTAATTATTCGCTTTCACATAATATGCTAGATCAGTCGTCGAAGTGCTCAATAGAATATTAGAATCACTGGAAGCAGTAATATAAATCTTAGTTCTAGACTGAATTGAATCCGCACAATATTTCGTGAAAGCTAAAGTTCTTTCCGTCCAAATCAATCCATACCAATCGTCATCTAGTAAAGAGATCTCACTCAAATCATCTGCGAGGCCATGATTTGCAGTTGTGATAGTCATGACAATCGTCGCTTGAGATGCACCACCTGTTACACTTGCGCTAGTGAGTAAGAACGGAATACCTGCGGCCGAAGCGGTTACGGTGATCGTATGAGAAGCATCGGACACAGCTGATCCGATATGAGGTTGAGCAGCGATTTGAGTCGCTAACGCAGCAAGAGTCGTCGCGTTGTCGGTGGTGAACGCTTGAGTGAGAGCAACAGCTCCTACGGTTAAATTTATCGTGTTCCCTGTGATGATATTTGCAGAGAAAACAATTGTTTCAATCTGAGCAACTCGAGTCCCTTCGATTCCGATTTTCACGATTCCAGGATTTGGGTTTTGATTGAAAACTGCTTGAGCTGCTAAATACTCGGCGGAAGAAGTGGCAAAATCGACAACAACTTCATCAATCGTTCGATATTCTCGAATTCTTTCCGAATGATAAGTTCCGTTTGCTCCTAAAATTAAAATTGTTCCGAAGCCTGCTTGAGTAACCGATTGAGTTTCTCGAGTAACTTGCACGCTTACAATGTAAGATAATGGCAACATAATTTTCCTTTTTTAATTTCCGACTATGAAAGGAGGAACTGATCTTGTTTCATTGACCGTTCCATCAATCACGGTTCGCTCAATGATACCAATATCATCAAGTTGATTGTCCGCAAAACCTACGTAAAAGTCAAACGAAGCTCGCAAATCAAATTCAGTTTCTAGAGGAGAAGAAATATTTGTGACCGCTAACCGATCTAAAATGGATAAATCTCTTGTAGAAAAATAATTCTTAACCGTTTCTAATCCCAAAGAAGTGAAAGCTTGTTGCGCAAGTTGCATCGGATATTGCCCAAAAAAATTACACATCACTGTCATGACTCTCTGACCGCCTACGGGAGTCATCAAAGTATAAGGATCTGTTTCCGATATTCTCACTTCATCCCATCCAATCTTCCGCATAGAATCCAATCTCAAAGTTGCATAAGGGTAAACTCCAGGACGTGGAGCGCTTTGAAATTCCCAATAAACAGGGATTAAAGAAGCATGCGTGATCGTCGTGACCGTTGCGACTGGCTGAACAGAACCGCCTGTGACTGTAGGCCCCAAAATAGTTACGTCAACGCCCGGCGTGTACCCGTAACAAGTAAATTTTCTCGTGTCTGTAATATCGACTTCCCAAACTTTTCCAGTGCCTTGAATCGCGCGCGCGAGAAGCCTCATTGTGGTGAGTTGATCCGTTGTGAAGACAACTGAAATAATAGATTGCCCGTCAAAAGAGCCACTAATAGAATTGGAGGGTACAAAATCTCGATCAAAAGTAATAGTAAAGGCATGACGTGTCCCCAAAGCTTTTGAAAGCCAATTAAACAAAGTTAATTTTATCTCAGATTCATTCATACTATTGAGGATTTAACTGCGCTAAAATTGCTTTCCAATGTGGGGCAATGTCTGAGTTGAAAGATTCCATTCGATTTACTTTTTGAACTTCGTAAGTTATTCCAGAAACGTCTGTTACTAAATCCGCTTTTCTACCTGTAATTTGATTTGAAACAAAAAGTTCTACCGAAGAGTAAGCTTTTGATAAATTCTTTGTTCTTAATCCTTCTGGAAGTAATAAATCTTCTAGCCCATTCGTCGGCTGAATGCTCATGATCGCGCTTAAAGTGGTCGTTGATCCGTCAACATAAAGGCCGTTCACATAAGAACCGGCTGCGTATCGTGTAATCGTAACAGGAAAACCAAAGTCTGAAATTAAATCGAAAGCGCTCATTTCATTTCAACCTTGTGAGTGATTGATTGTCTTAAATGTCCAGTGTCGATCAAAGGCCTTGAAGAACCTTTCATTTTTACAGTAAAAGGACGATTAGATTCAAATTCTCCTTTTGTAAAAATCTCTTTCACTTTTCCGGTGTACCAAATCCCAATTATTTCAAGAAATCGTCGCGCGTCTTCTTTTCCTTTCATCAATTTTAAAATAGTATTTCCGATAAATTTATCGACCAAACTTCTGTTTGTATCAAAGGCTTGACGCATAAAAGGACGAGACGGAATTCTCCCTTCTACCCCGTATTCATTCCAATAAGCCACATCTGCAAGATTAGCATGCCCTGTTTTAGAATACGCTCCGGCATCTGAAAGCACACCGATCTTCACAAAAGAATTATTTGCCTTTTGCAATTCTTCGTTGATCTTTTTCCAACCAAAATCTTTGTCTTCAATAGTGATGGGCATTTTTAATTTACTACTATCGGAGTAATGACGAGAGTTCGCATCATCCAATCTAATTGAATTCCGTATGAGCTTAAACCCAATGCAGTCAAAGCCATCGGTCGCATGTAAGCACGTTGAAGGTCTCCGACTTTTTCACTACCTAAGCCTGTGGTCCCACGCATACGCGTGAGCGTAAGCAAATGCGCAGCATAATAAGCTTTCGCAATATCTGTTTTTTCTGCCCAAGTTGTAGGATTTACAAAGATGTCAGCGTTTGCAATCGCGGCCGCGATTTGAGAAGGAGAGGCGGTGGATAATTCAGGCGCAATATCTAAAATATTTGTGATTGTTATAGACATTCATATCCACCGCAAAAGAAGAGCCCGCTTAAGCAGCGGGCATTTTTAATTTCTCAATTTGGTCTCCGATAATCTTTAAGATCGCAGGACGTTTCTCCACGCCATACCAATTTTTAAGAATATCAGGGCTTAAGGTATCATAAACAACTCGAGTGGCTTGCTTGTCGTTCATTGTCTCAAGAAAGTTTACCACACTCGAAATTTTAGCATCTTTCGGTGAATCTTCTGGGCCAAATCCTGGAACCCATTCCAATCTTGACGACATCGACCCTTGAAATTCTTCAAGCTCAAAAAGATCTTCAATGAGAGGGTGAATCTTGATGAGATTCCAATCTTCCTCGGAAATAAAATTATTCTTCGGCAAAAGATTAATGTCTCTCTTCCCATCTACAAGCGCGAATTTAAAAACGTTTGGCCTATTGTATTTTAAGATAAACGTTTTAGAAGATTTTATTTCTTTAGAAGATTTTGGATCCATTTTTTAGCCTCTCTCAAGTTTAATTATATTTTGTCTTAATTAAATTCCGTAAACAAAGTTTAAAGATAATGGGTAATAAACAAGCACTCCGCCAATTCTCTCATGACAAGGGACTTTGTATTGCAAGCCTTCCACTTGAGGAGGAAAAACTTCGAAGGGCTGAGGAATTTCAAGAGTCAATTTCTCAGGATTCTTGTTGTAAGCAACCATCATACGAGTACTACCAGTCCCAGCGGTCTCCAACTCGTTTAAAGGAATCCATTCATTAATTCCATCTAAGCCAGAATGATTATCCATTAACCATTGGAGAATAGATTTATCGCTCAAAGTGCTTCGAGGGTTATTCTTAAGAGTAGTATAAACACTCAAAGGCAAAAGAACGGTGTTTGCTCTCTCAACATTCTTCGAAGTCACGCGCACGTCATTGATTAATTTAGAAACATCGCGAATGATTTGATCTGCGGTTTTATTGTCAAAACTTGAGGACGCACCGGATCCGTCTGCGGGAGCAAGAGCAATAGGGATATTGGTATTTGTGAAAAGTCCAGGAAGATTGTTTGCTGGCAAACCAAAGAAAGCGATTGTGTTTTCAAGCTGAGCGATTGCTCGAACCGCTGCATTTGCTCTACGCTGCTCTAAATTTACGTTCGTCATCATCGAAGCACGAATATCTTGCAAACTATATTCGTAAGAATCCCCGATGGATTCAACGGTAGAAGTGAATTCTTGAGCCAAGATATCTACTCTTTTGAAATCTTTTGCGTAGTTTGCAATTACTTGAGCAGCGCCCACCATATCATAGCTGCGATAAGTGATCTTTCTTGCACCTGATCCAGCTTCATTGGAAACGGGGATGATCTTTGCTGCCATCAACTCGGCATATTTAATATCGTAAGTTTGACCCTTAATAAATTCTAACTGACGATTAAACCAAAGCTGTTCGCCTGCGTCTAACTTAGAATCTTGAAACATGATAGGGGGCATGAAGAATCTCCTTTTTAATTTCAAATCACTTTTTAATTAAGCAATGTTTAAATCAACGATTGTCAAAGCACCGGCTGTGGCTGTTTTTAAATATCGACCGGAAGGAACCAAAACAGCGGTGCTTGAATCCGCATCCATTCTAAAATTTCCTTTAGCGGAATCTAAAACTCCGACGACGGTTTGAGTTACTGCAATAGTAGGCTGAGAAGCGCCACCAGTAACAAGGCCGCCAGTAATGACGACAGGAACGCCATGCGTGGAAGCGGTCACGGTGATCGTATGAGTACCATCCGAAACAGCTGTAGGAAGAGCCGCAACGGCAGCAATTTGAACGGCTAAAGCTGCCAAAGTTGTCGCGTTATCGGTTGTAAAAGCTTGAGTTAAAGCCGTTCCGTTTACTGTAAGAGCTATACTATTTCCTGTAACTACATCGGCGGAAAAAACTACAGTCTGAACCTGATTTCTGCCTGCATATCTCACATAAACTGGATCGTCTGCGGTAACCGCTTGCTCTGCGGTCACAGAAATTTGACCTCTACGAAGAACAGCAACAGCAGAGAGCGCGGGGTAACTTGTCCCTTCCGAAGAAGTGTCTCTGATAGCTACTCCTAAAATTGCGTCGCCTACCAAAGAAGGGAGTTTAATTGCGCCATCTGTTCCAGAAACTTTCGCAACTGCTTTCCCCCATGCGATTGCGTCAACGGGGTTATTATGAGTTAAAATAGTACTTGGCTCACAAGCAAAAGCTGGAAGGCCGGCCACTCCTTCGGTTATATTAATCGAGTAAGATAATTGAGACATTGCACTCTCCTTTAATTTTTAAAAAACTCTAAAATTATTTTCCAACGGGCTTCCAAGCTTCCCTAGTCCCTTGATCTAATTTTTTCTTTTTGGCTTCTGAATCACTAAGAATTCCATCGTTCACATTCTGACCAATTAATTGTTCTAATTTCTTAGATTCAGGGTTTGCAGTTAAATCCGCATTCGAAATAATCGAATCGTAAACACCTTCAATGTATTCAACTGATTTTCCGTCTAATTTATTGGTAGGGTAAACTTTTGAAATGGTCGCTTTCTTGATGTCGATTGTTTCAGAATCTTCGGTAAAGGTAGCTTCAACTTTCTTCGCAAAATCAATACAGTCAAGCCTTGCCTTTGCGTGCACTGCCATTTCTTTATCGCTCATTTTTTTAGATTTCTCTTTCTCAAGTTCTGCGTTCAAGCCATCAATTTTGCCGGTAGCTTTTTCAAGATCTGCTTTCAAAGAAACCGATTCTTCTTTAATTTTCTTCAAAGAATCTAATTTCTCCGCAACACCTTGAGCGAAAGCTGAAAGAGTATCTGGCAAGTTATATTCGACTGAATCTAAAGTGATTTTAACAGGCATTTTTTGTTCTCCTTTGTTTGTCTTTGTAGATGGTCGCACAAAATTAATTCTTACACCATCACTTTTTTTCTCTGGATCTGAAATAGAAGCTGATTTTTTATTTTTATCATCTTCATTTTCGTTTTCCATTTCCATTTCTTCTTCTGGTTGGTCTTCGACATCACTCTCTCCTAATCCTTCAACTTCCGTTTGTTCTAAACACTCTTCTTCTGGATCTTCTTCAGAAGAAATATTTACAATTATCATCACTCCATCTTCTGAATTCAAAAACAAATCATCGGAGTCCATTTTAATTTTAGCTTCTGGACCTGCTCGTCCAAAATCCACAATGGACAAATGATTATAGCAAATATTTCTTTGAATCGCGTCGTAGAATTCCCCTTCCCATTCTCCGGGCGTCATCTCGATGTCGCAAAGATACCCTGCGGACATTTGAGTCTTTCCATTCATCACATCATCGACAGATTTTTTTTCGGTAATTGTGACAGGTACTTTCATGTAGATGCCGATCTGATCGATTTTCTCACCAGTATGACCAACCTGATAAGTTTTAGTATTGTCGGCATCTAATTGAATGGGAGGGTGATCGTTGGTAATCGCAACGCTCTTCATTGTCTCTAAAGAGTCTAATCGAAAAACTTCTTCGGGCGGACGCAACTCTCTACGAATAGAGCCATCTTTCAAAAGATAAGGGAAGATTCCGGACCTCGTCGCGAAAGCGTCCGCTTTAAGATATCCTTGGCTGGTAATTTTTGGAGATTTAAGCTCTCCTTGATCTATTCTGAAAACTTTTTTGCCCATAAAAGGCAATTTAGCTGAAAACTTATTTCAACACCATAACTTTTTTAAGTCTGATTCAGTGAAGGAGAATTCACTATAAGAAATTCGATCTTAAAAATGAGTTTAAAATCCCTTCGAACTTCCCTTTGTACCTTTTTTTTAAATGAGAATAAAATAGACCGGGATATTTTTTGACGTGACTTCCCGTGTTGATAGGAAAAAGAACTAAAATCACTTTGTGCATAAAATGCACTTTACTCTATAGGCTCAAAGTTTTCGACATCCTTTTGAGCTTCCAAATCTACTTCTGCTTCTTGATCTCCTTCGTCAATGACAGGCAAAGCAACACACCTGCAAAGATAATCATCTCCAGGGTGACCAGTTTCAGCGGGAGGGTCGTCCCAATTAAAGGTCTCCCCCTCATTTTGTTCATGAGAATCTCTCACTCTCTCATCAAGAGAAGTTGACCAAACATAAGAATTTATTCCGACGTTTGTTTGACGTAGCCGAGTTAAATCTCCGTTGAACTTTGAAACTTGATCTCTCGCAATGAAGGCCGCTCTATTTTCTCCGACATCGGTCCTTCGATCTATTTCATCCGCGATATCATCGAGCAATTTTCCTGAGCGGGCGCCGTCAATGACAATGGACTCTACAGAGTCAAAGTAATCGTCTGGAATTGTCTTTATAAGATCGACATTTGCACTCACAAATCCTTTCATCTCTTGCTCTAGCCAAGGCTCACCGGCAAAAACATCCACTCCCAAAATCGTATTCATTGTTTTATCAAATTGCTTCTCATTGAATTTATTGACTTCCTCGCCTGATTTTTCTGCAATATTCTGAAAACTCCCTTCATGATATTTCGAATAGAATTCAGCGTATCCGTTTTTTACCACTCTCTTTATATCATCGACGTAAGAATCAAGTTTATCAATAGAATCACTCGTTGGCCTATGATGATTAGCGTTATCTAATATCACTTCAAACTTTGGCTTCATCTCTTTATGAATCGACTTGATAGTATTCAGAAGCGGCTGCAAACTTCTTCGATAATTTCTAGCGGCCGTAAGAGGGTGAAATTGACGAGGAACTGGCTTAAGTTTGAACTTTTTCCCTCGCGCCTTAGCGTGAGCTTTTTGTTGAGCAATCAAATCATTTACAGTGGGATGAAATCTTTGCATTAAACACCTGAAGGCTTATCAAAACTTTGAATTTCTTTAGGTTCAAAAATACTATTTGCATCAATGTTGGTATCCAAAGAATATTGCCCAGATCCAAATCGACTTTCCCTTATTTCAGTCTGATCAACGACTTGATTCTGAAGATAAATTTGATCGGTTTGAGCTTGCACGTTTCTATTTTTCACGATGACTTCTTCTGATTGTTGCCACAAAGGACGATATTCAATCGTGAATTCTTTCTTTTTCCCTTTAAACATCCCAGATTTATCCAACATCATGAGATTGATTAATTGATTTAATTTAGGCGTGAGTTGACTCTTTTGTGTGTTTTTTATGTGATCGTACCAATCTCTTTTCTCAGACTCTCCTGTTGATCCTAACCCCCCAGCAGATTCGTTCAAAAGAATCGTATGAGGAATGTCGGTTGCTGCAACCAAACGTGCGCTAAGAGAATCTAGAAGATCTTTAAGGCCCGCTACGTTTGTAGTTTTTCTTTCAATTTCTTCATCATCTCGTATGACCAAAGCGTTCAAAATTGAATTCGTCATGGTTGCAAGTTGCAACCTTTGAATGAGAATATCATCTTTGCCCATAGAAATTATTTGACTCAAATCTTTCATCTTGAGTATCAATTGAGTGAAATCTTGAATAATCGCAGCAGCAGAATCATTGCCAGTTTGATAACCTCGAATAGCATTATAAATTCTATTGAATCTTGAATCCCCCCAATAATCAAAATAAGCGGATACTCTACGAGGTAAAGACACTCCTTCAAATCTAATTATCCTAGAATAATGAATTAATTGACCGAGTTGAGTAGGGTCTATTGTGGCGACTCGATAAAAAACAGGCTTCCCAAAATTCAAACTTCTCATGTTTACGTCAAGATATCCGGCCGAAGTGATTTCATAACGATCCAAAACAGTCAGGTAATCAATCCCTCGAATTGAATTATAATCAATTGGCTGATCAGGGCTTTTCCCGTCATTAATCCCCATCAAGATACAAGCGCCGCCGTAGACCGCTGCCATTTTCAAAGCCCATTCCATCTTCTCATTTACTCCCAACCCTTCTAGAATCATCAAGAAAGCTTTCATGTCCGCTTCGTTGACGCCTTCAACTCTAATATCGTAACCCTCTCGCAACATCTCTTCTATCGGTCGATCAATTATTTTAGACCCCATATCATCGGATTGATACATTGCTTCAAGAGTGGCGACCGGAAGAATTTGAAACCCTATTTGAGCGCCCAACCTTTTGTCTTTTCCCAAAACTCCTAGGTTTGTGAGAGCGTTCATCCATCCATCAAATTTCGAATTGTCTCTAGTCACGCCTCTTGGCAATGGGGTGTCGAAAGGACTTGAAATAACGGCCGGAGAATCTTTTCTTAATTGTTTTTTCTTCATTCTATTTCCCCTTAAAGTTTAAGGTAATCTTCTAAATCTTGAAGTGAACTTTCGTTGCTATCCAATAAATATTGAGTCATGGCGTCTGCTTGATCGTTAAATTCAGAGTTCGGAACCGTTTCTATCTCAGCAAGAAAGTCCTCGACCCATGGATGATGAGAAGGAGAAGGGAGCCAAACAACTCCCGATTCTACGATAGGGCTAGCGGCTGTCCATCGAGCTTCTTTAGAGTCTTTTCCAGGATTGCTTTCAATCATGCCTGGCAAATACCGCTTCAATGAATCCATTATAGCAGAACCATTCGCTTTATCTTCCACTAATTTTCTAATCGCTTTCGGGTATGATATGCTAGTCATTGCGACGGCTTTTTGTGATTCCACAAACCCAATTTGTTTCCTAAATTGATAAATCAAATAATGATTCCCTTTTCTTTTACCCCACACTTGACCGATGACGAAAGAATTATCTGGTCCTTTCTTAAAAGAAAGATCCCATGATTGAGTGTAAAACTCCATGTCTTCAGGAGGATGATCGAAAAAATTAAACCATTTTCGATCAAAGATATTGCCTGACTTAGGAGCTACTCGCTGATTATATTGACCGGGATAATCTCGACTTAAAGTTTTCCTAGCCGCCTCTAGAATTTTTGCAGTGAATCGACTAGGGAAGAAAAGGTTGTCTTGATAAAAATCTGCAAGATGTGCGGGTTTAATATGATCAGATTTTTCGGCAGGAATGACTATGTGAAGATAATTTTCTGGGTCTGATTTTAAAACGTGGCCTGTTGTGTCTTCTTCGTGCACGCGCTGTTGAACAATCACTCTCAAACCTATCTCAGGATCATTCAATCGATTATAAAGAGCTTTATCATAGTGATCGTTAGAAGATACGCGCGCGGCTTCTGAAATAGCTTTTTTAGGATCAATTAAATCGTCTGAGATGATTAAATCAGCCCCGTGACCAGTAACTCCTCCAGAAACGCTTGTCGCTAACCTCAAGCCTGTCTTGTTGTTCCTGAAGTGGCTTTTAACGTTTTGATCTGTAGATAACCTGAAATTATTCCCCCAATTTCTTTGATACCAAAGAGACTGAATAATCTCTCTTGAGTCTACACAATGTTTTATTGAGAGTTCTTCGGAGTGAGAAGAATTGATAAATCTAAGGTGAGGGTATTTAATCCATGCCCACGGGCAAAGCATGACTGAAACGATAAAGCTCTTCAAAGATCGAGGGCAAATATTGATTATGATATCTTTGCCTTTTGGTTGCCTCTCACCGATCCTTTCAACTTCTTTCTGAAAAATATCGCAAAGATATTTTATGTGCCAATTATTTCTTAAAGGAGTCTTAGGCTCTAAGACTTTCCAAGCTCTCTTAAAAAATTCATAATAAGAAGCTTCGCAATCTCTCTTATCTCGAACAGAAAGCAATTTAAGTTCTTTGATCTTTTCATCACGCATTTTCGCTTCTTGTCTCTTTTATCTTTTTGAGTTCCGCTTCAATCTCCTCATCTTCCATGTCGTCAAAAGGGTCTCTATAGAGTCGCTCACCATCTTTTCCTGTGAACTCAGTCCTTTCAATATACCCTCGCTTCTTACCTTTCGTTTTCAAATAGAAGATCGTAGCCGTAACAGCACCAATGCTTTCCTTCTTCATCGCTTGAAACAGTTTGCTCTCTGCAAAATCTAAAGCGACATCGGCAATTTCATCCACTTCCTCTTTAAATTTAGGGTCTGTTTTCATCCATGTGTAAAATTGAGTTCTTCCAACATCGGACATTTGACACGCACTAGTCACCACTCCGAGAGTTTTCTTCAGGGCTTCGAGCATCGCCTTTTTCGCCGCGTCGAGATGTTTCTTGCCCGCCTCGGCGTCCTGATCGCCGCCATCCGAGGGCTTGTCCTTGGATTCTCCCTTTTGGCCTCCCGACTCGCCGGAGCCTTTGCCTCCGGATTTACCTTCCCCTTTGCCGTCCGATTTGCCGTCGCTTGGACCGTT
>OFRM01000204.1_pt1 | contig 26461 bp, 35 predicted proteins | sample 1543101 | NCBI WGS metagenome assembly OFRM01 (sample SAMN07774223, study PRJEB24372) | wastewater metagenome | isolation source: Exp Tend VB 0WW | collected 2016-02
CTCCCCTCCCCCGGAGACGGATAATGCGGGGGGATAAGGCTACCGATGCTATGGAAAGGAATGGGTGATGATCCGCTTTGAAGTCGATCCGACGCTAGTTGCCGACGCGATCCGCGAGGGACGCAAATTGATCATCGAGGTCGATCCGCGCATCGGTAGGACACGCGCGATCTTGAGCCAGCCGAGCCAGCATTTTCGGCATGTCAATCAACAAGGGAAGGCAGCATGACCGATCCACACACCATAGCGCGCAGCCTTAGCCAGGCGCAGAGGAAGGCCTTGAGGACGGCGGAACCGCGAAAGCGCGCGCATGACCCTGACAGCCTGTTTTTCACAGACACACGGGGATGCGGAGACTTGAAGGCGCTAGGGCTGGGTTTCGTCACGCTAAATGGCTTGATGCTCACAGACACGGCAATGGCAGTCCGGGCCATTATTGAGGAGGAAGGGATATGACACCCGAACGTGAACCTGTGGACGATGCGGCACTGATTGCGGAAATAATTGCCCAAGCGGAAAAAGAGTATGAAGCTGACACATTCACCAGCGAAGGCCAGTCCTATTATGTCGCGCGCCGTGCACTGGAATTGCAGCGCGAAGGCTGGCAACCCCCTGCACCGGAGCCGGATCGGGCGACGCTGGTCACTCGGGAAATGCTGGCGACGCACGAGGGTCTTGCATATAGCGATGAATATCTAAAAGGCTGCCATGACAGAGACCTGACATTCCAAGCCGCCCGCGCCGTCATAGCCAAGGCCCTCAAGCCGGACGTGCCGAGCATCCCCGGTTGGCTGCACGATTGGGCGCGTAAGGCCCTTTCTGGTATCTTCATCTATAACCCAAACATATCCGATGAAGTGGATAAACAGATCAACGACACCATGCGCGCCGCCGAGCAAATCGACGAGTGGGCCAAGGTCGAAAAGCAACTCATCGACGGCGCAGGCGTTCGCGCGATCCTTCGCGTTGCAGGAGAGAAGATGTGAGCAGGCTTGTCGATTTTAATCCTCACTGGATCACGCTCAATAATAGCATTGTCCCGTTTTACTTTGGCGTGTCTTTCATGTGTCCTTGCTGCCGAGGGCGACGGATCGCCGTTAAGTTTTGGCCACCTGTTGATCCTGATAACTGGAATGATCGCATTACCCCTGTGCCACATGAGGGATTTCATAGCCGGGTGAGCGGTGAGACTTTCGACACACTCACAATCGTTCCGTCGATTGGCTTTGAACAAATCGGTCACTGGCACGGATGCCTCACGAATGGGGAAATTCAGCCATGACTAACACCTTGGCCCGCGCCGTCCTTGGAGAAACCAGCAGCGCGGAAGGGAGGGGGTGAGCTTATGGGTAGAAATTGCCTGACATGCTCGAAAAAAGTCAGACTGCCTAACATGCCCAATGAAAACGGCGGCGACTTCTATCGCTGCACGGCGATGATAATCGTTCCACCGTTTGGGATGCACTACGCATTGTCCAACGTGCAGCGCATGGTAAATGTTGAGATGTTTCGGCCAGACCATCCGTGCCATGAGTGGGCGATGAAGCAGGATTGCCCGCTGCATTCTCCAGATCCACCCACCAAATAGCTTTACACATCGCCTCAACGTGTAAGGATAATGGGGATTTGTTTACATGTGGGGCGGAACAGGCACCAGATGCGGGCTGGCGGTCCACTTGTCGGGATAGCCCTGCTTCAACTGCTTGCCCGTTCCAGTGTCCCCGCCCGAGCAGTTCAACAGGCCATCAATGCAGCCGCCATGCCACATATCGAGCACTTCATCATTCCATGCCCCGAACCAATCCGTGTGAAAGCTCGTGCCGGGCTTCATCGGCATTCCGGGCATGTTGTCGGATGACAGGTGCCACGAATTGAACGTGCCATCCCATACGCCCGAGCGGTCAAGGTCAGCATCCACGGTCCACCACGCGCCAAGCGTGAATTGGGCAACGATATAGGGGTGGCTGGCAGGACATGCCGAGTTGACGTCATTGGGATTCGATGGATAGGCCATGTGGCTGCGATGATCGGGGCTGTCCAGATCCTTTCCGTTCCAGCATGGGGGCGAGGCAATGACGGCGCCAAGCTGCGCACCGATGGGACAGAACTTCGCCGCCTCGGTGATGCTGGAATAATGGCCCGGCGTGGCGCCTTTGCCCTGACAATTGAAATACCCGCCGCCCGTCTTTGAAGCGCCGTGGTTCAACATGTCGAAGCCGAAGATGTAGCGCAGCCCGCGCGGGAGATTGACGCATGCCTTGCCCAGCGTGGAGCACTTCGGGTCGGTCTTCGGTCTGCGTTTATAATAAATCGTCACGAAATCCTGCGAAACGACCATGCCCTTGCCGTTCATCATGGCGGGCATCCAGTAGGCCGAACGGTTGAGCGCATTGGAACAATTGCTTGCGCCGCTGGTCCGCAGGCTTGCATAGGTGCTGTTCGCGTTCGCCCCGAAATTGCCGAAGAACTGGTGCAGGTGCGACTTGCCGGGCTGTCCGGGGTAAACGATAGGATCGTCGAAAAGCACTTGCCCTGGCTGGCAGATCAACCGGAACGCGCCCACAACGTCGGGAGCGGCACTTTGCGGGATTGCGCCTGTTCCCCAAGATGGTGTCAGCAGGCTCGCAACATCAAGCCCGTCAGGGACAGGATCAACGCCGGGCGTCGGGATGACTTCGGGTGGTGGTGGGGGTGGTGCTGGTGGCGGTGGCGGCGCGGGGGGCGGTGGCGGCGGTGTCGGCACTTCCGCTGCCCGGATGGCCTTATACGTGCTCAGGACGCGCTTGAAGGCCGCTGTGCCGTCCTTTGCCCCCGATATATAGGCTTGCTGGCATGTGGTGTTTGTTGCCCCGCATAGGGCCGCTGCGGATAGCTTGCGGGAGTCTGCCGTGTAATCGGTTGAGGCCGTGGCGAGCGAGGATATGCCAGCGAGGAAGATCAGGGCGCGTTTCATTGGGAATTCTCCACTTTGGCCTGCGCCTCAACCCATGTAATCAGCGCATCGAGCTGCAATGCCTGTTCCGACGCGATCAATGCGTCTGCGGCAAGAAGTCCGTTTTCACCGGGCGCTTCATCAACTCTGGCGGCGGTGTCGGGAACGGCGGGCAAACCAGTGTTGCCGGATGCGCTTCGATTGCCTTGGGTCCGCAGCCTGTCATAGCGGGCGTGCAGATCAGCAAGGCGAGCGCGGTAATCGGTGACAGTTTCATCGGTGATATCCTCTTGTGCTTTGGCGACGCGGGTGAGATTGGCCTTTTGCATGGCCTCCGCTTCCGTCTGCGCCTTCCTGAAATTGGCCACGGTTTGCGCATGTGCGGCGCGTTCAGCCTTGATTCCCTCTTTAAGGTTGCCATTTGCCCGCCAGAGCCACGCTACAGCAACGAGAGCGAGGATCAGGGCGCATTGGACCGGATAGCGTCTGATGAGGCTTAAAACGGCTCCTATGGCCTCGATCACGCGCGGCAATAGACCGGGCACAAACCAAAGCGCTGCACCAATGCCGCCGATGCCGAGCGCGCCAAGAATCCAGCCGATCATTCTGCCTTCTCCGCAATCTCGGTCGCCTTGTCCTGCGCTGCGTTCGCAGTTTGCTGCGCACCGTCAGCATCGTCCTTGCTGTTGATGCCGATTCCATCCTTTCCAGCATGGAATGCCCGGAACGAAATGAAGGCCCCATAGATCAACGTGCCGAGAAGAAATGCGAGCGTTACGCGCATTCCAATTTGATAGAAGCGCTCAAGCCGGTCGATTGCGGGAGCATCGAACCAACGGATTGTATAGAGCACATAGACGATGATCGCGGACAGGACCGGCATACTGCCGAAGAATCCGATATAGATCAGCGTCGCTCGACCGTCCTTGGTGAACGGAAACCATGTGAGGGGGTTTTTCGTCATACCGATGCTCCTTGCGAACGAAGGGTGAATCTGGCATAAGAAGCGGGCCGGAAAAGCTGCGCAAACAGCCTCCGGCCCTGACCACTACGCAAAGGAACTGCGCCATGGCTGACAGAGCCGATATCACGCCTGAAGTTTGCCGTGAACTCTTTCGATATGACGAGGAGACTGGACGTCTTTTCTGGCAGGATGTCCGCTATCGTGGATTCCACGCGGCGAATAGAGGCAAAGAGGCCTTCCCAATTTCTGACACGGGATATCGCAGGGGCAAGGTCCATGGATTGATGTTTCAAGCCCACCGAATTATTTTTGCGGTGGTTTACGGGCGTTGGCCAAATGGCGAAATCGACCATATTAATGGTGATAAGCTGGACAACAGGCTTTGTAATTTGCGCGAAGTCAGCAAGTCTGGAAACAGGCGCAATATGAAAAAGCGGCATGATGCCAAAGGTCCAATTGGCGGCGTCAGAGAAAGACATGGGCGGTGGATCGCCTATAGCGCGATAGGAGCCACCAACATTCACATCGGAGCGTTCTCGACTGCGGAAGAGGCTATAGAGGCGCGGCAGAAATTTAACCGAGAAAACGGCTTTACTGATCGCCATGGGAATTGAAGATGGATTCCAGTTCATCTCACTTCATCCTCGCTGCGATTTTCGAGTGATAATCGAACTTCCGGTAACCCGGCCCGTTGTAGCCAGCAGCGAAGGAGCGGCAGGTTTCGGGGTCGGCGCTGATAGTGCGGAATGCGCCCGCCAGATTGTTGTGCTCGATATAGCGGGCCAACAGCTCGTAGTGCGCCGCCTCGCTGCCAACGCAGGACCACGAAAGCGCCAAGGGGCTATCGTAGCCCAGCGCCTTCCAGTGTGCGCCCATGACCTGAAACTTGCCCCATGATGCGCTAGCGAACGCTGCGTCCACGTCACGGCACGCGGCGAGCGTCAGTTTCTCCCATGAGGATTGCGAATAGCCGCCGCCTTTCGGGTCACTGAATATCGAAGGCGTCCATTTGCCATCGGTCAGCCGGTGGAAATAGTGGCGCTCGAACAGGATTTTCGGCCTGCCCTCATCATCGAAACCCGACCCGCCACTTTCAACCGCCGCGACCGCTTTCAATTGCTTCACCGTGCCGCCAAGGCGCGTGACGATGGCAAGCATTTCGTCATGCGTTATCGCGGGCGCTTCCTTGTTGCAGAAGACGGCAAGGATAGCCGCGCGGGTCGCTGGCCCCAAGGCCCCATCGACCGCGAGGCCGCTTGCGCCATGGACAACAAGCCAAGACTGGAATTCTTGCGGCGTCATCGCCCGTTCCTTTCCTGACGCGCGCGCTCGGCCGCGACGAGGTAATCGATGCTCGTCTTCATGCTGGCGATATCCACGACCGCCGGATCGACCTTGCGCTCAAGCTCTGCGACCCGTCGCGTATTTTCCTGGGTCTGGCCGTAAACGAACCCCGCGCTGAAAATGAGGGAAGCCGCCGAGATGACGCACGCCACGCCCGCAAACCATTCGCTCCGCGTCACTTTTCTCTCCGTGGCTGTAGGATGCTGGATACTCATCAAACGCCTCGCTTTCGGGCTGTCTGCGCGCCCTTTTCAACTGCCCACAAAATATATCGGTGATGCCTCTTTACCCATCGGGCGGCGCGCTGGCGGCACTTGACCATCGCCGCCAGCAACTCGGTCTGCGAATGCCCGCGAAACCTTGGCGGATGCTTCAAGCTGTTCCGCCTGCCGCCAGCAGGCGTTCACTCAATGTCATGCCGCTCCTTTGATGCGGAGGCGGGGGAGGCCCAACTGCCATGTCACTGTCCTTTCATTTAAGGTTCAAACCAGCCGCGCACAGCCATCGACCGCGACACAATCGCAGTGTCGAGTGACCCCGCAGTGGAATAGTAAAACGACTGCTGCTCGCTGAACGGAATGACGACAGCGCCGCGATCTACCCCCAGATTGATCGTTCCCTCTTTTGTCATGTAAGTGCGCTCGATCTCGTGACTCGATGAATCATGCCAGAAATACTCGGCATAGTCGCCCGTTGAGGCCGTCGAGATCGTTTGTGTTACCGAGAGGACCGCAGCGGTAGCGAGAGGGGAAACATAACTTCGCAGGACAATCTCTGCCGCCGGTGTGACCTCGCTCGAGGCCGTCACCCCGGCGACCGCATAGTCCATCAATGCTCCGACGCGGTGCCCCTCATCGGCGATGTTCTTCGGTTCGCCCGCTGCATCCACGTAGAATGACCCGAGATAGGCATAATTGTCCCAGACCGGCGCGCAAAGGATGCGGTCTCCTACCGCGAGGCCCCCAACATTGTTCAGGGTTACGCTTCCGGTCCCGTTGGCCGTGCAGTTGACAACGCGGCCCGAAAAAAGATTTGCCTCCTCGATCAACAGAACTTGAGAGCCTATCAGCGCGTCTGTGGTCAACGTATAGGTTGCGGCGGTCCCCGGCGTTCCGCCTGCCCCATTCTGGCCAAGGGAAACAACAAGGCCAGCCACCGACTTGACGGTAAAGAACGGCATCAGTTTCAAAACGCATGTCGCGTCGCCATTGTTAGCCAGAGCAAATATCGCATACCAGTTGGAAACCTTGACCGCGCTTTCGTGGGCCAGATCGGTGCTAAGACTGAGCGTTGTCTTGCCGTTCACCCCCGTCGCGAACTGTTTTCCGATGCCTTTGTGGTATGACCCCATGAACCGGTGGCCTGCCATGACGACTTGCGCGGGAACCCATACGGCGATCGATGTCGTGGTGTTGTATTTGACGCGCGCGCGGCCCTGAATGATCGAGCGCACGCCAAGGGTGCCATCCGAAGCATACCATGAAGCGACATCGGCCATCATGGCCCGGATCGCGTTATTCACGTCCGAACGGGCCATGTTCTCGGCAATATTGACGCCGCCCACACTTGCGTTCGAACTGGCGCTGGTCGACCAATCAGAAACTGCCATGTCTTTTCCTTACGCAAAAAACCCCACTCGAAGGCGGGGCTTGGGATTGATGAGGGTTTGTGCTATTGAGGGGGGATGGAAACTTGGATTCTAGTTCTTTTGGTGAAGGGCGTTGTGTTTGGGGTCGTAGCAGCAGTTATTGCTTCTCGTTGCTGATTGCCGACGCGCTCGCTCCACCTGAAACCGTCCCGAAAATTCCGCGACGCTTTTTCTTGGCTTCATTGAAAACCCCTTTGCGTCTGACATTCTTCTGCAATTCGCGGAATGCCTCGGCGGCTTGAGCGGCGTCTGGATTAAACAGGATCGGCGCGAGTTCATCCGCCCTTTTCTTGCCCAATCCCAATTTGAGAGCGTCTTTTGAGATGCCACCCAATAGCCGCGCGCCGGTAGCCACAGGGGGGGCGCCAGTCAGCATCGCCGAACCCGCATCGAGCGCCAGAGTTGCGCTGGTCGGCAAACCGAATGCTTGATCCGCTTGATGGTTAAGCGCGGTCGGGCTTCCACCGATAATCTGGTTATTCGACCTCGCAAGCTGGCGCTCAAGATTGGCCTGGTTGATGAAACGTGCGGCACGGTCAGAAAACAAAGCCCCAAGGCGTTTCTGGGCCTCTGGAGACCCTGCCACAACATCGAACGGGTTGGCCGAAAATCTTGCATTGTTCGCGCGCTCTGAAAGTCCAGACAATGCCCCAAGTCGATATTGCTCCTGCCTCGGAGCTGGCATGTTCTTGAGGGTATAGGCGATGCTCTCGGCGGGCTGCCCAATGGCAGCCTTGCCCATCTGCAAAGCCTCTCGCTCTGATGCTGGGCCTGCGTAGGCGGCACGCGCTTGAGCATAAGCCGGATTTACCTCATCGATCCGCGAGCGAAGACTTGACGAAAGATTCGCGGCTGCCGCTTGATCTGCGTTAGGCTGGAATGTCCCGAACGGAGTCCTCCCTTCATTGGCGATATCGTCAAAGCCCTTCTTGACGTAATCGAATGTTTCGAAAGAAGGAACTCTCGAAAGGACCGGCTCTCCGGCGTCATTGATATCGATCCCCAACGCGGAAGGGTCTTTGCGGTCATTGAGCATTTGCGTGCGAGCACGTGCAAGGGCCTGTTTCCCGGCTGGCGTGTTGAGAATATCGTCGGCATTCACCGAAGAAGCGCCAGGTGCCTGAAAAGCCTCATTATAAAGTGGCTGACTATTCTTCCGGGCTTGGTTGAGAAGCGCGTCACTTCGTTCAAGCACGTTTGCAGGATCTCCAAAGTCACGAGAGATCGCCCCTTGCAGCCGGTCTATTTGCCCAAGGGCGCGCGGTTCCATCACGTTCCTTGCAATGCTGCGCGCTTCGGGTGACCGCCGCGCAACCGCCCCACCTAGTGAGCGAAGCCCTTCGGTTGTATCCGCAAGTGTCATCGGGACACCAAGCGCAGACGCATCGCCGAGTAGATTCGTAACAGCTCGCCCTTGGTTGCCAACCGTGTTGATGATCGTGCTCTCGGGCCGGGATATCGACGGCGGCGCAGGCAACGCAGGGCGTCCGGCCAATCGCAAGGCAGGATTGATTGTCTTGGGTCCTAGGGCTTCAAGAATTGGGGACGCCACATAGCCACCCGCAAGATCACCGGCACCACTGGCCATCGCCCCGATTGCCGCACCCGCCAGAGGATTTTCAGGGTTCTGTGAAGCCCCATAGATGCCGCCATAACCAAGGTTGCCCACCGTCAATGCTTTTGAGAGTGGCGCTCCGAGTGCATTGACGCCTTTCACAAGCCCTGCGGTTCCAGCAATCGCTCCTACGGTGTCTCCAATAAAGGCGGATTTCGGGTTCTGTTCGGCAAGTTGGGAAAGCCCCTGTCTGGCCTGGTCGCCAGCGAGCATCTCTGGAATGCCCCCGGCAAGTGTATTGGCACTACGAATCGTTCTCGTTCCCCAAGGGGTGAGCGCCACGTCATTATAAAGTTGCTGCAATGCCCCGATGTCTTGCTTGGCAGGCATAATCGGGCCAATCGCGCCATTCTCATTGAACTGCTTTATATAGGCGTTCAGGCTTTCGGGGGTCCCGCCAGGATAGTTGTTGCGCTTGGCGAGGTCGTTATAAAAGGCCGCGAAGTCCTGGCTATCGACTTGGCTTCCGCGCCGCCCGCGCAAATAGCCTTCTAGTCCGGCGCGCATGGCTTCGGGAACCGGGATGGACTCTGTGCCGCCCTTTGCAATCTCGGTCTGCGTTGTCCCCATTGCCGTGCCGCGAGCCTGCGGCGAAAGCTGGGGGCCAGTATCTCCAAGAGAAGGAGAGGGAATGACATTGCCCCGATAGTCGGCTTGATGGACGGGATGGCCCAGGAACTTGGCTTCATCATTCTGGAACGGGATTCCGGGATGATCGCCAACAACGTCGAGCGGGTTAATTCCTTCACGGGAAGCGGTGTCTTTGTAGCGGACGCGCGCGGCGATGAATGCCTTGTTGAGATTGGCCATTTTTTGAGCCATTGCTTCGCGGATTTGTCGGCGCGGGCCAGCGAGGAACGTGCCGTCGCCATTGACCTGTTTGCCATATTGAGCCTTGATCTTGTCAACCCAATTCTGGACATTTTCCGCAGTCGCAACTTCCCCTTCACGAACCGCGCTGCCATCCGCCGCCATTATCTTGGCCATAGCGAAGACTAGGCCAAGGTCGCCCGCAGGTGTTTCAGGCGAATGCAGCGCCGACGCATAGGTTGGCAGAATAGACTTGTAGACCTTCACGTCCGGGTCGGAATTGAAATCCTGACGAATGGCTGCGGCTTGGGTGACGCGTTGATTTGCCTGTGTCTGATTGAAATTCCGCTCGCTATTGAAATTGGATTGTTCCTGCGCCGCTGCCTGACGCGCCGCTGCCGCCGCTGAAAGTTCCAATGCCGCGTTGGCACGATTGTCAGAATTTACCTTAAACCTGTCAGGCCCGCCAAGCGTCATCCCGCCAGACTGCGAACCTTGCGGACGCCATTTGCCGCCCGTGTAAACAAGCGTGGGCTTGCCGGGTGCTGACGCGATCTGACCTTCTTGTGGCATTAGCGGTTCCCCGTCACTTGAAGCCCATATTTGCGCTTCCACTGTTCATATCCGGCACGGCCAAGCGTTCTAATCATGGCCGCTTCGCCCGCTGGATCGACAACATTGCTGTAGGCCGGTTGAGTAGGCGCGGGCTGGTATGGTCCACCTTCGCCGCCCCCGATCTGATAGCCGGGAGGCAGTTCATCATATCCATCATCTTGCTGCGTAGCGCCGGGATAGCCGTAGGAGCCGCCGACAATCATCGGCCCGCCGTTTTCACCAACAACCATATGCGGTGGATCTGACTGATTGAGCGCTCGCTTCCGCATCAATTCGACATATTGCGGCGTTCCGGGTTGGATCCCCGCCGATGCCAATGTGCGCTCGAATGAATCAGGCGTAGGATTTTGCGCACGATACTGCTGCTGCTTCACAAACTGCGCCCACTGCTCAGCACTGCGTCGCTGATAAAGCTGGTCTTCGTATTGCTGCTTCTGTTGCTGCTGAACAGAGTCGAGAAATGGCGTGCCCATGCCTGCATTACGTGCGAGCGTGTCGCCCAAGGCTCCGGCGAGATAACGCCCAAAGCCGCCCTGTCCGAAAAAGCCCTGCTTCTGAGTCGGAAGCGATGGCGTCTGGATATCGGGCATCTGGCCCATGGGCGCAATCGGCTGTGCGTTCTCGAAAGCCAGTGGTGATGAGGCTGGTCCGTCATAGGCCAGCTTTCTTTTACCGAAAAGTGCCATGCTACTGCCCCGGTCTGCCAAGATAAGACGAAAGCGCGCTGCCAGCGATGCCCATAAGCTGGCCCCCGATATTGCCCGATTGCTTGGTCGTCTGGACGCCGTATCCGTTGGATGCCTGTCGCACATTTCCGTTCAATGCGCCGACGCCGATCCACGGCAATTCCGCAGCATTGTTGAGCAATCCCTGCGTGCCGTTCATGAGGCTCTGCGCCTGATCGACCGCCTGATTCTGATAGCCGCGTTCGGTCGCGTAATTGTTGTAACGCGCCTGATTTTCAGCGTCGGAAAGGTATTTTGCAAGAACGCCAGCGTGCATTCCAGAGCCATAGCGGCCCGCGCCCGAAAACTGGCCATTCACGTCATTAGTAATGTTCTCACGGCTCGTGGCCAGTATCTTGTCGAGATAGGGATTGCCTTGCAGATACTTGCCCGCAAGCGTGTCGTTCACCAACCCTTGCGCGCCACCGATGCCAGTCTCCGCGCCCGGCGCAAGGCGACCATAGGTGGCCATCTGCATTCCGGAATATTTATCGAGGCTCGGTTGCTGCTGGTCGAACACGCGGCCAGAGTTTTCCAATCCTTTGAGGATATAAGGCTGCGCTGGTGCCCAAGGATCGTTCTTTTGCACCGTTTTGCTTCCACTCAAGCCCATATCAGAGCACCTTTCTCAACATAAGCTGGCTCGGTTCGTAGCCCGCGCCCTTCATCACCCGCGCCCATTCGGGGCGGCTTTCAATCTCGCCGTAAATGCAGCCCTCATCACGGCCCCATTGCTCTGCCAGAGGGATAAGGTTCGTAATCCCTTCAAGGTCTCCGGCGGCGATCAGCCCGTGAACTGCCCTGGCCCCAGAGGGATAGGTTTTGATCGTTGCGACAATCGCCGCCGTCTCGTTGCGCCAGAACCGAGCCCGGCCTTCGAGTATCTCGAAATCAAGCCAGCCTTGCGGGTAAAGCTCCTCGTCGATCACTTCATCGAAAGCAGGCTTGAACAGGAGATAACCACCCCAATCAGGAACGATCATACTTCCTGCTCATAGGGCAAGCGGCGAACGCGCCCCCCCGATGGACGCTCTCCGCCCGTTGATCCGCCGGTCTGGCCGGAGCCGCTTGGTTGCGTCACCGTTCCACCCGTCGAGACCGTGCCGCTGTCCGTAACCGTCTGCGTAACTGTCAACGCCGGGACCGTGAGCGCCTGCCCTGAGTAATCCGGCAGCGCGAAAGTCGTTATCCCGTCCCCGCCAAATGTCGTCCCGATCTCGTCATAGAGTTGAGGAAAGTCGATTATGTTGAGCGTGCTTCCGTCGCAAAGAAGGTGGTTTGTGATCGCATTCTGGTTCGGCCTGAGCTTGATATCGCCTGCTTGCGTCCAGCCACCCGACAAACCGGAAAATGCGCCCCTCACCCGCCTGTTGAAATCCATTTGCGAATTGGCAAGCGAGGGAAGCGCAATGTCGAATGTCGTTTTCGTCGCCATGAAGGCGTAGATTGCCGCCGTCACAGCCTGTTCCCCGGCGCGCTATCGAACTCGACACCCCTCGCGAACGTCCATGCGGGCGAAGCTGCCGAAGATATGGTCAGCGTCGGCCTCAAATAACGGGCCTGTGTCCGGGTCGGCATGTGCCCGCCTGCCATGAGTGTCGAAAACGAATCGCTTGTCCCGCTTGAGCCAAGCGTCTGCTTCTTGAGCAATGAAAGCGTCAGCCCACTTGCCGTGTCGACATCGGGCCTGCCGCGCTTCAGCCGCGAATTGCGGTTGCGATGCATCTCCACATCGCCGCCGGTAAATGTCGCAGCCATGGGCGTTCCGGAAAAGCTTCCCAGCGCGTTCGTGCTGGAAAACACATAGAGTTTCGGATCGCCGCCCTTGAACGTCGCGCTATCAAGGCTCGCCAGCCCTGCAAAATCCAGATTGTCGTCGTTCGCGCCGACAGCGTGGTCCTGTTCGTCTATCGATACGCCCTTCGTGACACCCGAAAAGATGATCGGCGAGACATAAGTGATGGTTGACCAGCGTTGCAGGTTCCAGTTGTAGCAGTAGATCGCGTCGCCCATCGACCACATGCACACCCGGTTGACCGGATCAATCGCCGTCGACATGCTGGGCCAGTCCGCCGAATTGTAGAGCGCGGCAAATGTGCGATCTATCACCTCATTGCCGATGGGGATGGCCTGCGCCCCATCCCACATCATGAACCCCTCGTCGGAGAGGAAGAAGCCCAATACGCCCCATTGCGCCACCGAATGCGGCGTCACGCATCCGATGTTGCTTGAGACCTCGTTGATCTCGAATATCGTGTTACCCCCGACATAATCCATCCGGCAGATACGATCCCTTTGAAGGATAATCCCGAACTCGCCGGACAATATGCCGTTGACCCGGCCCCCTGTCGGCATGATGTTGTAATCGGACTGCCGTTGCCCGACGGTCCAGAATTCGGCATTGTTCAACCCGCACCAGCCGATTGTCATGATATCGCCGTCGCGACACGTGCCGACCAGAAAGTCCTTCACAACGCCAAGCGATTCAAACTTGGGCGGGTTCCCCCCAAGCGTCGAAACCGTAAAATCCGCGAGGTTGATCTTGACCATCGCGTCAGCCGCGTTGGTCGCAATCGCCAGTCCCCCGAACTGTGCAAACCGCCAGCGCTGATCGCCCTGGATCGAATAGCCCGAACCGATGCTTGTAAACGCCCCGGATTCCGCCTTGTAGAGATTGGTCGCTGTTCCTGCGATGATCGAGGCCACGCCTTGCGGGGAAACGAACGAAGCCCCGCCCTTTGGCGCCGCCGCGAGCGCTGTATAGATCGAAGCCCATTGCCCTACCGGCCTGTAACCATCGGCCATCGGAAACACGCCGTCAGCTACTCTCAAAAACCGGTCGTTCAACCGAGAGGGTCTGTCCGGCGCGAGCGGACCGAGTTCCCAATACATTAGCTGAATGCCCTCAGGCCACGCGCCACAAGCGGGGCGGACCCCATGCGCTTGGTCATGCCCTGCGCGTTGATCGAGGCGATGATATCTGCCGCCGTCGATGCCCAAAGGCCGATACGTTCGTCATTCCACCCGAACGCCTCACCCGCTGCAAGCGCGCCTGCAAGATAAAGGTCGGGATGACTTGCCAGAAGCCAGTTGGACGTGTTCGAGTCCGATAGCGCGGGTATCTTCGCCAGATACACCATTTCAAGCGTGTAACTGGCCCCAGGAGCGGGCGCGAGAAGGATTTCCTCATCAACAATCGTGTAAGCGGTGGGCTGGCCCGTCGATCCGTTTGCCCGGACTGTTTTCAGGTGCTGCGGCGCGAAATAGTCGAGTGGAATATCAGGTGAATCGGACAAATAGAGCGAGCGCATCTCCAGAAAGTCGGTAGGCAAGGCCGTATAGCCGCTCGATGCCGTGGCCCTTGAGCGTTCCTCCATCTCCGGGCACCGCAATTCGCGGTTGAAACGCGCTTCGGCCAAGGCGATGAAGTCCGCCGCTATCGTGATCGTCGAATCCTTCAGCCAATCGAGGATCGACGCTTTCAATTCGGCATAGGTCGATAGCGCCATTAGACCCACCCCTCGCTTGTTCGTATCTTGCGCCAGTCAGGATCGTTGAGCTTTTTCCATACCCTGTCGGCATGGTCCGGGTTCAAGACATCGATCCCATAGTCTTCCAGCCACTGCGCCATCACCACGGGGCTGAAATGGGCCACGTGGTGCATGTGATGGTCGCCATGATCCTTGTAACCCTTGAACTCGTTGCGGATTTTGCCGCAAATATCGAGAACCTTGGTCACGTCCTGACGCGTCTCTATGGCAATGGTTTCGCCGTCATGATGGAGCCAGCGCTCGACACCGGATGTGGCGTTTTTGGTAAGCAGTCTTTTCATGAAAAAATGGGGCGAGTTTCCCCGCCCCACCCCTTGTCAGGTCGATTTCCTGACGTCCGTCACAAGGCAATGTGCCTTTTCGTTCGAGACTTCGAGCGTATACTCGACCAGAATCTGGCGCTTCTCGGTGTCGCCGGTCTTCGCCAATTCCCAAGACTTCATGGGACGCGCGACGGCCATCTTGACCTTCTTGGGGTCATAAATGATCGCATCGCGAGAGCGCATGAAGCTCTGCGGAACAACCGTCAGCTTGCCGAAGTTGCTGATATAGGCATCAGCGCCCCCGACAATCGTCGCCTCCTTGTCGCCCACTTCGCGGCGCAGATCGGCAATGCCGGTAAACGCCGAAAAACGGGTTTTGAGAGCCGCCGGGAGCATCATCACAGTCGGCCTGGCACCGGCATCGAATGCCAGCTCCATGACTTCGTTGATGTGCGATTCGGCGAACTGGCGAAGCGTTCCATCGGTGCGCGCCACGACCAGCGATGTAGACGAGGCGAACCCCCCGTTTGCACCGTCAGAGGCCGCGCTCACATTCGATGTCAGCCATGCCGCGAACCCTCCCGATTGCGAAGGAAGCGTATCCGTTCCGGCAACCGAAGCCTTGTTCGAAAGCATCTGCTTTTCGAGGTCGCGCTTCAGCTCAAGACCCTTCAGGATAACCTGATAGTCCATTTCCGAAGCCCGACCGGCCTTGTCGAAGGTCTCGACCGAACCCGAAACGGTCGCGGTCTTGTCCGAAATCTGCGTGCGATTGTTCACGCGCACAGTCGGGGTGGCCGCGTCCATCGTGGCTTCGTCGCCTTCGAGCACCGCATTGTCATCGACGGCAGAGGCAAGCGCCTGAGTCTGCCATTCATGAATGCGCTGCGTCGCTTTTGAACGCCCAATGGTCGAGTAAAACGGGCATTCCTCCCGCTCAGTGCGGTCGATAATGTCCGAAAGGTCTTCCCGGATGCCCTTGGCATCGTACGAAGAAAAGGTGTTTGTGGGCTGAGACATTGCTCAATCCTTTCGTGTTCAGGTTCTAAGGAGCCGCACTGCGTCCTCGATGGACCCGGTGCGTTCGAGGCGAGCAAGTCCCGCCTTGCGTTCGTCTGCGGAGAGTTCGGCTCGCGTCCGGCCAACGCCGGGGGCTGAGACCTTGGGAACGGGTTTCGCCTTTGCGGCCTTCGCGGCCTTTTGAGCCGCATCCCATTTCATTGCCTTGTGAAGAATGTGCAGTTCGATCGCATCCGCCTGTGAAAGCACATCCTCGCCAAAGCCATTGCCCTTGGCATAGGAAATGAGTTCCTGCGCGACCTTCTCGCCATTCACCGGATCGGCAATTTCGGGAATCAGTTCCTTCAGTTTTTCCGCTTCTCTTTCGACACGCTCGGCTTCTTGCGCACGTTCTTCGGCCTGCTGCTGTTCCGCTTGCTTCTGGCGCAGATACTCCGCCATCTGATAGTTTTGGACCGCATGCTTATAGGCGGCGTCCTGCTTCAGATACTCGACCGGATTGGTCTCGATAAGCGAAGGATCAGGGGGCTGCGGGAAGTTGGAAAGCAGTGCTTCCTGATATTGTGCGCGTTCCTGCTCGATTGCCGCCTTTGCATCGGCCAAGGCCTTGCGTTCGGTGGCGATGTCCTGCTGGATTTTGGCAACATGCTTCTCTCCATCCCGCGCCAGCCTGGCAATCGTCTGCTGCTGTTCGGGAGGAAGGGCGGCAAACGCCTCTTTCTCAGCCTTGGTATAGAACGCCGGGGGGTCGACTGCCGGAATCTCCGGTTCTTCATCCACGGCGTCCACTTCGGCTTCGGGGGCGGCTTCAACAGCCTCCCCTTCTGCCTCTGTCTCTGGTGTCGGGTCAGCCTCTTGGGGCTGCTCGACGGCATCGGCCTCTTTGGCTTCTTCCTGCTCCGCCTGCTCCGGTTCCGGAGTGCGCAACAATTCGACCGCACTGTCGAGTGACAGCGCGCCATTTTCGGCTTGCATAAATTATCCTCTTGTTAGGAAAAAATACCGGTCTTTCCGGTCCTCAGACGCCGAACGTCGGCCTCAGCCACACGCCCGTTGGCGACAATGTTCGCAAGGTGGTTCCTGACCTTCCCGACGATCTGCACGGCCTGCCACAAGCGCTCGCGGCCCTCGGCATCCCGAAGCGGCGCTTCTTCCCAAGCCTTGATATATTGCTCCCTCAGCGTGTCGAACGCCTCGTTGGTGCGCTCAAGCTCCAATGCGGCCTGATTGCCGCGATTGATGGCAAGGCCCAGCTTTTCCTCGTTCATTCGGCCAGACTCCCGCCGGGCCTGTCATTGGCAAGATCGGCCTTCGCCTGTGCCGTCATGACATTGCGCTCCCGGTTTAACTCGGCCTCGATCATCATTTGCTCGCGGGCCAGTTCGATCTCTGCGGCCTTGCTCTCCCGCGCCAACTGTATTTCGGCTTCCTTGCTTTCGCGCATAAGCTGGATCTTCGCCGCCGCCTCATCGCGTGCCAATTGCGCCTTCAAGGCGGCTTCCTCGCGGCGCATTTCCATGTCCGCCTGTGCACTCTGTGCATTCATCGCCATCTTGGCCTGATCGGATTGACCCTGCATCTCGAGCTTGGCCTGTTCGAGTTCCATCCGCCCTTGAACTTCGACCATCTTGGGGTCGGGTTGCGGTTCCTCAGGCGGCGCATCCGGGTCCGGCTCGGTGAAATACTGCTCCACGTTCCTGAAGCCAGCCAGTTCGACCATGCGCTTCAATGTGTTGAAGATATTCGACTTGGTGACCAGCGGGCCGTCAGCCCCACCCTGAAACTCGACTGCCTGCTTCTGGTTCTCAAGAATCGCGCTCAAAAGGACAAGCTGCTGCTGCTTCGATCCCGTCCCGAGCGCCACATTGACCGTCATGTCGTTGCGGGTCCGCCAGTCGCGCGGATCGACCTCAACCCATTTGTTGCGCAACCGGATGACCTTTGCTTCGTCCTGATGCTTGCGCACAAGCTCATGAATGTGCAGGAACAGGTCCTTGATGCCCGTCTCGGCGAATATGCGGGCAATCAGCTTGATCCGCATCATCGACTGGTCAAGCAGCCCCTGAAAGCCCGTGGCCGTCTGTGAGGCCTTGTTGAGCGTGTCAGGGTCGATCCCGCCCGATGTCCGCGTTACGCCCGCACGGGTCTCGCGCGCCTGGTCGAAATACTCGATCATCGGCATGAGATACGAACCCAAGGGCTGGTTTGGAATCTCCCGCAATTGCGTCACGTCCTTCATGCGGACAATCCCGCCGGGACGGTTGGTCAGCAAGTCGTCCAGCGTGTTTTCATCCGAACCCTGCGAGCCGACCGCGATCCGCTGATTGTTGAGCAGCGAGGCATTGTCGAGCAGCTGGCGGACAAGATGCGTCTTGATCCTTTGAATCTCGATTGTGAGGTCGGCAACCGAACGCCCGAAGAAACGATGCGTCATCGGGTAGGGCGTGATCGAATGAAACGGCATGCGGTCGAACTCTTCCGGCTCGCCCAGCAAGGTCTCTCCCGTTCCCGCCGTCACAACCTTGAGCAATTCCGCTACGCCGTCCCCGTCGGCGTCGAGACGGATATAATGCTCGGTCACGTCGACCATGCGCATCGACTTGTTGACCGTCGTAGACGGATCGCTTTCGTCCGCGAACGTGTCTCGCGAACGCCCCTCTTCGGTCTCTTCCGAACCCCTGACAGAAGTCGTGGGCAGGCCCTCGACAACCGCCCGTTCATACCCTTCCGCGATCAGTTCGGAAACGCTCTTGCGATACTTGTGGTAGCAATAGGGGCTGGTCGGGATGTCCTTTGCAGCGGCACTGATCCCGAACTCTTCGGGCGGGACCGGCGCGCACTTGAAGCAGCCCTTGGTATAGGCCTTCCTCACCACGATATCGTAGCGCGGCATTCCCATTTCGTCGGTGCTATCGGTGCGCTGGACAATCTCCGCTTCCGGATCGGCAACGATCGCGCCCAAGCTTGCATCGTCGAGATTGCGATACGTCTCCTTTTCGGCGGTCTCGACTTTCTCCCACCACGCCTTGACGATGCCGTTCTTTGAAAGCAACGCGTCCTTGATGAAGCTGTAGAGCACGAGAAAGCCCGGATTCTCGTTCATGAAGACGTGATTGACGTAATCGGTTTCCTGTTGCGCCGCTTCCTCATCTTCCGGCCCAATCGGCGAAAACTCGACATATTCGTCGCCGCCCGTGAAAATATCCATGAGCGTGGGCATCATCGCTTCGATTGTGTCCGATACGTCGGATGAGACCGCACGAGACTGCCCCTCAAGCGTGGGCATCAGCTCCTTCATATCTCCCATGAAGTAATCGAGCGCGTCCGATCTCTGGCGCGTCAGGTCGCTTGTCGTCGAAGAGCCGATTGCCGCTCGCTTTTCAGCCGCGACAATGGCCCTGATTTCAGTCTTGTCCATCAAGCGACCCCGACTTTCGGATATTTGAGTTTCTTGCCCCATGCCGAGACCGGCTGGTTATTGTGACACACCGCCATCAGGCCGAATGCGTCCGCCGCGTGGCTCGACCAGTCATGGTTCGGCCCAAGGCCAATCTCCCGCTTTTCGTCTTTCTTCTCGTGATACCAGCCAAGCGCGTCGCGCCCGCCTTCCGTCGTGTCCGCATTGAAGCGGATGCTCGGGAACAACCGCCTTGCAGCCTCGATCCGCGCCGATGCAGCGCCCGGCCCCTGATTGGGGATGACCATCACCGAAAAGCCCGCATCCCTCAAAGCGGATTCGAACGAAACGTCGAAAACCTTGTCATTCGTCGCGCCATCGTGCGGCAGGAAACACTCGGCCTTTGCGTAACCCTTGTCCCGCAACCATGCGACATGCGCCGCCAGGGGCTGGCCCTGCGCCTCGTAATAGTCCAAAACCCTTATTTCCCCGCCGATGAACTGGGCTATCCAGATCGAACACGCATCGGCCTTGGCACCGGTCCCGCCAATGTCCCAGAATGCCCGGTAAGCCATCAGCGGATCAGCGGCGAAAAAGCCGATCCGCCCTTCCTGCTTGGCCTTGGTCAGATGCGGCGCGTAATAGGCGCCCTCGACAACCGAAACGAATGCCCCTTCCCAGATATGCTCGTAACTGTCTGGCCGCTCACGCTGGTCCTTGAGCCTTGAGCGCTCCAGTATCTCGGGAAACCATGGATTGTCCCGCCAGTTCATCTCGACGATCTTCATCGTCGGATCAATCGACTCCCGAAACCGCTTGTGCGTCGCGCTGGTCTTGCGCTCGGGGTTCCATGTGACCCAAAGCTCCGAATCCTCTTCACGCAATGTCGGGATCAGCTTGACCCATGCCGTCTCAAGGACAGGCTCTGCCTCATCGACCCATGCCAGCTTGATCCGCGCTTTCGACTTGATGCTGTCGATATTGCGGTCAAGCCCGGTGAACGCGTAGTTTATTCGCCCGTCAGCCGTCCTGACGTATTTCTCCCCGATATCGAAGTGCGGCCTCAACCATGGTTCGCTTTCAATCGCCGCCTTGATTTCCTCAAGCGAGGAATCGGCAAGGCTGTTCATGAACTGCCGCCCGCAAAGGATAATCCCCTCTTGCCTGGCCTGCGCCCACATATAGGCCCTTACAGCCGTCATCTTGGCAAATGTGCGGGTCTTTGCCGAACCTCGCCCGCCATAAGCGCCGCGAATGTCTGCAATCCCCTCGAATACCGGAACGAGCTTGTCCGGTATCTTTAGCTCAACCTCCATCCGGCCTTACGCCAACGAGCTTGATCAGCGTTACATGCTCGCCATTCTCGCCAGGACCATTCACCTGAAGCGGCAATATCTTGGGCCAGACCTGAACGTAAAAGGCCTTGAGATTGTCCGGATTGGAGCGCGCCCATTCCTCTAAAGCCTCCGGCCCGCCAAGGCCGTTGAAAACCATCTCGATAGCTTCCTTGGCCGCTGCCGTTCGCTTGTTGGGCGTTCCTGCGATGCGTCCGCCGGTTTTGGGGCGCTTCCTATTCAATTCTACTTTAGACATGATGTCACCCCTTCCCCGGTGCGCAAAGGCCTGCCGGGTTTCGAGTCTACTTGCCCCAGAGGCCACGGTCCTTGCTCATCAGGGCGGTTACGAACTCTTCGCATTCATGCGCTGCACCTTCGAGCGTGAATATCTGCGCCTTGAGTTCCGCAATCTTCTCGCGGTAATCCTTGGCCTTGGCCTTGTAGCGAAGAATGACCGGGTTCTCCGCCGGAAGCTCGTCGACCCCGTAAACGAACGATGACTTGAGCAAGCTCGATGTCGCCGGAATCGTTATCCTGATGCCCTTTGCATGGGCGATGCCAAGCAGGAACTCTGCCGCTGGTCTCTGGTATTCATATTCCTCGCCCACAACGAGGTCGACACCGTATATCGCTATCTCTTCCGGGGCTTGGGCAATGGCAAGGGCGAGCATGTATGAAAAGCTGCTCGTGAAATAGCGGCGGCCCATGAGGGCTTCGGCTTCCTGCTCCGGATATGGCTTGCACTTGCGGTAACGGGTCTGGACTTGCGGCAGGAGGTAAACCGGGACCTTGTTACCCTCGCTGTCCTTGGGGTCGGAAAGCCATGAGGAATAAAGCTCCGTCTTGGTGTATCGCGACCATTGGTGTTCGTCGTGGATCTCGAAACAGGCGTCCATTCTCCGGTGATCGAAGAAGCGCCATGCAAGCCCCCATATTTCCCATGAAGGGTCAGCGAACGGGGCTTCGTCCCTTGTCGATTCAGCCGATCCGAGAATGCATATCTTGCGCGCCATGAGAGCCTTTCAGAAGGAACAACATTCTTGTGTGAAGGCGATAGCCTGTTCGAGCGCCTTGGCCTGTTCTTCGGTCAGAGCCTCAACCTCCAAAGCCTCCCCGGTCCAGTGATCCGGATCGAACGGAACCGGAAATGTGAGGCTCTTGAAGCGGATCAAGGTCTTGTCGTTCATGATGGCGTCCAGCTTCCCGATGCTGCCGCCTGTGGTGTCCATGTCCCGCTTGCGGCGGACTGATTGGCCCATGATCCGGATGCCGCTGCAACCGGGGTCCATGGCGAAGAAACCTCACCAATGGCAAACCCGAACGTCGGTATCTTGAACGCGGTCGAGAACGATCCGAACCCGCGCGTGATGATCGGCGATACGCTCAAGTCGCCCTCGTGATGCTTGTCGGGCTTGTTGCGTCGTTAAGCGTGAATGTTGCAGCCGTGGTTGAACCATCTACCTTCTTGAGCGTGAGTGTTGTTCCGGAGATACTAAAATCTCCAAGATGCGCCCGAAGCAGGTAAAGCGCCTGCGCCAGTGTCATTGTCCCGCCGTCGGAAGGATAGGCTTCGGTCATTGCCGTTGTGAGGATCGTTGCAACCGTCGGGATATCGCCAACAGCCGCAGGGGCAGCCGGCAGATTGTCCGTCTTGGCCTTGATCGCGGCTATTTCCGTATCGAGGTATCCGGCAATCATTGAAAGGGTGGTGTTCACCGTCGAGAATGACCCGGCAATATCGCTTGCGTCAGCGGGGTCTATCGGGAGATTATCTGTTTTCGCCTTGATCGCGGCAACCTCGGTGTCGAGATAGTCGTCGATCGCTGTAAGCTGTGTGTCGAGATTGGCTGTCGCCAGACCGACCGCTGCTCTTATGCCCGCCGCGTCGAGCGTCGATAGACCGGCCTGCAATTCTGTAGTCAGGTCAGCAGCAGCCGCAGCGGCGGTCATGACGTTCGCAGCCATTGCGCCAACACTCGCATCGATCCGGCCCGCTACCAGCGCCGCAGGGATGCGCGTCTGGATATCGTTCGTATCGCTCTGCACACCCGCAACGTCCGCGCTGATACTTGCCCCCGCAGGTGCACCAAGGCGGGCGTATGCGTCCCCTGTGACAGCCGTCAGCACATCATAGGCCGCAGCCGTCACGACAAGGCACTCAAGCCTCACTGTAAGCGCGCCGGTCATGTGCACGAAGATAACCATCGGCCCAAGTGTGTCGGTGTCCGTTGCGTCGAGAACCGCGTAATAAATCCCGTTGCTGATATGGGTTGCGCCGCCAAGATTCTTGCTGGCGAGTGTCGTGGCCCCAGTCTTCCAGACCTTGATATCGGTGTTGGCAATCGTGAGCGCCGTTTCCTCGGTGTTGCCATCGGTTGAGTCCACGAAATAGCCCAAAGGCACTTCTTGTGAGGCAGTCGATTGCTTGAGAATGATCATCAAGACATCCCCTGCGTCTGCCTGTGGTGCATGAACACCGGGACTGCCGTTGCGCCACCTGCCGCGACATAGCCGAACGGGAAGCCGTTATCGTTGGCCGGAAGCATCCGGTCAGCCCTTGGCTTTGTCCCGGTGACAGTCGGTTGAGTCGACTTGATCGGCGAACATGGCTTGCCTTGGTTTTGCACATACTCTGCAAGATATTGTGGCCTGATCGTGCGCGGGTCGACACCTGAATACAACGCGCGGGCCATAGCAGCCGCAGCCCCGGCATTGGCTTCCGACCAGATAGCCACGTCCCCGATCATGCCATCCCAATTGGTCGATCCAGTCGAACGATTGCCTATCGTCAATACACCGCTTGCGCTGGTGACAGTCCCCACCGGGGCCGTCGTGCGCGTGACCGATACGCTCTGTCCGTTGATGTAGATCGAAGGGTTATTCGCAGTAGCGCTGCCGTCATAGACGACGAGCACGTGAACCCATTGGCCAGTCGATACTGCTGGCGCTGAGGTTACGTCCCATCCGCCTGCCGTTGTCGAAAAAGTCCGCGCGAACCTGAGTGAAGAAGATGTGTTGCGCCATTGCAGGCCGACTTCATTGACCGCAGAGCCGGTCTTGTCGATAATCCTGCCGGAAGTAAGTCCGCCAGATCCATTTCTCCAATACCAGGCCGATATTGTGATTGCATTGGGCGTCGTGAAAGCGGCGCATGAAATTACATCGGTCGAGGCCGACCCGAATGTGGTATCGAAGCCGCGCGCCAATTAGGCCACCGTTGCCGAGATGCCCTGATAGACCGCGGCGCCCACCGCTGCGTCAAGAGCGGCCCCGGACTGGTTATCGACAACAATACCCCATTTGGCCGGGATGCCGCCATAGCCGAACGCGCGGGACAAACTGAACAGACCGACATAGGTCGTGGCATTGGCAACCGCCGGGATCGAACCGAGAAAGATCAACTGATCCTTGTTCGCCGTATAGGCCGCATCAGTGCCCGTCGCTCCGCCAGAATAGGTCGTGCCATCGTCCGCCGTTGCATAGGCAAAGACATTGACCGCACCTGTTGCCGACGTGCCAGCCGCGTTGGTCTTGACCTTGACCTGCACCTTCACGTCCATGAACAGGTTCGCGGTATTTACAACCGCCGTCGATTCACGCGCGGAACCGGAACCGAGCGACGTGATTGTGCATGTGATGCTCTGGTTGGTCGTGCCGTAGAGCTGGTTGATTGTCGCCATGCACGGCTCCTAGATTTTACCCGCCCGCAATTCCCCCGACACTTTGCCAGCGTCTGACGTGATGTTGTGCGGTGCGATTGGGGCGGGAGCGCGGATGGAAAAGGGCAACCCGTCCGCGAAATGAGAACGCCCGCAGTCCTTTCGGGTGCGGGCGCAAATCTGATATTAGCTAAAACTTATAGTTGCGAGGGGGGCGTGTCAATAGCCTTTCAGCATAGCCCGCACGGCGGTAGCCTCTCGCACGGCGCTCAGCATATCGAGATTGTGAGCGAGGCGCAAAATAGTTATGCGCAACGACAATGCAGCCCTGAAAATTTCATCTGCGTCTCCTTTATTATCCTCAATTATGGCCTCCGATAAGCCCATACGAAATTCCTTCCCAGACCAGACCATTCCAGGAGTTTCAAAATTCAAACATAACGATAACTCGTTTGTTATCGCGTCTTCAGGCGCAAGCAAGGACAAGCAATTAGTGCTGTCAGCCTCAATGTCTTTTTCAAAAGCTTCGCATATGCGGATCCATGTCTTGTCCGAAAGAAAGGAGTGGCGCTTCACCGCATCCTCTTCTGTTTCCTCGGCCATCAGTAACTCAGCCTTTCATTTTGTGCGATAACCGATGCCACGAATTTTACCGTCAATCGAGCCGCCGCAACATGCTCGTCCTTATTGGTCGCCAGCTTCGATCCTGCAACGCCAGCAGGCTCGTCGAACCGGCACACATTCTCAAAGACGCACCAGTATTTCGCCGGGAAGTATCCCTTGATCCGGGCAAGATCGCTCAATGCCTGATGCTCGCGCATTCCATCGCCGCCGGGCATTCCGGGGATCTTGTTGAGGTCCATGACCAGACCTGACGAACGCCCGACCCGCTCCCAAAGCAGGATGCAGTGATCGATAGCCGCTATCTCGCAATGCTCAAGCGCTCCTGACGCCTTCCAGCGGGCCACAGGAGTGCCGCCGTAGTTCCTGATGGCCCTGAGCCTGCCGTGGTTTCCCTCGTCCCTGTAATCGCCGTGACGGGCTGTGTGTGGATCGAGTTGCGGCGGCGCTTCTCTCTCGGCAAGTTTCAAGTCCCTCATGCGCTGAAGCTTGCCCTTCGGCTTGGTCTTTGTCCGTGCCATTATTTCCCTTCCCCAAGAGCTGCGTTGATCATCGCTTGCCAGATTTCGCGATTGTGGACCGGTTGAGAAAGGCAACACCCTACAACAACATTGGCGTCGTCAGCTTCAATCATCGCTTCAGTCGGGGAGTGCATTTCCTCGATTCCTCGATTGCAGCGCGGGCGGCGTCTAGATAGTCGTGCTGCATCGGCTCATTTATATCCCTAAATCGACCGCCATTCTCTCCGCGTTTGTGAATCCATTCTGTTTTCCCGGTGAAGGCGTGATCGAAATTATCGCCCAGCCCTGCGGCAATCGCCCGCGCCACTCTCTCTACCATTGTGTCGGTCATTTGCCATGCTCCTCGATCTCACGAGCAAATCTATGTGAGGCGGCGTTGAAAAGCAGGTTAATAATAGCTCCGCTACAGTCTGGACCAGAGCCGAATATTTTCATTTGGTCTCCCATGATCACCACGCCACATGAGCTGACTTCACCATACTTACCAGCCTCGATATCGTTAGCGAGGTTCCGCAGTGCCTTCACCGGATCACGATAGTCCGGCGTTGGGAAATCGATCAGCTTTGGGCCTGTCATTGTCTCTGGCCTGGTTGGTGTGTTGATCATGCGGAACGAATCCTTGCGCAATGATCCGGGTCGAGGTCGCCAATCGTTACGCCCATTTTGATAATCCAGTCGGGCATTTTCTTGATCTCCGCATCGGTGAGCGGCGGGGCGTATTCGCTTTCCGTCGATTTATACCCTTCACGCTGCCGAAGCTGCATATTGCCTCCGAGGTCGTAATACCATTCCAGATCAACGCGGCTGCAATTCTGGTTTGCCCTGTCGAGATACTCTTGCGAGCCGTATCCACCACGCGGCCCGGTTGTGCGACCAACATAGGCTTGTGCCAATCCGATCAGCTCGGACGCCTTGGGCATGTAGGGGCTTTTGCCCGCCCATTCCTTCGCCGCGCGGTCAAGGTATTCTGGCGGCACATGCGCAACGTCAGAAGCGAGCAAGGCAAGCTGCGCCGCGTGTTGCTGCGGGTCAGTGCCCGAGGCTGGCGGGTAGCGCAGGCCAATCGTGCCGACTATCCGCGTCGTCTCCTTCGAAACTCGATTGATAGAGCGCAAGGGCGGCGCTGGGCTTGTATTGAGGATTGGATTGTCTGGCATGTCCATTTTGAAATTCCTGTTCGTCCCTCGGGTCGTAAATTCCACCCCATCCCTTTTCGGCAATGGCTTGCATAAGACGCCCCGGCGGCCATTCGTCGTTCGTCAGTTCCGCCAGTTTGCGCAGAACGCCGCGATAGGCGGTTTCGGTATTCGGGAGGCGCTTGGCTTTCCGATTGGCCAAAAAGTCCCGCCAATGGGCCGGTTCAATGCCTTCTGGGCAAAGGTCGAAAGGTTTTGCCTCGCGCGCCCGTGTAGTAATAGTCACGGGGGTATGGGGGTGGG
>OFRM01000210.1_pt1 | contig 26284 bp, 37 predicted proteins | sample 1543101 | NCBI WGS metagenome assembly OFRM01 (sample SAMN07774223, study PRJEB24372) | wastewater metagenome | isolation source: Exp Tend VB 0WW | collected 2016-02
CTCCCGAGCTTAATATAACTTTTTTCACTTTTGGTCAGTCCTTTTGGTTTTACTACTACTATTTAACATTTAAAAATTACGTAACGATTTCAATAAGTTACAAGCAAATAATACTATTTTTTGAACTATTTGGCCAAATAGTATTATTAAGCGATCGCTTCAAATTTTGTTCATGTACATTAACTTTTTTGGCTTTACAGACCCAAAAACCGCATTTATAGGCTTCCTATCCGTAAGCGAAAGCTTAATAAAAATTAAGCGAATGCCTACGGATAGACAAGTGTCACAACTCAAAATTTTTGAAAAGGGTACAACATGAAAATACCAAGAAACCGCCTGGCGCGGCTTACCGCAGGACAAGTTATTACGCTAAGGTTAAGCAGAAACTTAACACAGGCTCAATTTGCCAAACTTGTGGGCGTAAGCTGTACTTCTGTCTGCCACTGGGAAACTGGACGCTTCCGTGCGCCCGCGGATCTCGAGGCTAAACTGGCCGCGATAAGTGAGCAGGCTGCCAAGCGCCTACGTGAGGAAGAGCGACTTCACAAAGAGGCCCTGGAAGACGTGCAGTATGCCTTGAGTGAGTATCGTAAGTTGCGTAAGCATTTCGGGCATAGCGACATTGTGGCCCTGTGGGCAAAGTCGAAGTACCAACCTTCCAAGGAAGCCCAGCAGCTTATTGCAGAGGCCTATCCGGATGTTCTGGAGGAAGGCACACGGCGCCTCCTGGACAAGGCGTTTGCACTTCCACTATCCCTCCCTAAAACGCTTTCTCAACCTTCTACTGCTACCCTCATGGTCACCACTGAAACCACTAATTCTCCACAAACCACACTCTCTACGGAGCTCTCTGGTGCGTACTAATCTTCAAGCTACTCTAGTACCTGGCGCCCTAAAATAACGCACCACGGGGCTTCCTAGGGCTTCGACTTCACCTCAAAACTCTTAAATCCGATCCTAAAACCGCTAAACCACCAGTTTTTACGAAATCAGCCTTGGCCGATCCTGGCCATCTGATCATTATTGAAAGGGACCTAAAATGGCCTACACAATTACCCGCCGCGACGGCACAGTTCTTTACACGGATTTTGGCGCTAGTGACGTCCGCGCAGCCTTAAGTGCAGCCCGCTGGCCGTTACCTTGCATAAAACTTCACAATGCCGATCTCGCCAATACAGACTTGACAGGGTTGGATCTCACAAACGCTGATCTCGCCAATGCCGACTTCACCAACGCCAATCTGCAAGATGTGGACTTCAGCCGTGCCAACTTGGACAAATGTGATTTCACGGGGGCTAATCTTTACGGTGTGGACTTCACTGGAGCCAACTTGTCGAACATCATCACAGTGCCGCAATGGGTCATTCAAGGGCAAGTGCGCAGCGATGGTCGGCAGTTTTTTCTTCAGCGGCTTAGTGAGGACGAACTGCCCATGATTAAAGTGGGCACTGTTTATCTTTCTATGCATGCGGCAAAGGCTTGGTACAGTGCTGTTGAGGGTACAAGAGGCAACCCTGAAGAAACGCGCATCATTATCCAAGCTTTGGTTGACACTGCCGCAGCACTGGGGCTTAGATAACTTCGCGGCTAACCATCGCTACGACTACAGGGCAGTATTGAAGGGGATCCACAGCCACTCCTAACTATGCTAAATACCCTACACACGTCGACGGCGTCCAAACGGGGCGAGCTTCATGCGATTGCAGGACCGTTGCGTTCCTTTCTGAGGGGTAGCGCAACGGTTCTTCCTTTTAAAACCCCACCCATGTGGCCAAAAGTTCAAGCTACCATAGTAGCTCCCACTTCATTTTAACGCACCACGGGCCTTCCTATTGATCCGGCAAATTGTGTGTATGATTGTTTTGTGAAATTTTATTTCGTGATCTATACTAAGAACAGGTTGTGAGTGCGTTTATCCCGTAGACGTACACTGGCAACTCAGACCTGTCTTATTGGCGATTGGTTGACCCCTAATGGCGAGTAAGACAGGTCGCCCATTATTCACCGATAAACAACTTTAAATACACATCATCAAAATTTATAACTTGCGTACTTGTGAGAGGTGTGACATGCTGTGTTTGTTGAAAGGGAAAATATAGATGACCATCCCCAAAAGAATTCAAACACAAAACGCTCGAGGTTATAGAGACGAACATGGGCGTGTGCAGATCGCAGTACGCTTAGACCCCAAATCTTTTGAAGAGCTTAAGGTCCAGGCGGTCAAAGATAAAATGTCTATCGCGCAGAAGATCCGAGATTACATCCATCTTGGATTGGATGCTGACCTTTACGCAGAGGAAGAGTGTGAAAACAAACCGGACATCACTACATTTGAGGGGGTCTCATGAGCATCATCCTAGAAATAGGCGCAATCATTCTTGCCGTGGGGTTCTTCAGTTGGAACGCCTACGTGATGGGGTACGAACGCGGGCGTCAACACGCTCGTCGATTGATCCTGTGGTAACCGAGCGGAGTGGGAAATGACATCATCTAAGATTGAAATAATGAGCATCCTAATAGAATTCTTTTTCGAAAATTTTGATGAAGATCCAATAGGTGTTGCTGATTGGATCGATCAAAAAGGATTAGATAGAGATAAATTTATAGAAGATGTAGAAAGCTTGAAAAGCTAATACTTTGGTAGAGAGGGACAGTAATGAACTTATTGGCAAGAGATGACCGACAACGCTGTAACAAATGTGACAACCCCGCTGAGACCTATTACTGCCGTCACACAGATGAATACCTCTGTGAGGAGTGCGAGGTATACGCTCTCAAGATGGTGGCAGAGGAAGAAGAGCGAGAGTTTGAAGAGGCAGATACATGACACGTAGTTAGGCGCGAATTTGAACGGATCCTATCTGAAAATAAGAAATGATAATGCCATGGACGCACTATTCTTAGGGTTATTCACACTGGGATTTGTGTGGTTTTTGATTGCACCTGGCTTTGCACTCGAACCCACAGCTTCGCGTAGAATGTTCTACATTGCTCTTGCGTTTACTATCGTTGGCGCTATGGGCTTTGTTTGGCAGGTGGCTTTCTAACTATTTGAAGAGACAACGGACGTTGCTAATTACGAAGTTGGTAAAAGAAGATGCAAAACTAACAGATGAGGGGCTGACAAGAAAAAGGAACGCCTAATGGCCAGAACTGTTTTAGAAGAATTGATAGCAAGGTTGGACACCACACTTACTTTTCCTGAAGAAACAAAAGAGTTTAGTTTTTGCTCTACTCGCGTGGAAGTTAAAGAGCTTCTCAAGACCTTAAAAGATTTACCAAAGGAACCGACATCATGACTTACGAAATCGACAAAGACATCCCTATCCCTCCACTCAAACGCCGTCACAATAACTATCCCTTTACTGAAATGGATGTAGGAGACTCGTTCTTGGTCCCACACGATACAAATTTAAAGGTTTCAACACTTCGGAATGTCGTATCGCAAGCCAAGAAGAAATTAGGGTTTAACTTCGCTGTCTCTGAAGTGGAGGACGGTGTTCGTATTTGGCGCATTGACGATAAGTAACTTACCAACCAAAGAGAAACTACATATGTTCAAGAAGATTATAATTGCCATCGGTGGCAGCGGACTAGCATTCACCGCGATCGCGCTCGCTTCATTCTCAATGTTCTTCTTTGGATCTCCTCCCCATTGGATGTTCTGGCCATTGCCAGTGTTTCTCGTTGTGTTGACTGTAGGATTTAGTATGGGCGATGAAAAATGACTAAGCATACACCGACGCCTTGGCACCGCAATATTTCTCCAGCGAGCAAGTACCCAGTTATATTTTCTGGAAGAAATAAGCACGTTGCACAAGTTGTAACGCGTGGTCTTTCAGAGGACGAGATTGAAGCTAATTGCCGCTTCATCGTCGAAGCCGTCAACAATCACGAGGCTCTGAAAGCTCGGGTGGAGGAGATTACAGAAGCTTTACTTGTTGCTCTTGAGACGCTGCCAAATGCAAAGATAAAAGATAACGCATTCAACGTTCCAGAAATATTTTCCCATAATGAAACGGTGGAAAAGGCAATTGGAATTGTTCGTGATGCTCTTCAAATTAGGAGAACACCCAATGACTAATTCAAACATAGAAATCCCCCCCTTCATCACCGTTCTTAAAACAGGCGGCACCAAGGAAGAAGCGATCTTTGCGCTGGAGAGGATGTGGGATTGGAACTGCGCGTTGCGAAAAGCGCTAGCTGATCTCGTTGAGATAAATAGACGTGATGAAAAAGGTGATCCTGATTTTCTTGCTACCGATTGGTGGCGAGACGAAGTTTGGGAGAATGCCAATAAAACTCTCACGTTCCTATCGAATGACCGCCCATGACCAACACAATCGCACCGCCGACATTGGAAGAGTTGAATAAGAGGATTGCTGCTGTTGAGGAGTTAAGAGTTGCGTGGCAGGGACTTCCCTCTAAAGCGCCGTTCGATATCGAGCTGTATTGCCTGTACGCAGTACGGGATGGGGTGGCGACTGGCGAAGCTTCATTTAGCGAGGCAGAACGACATGCAATCAAACATGCTCAATATGTATTTGACCACGCTACACCAGATAACCCTGATTGCTGTTTTGATTATGAGTTTGTTAGAAATCTACTTGTTTGTATCGAGCACGCTCGATCAAACTGCCAATTTATTGATGCGCTTCCGCCGAACCGGAAGCCATTATTAGAATTACTTTGTAACTCATACAATGACGGATTTAACGAGGGGATGCGTGAAGATACTTCGCATGCTGGGGGTAAAACTTGGTCTATTAAGAAGCAAAAATATTCTGTTTGTCTCGATAAAGTATTAAATTCACCACCTCCTAGAGTAGAGGTTGATCATGTCTTATCACCATGGCAGCCAATAGAGACAGCGCCGAAGGATGGGACGAAAATTCTTATAACCGTTGGAGATAACCTAGTCGGAGTAGGATATTGGGATAATGATACCAGTGGATTGTGGGCTCTATGGTTGAGCTCAATAGAGCGTATGCGTCCAACTCATTGGATGCCACTCCCCGCGCCACCAACACACAATTCACCCCCGAATGCCAAGGCCTCTCGCAATCACGGTGAGGATGTGCAATGAGACTTGAAGCAACCATTACTTCAATTATCGACGATTGCGATCAATTGAGTATTTCAATTCGGGGTTGGTCCGAATCCGACCCTGAAGGCACATACCCTCGGCCACTCGGAACAATCAATATCCCAAACAGCAATCGCACTTGCGAAGCTTACTATGTTGGACGCCGTGTATTTATCTATGTGAGACCGTCATGAAAAAAATGGCCGCCGCGATATGTGTATGTACATTTTCGTTTTGTTTGCCATTTGACAGTTCATACAGATCGGCAATGGTATTTGCCTTCATGGCATTGTTCTTCATGGTGGAAATGATCTGCGATGCCATTCGTTCTTTAAAGGGGGAAGATGTATGACTGAAAGTCTCTTACTGAAATGGGGGACGCTCTAAAAATGATTCGCTCAATAGACAACCTCTATTGGCGCGTGCACTCACCTTCGAAGTTTGAATTGGTCAGTGAGCATCCCGAGCGTGTCTATGTGCACTACGAAAATGAACGTTGGCAAATAACTTACACCACCACAACTGGTCAACAAATATCCCGTAAATTTTTATCACGTGAAGATGCTATGAAAACAATTGCTACCAGAAGTGGTGTGATGTAGTTTGTATAGAGTGTTTTGCGAAAGGTGGTTAAAATGCCCCTTCCAACTTACTCTGATCCTGAACGTCCTGCGACAATTGATATGCATAAACTACGCCTAGACCAATGCTGGCGGCGTAAAGAGATCCTGGACAACACTTACCTACGTTCATTATTTATTATGGGGTACACCCCCGCGGAAGCAAACACAGAACTTAATTTGTTGAAGATGGAGCGCCACAGTTGATTTACACACTCGACTTAGAAACTTACTTCGATGATGAGTTCTCTTTAAAAAAACTCACAACCGAAGCTTATTGCAGAGATGCGCGTTTTGACATTCATCTTCTTGGAGTTCGGCAACCAAATGGTGAAAAGTTTTATGTGCCAAAAGAAAATATTCTATCTTGGTTGTCTTCCGTAGATTGGAGTCAGCATGGCGTTTTATGCCACCACGCGCATTTTGATTTACTTGCGCTAAATCACTGGTACGGTGTGAAACCTAAGAAAATATTTTGCACGCTCTCGATGGCCAGACTTATCCATGGAAACCATCTAAGCGTTAGTTTGCAATCGTTAGCTAGTCACTACAATCTATCTGGCAAATCTGTTCCGTATGAAGCGTTTAAAGGTAAACATTGGGAAGAACTTGACCCGCACACTCGCACCCTTTTAGGGGAAGGTTGCGTGCATGATGTCGAGCTTACGTGGGATATCTTTGACCGTTTAGCAAAAGACTTTCCCCGACAAGAATACGAAGTCATAGACATGACTGTGCGTATGTTTACAGAACCAAAGTTGAAAGGGAACATAGATGATTTTGCGAATGTATGGACGACCGAACAAACCCGAAAGCAATTTCTCTTACGAGAACTCCAGATTGATGCAGGAGATCTCCAGTCGTCTGCAAAGTTTGCAGAACTCTTGCGCGCCGAGGGAGTTGAACCGGATACTAAAGCTGGCGAGAATGGTCCTATCTATGCCTTTGCCAAAACCGACGAATATATGCAGACCTTACTCGAACACGATAACGAAAGAGTAAGGTGCCTAGCAGAAGCGCGCCTTGGCCATAAAGCCACTCTCGATCAGACCAGAGCCGAACGCCTTGGCTATATGGCTACTCGTGGCCCCATGCCTGTCTATCTCAGTTATTGTGGGGCGCACACAACACGGTGGTCAGGTGGCGATAAAGTAAATTGGCAGAACTTTAAGCGTGGCAGCCATCTCCGTAAGGCCATGCATGCCCCTGAAGGCCATACCATCGTAAAAGCCGATAAGGCACAAATAGAGTGTCGCATATTAAACTACGTGGCAGGACAAGCAGATGTCATTGAACGATTCAGAAATAACGAAGACCCGTATACCGCTATTGCGTCTAACTTTTATGGCCGAGAAATTACCAAAGCTGATCCAGCAGAACGAGGCGTTGGTAAACAACTTGAACTTAGTTGTGGCTATGGCGCTGGTACAGACACCATTATACGAACAGCTAAACGCGGCACTTACGGACCTCCAGTTATCCTTAGTCAGGCTGAAGGCCTTGCTGCCCGCGATTTGTACCGTTCAACCCATCCAGGAGTTGTTGCCTACTGGAAGCAAGCCAACCGAATGATTTCTGCTATTGGCGCAACAACAGCGTCAATGCAATGGGGTCCTTTAGTTGTTGAAACAAATAAGGTTAGTCTTGAGGGCATTCCTATTTGGTACCCCGAGCTGCACTTCCACCGTGAAGAAACCGGTGAGGAGTACTGGCGCTATAAGTCTCGTAACGGTTGGGTGAAACTATACGGAGGCAAACTTGTAGAAAATGTTGTCCAGTTTATGTCGCGCGTGGACATGTCACAATCCTTGCTCCGGATCTTGTCAAGAACGGGCATTCGCCCTGTCCAGCTAGAGCATGACGCGGCTGTGTGGGTAGTAAAGAATGACCTTGTCACACCTTTCACAAATGTAGTACAAGAAGAAATGACGAGGGCGCCTACCTGGTTGCCAGGTATACCCTTGAGCTGTGATATTAGTACAGGGGGTACGATGTGACCGTGTTTGCCAAAAAAGGAGACCAAGTTACCTGTGAAAATGGTCATCCTATTTGCATAGTCGCGGGGGCTTTAAAGAAAGGGTTTCCCATTACAGCGTCCGATTTTAAAAATTGGAAAATAAAAATTGATTTGAGTTCTGGCGCAGAAATACCTTTTTGCCCACATTGTGGTGGTTTATTTATAGGCAAACCCAGAGAAAATGAAGGTTTTAAGATTTTTATAGATGGACAATGGAGGCCGTAGTGGCAGTTCAAGATATACTGAACGAGCGCGAAGAAAAGTATGGCGATTTTAACGCGCTTGCTAACGCCATACAGGCTTTCAAAAGCGTTTACCGAGCTTCTCCTAGTTGGAAACAAATGACTGCCGTGCAGCGCGAGTCCTTGGAAATGGAGATCGTGAAGAACTGCCGCATTCTCTATGGCGACCCCATGCATGAGGATAGTTGGATAGACAAATGCGGGTATGCCATGTTGGCCACGGAAGAATTCACGAAGTCCCGTGTTAAAAAAGAACCCATGGACCCTCCCATGGAACCTAAACACCCCATTGATCTTGAAGATACACCACCAAAGTTTTTACGTGATGATAGTTGGACACGAGATAATGGATAACGTCGAACAATTAAAAAAATATATGCAAGCTTTTGCTGACGAACTAGAAATAGAGAACGTCGAACAATTAAAAAAATATATGCAAGCTTTTGCTGACGAACTAAAAATAGTGAACGTCGAACAATTAAAAAAAGATATGCAAGCTTACTTTGTTGATAAATTTAAAATGCCCGAAAAAGTAGCTGAAAATTTTGTTAAAATATATCGAAGTAGTTCGAAGGAAAAAAGAAAAGCTCGCGGATGGACTATAAAGCATCCGCAATTTGTTAAATTAGCGAAGTGGTGGGCTAAAAGGTACAAATGAAAATCCCCGTGGCCTCACATTCTTTTTTGAACGACTGGGCTAACTGCCCACGTAAGGCTTATAGAAAATATATAGCCAAGGATCTTCCAAAAGAATCACCTTCTGACGCCATGAAATGGGGCAATGAAGTCCACACGGCGTTTGAGGTGCGCATCAAACATGGCACTCCCTGGCCAAAAGGTATGGAGAAATTTGAGGCCATTGCAGCTCCGCTTGCCAAAGCCGGATCTTTCGCTGAGAAAATGCTTGGTATCGATCAGCAAGGCAATATCTGCGATTTCTTCGATAAGAAGGTTTGGATGCAGGGGAAAATAGATTGCACGCTTATTGTCAATGATAGAGCCGCGATCTTCGATTGGAAGACAGGGAAGAAGCGGGAAGACAAAGCAGAGCTGGAAACACATGCTGTCATGCTCAAGGCTTACGATCCTGGCATCGTTAAAATAACTGCCCATTACGTATGGCTGCAAACAAATGAAGTTGGTAAACCCCACGATGTTTCTGACACCAAATCAAAACTAACGGAGATACAAGGGGTAATGCGCCAGGTGGCCGATTGTATCGAGGAAGAAAACTTCCCTGCGCATCCTAATCCTTTGTGCGGTGGCGATTGGGGCAGTTGCCCCGTCGTAGACTGCGAACATAGAAAAGGGATTAGGAAATGAAATCGAAGCTTGTAGATACCATAATTTCAAATGAAGACCACATACGATTTAGGATATTTGATGGTGAATTATCTATTAGCGCTGCTGGTAAAGAACTAATAAAAATAGCAATGGCGGAATTAGTTAATTCAGAAACTAGGCATAATGAAACCAGAGATAGTTTGAAAGCAGCTTACAAGATTATAAATTTACTGCGAAAAGAATTGGAGGATAAAATATGAAAATAATATTCATGCTTCAAACAGGTGCTATTGAATGGGAAGTACCTGAAGCGTTACTTCCAACCTTCCATTTCACCCAAATGGCCACGCAGGTGCGCATGGCCGGGTATTTCATGGCAGAAAATTTATACATCAAGCATGATGCGTTGGTCGGTATGTCTGTTGCTGAGAGCGGACCTGTCATTAAATTTAGGAAGGAGAGTTTGCAATGAAACCTGAAGCCCTCCTGAAAGCAAAAATGGTGGATAAACTTTGCGAATTGTACCCATCCCCTTACGTTTTTAGACCTGTTCAGATGGGGTTAGGAGCCTCCACACTCGATATCATAGCCTGTATCAACGGGCGTTTTGTGGCGATAGAAGCAAAAACCCCTGGGCATTTGCCTACCCCACGACAGAACGCAGTTATTAGAGCCATCAATGAAGCTGGAGGTGTTGCCCTATGGAGCGATACGGTGACGGACATGTTGAAGACGTTAGAAGTAGCGAGACTGTAATTAGTAACCCTTCATACTCATGCAGAATATGTAAATCAAAATCTTCAGTTATTGGCACACGAAAAACCCTTAAAGGGCAACGTCGCCGTCGGCAATGTAAGAAATGCAATTATATTTGGTTTACTTTGGAGCTTAATGAAACTGATGTGGTTCGACGCCCAGAAAAACGTAGTGGTGTACGACACTCCAAACGATGACCGCATCATTACGCATGTCCCCGACGCTTTTAAGCTGCATAATGGCTACGTCGCGGCTCCCGCCACGCTCTATAACCTCCAACTCCTTAGATACCTAGGCTTCCCTACTATCCAACCGATGGACGTGGATTATGACTGGCCTGGCAAGTACACCCCTTTTAACGCCCAGCGCGTTACTGCTAATTTTCTTTCTGTGCACCCTCGTGCCTTTGTTCTTAACGACATGGGCACCGGTAAGACCTTGGCAGCGCTATGGGCTGCTGATTTTGTTATGCGCGCTAACCCTGGAGTGCGCTGTCTTATTGTGGCGCCGCTCTCCACACTAGAAAGAGTTTGGGCAGATGCCATTTTTCAAAACTTACTCGGTCGTCGTTCGTGTGTAGTGCTTCACGGCTCTGCTGAAAAACGTAAAGAACTACTTCAACGTGAAGCCGATTTTTATGTGATTAATTATGATGGGGTAGAAGTCCTTCAGAAAGAACTTGCTGAACGTACCGATATCCGAATGGTCATTGTTGACGAAGCGTCGGCTTATAGAAATCGCACCAGCATTCGACACCGTTTAGCTAGAAAGCTTCTTGCGAACCGTGACTACCTATGGATGATGACAGGCACGCCCACGCCGAACGGCCCCACCGATGCGTATGGTATGGCCAAATTAGTAAACAATTGCTTTGGGGAAGGTTGGCAGTCTTATCATGATAGGGTGATGACACGTGTGGGAATGTTTAAATGGGTACCTAAACAAGGTGCGCATAATGAAGCTTATAAGTTGCTTCAGCCGGCGGTTCGGTTTGCCATAAAAGACTGCTTGGATTTGCCACCATGTACAACCCAGGCTCGTGACGTCGATTTATCTCTTGCGCAAATGGCTGAGTATAAGGCCATGAAGAGGGATCTCCAGATCCAGTCTTCCAAAGGCCCTATAACCGCAGCCAATGAGGCTGGATTGCGCTTAAAACTCTTACAAATCAGTTGTGGGGCTATCTATGGGGTAAACAAAGAGGTTCATTATATTGACACTACTCCTCGCATTAAGGCTCTTAAAGAAGCTATTTCGCAATGCAATGAAAAAATAATTGTGTATGCCCCTTTCACAAGTGTCGTACGTATGCTAAGTAGGGAATTGAAGAAAGACTACAGTGTCGCGGTTATCAATGGGGAGATCTCGGCCAAAGAGCGAAACGAGACTTTTAGGGCGTTCACAGACGATCCTAATCCTCGCATTCTCGTGGCCGACCCCCGCACCATGTCTCATGGGCTAACATTGGTGGCCGCTACGGTAATAGTTTGGTTCACTGCTATTGACTCTACTGAAGTGTACCTACAGGCAAACAAACGCATAGATCGACCAGGGCAAACAAAGGCTACGACCATTATCCAGTTAGCAGCCACACCCGTTGAACGTGAGATATATCGTAGACTTGAGAACAACGAGACTTTGCAAGGGTTGGTCTTACAATTAGCGAAAGGGAAGTTATGACGGTGTTTTTAAAGTATTTGATCGTGTTTGGGTTCTTACTCTTTATAGGTTTTAACATACTCTATATGTTGGGAGTATAAGGTACATGAACGCCACCGACCTCATCGCGCAATATATTAAACTGCGTGACTATAAAGAGAAACGAACAAAAGAGTTTGAGGCTGAGATGAAGCCTTACACAGACGCCATGGCCACGATTGCTAACGCTGGCGGGGCAATGCTCATTGCCCAGTCTGGCGGGAACGAAGGTAAAGCCAACATTGTAACACCTGTGGGCACAATGTATCGTTCCCGCTGGACAGCTGTTAAGATCGCTGATCGTGACACATTTATGAGTTTTATTGGTAGCAACTTCAATGACAATAAAAAGTTCTTGACCGCTGCCGTGTCCAAAAAAGAAATAGAAGAATACATCGAAGTAAACAACGCCGTCCCCCCCGGGTTAGATGTAGCTAGAGGCTACAACACGCTGTTCAAAAGGAGCTAACATGAACCAACTTCCCGCCCATTTGGCGCACCGACAACGTCGTGACTTGGCTTCCGCTGCTATTGGCGGCCTTAATACGGGTTCTCCTCCGCATATATCGATTGCAGGTAATAGGTTCACCCTTATCGACGAAGCCGGTAACTCAAAACCTATGCAGACATTATATCTTGATGTCTGTGTCATAGACGCTAATAGCGCTATATCTAAAATATATTTCGATCCGCGGACACCGTTTGATCCTTCAGGGGATAATTTTAATCCGCCCCTATGCTTTTCAGACAACGGTATAGGCGCTAGTGCACAAGCAAGCTCCCCTCAAAATACTTCTTGCGCGATTTGCCCGCACAATGCGTGGGGGTCCGCCATTAGCAAAATGACTAACAAGCCCACTAAGGCTTGCACAGATGTCAAAAAATTAGCAGTTATTGTGCCGGGCATTGACCTTGTATTTTTGCTTCGTATCCCCCCGGCATCGCTAAAGAACCTTGTTAAGTACACTCAGACTTTAGCTGGACATGGTGTGGACCTCCCAGATGCCTTAACGCGTATTGAGTTTGAAAGCCAAGGCATTCTTAAATTCACCCCTATGGGGTATGTGGATGAAGCGACCGCTATTTTAACTGACAAAATCATAAACGCTAAAGCTACTGATCAGTTGATCGGACGCATGGATAAGCCTTGGTTAGGCCAAGCGGATCAAAACAAGATCGCTTACGCGCAAGCTGAACAGCAACAAACAACGGAGAACCCTGTAAGAAATACTAATAACAATTTTGCTTCTGCCCCGCGCGTAGGCGGCCCCATTTACCAAGCGGCTACGGCACAGAATGTGTTTAACGAAAACAATACATTTGCAGGTGGGGTTCGTGCTCTTCCTAACCACAACCCCTTTGGTTCCGAGGAAACCCCACAACCTACGCCTGTAAAGAAAACTCGTGGGCGAAAGGCTCCTGAAGCAAGCGAGGGCATTCCTCCTTTCTTGCAGAGAGATCCTGCTCCGCAAGCTCCCGCATCGTTCCCCGAAATAGCAAACACTCAATTTGGTATGCAAGCAACACCACAAGCCCCAGATGCAGGGGTGCAGGCTGCGCTAGACGCGGCTTTTAGGTTACCAACATGAATGAAAAACCAGTTATATCTTTTGCGGCGTTGGACGCGCACGATAAACCTATATACCAAATGGATCTGTACGATGTTGACATTACCAAGAATGATACGCGTTCCAAAGTGATGGTGAAAAAAGCTTTTGAACTTTTGTTGGAAGGCATAGCAAGTACAAATAAAACAACATTACCTATAGTAAGATTTAGCGCACTTTCCCCTGAAGGATTAGTCCTATCTACATTGCGCCTTTTTGATTTTGATCTGCTAGATGGGGCCGTAAGTAACAGGTTTATGCTTAGAGGTGTGTATGAAACTTTATTAGACGACATAAAGGGCCCAGAATGAGCTTCAGTAAACGATTAAATATTTGCCGACGTAAAGGGAAAATGACAAAAGGAGACTTGCAGCGATGGTTCGATAGGCCTTACTCTACTGTTGAGACGTGGGTAGATGACTGCAGAGAGCCTCGAGGCCCTGCTGGGGAAGAAGCCCGTAAACGTCTATCCCTGTTAGAGCGCGCCATTGCCAATAACGATGGGTTCCCGATACCTGTAGAATTCTCAGATCTAAAACGTTCAGCTCATACCAAGAAGCTTTATCATGACATCAGCACTGGAGTTCCTCGAAAGAATAATTCCAGAAAACGGGTATAAATGCGCTACTACATTTGAAGGGGCACATGTATGGAACAAGTTCTTCGCAACTACAAAAGAACTTGCCAATTACATTAGCCAACAAGATGGTTTAGGGAGAACTATCTACCATGCGTGTGCATCTTTCGAAACACCTAACAATCGAAAAGCGGAAAATGCATTAGGTGCAAAAAGTTTTTGGTTAGACATCGATGCGGGAATAGGCAAACCTTATGAAAGCGCTATTGATGCAGCAAACGCAGTCTGTGTTTTTGTCCAGAAACTTTGTCTACCACACCCAATATATGTTGGGTCAGGTAATGGTATCCATGTCTATTGGCCGTTACACGAAATGGTGGATGCCGAAACATGGAAAAGATATGCCCAAGGACTTAAGCACTTTGCACATAATAACACGTTGGAAGTTGATAGGGCTAGAACTGCTGATCTCGCGTCTGTACTTCGAACACCCGGAACCCACCACCGAAAGAATGTAGTTAAAGTCGTACAAGTTGGTGAGTTAGTTGGTCCTTATGAGCTAAAACAATTCGACTGCTTTTTAGAAGGGGGAACACGTGGGCAAAGAATTAAAGGGAAAAAACAAAAAGGCACAGTCCCATCGATCATCGCAGCGGCCGCCAATATCTATGGAGACGTACCAACATTTGCAGAACCAATTGTTCGATCATGCCGTCAACTTGCGCGACTTGCATCGTCAAATGGAAACCTTCCTGAACCAGATTGGTACGCTTGTATCGGAGTTCTCAGTTCTTGTAGCGATGGCTCCAAGTATGCTCACCATTGGTCCAGTGGCTATTCAGGATACAATCACAAAGAAACACAAGAACGTCTTGACCGAGCAAAAGAATTTGGGCCAACCACCTGCGCTAAATTTGAAGACGTCAGTCCGCAAGGCTGTGAAGGTTGCCAATTCAAAGGAAAGATTACCTCTCCCATCCAATTGGGAAGAAAAAACGAGCTTAGTGAACCTATTATTAACAACTCCCGAAAAGAATTTAACAGCCTACGCGAAGGATCTAATGCAGAAAATGAATTTGAAAGTGACCCCATCGATCGATATGCACTCAATTTGGCCGACAAAAATAAAAATCCATTCGCGCCAGAAACCTTACCTCGTATCCCCGAAGGATACGCCTGGCACAACCGATCCCTTGTTGTCTCCAGTGAAAACAACAAAGGCCAAACCAAGTACGAAACGATAAGCACCTATCCTGTTTACATTGACACTGTTCAAACTGGGGAAGTGCACGACAGCCAGTCTTTGTCTTTAAAACTAGAACTGCCACACGAACCACCTAAGACTATCATCATATCTAATAAAGTTTTTTTTTCTAGCAGTGGCATCAGCGAAATCGCAGGTGCCGGAGTTATGGTTCATAACCCGGAACTGTTTAAAAAATTCGTAAGAGACTCGGTAGATATGTGGAACGGGGAAAGAAAATTGGAAAGGCGATATGACCAGTTTGGATGGAAAGACGACGAAACAGCGTTTTTATTTGGAACGAAGCTTTTTACTGCAAACACTATTAAGACGGTCATTGGATCTGACGAAGTTCAGGCAAGGTCTCAATACCTTGGACCAAGAAGAAATGGCTCAATTAGTGCGTGGTCTAGTGCAGCTAATCAATTGTTTGCCATTGGACACGAGGCTCAAAGTTTCGCGCTTCTTGCCAGCTTCGCCGCGTCATTAATGCGGTTCCATTCCTCCGGAGAAGGAGGATCTATTGTATCGTTGGTCAGCGATGGGTCAGGCACCGGAAAAACTACAGCTTTGGAAGCCGCTGCAAGTGTTTGGGGTCGCTTAAAAGGCACCCAGATAATCGATGACGACACCACTGTGGCTAAAGGCCTGAAGCTGGCTGTGTTCGGCAATATTGCCTGCACTTACGACGAACTTTATAACCGAGATCCAGAAGTCATACGCCGTTTTGTTTTAATGTTCACTAACGGGCGTGACAAAGATCGTGGCACCGTCGACGGCACTTTGCGCCATGTACGTGCGGAATGGCAGACTATTCTTCTGCTCGCCAGTAACAATTCCATCGTTGATATATTAAGTTCTATGGATGGCACTGATGCACCAGCCTATAGGGTGTTAGAATTTATCATGAATACACCCGTTAGTATGGACAAACGTCGTGGCGACATGCTTCGCAAACAATTGGACGATAACTCCGGATTTGCTGCGGATGTTTTTTTACGTACTTTAATACAACCAGACATTTTAAACTTCATAAAGACATCTTTACCTAAATGGACTGATGAAGTTTGGAATAAAACGGGATTAGATAAAGAGCATAGGTTTTGGGTGAGGACTATATCCAGTGTTATGGCTGCAGGGGTGCTTGTGAAGCACGCTGGCATATTAGATTTTTCTGTAGATCGCATATCGGGATGGGCTATAGAACAGGTCCAAGAAAAGAAACGTCTTCATGGTGAATTACGTGGGCATCGCAACCCTATATCGATGTTGGTAAGTTTCTTAGATCAACATATGCTCGATACATTGGTTGTACCTAAAGCTTTCAAGCCTGGACCTAATCAAGCTTCCCATGTTCTTCTTGAGCCTCGAAGGCAGCTGTTGATCCGCCATGAGCTGATTGATCATAGGATCTATATTGAAGAACAAACCTTGAAGAAGTGGCTGGTACGTGTAGGCGTTAACACCGAAGGATTTTTTAGGGAGTTGAAAGAAAAGGGTGTGTTAGGCGCTACACGCCGCATTACACTCGGCGCTGGCACGGGCCACGCCACAGGCCAAATAACTGCCTTAGAGATCATTGCTAACCATCCTATGATGTCTGGGCATGTGGCCGCTATAGAGACAATAGTAACCCCTGCAATCAAGCAGGCGTAAGGAGGGCTGAAATGGCCAAGGCTATGAAGAAGAAAATGATGATGATGAAGACCGCTATGAAAAAGTTTGAAGGTTCTAAAGCTGATAACAAAATGGATAAAGCAGGTGCTAAGAAAATGATGATGAAAAAGGGCAAAAAGTAATTAGTAGGAACTGCTCTCAGGCATTGATTGTCTTCATGTTTGAGAGCAGTTCATCTTCCGCGTCCATACGCTTAAGCAGTTCCGCCAACGTATCGGTAGTCCGTTTCTTTAGTCGTGAGTCGTCCACGCGTAATTGAGTGGTCATAATGGTTCGCGCGGCGTCTGACTGTGCCGACAATATTTTGGGGTCATCGGTGGCAGGTGGTTCACTCAGCAAATCATCATAAAACTTAAGCGCTTTAGTTGTTAGCTCATCCAGCTTAGCCGAACCATCCAACACCGCATCGCGTGTTTCTTTAGTGGTTACTGTTTCATAATCAATTTCATCATATTTTATATCGACGATAGGTAGCTGCACGTCATCAAGAGAACTCACCATAACTGATGGTTCCTTTTGGCGCTTTTTAATATGCGAAGGGATCTCTCCAAACACTATGGCCCACCGTATTTTTTAGTGTGTGACTTTTCCCAATTCTGCCGCTTCTTCCATTCTTTGTCTGCAAAAAACTTTGCCATTTTGTCAGACCCTTCAGGATCTTGCAAATACGCTGGCGCATTTTTAATACCAAACAGCATTTCGAGTTTTGAGATGTTTGACCCTTTTTGCTGTCCCTCAGCAATTTTAGAAACAGAGATAGGCTTAAGTTGCTCATAAATATAACCTAACAATTGCTTAACTTGTTCCGCGGCAGGTGCGCCACTGTGGCGAATAGGCTGATCCTTCCAGTCTTTGTTCCGGATCAACGCATGGGGTAGCTGAATGATGCCACCTAGCTTATTGTAAGCTTCGTCTTTAGGGTTATGTAGCCAGCCGAACACATCCTTTTCGTAACCAGGGGTTTGCCCTCGTTCTTTTATGAGCTTTGTGGTCCCTACACCTGGGACCAGGCCACCTGTTTCAGGAGCCATGAGATCCTGAATACTATCTGGCGAAGTGCCCGTCTTTAGGTATTGGTACGTTGCATTTGCTGTAGCCACTACAGCTGGTAAAGCTAAAGCGTAATTGGCTTGAGGTTTCCAATCAGGGTGCTTCATGGACAACCGAGCAGGGTTACGGACTAATGACGCCGTACCGCCACCAATGGCCCTGGCAGTTCCCAGAAACCACGAATAAGACAGCATAGCCGTTTGTAACGACTGCTTCATGGTCTTATTCCAGAAAATGTTATCCTGGATCATCTCACCAAAGCGATCGTCAATGGCATCGACAACCTTACGTGCGGCTTTAACTTGCTCTGCGTGGGTTGCCTTAGGGTTGGCATCTAACCATGCTGACATCATGTCGTAGGCAGCGCCATTTTTTAGGGCTGGGATGTAATGCTCAAATAGAGGTTTAGCTACAGTCTGCATCACTCGGCCAAACTGTTGCGCCAGAACCTTGATCGACCCCAGTCCATAAAATTGCCGGGCTTCCCCCGCCGCAGCCTTTATCTCTGCCATGGTGGAACCGCGTTTGAATGTGTTCCAATACGAGTCCATGGCCGAGTATTTATAATCTACCGCGTGCTTGTTGCCCGCCATACGCCCACCTGCCTCGGTAAGCAGGTCTACAATCTCGCGCATCTGTGGAGTACCTTCAGATTTGCCGAGGTACACATCCTTAATGGCCTTACCTTTGAAAGCGTTCTCAATAAATTTGGTGGGCGCTTTGGCCACCGATAGCGCAGCCTTAAGAGGTTTACCGCTGGCCATTTGCGCAACCGCTAAGTCAAGCCCTGAAGCATAGGCTTCCTTAGCCATGGTCGTCGCATGGAACCCTGACAAACCTAATTTCAAAGAAGTAATAGCGTTGGCGGTATGCTGAACGCCATTGAGGACAGGGCCCCACGTAGCGCTATTGTTCCAACCCCGATCCACAAAATTATTATAAATACGGGCAACATCAACGGGCGCATATAATGGCATTCCCGAACCGCTTTGCCTGGTGTTTATTTCAACCCAACCTTTAGGCTGTTCACCTGGTGTATAGGGTTTAGCGGTGCCATCCTGTTTCCACTTATCCAATACTTCACGTGTCGCCAAGAAACGATCCATCGTATCGACGTAACGCTGAGTCATCTCAAGAGGGTCAAGCGTAATAGGTTCTAACCCTTTTGCCATTGCTTCTTTAAGCGTGGGGATAGTTCGTTCTTTTAAAAACCTCCCGCTGCCTTCTTTAGATGGCCCCGAAAACTCCTGCTTAGCTGCGCCAAGATCCTTGTATATATGTGGTAAGTAGTCTTCACGGAACTCGGCCTTAGCCGTTGAGTCCAGCGCTTCAATCTTAGCTTTGCGCGCTTGCACGGCCTCACGCTGTACATCAGCCACGACTTGAAGTTCTTTATTGGCCAATGGTTCTTGAACCGACCGAGTTTCAATATAATCATTGAGCGCAATCTTTTGTTCGTCAGAAAGCTTTGACGTTATTTTTTGTACTTCCTCGAAGGCTGTTCGTGTTGTTTCAGTATCCCTAGTAGCTCTTCCTCCAGCCGCCCGAATATCCCCAGCAGCTTCACCAGCCGCCTCTGACACACCTTCAGGGTGAAATATTTCTCGAAGCTTATTGGCCGCTTGCTGCACTTTGTTAAGTTGTTCGGGCGCAGGTTCCTCTAAAGGCTTAGTCTTAGAAATAGGTTCTTCCGCTGTCACCTTCCAAGCTTCAGGCATGGGTGCGGCCACTGCATTTTCAGCCACGGTCGGTTTAGCCACGGGTTCAGTAGGATTAGCCGCAATTGGCGTCTCAACCCCAGGGATTGTTTCTATTTTGCCAGGGGTCATCATCTCTGATGGGTGAGGATGCGCGCGCACTCCTCCTACGGTCTTACTTATAGGTAAGACTGACATAGCAGTTTCAGCTGCAGGGCCTACAGACGCCATGGGCTCGCCAGTGCCCATGTTAGCTATATCTTGTTGACTGCCTTCAATGGCTCTTTGGGGTAGTGAAAGTAACCCTTGCAACATATGCCCAACTGTTACCCCTATGCCCCCTATAATAGGTTCAGGGTCAATCTTCTGGTGTATTTTTTGTAAAGAACTTGGTTCTTGCGCGGGAAAAGCGCTTGGTGCGTGGCTAATAGGAACCTGGCTAACAGGCTGCCAAGGATTAGCAAAACTTTCTTCTATAGGGGTCCATTGGTCTTCAAAAGTCTGTGAAGGCGTCTGGTTAATAACTGCCCAGGGATCTGCCATCACTGTACCTGTTTAGGCTGCCCATCAGATCCAACTGTCCATTTTTGACCGTTAGCAAAAGTTGTTACATGCCCTGGTTTTAACACCGCTAAAGGCGGTGCTGCAACCGGTACCAAAGTAGGAGGGGACGCAGGTGCCGTAAGGCCAGGTGCACTAGGTTCTACCCGACCTTCTACTTTTGGCGGTATTGGCACTCCTGGAGCAACCGTACCGCCTCGAGGCGTGGTGCCGCCGGCTAAGTCCCGCATGGCGCTGATTTGACCTTCATAGGCCTTACGCTGTTCTGCCAAGAGGGCTTTTTTCTCTTCTGGTTCCATAGTGTTGAATTGGTTGCCACTTTGTATGACTTCTGTAGCGCGTTTGTGCAATGCGTCAGTAGTTGCCCGCCACGCCGACAGCGCAGCGCCACGATCCCCAGCCTCAATCTTCCGTTGAAGATCCTGTTGTTGCAATTGCAACCTCTGCACCATAGTGTCATTTCGGATAGCTGAATTATCGACCAAGCGCTTTTCCCGCACGTCAGCCTGATCTAGTCGCCGGTTACCTTGGTCAATTCGTGCTTCATTGCGTGAATTGACCATATCATGCGCGCGTTGGGCTTCGGCTAATTGATCTTTAGCCAATTGCAAACGTTGCATAGAAAATTGGTTCTTAGCTTCTGCTAACTCCTCTTTCCCTTGCCTATCTAACATGGGCGCTGCGCGCTCTAAGGCTGCTAGAAATATCTCGGGATGGTTTCGCACCCCTGGAGACGCTTGCAAAATACGATGCGACAAAGACTGCAAACTAATCTCAGGAAGTTTGCCTGGGGTAGGTGCCCCGCCTTGTGCATTATCAGCTTGCGAAGCTTGTCCTGGGTTAGGAGCCATAACTTGTGGAGGAGGTGCTGCGTTAGCGGGAGGGTTACCCGAAGGTGGTGTCCCAAAGGGCATTTGCCCTGGAGTAGGGACACCATTTACTTGCGGGGATGGCGGGAGAGGTGGTTGATTAGACACAGATGGTTGACCAGGCGCAGGAGGTTGCGGTCCTTCCTGCCCTGTTAGTGCTTGCCCTAAAACATGCGCTCCAAGAAGTTTAATAGCGGCCTCTCTAGCCGCAGCTTGGTTTTGTTGTGTTTTGGCCGTCTGATCTTCCTGCGCCATGAAGCCAGGATAAACCGCCGACAATCCCGCAAAATTTATCATGTGCGTTTAACCAAAAAATTTAAACCCAGAATTGTTAAAGAAAGATCCTAGACCTGAAAGTGACGATCCAAGGTTCTTACCAAGTGTTTGTCCTTGGTTGAATTGCTGATTATTAGCTGTCAATGCATTGGCATAGCTTTGGTTTTGAATGCCAGCGGCTTGGTTGCCAATACCCAGATATTGTAAGTAGTCTTGTATCTGTTGTTGCGGGATCTGCGCTGCGTTTGCACCTGCCTGCCCATACTGATTTACCGCTCCGAATTGGTTGTTACCAATAGTATTTGCAGTTGAGTATGGCAACGCCGCCGCTTGCCCGAGAGTGTTGAGCCCTAACGTGGAAACATTCTGTCCAAGATTGATTTGGTTCGCCGCAGAATTGCCGAGATACCCCGCACCTTGCGCGGCCGTGTTCTGCCGGTTCAAAAGATTATTTTGCCAGGCTTGGTTGAACCCTATGTTGGACTGGTTTTCTACCCCAGCACCATAAGGTGAATTTACTAGCCCGCGCGCGGCCAATGCAGCGCGACTCTGATCGGTATTTTGTTGTTGTTGTGTGTTGTAAATATTGTGCATCGGGTCGAAGCCCGCTTCCAATATCTGTTGTTGATAGGGCAATAAAGATTGCCCTGAGTTCATAAGACTTTGTCCTGCGCCTATTTGCTGATTACCAACAGTCCATCCTTGCTGGGCTGTGGCATTAGCGCCTTGTTGGTATTGATGCGCGTAAGGGTTATTAAATGTGTTCTGAAAAGCCTGCTGCGCGTAAGGAAGCGCTTGGCCAGCAGTGTTGTACTGACTTAAGTTGCCGATGCCACCATATGCCCCTGCGTCCGCACCTGCTTGGTTTTGTAACTGATACGTAGGTGGTGGGGGAGGAAGTTGATTAGACCCTCCCCCAAACAGACCAGCAAGCGCGGAGCCCGCGCCAACAATAGAACCAATGCCACCTAACGAAACGCCCATCGTTTTATTTCTTTACTGTTATCGAAATATTATTTTCTGTAACCATCGTCATTTCTATTTTATTTTTATCTTTTTTAGGTAGAAGAAAGTCTATATGCGCCACGTCATCAAACCATCTGCGCTAGTAATGTGTATTGTGACACCATTAACTTCTACTACTTGCGGTTCTAATTTCATCTCATTTTCCCTTTCAAAGTTTTATTGCATGCACGGTTTCAATTGGCTTGAAGCCCAACCGTTGAAGTAGTTTAGTTACTCTATTGTCCATAAAATGGAGCTTGGTAGTGATTGTCATATTAACAACCTGCATGGCCTTAGCGCCTTGCAACATTGCCTTAAACAACCTCACCCCAGTCCAGCCAGTTCGGATAATAGGGTCAGTCCAGAACATGTCCACGTGGCCCCAATTAGTGGACATGTAATGGAGATGCGGCCCCACCATTAAGAACACGTACCCGACTAATTGCCCTGAGGATAGCCGTGCCGTTAGCACCCGAAGTACACCTTCGACATCCAACCGATAGTATTTATCCCAGTCAGGGTCTAACGGGATAACGTCTTTGTTCAATGCTAACTCCCTCCAATGTTCTATAAACAAAGGAGGGAGTTCGCGCGCTATCACATTAAACCTTTCCCATCCAAACTCAGGCCGATCGCGGTCCAAGGGTAGGCTGGGTAGGAGCGGGATTGGTGCGTGTTGGTTCATTTACGCTTGGCCCGATTGGAAGTTTGGTAGAAGCATCTGAAGAACTTGGGCATTGATCCTTCATGCCTTTATGCATGTACTCGCTTGCCATTTTATATTCTCCTTAATTAACGCAAAAGAAGCCTAGCGTGCCGGTTGTCACAGCGTTAGTCGTAGTGCCGGCATTGCCAGAAACAATAGACAAAGAACCAGCGCTAGCGGTCACTGAAGCAACTGTGACTGCCGAACCTGTAGTAAAAGCAGTGATCCAGTTAGCAAAACAAACCGAAGCAGCGGTAACATTGGCGTTAGTTATAACCAAAGTCTGCGCTGTGCCTGTTGCGGCAATAGTGATGCCTGTGAAAGCCGCAGAACCTCTTTGCCCGTTACAAGTTACGGGGGAAGCACCAGCTGCACCCTGGCAACCAGAACCAATAGAAATGATGGGAGTAGCGGTCGCATAACCCTGCTGTCCATTGAGCTGCTGTACAAGAGCATTCAAAGTTCCCACAATCTGGGAAGGTTCACTATATTGAGCAGTGGAAGGGACAAGCGGAATGCTTGCGCTAAAGGCAGTTGTTGCCGCCAAGACCAAGCCCCCAAGGGCAAAAATAGCACTATGTAGTTTCATTATAATCTCTCCTTAGGGCCTAAATCAGGCTGTTTAATACTAAACTTTTAATTGCTAATTAGCAATTATTTTCCTCGTAAGTCATTCCACCCATAAGTAACAACTGATGTAGTGGTTAGTGATGGTACAGCACGTTGCCTAATCTGTTGTGATGTATTTGTCCTAACATTCGCTGCGGCGCCTCCTCCTGACGTAGAGGCGCCACCGGCAAACACCGCGCATGTAGCGGGACCGCCAAAACTAGGCGCTTGGTCAGTTTCAATCAATGCGCTAAAAAGTATTGCAGGATTAATATTACCCCCTGTGAAAGTGAAACGAAAAAGGGCTTCAACAACTACGCCGCTAGGAACACTAGCTAGTGTGATAGTATTTGCCGTGGATGAAGCTACTGAAGTACTATCTACGATAGCCGTTGCCCAAATAAAATTATCTCCTTGTTGGTTAAACAATATCCAATGCGAAGCGCCATCAGTCTTCATTGCGCCGATGCGTCTAAAATTTGTATAACTAGCAGGCAAAGTTGGTGAGGCAGGACTTGTTGAAAACAATACATCAACAACACCTGTATCAGAACGATAAATCAAAAACACATGGTACCACGTATTTGCAGCAATTGCCCCTGTATCAAGCGCACCATTTCCCGTACCCACAGCCCACGATGCGGTAGTTTTTGTATATGCTGATCCTAAAACCATCGTAACGGTATTAGTGTTATCAGTAGCTTGCCCTGCCGCAATGCCAAAAGTTCCTACACTACCTGCGGTAGATAACGTCAAACCTGCTAAATAATTTTGAAGTAAATTACCTCCTACAATTAAGGGGGTGCCGTTACGCCGGAAATAAGAAATAATTTGCCAATTACCGCTACCTAGATAAAGCGCTATAGCGCTGTCCCCAACTGCGGTAACAATAGATAATGATCCAGGAAGAATTAAACTGGTGGCATTGTAAGTGAGCGTTAAGATCCCAGAAAACACTAAACTATAAAGTGGGTACGCAGTACTAGCCGTAGAACCAAACGACGTAATCGTCGTAGTACCCGTAATATTAAGAGTATGGCTGGCGCCAGCGCCAATATCAGTGGTACTGGCAGACGCTATGTTCTTAAGTGTGCCAAACGACTGCATTGGCGTCGACAAAAGAATAAACTGAGTGCCATCATAAATGGCTTCTGTCAGTTGGCCTGAGATAATCTCGCCACCAATCAACGGGACTGGTCCCGTTTCAGACATTGTGTACACATTAGTTGCAGTAGTCGCGCCGACTTTTAATGTGGTTGCGCCCGTGTTGCTAACCGATGGGGTCCAGATAATGTGATTGTTTATCGCTAAGGTAAAATTTAAAGGCGCAGTTGCCGCAACAAGTTGCGCGTTCGCAGTGCCGCTACCCGCACCATAGTAACTAGTTGAGCCTCCTTGCGCCGGCGTTATTGGTGTGACCAACGCCGTTAAAGCAGTGATGTCAGTATTAACCCCATTATGGGCCGCGTTATTATTAGTGTCGTTTAAGATCTGATTAAAATCAGCCATCACTTGCGTGGCGTCCGCAGTGGTGCCGTTTAATAGTATGTAGGGAAGCGCGTTAATAATGGTCATGGTTTACTGCTGTAAATAACCGAGTTGTTGATATCGAAGAAAAGTATCTCCAATTTTTATACCTGCTGCGCAATTCCCTGTAAGAGAAATTGCCAAACGTCTAAAGACAATAGGGATTGTCCAAGGTAATTGCCTAGGCGCAAGTGCATCCGCAGCACCTTGCCACAAAGCCGCTCCCCAAATAAAGACGCCCCAAATAGTAGTTTGTGCTGTGCCTAATACTATTACGGAATTAAATATCGCTCCGTTTTCGTCTATGGCAGAAGCAGTCATCGCAACCCCAGCAGCTAACGCAATATTTATTGTAGCTTCTATTATAGCATTCTCAGACATCTGTTGAGTATCTGGCAACATCGCTGTGGTGTGGGTTAAAACTAACTGCACTCCATTTTCTATGTAAGTTGAAGTTAAAGATTGCGCAGAGTCCGATCTAAAAAGTTTTGCTGGAACACCTATAGGTGCCTCAATAAAGGTGTCTATGTATGGCTTTATTTGAGAAGCTGGAAATGTATGAGGCCCGCTCCATTGGGCTCTTGGGATATCATACCAATACTCTTGATTAGGTGCACCGCTAGTACTGCCATTCTGCACACTCACACGAAATGTTTTACCATTGCAGGCCGCGGCTATTCGAGAAGGAGATATTGCGTAGATAAATGGAACACAAACACCGTTTCCTGCATCGCCAACAGGATCGGACACAACACCTCCAAAACTTATAACGCGCAATCCATCTGGAGCTATGAACGCAAGTCCCTTAGGTGTTGCGCAAATAGAATTAGGCGCTAATGTGCCTGTCGCCACATTCATAGAATTTACATTTAGTGGGTTACTAGTTAGCGCCGCATCACCCGTTATCTGCCACATCGCTGCGGCACCTTTGAAAATAATCAATGATTGGATCGTACCCCCTGTTAATTGCGAATTTAAAGGAAGTGCTCCAATAGCAGTAAGTTTTTGGTTGTCTCCAAAAGTAATAATGTTTGTAGCAACACTTATTGTAAGCGTTAAGACATCAGTAAAATATGCAGCTGGCTGGCCTGTAGCTGGATTAACAATAAAATAAGCACGATTGGAAAATTGTTTTACGGCAGTAGGTGGAACAGGTAACGGTGTTGTAGCTGTATTC
>OFRM01000211.1_pt1 | contig 26213 bp, 46 predicted proteins | sample 1543101 | NCBI WGS metagenome assembly OFRM01 (sample SAMN07774223, study PRJEB24372) | wastewater metagenome | isolation source: Exp Tend VB 0WW | collected 2016-02
GAAGCTGAGGATGAACAGGAAGCAGCTAATGAATTTCAGAAGGTGGAACTTGAAGATTGCGATGAGGTTTGTGAAGAAGCAAGTTTTGTAGAAGAAATTTTCTCTGATGAAGATGAGGAAGAAAATGAAGACCTTTAATTGTTCTGGAACTTTACGAATTAGAATGAATGATCTTGAAATAGAGGCTGATACTGAGGAAAAAGCAAGAGAAGAGTTTATTGAAGCCTGTATAGAAGAAGCTGGTTGGTATGGTGAATTAACAAGCTTTGACTGCACAGAGATTGAGGAAGAAAATGAATAGGTACAAATTATCAGGTTCTGTACTACTAAAATTGCGCCAAGGGGATGATTTCATAGTAGAAGCTCCAGATGAAACATCAGCTACTACTAAATATGTAGATAAACTTTTAACAGATGCTTCTTATGTAACTAAAGATGTAATTTGTCACCAAGTTATCCTTCAGGAGCCGAAAAAGATAACTCCAGTTGAGAAAATCATTGAAGAACATAAAAAGAGGGTTGGTAAGTGAAATATTTTCGATGTAGTGGAGTTGTAACTACAGACCGATCAATGAACGAGATTCTTTTTGCGGCCAAAGATAAAGAAGAGGCACAAAGATTATTTGAAAGTTATGTAGAACGATTTATAGAAATTCAGAAGTTAGATATAGAAGAAATTGCTGAAAAAGACTTACTCCCTTGGGAATCTCCAGTAAATGAATAAGAAGTACCTTCTTAAAGATAGGTTCCACAAGACAAAATCTAGGCATTGGGAGTCACTTTACCTTTGTGAGTGTTCTGCCTTATTAATTAGAAGAAGTAATTCTAAATCGAAGATTACTTGCTCCAAGTGTAAAGAAATCAAAGTTAATTTTGATATTTGGAAACCTATAAAATCAATCTATAACAAATATGTGTCTAGTGCCTGGGTTAGAGAGTTTTCCTTTAATCTTGACTTGAATTCTTTTGCTACTTTGATTCTTTCTAATTGTACTTATTGTGATTCTCCTCCAAGTAATAGATTCAAGTTTAGTAAAGGTACTCTTGCATATAATGGTATAGATAGACAAAACAATAGTCAAGGTTATCAAATAGGTAATTCTGTGACTTGTTGTAAAACTTGTAATATTGCTAAATTAGATAAAACCGTAGATGAGTTTATCTTTTGGGCGCGAAAAGTTGTAAAGAATGGAAAGAAACTAAAATGAAGGTGAGATTTAGTTTTTCATCAGGCTACGTTAATACAGAGTGTACTGAAGAAATGGACCTAGATAATTATTTCGATGGCCCAGAGCTAGAATTAATTGAGACCTTAATAAAAGAAGGCAGAGAAGATGATATACCTGATTATATAACGAAGACGTTAGAAGCTTCTCTACATGATTTTATTTATGATAATGCTGATCCATACTGGAAAATAATTGAATAAATGTTTCAACTAACTGAAGAAGAACAGAAATGGTATGTGGACTTTTGTTCTTGGCCATTCACCTATAATCCCATCAAAGATTTAGAAAAGGTTCTTGAACATATTTCGCGGCTAAAAGAAATCAAGTATGAAGATTTATGGGTAGGACTTAGATAAATGGATGACTGGACATTTCAACAGTGGATCTATTATTTTGACTCTCTTATTACTTCGTCATTAGGAGTTGATATAAAGTTTTTAGAAGAACTTGGCATAAACAATATGACAACCAACAACTTAAAGGAAAACATGACAAATCTATTAGACGTTCGTAACCTCATCGTAAGAAAAGCAAAGAAGGCTCACACTTGCTCATTTTCAGGAAGAACCATTTATGAAGGTCAGGCCTATTGGGAACTACCCTATACACAAATCGATAGCTCCAAGCACTATACTTATCGTGTTGCTCTAGATGAACTTGAGCAATTTGTTAAGGAGAAGCTATTTATGGTGGCCGGTCAAGATGTAGTTTCTATGGAGAAAGACATTTCTGAACTTGGTCTTAAAATTGATGCGATTCACGAAAAGTATAAGAACATGCCTGAGTTTGAAGACCGATATCTCCGAGCAGTTTCTTTAGCAAGCCGCAGTTAAGAAAAAATTAAAATAATCTCATTTTTCTTATTGACATTACGTTTTAGATACGTAAAGTAGTTTTTATCAGTTCGTAGTTAACAAACAAGAAAGAAAAGGAAAACATCACATGTCAGACACAAAACTAAGCAAAGACAATCTCGTATCACTAGTAGCAGAACGATCAGGCCAAACCAAGAAACTCATCGCTGAGGTTCTTGATACTGTATTCGACGTAATAATTGAGCAAATCCAACTAGGATTTGAAGTTCCAGTACATCGTTTTGGCAAGTTCGTCAAAGCTACACGTAGCGTATTTGAAGGACTTCCTGGAGCAAAGAATCGAGCCAAGGGAACTCGACAAGTTGTTCGTTTCAAGATGTCAGCCCCACTAAAAGCACTTCTAAACAGCTAATCTCGTCTTTATATTTGTAACACTGTAATTTTTAGTTATTTTCTCAATCAAAGCCCAGCTTATTCAAGCTGGGCTTTTTCTATTTCTGGAGCACAAAAACTAAGTATGAAGCCACAAGTTAAAGAACTTCTTATTTCGCGCCTAGAAAAATTAACACTTCCAAAATCCTATACGGGATTTACTTTAATAGAAGAACTCCATTCTTTATATCAATTACATAATTCTGAGAAAGTTACTTTATCTGTAGATGTTTATAATCGTTCTCTTATTATTTCCAATGAAGTTCTCCTTTGGGCGCAAATTGATATGAAAGACTTGGAAAAGATGGGCTTGAGAATTTCTTATTATGAAGATATAATCAAAGAAAACCTAGCTACAATCACACAATTATCCCTTTTAGCTTGGATAGAAAAGGTCCTTTAATGGCATACAAGCCAAGGAAAAAGATCGAACAAGTAGAAGAACAAAGTACAAGCTCAGAAAATCCTACCAATAGACAAATTATTGAAGGTGTAATTGAGAAAATCAATAAGACCTTCAAATCAAATATTATTTCCTTTGCCGATGAATATGACGCTGGGTTCTTACTAAGAAGACCAACTGGAATTATCTCATTGGACATTGCAATTCAAGGAGGTTTTCCAAGAGGTATTATTGAAATTGCAGGAGAAAATAATGTTGGTAAAACACAGTTGTCAGTTGAAGTTTGTAAACAACTTCAGAAAAATTATGGAGAAGATGCTTGTATCGCTCTTTGTATGGTTGAGCAGTGGGATAAGTCCTTCTGGAAAAATCTAGGATTCAAAGTATCTTTTTCTGAAGAAGAGATTACAAGTGGTGAAAAAGCGCTTAAAAGAAAGTACACAGCTGAAGAAAAAGCTTATCTAAAAGAACAAGTTGGACAAGTTGTTCATGCCAAGTGTTTAAATGCAGAAGATATGCTAGGTACAGCTTTGAAATTAATTGAAACAGGTATTTTCCAACTTGTAGTTATAGATTCAGTTGGTTCTATGATGTCTGAGCAACAAGATGATAAAGAATTTGGTGAAAAGACATATGGAGGAAACTCAACTGCAATCCAAGAATTCGTCAATCGCTTCACACAATTAAAAACAAATACGACTGTCATTATGATTAATCAGGTACGGGATAATATGAAAGCTGGAAATTCTCCGTATGCTGAAGAACATCGTGTACTTGGTGGAAATGCTTTAAAGCACGGCAAGTTCGTTAGTATCTGGCTTACAAAAGGCGCCAAGATAAAAGAGACGATAAATGGAATTGAGAACGTAGAAATTGGCAGAACCAATAATTGGTTGATTAAGAAGCAGAAATGTGGAGGTGCAGATGGTGAAAGAGGCCATTATGATTTTTATAAAGGAAGACACGGATATCCTCTAGGAATCGACATTATCGGGAATCTCCTTTCAACGGCTGTGCTTTATGACATTGTTGAGAAATCTGGTGCTTGGTACTCATATAAAGGAGAACGACTAGGACAAGGAATTGATAAGGCCGCAGTTATGCTTAAAGGGCACCCAGAAATTGTGGAAGAAATTAAACAAAGGTGCTTTGATAAAGCTGGAATTGCCTTTTTGGTGAGAGAATAAGTGTTTAGTCATTATTGCAGGCTCTGTAAGGAACATTATAATGGTTGTTTTGGTGAAGAGGTCGCCAAGCACGATAATTGTATACAACCTCCAATTCCAGAAATGATCAAACTCGATAAGCCAATAATATTTGATGAAGTTTGCTTTAGAGGACCTCCTACACAAATTTGGAGTAAAACATGGCCTAAAATTGAATCTTCTTTAGGAACTTATCAAGAAGATATTAGAAAAATTCTAGAAGAAAATTCAGTAAAGGATTTACATGAGCTGGCAAAAGATAGCTGAGGATTCATATAATGCCTATTGGAAGGCCAATTCTATTGTTGGAAGTTTTGGCAAAGTCATAAACCCAGCTTCAAAATTCTCTGATCAAGAAGAAAGTAACAAAAAAGCCTGGGAATTAGCAGCTAGACAGGCTGTTTGGTCTTATCAAATGGGAATGTTGCAAAAAGATCCTGAATTAATGGTGGTTCTAACACCAGAAATGAAACAACAATGAAAAAGCTAATCGTAGCCTTGATTATATTGATGCCCTATTTAAGTCTAGCAGAAAAACCTTGTCGAGATGCCAGTAGATGTTATGAAGGAAATAAAAATTGTTGTCCAGGCGTAATTCCTAAACCAAGTAAGTTTTCACCAAAGAAAGAAGAGCCAGAAGCACCTGTTAGTAAGCAACCTCCTCAAAAGCCGGTTAAAGAAAGGCCCAATGGTGATTTAGTTCTATGAGTACTAAAAATTGGAAGCCACTTTTATACTATGGAGATAAATTGCAAGCTGGTCTATTTTATACGTCTTTACACAAGACAGAAGCAGAGATGAGAGAAATTAGAAAAGGATTAGATTGCAATGAGAAAATCAACCAAGAAACTTTCCTCTCTACAAGAGAAGAAAATAGCTAAAGAAGTAGAGGGAGTTACAATTCCTGCTTCTGGAGGATTACAAACAAGTTCCAATTGGAAAGGAGACATTAATACAGAGAGCGAGAAATTTGAGTGTAAGATCACCGAAAGAGCTTCCTACACAATTAAATTCGAAGATCTTCTTACTTTAAGGACTCATGCTATTAAAGATGGCAAAGATCCTATTTTTATTTTTGAATTTAAGGACAAAGAACGGTACGTAGTATCTTTTTGCGGCCAAAAGGAAAAAGAAACAGCGTTTATTCATTTTGATACTACAGACAAGTCATATTTAGTTAAAGAATCAGATCTTAGAAATATGAGTCTCAAATACAAAGGTCCTATCATTGGAATCAAGTTCAGAGATAAAGAAGCTAAGACAGATCGATATATTATCGTTCAAGGTTTCACAAGATGGAAGAAATGACTCCAAAAAAATTAGATGAGCTAATTAGTAAATTACTAGAAGCATCCTGCAAGCAGGCACTTCTAGAATATGACACATTTACAAGTCCTAAGACAGCTTTAGAACAAGTAAAGGTGTTTCTAGAACTTGTAGCACTTCGTAGTACTCATGATCAAATTAATTGTATACAGAGAAAATGGAATGTTGAGTAATGACGTACTATGAAGAATTTCAACTACTAAATAAATATAGAATTATTGGGCCTAGCATTGAATTATTTCCAGATACATTAGGGGCTCACCTAAGAGATATTAAGCTTGCGCAAGAGAAATACCCATATCACGATTTTGAACTAGAATTTGAGATGGAACAGGATAATTCTTGTGCTGCAATGTGTGGCCTGACAGGTCATGAAACACTGTATCCAGTCTTATATTTAAAGGGCACAGAAAATCATGATTCCATATTAAATGGTTTACAAAACTCTTTACTAGAATTTCACAATAGGTTAGCTCAAGAAATAATGGAGATGAGATGCCTAGAGGAAGAAAACCCAAAGTAGACCTTCTTTTGGCGCCAAAAGAAGAAACAAAGAAAGTAAAATCTCCTTGGGATAAAACAAAAGAAAGTACAAAAGAGAAAACAGAAATTGAATTTTCTCAATTTATAATTGAAAGAAACAGAAAGCAGAAAAAAGAAAGTATAGCCACAATTTCTAAAGGATACGGCTATAAAAATCTTCCTACAGTTGCTCTTCTAAAAGAGCAACTTAAGAAGTTGAAAGAGGAAGCTTTAGTTTATTGGGAACAGGCTTATACGGCGGACAGTATTTCTCTTTATATAGAAATTAATGAAACTGATGAAGAGGTAATCTTTCGTCTCCGCCAAAAGAAAATTGAGTTGGAGAAACTGAAAGAAGAATTGTCAGATGAACTTTAATAAGGAGCTGATTGGTAAACATAGAAAATCCGTGGAAGCTCTTCTAGTAGAAACATGGGAAAAAGATAGCTTCTCCTTGAAGTCGCTCATTAAGGATCTTCCTGAAAAGACTCAATTCTATTTCAAAACCTCACTAATGTCACGTAATGGAAGAAACGATATTGGGCTTTATTATTGGAGAAGAGAAACCGACGAAGAAGTAGTTACCAGACTTACTTCAGAATATCTCAAGTACCAAACCTACAAAAAGATGTTTGAAGAATGATTATCAATTCTATTCGGCAATTTCTCTCCTTAACCTCTCAACAGCAAGCTGACATTCTTAATGGACTTCGTACCAAAGAAAATCTATTTGAGTGGCTTGAAAAGAAGAAGCCCAAATTAGAAATTGAACCTCATTGGGTTACTTGTAATAAGTGTTCTGGAAAAGGACAGATATTTATCGAACCCAGAGACAATAATGGGATTCACGCTTCACAAATTCATCTTTGTAAGCGCAAATTGTGGTTTGATGTTAAAGGTTATGGCAATCATCATCAATCAGAAAACAGTGGAAAACTTAATCTGATATTTGATCATGGAACTGCACTTCATGAAATGTTACAAAATTATGGCTCCAAAGGAGCATGGGGAGCTAACTATTTCCCTGAAGTAAAATTGTTACCAACTGAAGAACAATGTCTAGCTAAAGGAACTCCTGTCTACCCTTTAGCAATCAAGTATCAGGTTAAATCATCAGTTGATGCTGTTGTTAGATCAATTCCAGTAGAAAACGTAACTGGCCTTGGTACAGTATTTATTGATGTAGTTCATGAATATAAAAGCATCGGATCTAATGGCTACAACCAATTAACACAGGCCAAAGCTGTACATAAAATGCAGGGGATTGTTTATCAAGCTGTGCTTGATATTCCCATTACTGTGTTTATTTATTATGACAAAGACCATGATGACTTGAAGTGCTATCCTACAAAATTTGATGGTTACGTATGGGCAGAAGTTGAAGATAAGATACAGGAAGTTCTATTTATGGCCGATCAAGAAGATGCTAAAGAAGCAATTCCTGATCATAAAACGGCTGGAATATTAAATCCTTCTGAATGTACAGGTGGAGCTTATTCTTCAGCTTGTATGTACTATAAAAAGATTTGTTTTCCACCAATTGAAGTTCCAGATGTAATTATCCCTGCAGAAGTAGTTAAGAAGAAATTAGGAAGGCCGAAAAAGAATGTGGGAACACCTATTTTATCCTGACATCGAATGGAAAGAGGTCGCTCAATTGTTATTGACCTTACAAAAAGAAGGATGGGAACTAATAAACAGCCATCGCCATTATGATGAATATCCAGATCCGACTGATTCTGCTACCTACTACGATCTTTTCTTTAAGCGGCCCCAAAAGGAGCTATACTTAAAAGAGAAGGCTGAATTACTAGAAAAGTATGGTTCTACTGGAATACTTTTTGATAGCTCAAAGAAACATGATATGAAACCCTCTTTAGGTGAGGTTGATTTGAATGAATGAGCTTGAAGCATTAGATATTACTCAGATTTTTGACATAGCAAGATCGATAGGAATTCCAGTTGGAGATTATGATTCTCAATCTGGCAATTTCATTGGCTGCTCTAATGTAGCAGCTCCAGTTCAAGAACCTGACTTTCCAGATAGAATTTCAACTGTTGGAGATCATGAATTAGGGGATTTGCTACATGAGCAATCAGAATGGGCAGGTCATCTAGAAGAGAGATTAGCTGAATACACGGCTCAGCTTCGCATTTATAAAGAATTAAAAGATAGAATTGAAAGGAAATTACTTCTTACATCTGAACAGGGCAAAGTTACATCTAAGAAAGCAGAAGCTCGAACTAGTCCTGAATTCATCGAAGCTAATGGTAAAATTGCCCTGTTTGAAGCAATTGTTGATCTTATTAAAGCAGCAATTAATAAGGCCAATCGACGCTATACAAATCTCTCAAGGCAAATATCATTGAGAGGACAGGACTTTGATAGAACACAGAGAAATAACAATGCTTCCTATGGAAATCCAACTAACATTTCTGGTATCAAAGGAAAGGTAAGAAGAATGCCTTGAAAACTTGCCCAGAATTGTGGTATAAGTAATGTATGATTATACAAGCATTACTTCTAAAATTGTTTCTACAAGTAGGAATTGGTACAGTTTTTTCTTCTGTAGATAAATATAATCCAGATCCACATTTAGCTTGCTTCGCAGGAAAGAAACTTAAGGACTCTACTTTAGTAATCGCTCATCGTGAAATAAAATGCGGAGAGCGTGTTGTAATTTGTAACCCACGAACTCAATTATGTGCTACAGCTGTTACTTCCGATAGAGGACCTTTTGGACGTACTGGACAGCATTTTACATCAATTGTTGATATGAGTCCAGGAGTTCAAAAGGCCATCCAGCATAATGGACTAGAATTAGTTGTTGTAGGTTCTACCTTACCAATTCCCAATAAGCCGCCTAAAAAGAAAGTCTATGTTAGGAAAACAAGCTGAGTTTAGAACCTTTTGGTCTGAAGAAGATAAAGAATATGTTGCTGTATACAGTAAATACCCTTCTTTAAGCGTGTTAGATATCAATGAAGAAATGGCCTTAAAAGAACTTAAGAAGCTAATAAATGAATTATATCCAATGTGAAATTAGAAATGGTTGTCTTGTTGATGTTACATGGCTGCCAGAAAACAAGATTACAATTGGAGCTTCTTTAGTTATTGATACAAAAGAACCATCCGAAGGATGGGTTGTAACTAAGAAATATACTGATATCAAAGTTTCAGAAGACTGCATTAATAAAAGTCGAGATGAAAGTCGAGATTTTAAATCCGTAGAAATCGCAGGTCGGAGAAGTTACAAGAATGCTTAAGACAGATAAAATCGTAAATACTGATGGCACAGACCAGCTTCTTTCTATGATAGATAGTGAAAGAGGAATTCCAGTTGACACCCTAATTAAGCTACTAGAAGTTTTAGTTTGTGAGCATCCTACCGTTAAACTGAAATTAGAGCGTTATTATGAACACTCCTCTCTAATCTTTTGCCGGCCAAAAGAAGAGTTGGAGCTACAGAAAGAAGTGTTAGCAGATAAGTTAAAGCAGAAGAAAGAACTTGAGTTTCTAAAAGAACAACACAACAAAGAAATACTAAACTTACAGCAGAAAATTAAAGAGCTAGATGTCTAAACTAATACTAGAGATTCCATATTTGCCACCTTCGGTGAACGAAGCATACAAATTCAATCGTAAAACTGGTGTTATGTACTTAGTGAAGGAGGCAGCGGCTTTCAAAAAAGGGCTGGGCCTTCATTTAAACGAGAAGTATCTAAAAGAGATTCATTCATTTGATACAGCCGCTGTTTATAAAGCCAGTTACTATTTTCATTTTCTTAAAGAAAATCTTATCAATGAGAAGTTTGGAAAAGATAAACGGATCAAAAGCCTATACAAAGCAGTAGATTTGGATAATCGTCTTAAGCTTCTGCAAGATTCTATTGCTTCAAGCTTGGGTTTCAACGATTCTCACATCTTTGAAATTGAGAAAGCTCAAAAGAGAATTGCTAAGAGAGAATTTACAGTTGTCGTGTTAGAAAAAGTAAAACTAGAAGATTACGAAGGAGAGATTCATGTTTAGCGCAAAATTAAAATTCGAAGGAATGCAAAAACGAAGTTATGGACGTAAAAATATGTTCTGGGCTCAATTTTCTTCAGGACAAAACACTTATTATATGGCAGCCCAGGATTTCAATAAGTTAGTTCCCCAAATGAAAGATGGAGCCCTAGAAGGCTCATTTGTTCTTGGAACTGGAACTCATTACAACGTAATTCGACCTTATGATTCTTCAAAGCGCCAAAAAAGTGTTGCTAGCCAGCATGTTTATTTCTCGAAAAATGGGGGACAATTACTAAGAAAAAACTCACCTCAAAGATATGAAGGTGGAGCTGTCTATTCGATTCCTAAGAAAAGTTTTGAAGCTACCTTAAAATTCAAATGTACTTTTCATAGAACCTACTGTGATTATGTAGCCTTTACTCTAAGTCGATTAAATGCTAGCTTGATGTTTGGAATTGACAAAGAGCTAGAATTCCATATGAGCAATGATGATTTCTGTGAATTAGTTACAAACGCTGCAAAGACAATTCCACAACAGAACATCGCGGCTTTAAATGGAACGTGGAATTTTAAAGGTGTAAGTGGTGGAAGAACAACTTTGGTATGTGAAAATTTACTTTAATTATGGGTATAATAGATGTACAGGTAAACTACTGTCCCAACTGTGGAAAAGCTAAACAAGGGAATAACTTAAACCTGAATTCTATTACTGTAAAGAAAGGATTTTTACATGGGGAATTCATAGTTACGGAGTTTGGTTGTGATTCCTGTAAAGTAACAGGCTATCTTACAGTTAAGGAAGAAGATGCTGTCTAAAACTGATAGAAAATTTCTTCGTAGATTATTTGAACGATATATCGAAAGGCAACTTGAAGCATCAATTTATGAGAATGTTGAAGAATTAAAACTCGATTTCTTTGTTTGTCCCACTCCAACCAACATTTTGACATTTGATCCAAAAGAAGTAGAAAAAGTAATTAAAGAACTAGAAAAGAAAGGGTACAAAGTAAATGTCCAAGCCCCAAAGCAAATCATCACAAGCCCAGAAATCAGCAGCCAAAGCATCACAATCCACTTCTAAATCTGCACATGAAGTTCTAGAAAACCTCATTGCCGATAACCAAGCTCGACAAGATCTTATCGAACTTCTGCAAGAAGAAAATGACAAGTTAGCTTATACAATTGGCAGTCGTGACCTAGAAATTCATGATCTTCAAGAACAAGTAGCTGATCTAAATAAAGATTTTACGCTGCTCAGTAAGGCTCTTCAAGATCTTGGAAAGTATAATGGGCAACTTGAAGCAGAAAATCAACGCCTTATTACTATTCATAATCAACTAGGTCGAGATTATATGACTCTATCCAGTAAAAATGACGAACTACGAATTGACTCCTCTAAAAAGGACCTAGAAATTCGTATTCGACAAAAGGTTATTCAAGACATTAAGCAAATGCTAAGTCTACAACAGCAGATTATGTCTGATGTGGCAGGACTTAAATAATACTGAACTTGCTGAGATACTAAGAAGAAGAATTGGAAGAAGGTTCTCTAAACTAAACAGGGACCTTCTTTTAGCGGCTTTAGAAGGAGAAGTTGTAGAAAAAACTCAGCAAGAAAAAACAAGAAAGAAGCTCCAATTATTCGTAGGGCCAAATTTTATCGAACTGCAAACAAATTTCCCTTGTTATAAAGAACCCAACAAAGGAAGGTGTCAAGTTCATACTTGTACTGACATCACTCATTTGTCTTGTCTAATTGGGGCTTCTTCTTTAATGGGGCAAAATGCAACTTAGTATTCCAATTAGAGATGGTAATGATATTTGGCACAGAAGAACCCTAGAAAAATGGATTAGAACCAATGTTCTGTCAAAGGGACATGGAATTTTAATGCGGCTAGCAGGAGCTTATGGTCTTGATCCTCTTTATATACAATCTGTAAGCTCCTGTGTACTAATTCATTGGATACTCGACAAAGTAATACAGGACTCACCAAAATCCAGCGAAATTAAATGTGCTGGAGAAAAGATGGGCCTTGTATCGAATTCTTTGAAAAGGACGAATCAAGAAGAGATTAAGAAGTTCAAAATCAAAGGAGTTGATGATCCAAGAGCTGATTTGAGCCAATTCAATAATGAGTTTACTGATAAGTTAGCTCATTTTATTGGGCATGGCTGGGCAGAAATGCCAACCGATCAAGAAGGAGTTGATATCGACTTACTTGAAAGGCTATTGGGAGTATCAGTTCCTGCCTATCAAGATGTTCCATCTATTTCTTCTGGTAATCTTCCTACTATTATTCTTCCTCCTTCTATTCCTTCAGAGGTTTCCCTTCCTGGGCCGCAAAAAAGAGACCCTATGAAAAAAGGAAGGATTAAACGAGTTGTTGATTTACAAGACATTGAGAATTTGAAGGCTGACATTACAAATTCTAATGAGAACATTTCTAGATTAAATGGTCGATTAGATGGTCACGAGAATAGATTAGTACAGCTAGAACTTGAAATAAGGAGACGATTATGAGATTTATGAATCTAACAATTTGCAGCCTTCTTCTTCACTTTCAGTATCCCTGGACCTTAGTTAGGTATTTAGCCTTTATCTTAAATCCAAACAAATCTTGGTCTGTAATTCTACTTTTGCCGTTACTTATTTTGGGGTTCCTTTTCTACATAACAGGACTAGGAATTAGCCTCTATTTATTACGAGCCAAGCAAACAATTCAAAAAGATTGGCTCTTATGGGGCTTGGAAAAATTAAGACTTGAGCCTTCTTTTGAATCTCTAGAACAAATAAAAGAAACACTTAGAAAAGAAGATATTCCGTTTTCTATGTTCACAGAAGAACAAAAAAAGCTTGGGATATTTGTTGAGCTAGTCTAGGGTAAAGTAGCTATTACTGGGGCAAGATTAGGTGTAGCTACTAAATTGAATGGATCATAGCTTGTAGCAACTTTATCTAACAAGTCGAAATCTGCAGTCCCAGTATTAATTATTCGGTTCATATAAGAATTCTCAATAAAGACTTTTATAATTGTATTTTTAGGTAATTTTGTACTTGCAAATCCAAATTGATCCGTTAATACCTCAATTCTCTGTTCCATCACTCCAATTAAAGGCGCCATTAAAGTTGAAGAAGAACCAACTACATGAGGTTGTTGTAGAACAAGAGTTATTCTTCTGTCCTTAATTGGATATCCTTGATTATCGGATAATTTACAATAGCAAGTTACTAAATTAGATGCATCAAGAATTGGCTGGCTTGGACTTACTATGTAAGAGGAGAAAGCAGAAATTCTTCCAGTTTTACTGTGTGAGAACCTTGTTTTGTAATAGTAGGTTTGGTTTTCTGCTGATGTATCATAAAATTGATATCTAGTGGTAGGATTTGTAAGTACTATCCTATGAATTAATCCATATACCTTTGTTGCGGAAAAACCTAGTACTGAAGCTGCAGTTCCAGATATCTGAATATTCGATTCTAATCCTTTCAAGTCTGAAGTTAATCTTAGACGGTTTGTGTTAGAAGGAACTTGAGAGGCGATTTTATAAGTTGGAGGTTCAGAATCATAGAAGTAGGGATTTAGGATATTGAGTAAACTCAACAGGTCGTAGGGATTTGGACTTGTGAAGGTTATATTAACAATAGAAGCAGAGTTTTTTGCTATCGATAAAGTAGTACCATTTAAATTCCAAGTACCCATTGCAGTTCCATCAATGGAAGCATAAGTGTCAATTGGAGCTGTAATTTCATTATAAGTAACATTGTCAGAAGATCTCCATATCTCCATTCTATCGTATAGACTTAGAACTTTCTCTATTTCAGGAACGTGCAAGTCTAAAGTGATGATTGGAATATCAAATGTAAGTTCTGGATTCATAAAGACATGATATCAGAAGAATTAAAAAGTCAACTTCAAGAAGCACAATTTCTCCTTAGCCGCTTTAAAGAACTGTGCTCAGTTGACGAATGGAACATTTTAAAAGCGGCCAAAGAAATAATCAAAATGAAAGAAAACAATGGCAACACTTAAGAATTGGTCGATTGTAGCAGATCCTAACAACCCTTATATGGCTCCAGAGCTTAAAACTATTTATTTGCAAGGAGAAGTTTATGACCATCCAAATCCTAGACATCACGATGGAAAAAGAATTGTAACTTCTAAGATAGTAAAGAAAATTGGGCCTCTGACATATGAAACTCATTCTGGAACTATTTATACTTTAGATACTGTAGCTCCAGCTTATAAAGAATGGTGCTCAGAAAATAATATCGAGCTTAATCTAGAAGATCCAGTGGTAATTAAATGAACTTGATGATTGATTTAGAAACTCTAGGAACTATTCCTGGAAGTGCAATCTTAACAATTGGAGCTTGCTTTTTTGACCAATCGATCGGTCATCAATTTTATAAACCAGTTTCTTTAAAGTCTCAGATTAGATATGGGTTTACTATTGATTCTGAAACAATTAATTGGTGGTCACGACAAAATAAAGCTGCTCAGAATGCATCTTTCGGCCGCCATAAAAATGAATCCACAATTAAGGGTTCACTAGGCGCTCTTTCACATTTTATTCACTACTCCACAGATCAAGGAAAAATCAAGTTCTATGTATGGAGTCATGGAGCTTCTGCAGATGTTGTTTGGTTAGAAGATGCGTATCGTAAGGTGGGGCTTAAGATTCCTTGGGCTTTTCAAGATGTGAGAGATACAAGAACCATTTATTCTGCAGCTTGGGGTGAGGGTTTCTACAGTAAGGGTAAAAGAGAAGAAGCTGTTGCATTATTACAAAGAAAGATCGTCCCCCACATTTCCATTGATGATGCTTTAGTTGAAGCTCAGATGGTAATTATGGCCAAACAAAAGCTTGGCATGAAATAATTGTAAATAGTTTGGAATAATAATTGTAGGAGAAAACTTATGTTTACAAGGGAAGAATTAGAAAATGAGAGAATTTGGATTAATTGGGGAATTGAAGATTCTTCAACTCTATCCAGGAATCTAAACGATCCAGAAGGGGATTACAAAGATGAAAGAAGAGATGCAAAAACAGACCATCCAAGGTGGATTTGCTGGAATAAAGGGATCGAGTATGGAAAACAGTTTGTTCCTTTAATTGAAGTTCTAGACGGTAAAATAGGCTCAGCCTCTTTTCCAAAAGAGTTTAGGGATTATTTACTAGACAATCTCGAACAATTCAAACATCTTAAAAGCTCCTTTGGAGGAGAGCCTTCACTTGTAAGAACCAGATCTGGAAATTTTGAAGGTTACGAAAAGTCCAGTCTAGATGTTCCAATTGACATTGTTTTTGATAAAGAAAGAACTAGATGGAATCCCAATAAGCTCAAAGATACGCTCAGATTATTCATTAAGGACAAGACAAACGTTCTATTCGAAGAATTATGTAACTCCCAACAGCAAAAATCAGTTGAAAAGGATATTCCTATGGCTCAAGCAAATAGTGTCGGTGCTCCCAAGTCTCTAACTCTTTCTCCTGTAAATGCTAGAGTTTTGCGAATCCAGTCTATCAAATTCATCAAGTCTGCTACTAAGAAACTTGTAGAGGAAAAGCTTCCCGAAGATCAACGGGTTGGAGTTATGAAATTGCTTGGTGAAGTTCTTGATCGAGATATTCCAGATGCAGTTATTCTTTCTGCCGTTGCTTGGTTAACTGATATTGCAGGCCCAGCAATTATTCCTAATCGATTGCAAGGTGTATCTGCAGCTTTGGTTGATGAGTTCAAACAAGAAGGAGAGGCTCTAATTAAGAGCAGCGGAGTTGATCTTGTAAAGGAACTTGCAGGACCACTACTTCTTTCCTTCTATTCGATGGCTGAAAAGTATTTTGAAGAGGTTCCAGTAGAAGTAGGTCCTGGACATCAGATTGAGGAGGGGTTAGATATTAAGAAGATGGCAGATGAAATGAAAGAGAAGGTTCCAGCAAGGAAATCAGCCGCCCAGAAAGTCGCTTAGAGATTTCAAATAAAAAGGACGAATAGCATTGGCATTATTATTGTCTAGCTGTGCATTCGTCCTTTTATCTTTGATCTTCTTTAAAAAGTTAACTTCAGCTTTCAATATTTTGCGATTGTAAGAAAGCCAATCATTAGCAGCATTTTTTAACTCTTCTAATTTTTGTTTTCTAATTCTTTTTTCTTCAAAAGTTTGTTCAGTAGAAATAGTTGCCATAAACAAAGTGTAGCCTTATAAATAAGAAATGGAAACAGACATTCATTTAGAATTAGAAATTCCTTTAGAAACCTCTGAAACAGAAGTTCCAACTGAGATAAATCAAGAATCTGAAATTGATGATCCTCTTACAATGGGCGGAAAAATAGTAGTAGGAACAGCAAAAGTAGTTGGTAAGATTTTAGGTGGAATTTATGACGTAATAAAACCAGAAGGAGAAATTGATGAATCTCAAGATTAAATTTTTAGCTATTTGTCAATAATTTGAAAGATTAAGCTAGAAATTGGAATAATAACAATAAGGAGAAATACATGAAAACCTACCTACAGCTAGTGTTTGTTGCTCTGTTCCTCTTTGTTGTTAATTGTGGAGGACAAACAGCAACTTTGCCCATTCAGCTTCCCCCTTCTTTGCAAAGCGAGAAAGATATCTGTTTAGGCAAGGTAATCCCTATCGTTTCGGATCTAACTACGAGACTGACTCTGGAAGAGTGCAAGTGGCTAGATAATAGACCACACGTATTAATTGAGTACTTCTCTTGCAAGAGGGTTTTTGTAAACTCTGACAAGGAAGTAACAAAAGTTAAAACTGATCTATATGAACGATGGACTTTTCTTGTAGGAGGAACTTCATTTCTCCTTAAAAACTGGCTAAAAATTCTCTACTTCGATGAGGTTAATAAACCAGCCTGTGTTGATAAATTCTTTGGAGTTGATGGAATTGACGATCCAGACTATCTTCCAAAGGAAAAGTACTGTGAGATCGTCACGTCAATAAAGTGTGATACAGGAAAGTGAAAGAAGAGCCCTTAATTGGGCTTTTAGCTATTTGTAGTAACCAGGCATCCAGAACTTGAAAAAATCGAGAGAGAAGATATCTTGGGCTCCAGCAGTAGAAGTTCCATTTATACGGTAAGAAGGAATAAAAACTAGGGAACTAGCAAAGGCTCTAGTGTCGTGCAAAGTATCATTGATGGAGGCATTTACTGTGCCATTGACTCTTGTAATTACTAAAGTGGAATAACCATAAACAGAGACCATCGTATTTATCAAATTGGTACCAATTTGATAATTCCAAGTAGCACTTCCACTACATTTAAAAGTTAAATTATCAGCTCCTCCTGTATTATTACCAATAATAAGCCCGTTCGTAATTCCTGTATCTATTCCAGATAAAGTAGAAGCTAGCTGAACGTTGATTCTGACCCTCATTTCAAAGTCTCCAGTACCAATATTTAAAGGAACTCCTTCTGTGCGAAGATTGTAAGCCCCTGTCGTTACACTGCTTTGTACAGTTATTTCTCCCATAGCGTTTGCTGTTGGAGTTGCAGGTGCATAAGTAGCTGTATTAGTAGTTGCTTTAATATCAAAATACTTTCCAATTTTATCACTGACCGAATCTACAACTGGGTCCATTGGAGTAAGGAAATCTTCATGAAGTTGAAAAATTTTAATTTCTTCTTTATCTGTCCAAGCAGAATCTGCAAAAGGAGTTGTTACACCGGTATGTGTATAGAATCTCACATTATCATAAAAGGTTAGTAATTTAGAACTTGGAGCTGCATAATCTTTTATCCACTGAGTTCCATCCCACTTTGCATTGATAGTCGTAATAGAACTTCCGTCTCCAATTACATATTCTCTTTTTCGCGCATTAGTAAGAACTGTTTCGCTAAGTAATGTGTATTTATTACTAGTTGTATTACAAGTAATATTTATTTTTTCAATTAAATGTTGATTATCAGTTGTATACCCAGTTCCCAATTTCAGCCCGCTTTTTGCTGTAGAATTGCTGGCAGAAGTTCCATCAAATTTTGGAACTATCAAAACATCAAGTGTGCCATCATTAACCGCAAAATTAGTTGCTACCTTTGCTTTTAGAATGCCAGTTGAATCTGTGACTGTAAACTGATTTGCAGTTGTACCCATTGAAATGGTCTTGTTAACCCAATCAATTGTCAAAGATACATTTGTGGTCCCTATTAATATGGATGTAACATCTTCCTTCATTAGGACCACATCTTTGGTCATATCATCTTTTACGTAAACAGTACCATCCCATTTTCCGTTGTATACAACCTCAATTCCTCCAGCTAGTAAAGTATAAATTCTAGTACCAATTGTCCCATTTTTAAACTCAGCAAACAAAGTCTTGGTTGTATCTCCATTTGGCTTTGAAATGATTCTAGGCTTTAAAGCATTGGCTAGAGTTGCAATTAGCTTAGATCCAAGTTCTAATTGTCCTCCAAATGGATTTACTATAGTGGAAGCTGTAATATCTTCTTGTAGTAGGTTCTTTAGAGATCTTCCAATTGGAAGCACGACTTTGTACGTAGCATTTGGAAGAGTAGCTGAAAGGTTAAATACCATATTGGCAGTTGGTAAAGCTAAGGGTAAGAAACTTCCCATATAAATTGTTACTGATCCATATATTTCAGCTATTCCTTTTATTTGATTTAGACAAGTTGGAGTAGTTGCTAATGAGGTTAAAACTCCATCTGTGCTTCCCTTTGGGCGCACTTTAAGAACTTCTTCTGAAATAACTTCGTCAACATAAAACTCACCATTATGAGAGAAGGGACTTATATTTGTAGCACCTGTAATTTTTAGTGTGTCATTTACTTGTACCTTATTAGTAATAAAGGTTGCTCCAGAACATTTAATAGTATTTCCATTAATGCTTGTAATTGTCCTTGTAGCCTTTACTTTTTGCAGATGCGAAGAATTTCCAAATACTGACTTACCATCTGAAGTTCCCCAAGCAGCAAATGAAGTTGTAGCATCAACTAAAGTTCCGTATGTAATGCTGGTTACTCTTACTCGATCTCCATTTGAATCAAACAATTGGTTATTACCAGTATCCAATATAGAAATGAGCTTGTCTAGAGTATCTGTAGAAGGATTAGCTGTCACAATGCCATTCCCGCTTATATAAAAGCGATCATCGGAAGTAATTGAAAAGGAACTTCCATTGATAGTAGTTGAATATTGAATTGGGAATGCGACTTCTCGATCTAAGTTTGCTTGGAAACTGTCTAAAACATAACCTATAGCCGCTAATCCTCTATTCCAATTTTCTCTATTAACCCCTTCATTTTTAAGTATTACTCCAGTTCCTTTGGTTCTAGCTTCATAAGTAGACGGTTTAGGAGAATCTATTTCTCCAGCATAAGAAATTGAGGCTGGATGTGGGTAAGCATCAATTCCTAGAATAGATAATGCAGTTCCACCTGTAACTTTAAGGTAGTTATTGCCACCAGCATGAAGAGAAATAAAGGCCAAATAACCATCGTAGTCTCCGGCCTTTAAATGTGTAACTGCAGCTGCATTAATATCAGTAATCGCAGTTGCATAAGAACTAGAAGTAAAGGTTATTGTGGTTGTACCACTGAAATCTCCTCCTTGCTCAATAATAATGGTTTTACCAAGTAGAGCTGGATAATAAGAGCTGGTAGAAATCATATCAGGATCATTTTTACGAATACCTGACACAATATAAGGTAGGATTACTCTTGAGACACTTCCTGCGCCAAATATTGTTGATTTATCGATACTTGTTTGTTTCCAAGACATAGCTCAGTATATAAACTTTTTGATAAACTTTGGCATAACAAATATATGACAAACACACAGCAAACAAGAACTTACTTTTTACTTGGTTTTTCTTATCTTGCTATTTCTACGCTCTTTCTTCTCTTTTGGCGCCAAGAGAAGAAGATTGAGAAACTAGAAGCAGATGTAGAAGAATTGGATGTTTTAACAGAACAAAATGATGAAATTATTTCTGAACTTATTGATGACCAAGAAGCAATGGAAGAACCTTTACAAAAAGCACTTGTAATGTCTCAATTTGTTATTGAGAAATTAGGAGAGATGGAGAATATATCGTTTGGAACTTTACTTGAAAAGAAGACTACAAAATCTAACTAATAGCAAGGTTTTGAAATAAAGTTAAATATTTTGGAATAATAATTGTAAGGAGAAATACATGGTTGAGAAAAATTATCCAATTTATGCAACTCAAGGCGGAGGAACTGTCAGGAAAATGGGTGGCCGCTTCATCTTTATTGAAGCTCCACCCAACATTCCTTCTTTGGGCATTGGTGATGAAATGCCAAGCGAATGGGGCATCACACCGATTAATAATGCTGCTTGTCAATCACTAGAAGAAGAATTTCGATGAAATTAAAGGCCAATGAATATTGGCCTTTAATTATGTCTCAGGCTGTATTTTATACTCACAAGACTATCTGTAGTTTTGGGTAATGGTTCAAAGGTTTTGTAACTTAAAGGAGCCTGGGAAGTTGCAGCTGGGAATGTAATATTCCTTGATCCTGGAGTATAATTAGGAAGAACTCCATCTGTAAATAAACCAAGTTCACTTACAATTACAGTTCCAGCTACAGAAATCTCATTATTCTGAAAAGTTCTTGTATAAGTAACGATGGTACTATCAATAGAGAACGTAGGAATATCAAGTGTTGCTAGAAAATCATTGCCTGCATTATAAGGTACAGGTGTAACCAATCTTGTGATAGTAGAGACTTCAGGTTGAGTACCTGAGCCTACTCCGATATACTTGATTTTATCGTTTCTAATTGGTAAATCTGGTCCATAAGAAGCGTAAGATTTTACCATTGCTGAATAAGCTCTTCCTTCTAATAGCCAAATGTTCTTCTCTTCTCTACATTTACTTTTTACCTTTTTACCTCTTTCATAAGTCTCAATTGTAAAATGTCCTTGTATCTCTGAACCTTTTTCCATTAGCCGCCGAAAAGATTGCTCTGCTTTACTTTTTGCAGACTTAATGAGAATCTCTAAAGAAGATGAAATTTTCTCTGTATCTAACATGAATTGATATTAATGCAAATTTTGAAAGAATTTACTAAAAATTGGAATAATAAATTTGAGAGAAAACCCTTGACATGGAGAATAAAATGCAACTAAAGAATTGGCTAGGAAATGTAGTATTTGAGTCCGCAGTTGAAACCGTTCAGATGCTGCTAATTGCAGCTTTGGCAAGTGGCGCCTACCTTTGTGGCGCCAACCTTTGTGGCGCCAACCTTAGTGGCGCCAACCTTAGTGGCGCCAACCTTCGTGGCGCCAACCTTTATGGCGTCGACCTTTATGGCGCCAACCTTTGTGGCGCCAACCTTCGTGGCGCCAACCTTAGTGGCGCCAACCTTCGTGGCGCCAACCTTCGAGAGGCAAAACTCCCAGCTCCCACAGTGGTATTGTTGGCAAGTTGGGGAGAAGTAGCTCGTCAACTTTGTGCAGATCTCATGACTTTCGATGCCACCTGTCATCCAGAGCCTGCTAAATTTGATGTGTGGGCGAATGGTGGCGAGTGCCCTTATTTTGGGGTAGATGTTGAAAGAGCAGCCCAGTTTAAAGAAAGCAAGGAGATCTGGAATCAGAAGGTTGGCGTTATTTGCCGACCTTATGACCTGATGATGAGGCTGATAAACGAAAAATGCCCGGTTTGGACTGAGGAGCAGAGAATCGCATTTGAGGCTTCATTTAAGAAGGTAGAGTAACAAAGAAGGGCGAAAGCCCTTTTTAACCAAAGAAAAACGCCAATGAAAAAACTTTTATTGTTTTTGTTTCTTGTAAATTGTGATGTTGCAGATTTAACAACTGACAACTATCTTTGTTCTACTGAAGATAGGGAATTGAAGACAGCCCATAGAAATGTTGCATCTGCCATTGGCGAGTATACTTCAGCTTGTGGCAAGCTCTATTCTATATCTCCAGCTATAGCATGTGACATTCTTATTGAATACGCCAATTTACAAGCTGCTCTTAATAAACAGACAGATGCTATCACTCAGGCAATTAAATGTGTAGGTAAGCACATTAATTAGTTTCTCTACGTCTTATTATGCTATATGTAGCTGTGTTTTGAGTTTGTAACAATGGCCTTGTTAAAGTAACTTGTATAGTTGTACATTCAGCGATTATATAAACACCAAGTCCATACCCAATATCTATCCCAGAGTCAGTTCCTGTGTAAAGTTTGAAGAAATCTCCTGGAAGCACATTCCAATCAGATAAATTGGTTCCACCAGAGAAAGTTACAATTGCATTCCCAGAAATACAGACTGCAGTAGAAACTGATGGTAGAAGCTCCAACTCGACTACGTCTTGTATACAAATTGTATTTATATCAACAGAAAAGCCAGTTGGTATATAATTTCTAACAATTTGACAATCATCAGCACCTGTAAAACCTGGTGTAGGATTTAGATAAACAGCATTTGCAACTTCGTTGAAATCAACAATTTCATAGTTTGTACCTGCTAAAGTCTGTAATGTATCTCCTTTTTTAACTATTAACTTAGAGTAGGAATTTGTAACGTCAGCCCAAGGATTACCCATAAAGAAATTTATAGTGAAAGGATAAGTGACGGAATCTGATAGTAGATACGTAGTTAAAAGTCCTTCTCTATAGATAACAAAATTTCTAGTTGCAGTTGCTTCAATAATTGGCTCCTCTAAAGTAATAGTAGTGCCCACAATTTGTACTATTCGATAGATTCTACCTCTGGTTGTCGAGTAAAAGAAAATGGAATCTCCAACTGCAATTCCTGTTGATAGATCTCCAGCAGGAAGAGTAACTGTTGTATTTCCATTGGTGATACTACAACTTCCAGTTGTAATGGGGTTTTTTATTTCTCTATACAGAGAAAAGGTTTGATTGGAAGCAGCATCAAAAATTCCAGTTGTAACTATCGTTTGATCATCTGTTACTGAAGTTACATCGTAAACACCATTATTAGTTCCATTGTAAATCACCAACCTATCTCCCGCCAAAATATAAGGAGAATCGTGTAGTTCGTTAGTTCTTTGAGTTACAAAGCCTCCAGCTTGGGAAATTCCAGTAGAAACACTTGTAACTAGATCAAAACCCTTTATATAACGAGTAAACATCCTTCCATCCATCGTAAAGACTTGTGAACTGTCATTATAGTAATCGAACTTATTTGCGGCCGGAAGAGATAAACCGTTGATGTCAAACATATCAAGTCCTATATTAATAGTTAGCTTGTCCTCGATATTTACACCATCTTGTAAATCTTTTTCGATGATGTTCTTTAAGAAAAGATAAGCTGGCTTTACTAATCTCAGATAATTGGAAACGAAAACGAAGTCAGGACCATTAAATACGTCAGTATTAGCTCGTAGATAGATAGTGTGGTATTTTCTAAGTTGATCTTCAAAAGAAGAGGCTACTGAGTTTACATAGGCTGGGTCACTTAAATAATCAACTACTTCTATTCCTTTAGATAGAGGAGAGAATTGTTCAACAATATCTCCCATTTTATACTCAATACCAGTTAAAGGATTAATAGCTAGTCCAGAAAAAAGAGGATTCAAAGGAACCCATTTACCAGCCGTTAAAATCTGTGCTCCTTGAGGATAGAAGTAATTAATAGTCAGACCTGTAGGATTACCCATAGTGTCAGTTTCTTCAATTGTAATCCTACCAATCTTGGGCTCAAATTTATCTCCCAGCTGATAATCTGTCTTAATCTCTCTAATTATGCCCTTATAATAAGTAAATGGTAAGCCTAGTAAAATCTGAGCTCCTATCTTAAGATTTTGGATAGAAGGTCCTTTTGCAAGTCCATACAGCAATCCAGCAACTGCAGCTTTGTAAGGAGATTTTATTTGTTGCTTCTTTAGCTGTTCCCTAGTTATAGAAACTAAGATCCCAAAGTTATCCTCTACGGTTTTTCCATTATCAAAATAAGTAACTTCAGACCATAAATTAGGAGGCTGTGTTAAAGATAAAGGTCCAGTTGCTCTAAAGGCTCCGTCAACAAAACGAAGATAATTTCCTTTTAAGCGCCGAACAATTTTACATTTGGTGTTATTCGTTGTATAGGTAGGTAAAGGCTGAATGTCTAATTCACTAGCTCTCACCCTAATAATTGTGTAGTCTCTTTCTCCTCCAAATGAATTGCCATTCAGACCAGTAACTCTCAGGATATCTCCTTGTTCTATTGATCTGTCAACGAAATCTCCAAATGTAGAAAATATAGTTTGATTACCTGCTGCAAAGTTAGCTTGTATTTCTAATTCCTCTTTCGAGGTAATAAAGTCCAGATTCTCAAACAGGAACAAGGGATTTCTGTAGATTTGAATTACTTCTCTTTGGCTTGCATCTTTTATGACGTACTTTTTGCCATCTGGGGTTTCAGAAAAGCCTGGTTGTTCAATATACTCTTGAAGAGTTGGAATTGAGATTACTTCCTCTGGAATAGAAATTGCCTTATAACGAAAGACAGAAACTGGTTTTGCCAAGATTGTTACTTTCTTACTTTGAAAATAACCAAGGCTCAGTTCAGTAATTAGCAATTGTTCTTCAAAATATTTTCTTTTGAAGTCCACAGAAAGTAAGACATCATGTATAAATTTGCCAATTGTATTTGGAAGATAAATTACGTTGCCTAGTAAATCAGAAGTTACACCATCAATTTGTAGATCTTTAGCAATTTGTAAAATTACTTCATTAGACAATCCTGTATCTTGAACAGTAGTTTGTAAGGTTTCTGCAAAGGAAAATCCTAATTGATTTTCGCTAACTGCAATTATAGGAAGATAAATGAAAGAACTTTGTCCAGTTGCTTTTCCATCAACCGTAATTTGTAGTGCTACTTTAAGCCTATCTCCAACTTTTACTCCTAGTTGTTCAAAATCTTTAGTGAAGGAGCCTAATGTATAACAGAGACGCCAAGGATGAGGCGAATTGGAATTGATAATTTCTTGTTTTTTAGTAAACAGCAAGTTAAACTTGGTTGGACCTATGAAAAAGTAATCTACATAATCAAATCTATTAATATTATGGGCTGAGTCCCAATATTTGATGATTCTCTTTCCAGTCTTCTTTCCATAAGGTGTGACTGCTAAATTAGGTAGAAAACTTCCATCTGTAGGAATGCTAATCTGGTCCACCAATAAATCCGTTAAATCTCCATTGATGTGATTAGAAAATGACCCATTGCCACAATAATCTTCTCCTAGTATAAGATAAGAGTCTTCATCCTCTAATTGTAGCTCAGGATTAAAATTTAACCATTTGCGCTGAAAGAAGTCCTGAATTGTATTTATGGACTTGTTATTGTCGATTTGATAAAGAGATAAAAGACGATTTGTAAAGACCTGTATATAAGAACTCCACATCAAGGAAAATATTCTTTTGTCCGCAAAAAGATTCCAGAAATCGCCAAGGTAGTCCCAGAGAAAATCGGCTTTAATTGAAAGACCCTGTCCTGTTGGGACATCTATTATCTTCACATAAATATCAGAGTAGGCCATTTTAGAATCAAAGACTCCATCACTAATACTTAATCCCACACGATAAAATCCAGTGATATCTGGAGAAAATCGTACTACAGATGAATCTAACTCTAGATTTTCAAATCCAACTCTGGCAACACTGGAACCTATTGGTATAGCAGAAAATTCCCAGAAATAGAAGAGTGGATCATCTCCATTATCTAATTTAGACTGTCTAGCGTCTATCTCGACGCTAGAACCAATTATTACTGTAATGTCTTCTATTGATTGTCTTGCTGAAAAGTTATCATTTATGGGCAATAAAACCCTGCCAAGCCCAAAAGTTAGAAAAGTATGGGTTGGATCTGTTAAGGGAAAAATCATACTTGAAGATTAATATAAAGTATTGTATAAAACTAGTTATAAGGAGAAAGAGATGGAAAAATATGCCGTTTATCAAACGGAAAAATGTCTAAATGGAGACAAAAAATGTTCTTGTGGCGGAATCTTGGAAATAAAAGGGAACATTATTTGCTGTTCTTTAAATGGAAGCAAGTGCAAGGAGGAAGATGTTAAATATAGGAAGAAATAAGAATTATTTTCATAAGTTTGAGCCAATCCTAAATAAATCAGGAATTTATCTAATTTATTGTAAAACTAACGATAAATTCTATGTAGGTAAAACCAAAAGGTTTAAAGATCGACGTTCTTCTCATTTAAGTGGTTTACGTAACAACAAGCATGATAATGTACATTTACAAAATGCTTGGAATAAGTATGGGAGCAAGTCTTTTTCTTTTA
>OFRM01000212.1_pt1 | contig 26171 bp, 45 predicted proteins | sample 1543101 | NCBI WGS metagenome assembly OFRM01 (sample SAMN07774223, study PRJEB24372) | wastewater metagenome | isolation source: Exp Tend VB 0WW | collected 2016-02
CGTCAGCGCTAGGCATCGTCTTCTGGATAAGAATTTCTTTATCGGTCATCAAACTTCTCCCTACCACTGTACCACTCAATTGCGCCCTTGATGAAAAGCGCCACCGCGCCGCCACATATACACCAGACAAGAAACCAGAACACCATATCGAGTATGGCTGAGTGCATAGCGGGCAAGTAACTCATGTGAACAGCCCTTTCTTGACCGCAGCGTATGCGCCAGCAATACCAACGATTATCCCAGCCAGTCCCATGACGATACGCGCCACAACCTTGCTCCCTTTCCATAGGGCAACCATACTGTCGATTGACTCCTTGATTTCGTTTTCTCTGGAGATATGGTCGCTAACAAGGGTAGTGACCCCCTTTACCTCACCTTTGATCGCTTCAAGAGTCCGGTCTTGGTGGTTCAATCGCCATAAAATGATGAGCAACGGGTCTTTTTCTACGTGCGCAACGTCTGCCACATGCTGCGCCGCATCCAACATTTCCGTTTCGAGTTTTCGCTCGTGGTCAAACAAAGACTCGCTCATCAACGCGCCTCGACTTTCTCGATGTAGCTCTGCAAATAGTTCGCCGTTACTGTGGTTTCCGCGCAGTCCTGCGCAACTCGGGCGGCAGGAGGTATTGCGTTGGCGTCGGTTCCAGCATTGAAGGGTCGATCTTGGGTGGGCGCGGACACTCCACCGCCACTGGAACTTCCACCGGTTGCGACGCGCAGCCGCTCACGGTTAGCGTCAGTGCGCACAGAAGCAAGAGCAGCAGCCCACCCGGTGTGGGTTTGTTCGACGATGATTTCATTTTTCAACTCCGTGGCTTGGGCCTTGACCTTGGCAAGTTCTCCGGCAGACTTCGTGAGGGATACGAACGCCTTGTGGTTTGCGGCGCACGTCTCCAACTCAGCCTTGAACTGCTTCGCGCGCGCGTTCGCGCCGAACAGAAGCAGCGCCATCGCTGCAAGCGCAACGGCCATGCCGAGCAGCAGGTATCGGGTTGGGGTCATCATGGCGAGCACGGGTCGCTCCCGATGTCGATGTGCTCGATGTTCTCGGATTCAAGCGCGGTCTTCAGGTTGCGGATCGCCTTCTGCACGTCATCCCGAGCGAACTTCAGCGTGGCGATGGCGACACGGGTTCCGGCGGAATGCTGTGAGTTCTCGATTGAATCGGGCTGCGCTTCGAGCGCCTTTTCCTCGGCTGTGATCAGGACGTTGATGCGCCGCTCCGAATCGCAGAGGGAAGTAATTTCAGAAGAAATGATGCCGCGTCGGAACGTGTTCATTTGGTTCCCTCACCGAGGCAGGTAGCAACTTCCTCGCCGCGCCTGTTAACAAGCCCTTGAAGAACCCGCAACGGTCTGGTGGGGTGGTAGCATTTCTGCCCAGGCTTCGCCCGAGTGGCTTGCGTCGCCGGTCCGCAAACGAACTGGCCCATGACCTGACAGGCTTCTGCGTACTGGCCTGCGCGGACCTTGGCCGGGATGGATGACTGGCAGAAGTTGCGCAGCCCGACGTTGTAGGCGAACGACACGTAGGCGTCCCACTCATGTTGGTACAGCGTCGCCGTTTCCCCGAGGCACTGGCGCACACCCTTCTCGTCCTTGGAAATGTGCGCCACGGACATACGAACAGCCTTTGGAGGAGTGATTGTCTCCCCCATGCGAACCGGCAGACCATCCTCATGCACGGTTGAACCGAAGCCGACCGTTGGCACGTCGCCTGGGACTGGAATGATCGCATTGTTGGAGTAGCCCTCATGCAGCACGATCCCGGCAAAGCCGGCGGCGGACAGGGTAAGGGCGGCGACCGTGGTTCTCGCGTACTTGGCGTTGATCATGGCTGTACCCTCTTCTGCGCCACGTTGCCGCCGACATAGACCGTCAGGGCCAGCGAAACAACCGTGACCCACATCCCGCCGTCGACCATATCGAACCAGCGCAGCAACGTGCCGAGCAGGACGATCAGCAGCGTCAGGAGGAACTTGCGGGACAGGTAGCGCGGGTTCATTTGCTCAATCCCGTCTGCGATACCAGCCGCGCGCCGGTCGAGAGTGCGATCACCGCAAACACCGCCAGCGTCACAGTCAGCGACGGTTCGCCATTCAGGAACACGACGGATACCGTTTCCATGCCAGCCAGGATCATGGTGATGTAGTTGCCCCACATGCTCCATGCCTTCTTGGCCACGTCTTTCCAGTTGGGTAGAAGATCAAATTGGAACATTGAAACCTCTCGGGGGTGGTGATTCTGGTATCTCGCGTCCGTACCGGTCATACCTGATTGACTCAGTATTCCGCGTTTCAGGAACTCGCTTGCCAGGGGCTTCAAGCGCCCTGACTTTGGCGGAAAGCGTCCGACACGTCGATTCAAGGGCATCTAGCCTTTCTTCAATTGTCGTCACGCAACCTCCAGGGTAACGCTTGACCCCATGTCCTCTTTCGCCTGGATCATCGCGAGAAGGCGGCCAAGAGGATTGCGGCTTGGAATGACGCCAGAGCTACCGATGACTCCACCCAAAACGATGTCGCAGCCATGAGAAGCGCCAATCCATCCGATTCCATCGGCCTTTGGCAGTTCGAGGTCGTGGACGTGGCTGAACTCGATCGTGACCGGGTAGTGTCCAGCGGGAATACTTGTGCGCTCATTTCCGGCCTCACAGAAACAGACTTTCAGGTTGTCGGCGTAGATGGTGTTGCCGCTTATGGAAAGTTTCATTGTTGAAGTCATGGACAAATTCGATGCTGATTTATACGCTGCCAGCCAGTATTTTTAGTAGTCGTCACACTGGAATCTCTATGACTGTGCCGAGTTTGTTTGATTGGTAGTGGAAATCGAATTCAAATAGCCGGACCGCATCCGCATAGGTATCCCCGGTCGCATCCGGGTTGCGCCGAACCTGCCAACAGATCATGGTCGACTCCTTGTATCCGGTCATATCCAACCAAGGGAACACATCGAGCGCCTGCTTGGATGCGGTGTTGCTATCAGGAACTTTTGACTCAGCCGGGAGCCACGCCGAATAGGCGCCGAACGTGCCTCCCACATCAGCAATCGAGTAGCACCACTCCCACACAACGCCGCCTGCTGCGTTTGTGGTTTTTGACCAGTGCAAGTGCGGGTGGATTTCAGTTCCTCGATTCCAGGCGTGCGGCATCTGCGCTACACCCGCGATCAGGTTGGCCACCGTGTTAGAAAACAACAACGTACCAGGGAATGCGGTTCTATCAACAGAGGGCGCCGCCGCTTGTCCAGAAGGGTTGATTCCCTGTGCCGGGAACCGAAGGTCGTCCCACACCGGGGCGCCGTTGGGAACCCATCCGCGTTCTGTATAGACCCACGACGAAATTGGATAAGACGGGTTTGAACATTCGCAAATGTCTCCCGTGTTGTATCCGCCGCCCTCAGGATAAACATCGTCCGTTGTGTATGTGGTCATGTTCAGTATCCAGGCGTCTTGTAGCTTCTCGCCTGCCGGCGGCGCCGTTGCCGGTGATCCTGGGCCGTCTTTGGCGGCCCAAATGTTCTGGTGAACTCTTCGTCGTGCTTGTCGGACAGACCTAGATCGAATGTGTCGGCGTCCGGCTTCAAGTAGGCCAGCTTCAACGCCCATGAGAGCATCTTCTGGTGGTAGATCGCCATGACCACGGGCTCGTCATCATCGCTTTCGAGCGGTTCAGGATAGCGATGCGCCTCGATCGCAATCACGGCCGCCTCAGTCGGCGACGACGCCAGAACGAACATGCCGTCCTCGTCAATGCGATAGGCCGCGCCGTCAATGAACTCGCGCGACGTGAAGTCGTAGCGCCGGTTGCCAAGGCGCATTGGCTCGGGCTCGGGGAGATCCACCCCGGAGCGCGACGTGACTGCGGCCCCCATGACGCGAATAACCGCCGGCGGCAGTTGGTAATCGGTCACGCCTGGCTCGACATCGATCGTGAACGATTCCCGGTCATAGATCACCAGGCCGCGGTCGACCGCCTCGGTGTACGCCTCGTTGATGAACACGTCGACCTCGGGGTCTTTCCAGTAGTACGGCTTTATGGTGTCTCCGGCGCGCACCCGAAAGGTGGAGCGAAGTGTTGCGAGATTCATCAGTCGTCTCCGAGAGACTCGTTTACCATGACCATGCAGTTCTGCCGCAACCGATCCTCAGACAGGCCGCTCACGTCACGCTCGGGGATGCCGAGCTTGCGCGCGTGCGCCTTGAGAACATCGCCGGACATATCGCTGATCGACCGCGACACAGCAAAACCAGACGGGGGCGTTGCGGCCCCCGCTGTGAATTGCTCACCCGTTTCCGGATGAATCGCACTCTTGCGCGGGCGTCCCATTGCTTAGACGCCGTTGCGCGCAGCGCGGGCAAGCAGGGTCATCCTGATGTTGGTGCCCACGACCAGTGTGGTCAGGGTGCCAACGATCTTCAAGCCGATGCCGCGGTCGTTGTCGGTCGGGGCGAGTTGGGCCAGGCCCGGCTTGACCGCGCGGACCAGGCCGGCGGCGCCCTGGCCGGCCGAGTTGGCGGCAAAGCCCTCGTTGCCCATCGTGCGAGTAGCGGTCGACCCGTAGTCACCCGAGAGCACGCCGCAGTCGGTCGTGAACGCGGCGCCAGCCGATGCGTCGAAAGCGACGACGACATCGACCGGGACGTAGCCGGCCGGAAGGCCGCACATTTCGATGATTTCTCCCGTGACCATGCCGGTGACGGTAGTGAAGTCGCCGATGATGGCGATGACCTCGGTAGCGCCGTCAGCGGAGACAAGCGCCTCGTTGTTAGCAATCTGCTTCGATTGATATTGTGCCATTTGTGTTTCTCCTGTTTTCCTGGGTTTCCTAGCCGGCCAGGAAAGTCCCGGCCGGCGTCGTGAAGATCAGTGGTTAGCTGATCGAAGTGTAGGCGGTGTCGCAGGCCTGAACGCCGAAGTCCATGCCGTTGAACTTGTTCTTGATCCAGCCGGCAATCATGCGGGTGATGATGACTTCTTCCTCGCCGTGGTCCAGGTCGGAATCGGTCAGTTCATAGCGCACGTTGCCGTTCTGGCCCTTCATGCCGTGCGCAACCGAGATTGCATGGGCGCCAAGGAACAGATTGCGGACGGTGGGAACCGCGGCCGAGCCGTTGCTGGTGTGCAGCGTGGCGTGCTTGACGCAGGTTTCATGCTCCATCAGCAGCACGCCGCTGTAGTAGGAGTCGGCAGCCGTGAAAATCGGGCTCTTCGCGCCGGCAGCGGCGGCCTTTGCCTTTTCCAGGGTCAGCCAGCCGGCATCGCCCACTTCCCGGCGAACGTCGTATTTCGTCTCCGGGGACATGAGCATGATGAAGGACTTGCCTCCGTCGACGTTGATGGGCTCCATGCGGGCGCCCTTCGCCGTCTCAATGCCGAGCATCTTCTTGGCGCGAACCACGGCGCGGTCGATGATGGCCGTCGACATGTTGGTGTCGCCGGCGCCGGTCAGCGTCGAAGTCGTCTTGCCGTTACCGATGATCAGGTGGGCGGCATCGGGGGACGTGAAGGCGTTCGGGAAGCCGGCATACCCAACCGGGTAGTGCTGGATCTCGTCGCCGTCGCCGCGGGATCCGCAGGCGGTCATGTGCGCCTGCTCGTCGTTGATTTCGGCCATGTAATCGGAGAGCCTGGCGCGAACCTGTTCCGAAATGGAGAAGCCGACGCGCTTTTGGGTCATCACGTCACCGACGTTGACCGGCTGGCGGTGCTTGTCGATCCGCATCTTTTGCGTGTAGTGGGCCAGCGACTTCTCGCGGCCCTCGGCCTTTTCCGAGCCTTCGATCGGCTTGCCGCGCAGCTTGGCAATCAGGGTCGTGGTGACTTCATCGCCGGGACCGGATTCGAGGTCGGTCTTGGCAACAACCGGAAGGGCGTCAGCCTCGGTCCCGGTCATCTTGTCCCAAAACGACTTTTTCTTGGTGTCGATGGCGACCTTGGCGGACCAGACTTTCCGGGCAGCCGCGTCAGTGGGGAGAATCGTAGTGCGTGCCATGTTTTATCCTTTCAACGATAGATAGCACATGACGCACTCTTGCGCATCTGTTGCCCAAACCGGGCGTTACGCGGGATGACCCGCAGTCAATCGGCTTTCGCCGTTCTCTTTCGTCGCACCGCGGACGATCTTCATGTCCAGCGGCGCCACAATCCTCAACCGAACCTTTCGGCCGGACTTCTGTTCGACCGTGAGGGCAACCGCGCCGACGCATAGGGTTTCCCCCACTTCAATCTCGGCGATCGCCCCCTTGGCCATTAAGCCGCGGCCCTCAACAACTTGTCCACGTCAGCGGTCGGCATCTTTGCCATGAACTTTTCAAGATCCTCGCCTTCCAGCAGAGAAATCTTGCCCATCACATCGTCGCCGACCGGCGCCGGTGCCGCGGCAGGAAGCCCGGCCAGCGTGCGTACCGTTGGCTGCGGCTCGCGGCCGGCCGCCGCCGGCGTCGGTGTCGCGGGTGTCGCGGGTGTCGCAGCCCAGGTGAAGCGCGCGCGCACCAGGCGATCAGCCTCTTCGAGGAACCATGAGGCCTTGCGGCTTGCGTTGGCCTTGTCGTTCGCCAGGATCTTGACCTGGGAATCGAGCGCAGCAACCATAACCGGGTCGGCGTAGGTGGCAGCGTTCTTGTCGTTGCCGAAGAACCGCTCTTGCTCCCACTCCCACCGCTGCGTGCGCAGACTGGCGTTCTGGTGCTCTGCGAACTTGGCGTTTTCCTGCGCCACCACCAGCGTAACCCGCTCGTCGTCGAGGCGAGACATTCCGGCCATCAGCGCCGGCATGTCGATTTCGCCATCATTGAACCGCTCCACCAGGCTATCTTTTTCCGTCTGGATTTCGAGCAGGCGATCGGCGGCGCCTTCCGGCATGTCAGCCGTGAACTTCGGGGTGAACTCCGCACTCTCGGCGGCCTTGAGTTCCGTGCCGTCCGGCTTGTCGACGGCGGGTTCGCCGCCCGCTGCGGCAGCGGCGGCTGCATCTGCTTCGGCCGTGGCGGCAACGGTTGCAGCCTCTTCGACCGCAACGGCAGCAGCAGAGGCATCGGCGGCAGCGGCCGACTCCGAACTCGCTTCGGCTTCGGCTTCGGCTTCGGCTTCGGCTGAAACAGCCGCGTCGGAGCGCAGCGCCTCTTGTTCGTCGGGGGTCAGGCCGGCCAACTCGGCATCGGAATAGGTGGTCATTTATGTCGCTCCTGCGAGGTTAAAGGTTGTCATAACTCGGATGCTACGACGCCAGCCAGTATTTTTGGTGCCCATCATTGAAAGTTTATGGAGGACCAATCACACCGTCAGGCGCCTGCGTTTCGATTCCAGCCGTCTCTCCGGTGCCGGCGGTCGCCGGCAGCATCGGGCTGGTATTGGTTGGGAAATCGACCTGCGGCTGCATTGCGGCAGGCGGAACCGGGAAATTCGGGTCGGCGCCGGCCGGGTTCGGGTCTTGGTATCCTGCGCCGCGCATGATCTCGTCGGCGATCGGCGCGACGGCCGGCATTGTGGCAATAACCTGGCCGCCCTGCATCGCAGCATAGGCGGTTTCCGTGCCGTCCTTGACCGCGGCCGCCTTGAGCTTCTGGACCTCTGCCCGCAGCTTGTTGATCTGCTCTTGCTGCAACTCGTTCTCCAGGCGCTCTTTCTCGGCGCGCTTCTGGTCGTTTTCCTGGCGCTTCGCCTCTTCTTCCGGCGTCGGCCTCTCGTTCGGGTCGGTCATCCCGGTAACAGAGCGGATCCGCTGCAAGATCAGCGTCTTGTTCGGAAGGTCGAACAACTCGACTGCCACATCAAGCAGCGACGTAACGAGTTCAGGGCTGGTCGGCGCAAGTTGCTGCAGCAGTTCCATCATCGACTCGGCCGCGGCCTGTTGAAGCGTCTGCTTCCAGTTGCGTTCGCCGATGGTGAATTGGCATTTCCTGGCCGTGATGTCGTTCAGCACCATGCCGGTGACAGGATCCGGCTGATTGATCGAAACGTATTCGCGCTTGGCGCGCTCGCCGGTGATCGCGAAAACCTTCTGTTGGTTGTAATACTGCTCGATCAGGGATAGGCAGATTTCACCCTCAAGCTGGCGCGCCAGCAGAAGGTTGTCGAAGATTTCCGCAGTAACCACGGAGCCCTGGTCCTGCTTCTTCTGCACCGCGATCCCGCTTGTCGCGTTCGTGTCGCGCCCAAGGTTCTCGTTGGTCACGCCGGCCGCATTGCGAATGATTGCCGTATCGGCCTCGATCAGCCGAACGTGCGCCTCGGCCACATCGTTCTTCTGGTCGGCCTTGATCTTCTGTAGACCGCCGTTCGCCAGCAGAATCAGCCCATCGGGCGCCGATAGTTCCTCGCGCGCCTCTTCAGCGGTCATTATCGCGTCATCGAATGCGCTGGCCTCGGCAATCAGTTGCGACTGGCTGAGAATGTGCTGGATCTTCGACATGCGCTTGTTGAGCGCGTCCTGCGGCCCACGGATTGCACGGATTGCCCCATATGGCGCGCCGTCGCGCTTCCGCCGGTAGCACCAGTACGGAACGAAGGGAAACCGGTTGTGCTTGTACGGGCTTGGCTGGTCGACGATGATGTCTTTCTCGGTCATGATCGCCACCCGCATCTTGCGGCGCACCCGATCAACGACGGCCGGCCCCATGTTGGTGGACTCGACCGTTGGCTCGACATACCAGCACTCGATCAGCAGCACCCGCTCGCGAAGGTTGCTCGACCAGGCGTCAGAGTCGTACATCACGTACTTGCCGGGCATTGGCGATGCCTGCCCGATGTCCGACATGGCGGTGCCGTTCCACCACTCCAGGTAGCTGTCGCTGTCCGATGCCACGGCCGCCGCGCGCAATGCGGCTTCCTTTTTTGGGAAGTAGGCAACGGCCATGTCGAGGTCGACCATGCGGAACCGGAATATGTAGCGCCAGTCCGTTGTGTCGCGGCGTTCACCGAGCGAGTCGTAAAGCATGTTGCGCCACGACTCGGCACGCATGTAGAGCGGTTCGTCGTCAGGATCCTCAGAGATTCCGAGTTCCAGCCAGCCGATTCCTGCCTTGAAAACGTCGTCCGCCACATTGGAGCGCTCGAACTCTGTCCGATTCACGTCGTGCAGGTATTTCAGCAGCTTGGTCTTGGTCTGCGCGTCATCCTCTGCCGCCTGTGACTCTTCCCGAGCATGAATGGTGAAGTCTGTGCGGGTCCGGCGCTCGGTCCCGATCAGCCAGTCGACGGTCGACTTCGTCTCGTTGTAGACCACGGCCGCCTGGCCGCGCGACCTGAGAACCGCCTTCTCTTCAACGGTGAACGGATCAGAATCGTAGTAGTCCTCGTCAATCGCCTGCTGAAAACGATTGACCGACTGCCAGCGAAGTTCTTGCTGAAACCAGGTAATCAGTCGGCTGTGGAGCTTTTGCTCGCTCTCGGTCTTCGTCCCGGTTTCGTTCTTCGGGTTGTTCGACTGCGCTTCTTTCATATCGTCGCCTCGCTCAACAAGCGTCCGTTCTGATCCTTGTGGGAGATTTCCCACACCGGCGCCGGGCGGTCGGCCACGCGCACGTCACGCGGGCAGTACGGCATATGCAGCAGTTCCGGCATCCAGTGAATGATGCAGGCGACAAGGGTTTGGCACTCGATGTCGATCTGCGCCTTCCCGAGGACAGGAAGGGCACGAAGGGCTTCCACCCAACACTCCCTCGTCGGGTCGCCGTTCGGGTCAGCATACTTCGCCGCGGAGGACAGGCAGATGCCGAACACGCCGGCGTCGAGCCCGCCGCGCGTCGGGTACATCAGCATTGCCGGTTCCCCATCCACCCATTCAAAGCTCGCGGTGTAGCCGCGATGCTCCATGGTTTTGTAGGCAGAAGGCCCGCCAACGGCGAAATATCTTCCGCCATCGGCAGAGAGAATAGGGTGGTCCAGGTTCATTCCAGTTTCCGCGCAGAAAGAATTGCGTAGATTCTGGACCGCCAGCCAGTATTTTTGTTGGCTTGATCCTAGATTTAGGCCGTCTTCCAGTTGCGGTCGCGCTTCCGCTCCCTGCGCTCTTCCCGCGGCGCCACCCTGGCCTCGCGCTTCATCATGATCGCGTACCGGCAGTTATGTACTATAACTCCGTTCGCTACCGCAAAAGCATGGGTGTTCTCAACCTCCATGCAAAACACATCACTTCTTCCTGCTGGCTTCACGCTTTGCACGCGCAAGGTTTTCGAGATGATTTCGCCCATCTTCTGTTGATAACCAGAGTTTTCTCGAACACCCCTTTGAACAGTATTGGGTCTTTGAGTACTTGTTTGCTTTGAATTCAGTTCCGCAGAATTTGCACTGAGAATAAACATCGTCGGCACCAGAGTCTCTACGCCATTTTGATTTACATGCGTTTGAGCAGAACCGGTTGCCTCCGGTGTTGTGAGTGACAAAACTTTTTCCACAGCATTCGCAAACAAACTCAGCATCGACCCGCATGTAGTGCTGATTTCGCTTACCCATTTCAGACAAGAACGACCTACCTTCTTCAGACTCTCGCCACCGCTTCTGCGGGGCATACGCCCAAACAGGATCCCGTGCGTGCCCCTTTTGGTGATCAGAGATGTGCCTTCGCCCGTCCTTGATCTCAAGATTCCCAAGGTCGTTGTTTTCCCTGTCGCCGTCTTTGTGATGGACGTGACAACCCTTTGGTATTGGTCCGTTAGCTTTTTCCCAAATCGCTCGGTGCAGGAACTTTCTCGATCTACGCCAGTAGTTACCGAACTTGGTAAATCGTTTTCCGTCAAACCAAATTTCATCCATTGTTTATCTCCACTACGCGATACGGCATCATGACAGATAATTCCCTCTGCGTCAATCGCAGGAACCCACTCTCCGCTGTCAGTGAGAAGCTTGTGATCCGGTGTACAAACAATGTCATGTCCATCTGAAAACACCACTCTCACAACCTCGGCATCAGCCCGCGTTAGGCGACAGTTCTTATAAGGTTGCCACCTTCCTTCAGTACTCAACACCAGCCCAGATGTTCCAACCAAATCAGCTATAGCCCTGACACCTTCGCTCGTAATCACTTCAGTCTCCGGGTGCAAGCACGCACTCAGGATGTCGTCCATCAGCTTGACGATTTTCCCGTCCTTGCGGTGGTAGAGGCGGAATTCCTCGAAGAACAATTCCAGGTGCGAGAAGACCTTGAACCGTCCGGTTTGCATCCGGTCGAGCATTTCCAGAACGCCGGCCTCAACTCCGTTCGATCCGTCCTCCCACGTCGCTCGCTCTTCGAGCATGTTCAGGCCCGTTGCCCGGTACTGCCCGGCAAGCTCTTCGCCGCTTCCCTTGTCGTGCTGCAGGCCATCGTGCGGCCAGGCGCACGGGATCCACTCGCCCCATGCTTTGACGGCCGGAGCGAACAGGACAGGGGTTTGCTGCGCCGCGCGGTGCACGGATGTAACGTAGATCACGTCGCTGTCTCGATCCCAGGCCAGGCGGGCCGCCGCTGACGGGTGGTCCCAACCGAAGTCCAGGCCATTGATCTGCGCCCAATGCGCCGGTATCGGGAAGGCAGCTATCTTGATCGACTCTTCTTCTACCGGGAAGATCCTCCCGGAGCCCAAGGTCGGAATCCCCTTCGCCCTGGCGTCACGCTGATGGGCTGGATAGCTGGCGATGATCTTCTCGCGCTCGGCATCCGAGTAATGGTCGACGTCGTAGATCGTCATGGTCGTGACGTGGCGAGTCATTGCTTCGCTTCCGGCATCAAGAACATTCTGACAACCTCTGACATGCCGAGCAGCGGCGTAAAGGTCATGATCGAGAACTGCCCGCGCTGCCCGTTGTTCGTTCTCGTCAGACCCTCGGTGTAGATTTCCAGTGGGCACTCTTCATCGAACCAGACGCCATCTATCGTCGGACCCTGCCATTTCTCGCGGCCCTTCTCGTATGACTTGAAGTTCAGGATCGATACGCCGGCCTGCACGTCGCCGCCGCCGCCCCACCGAATTGTTGCGTTGTCCAGCAGGTTCGGCGTTCCCATTGCTCGATTCCATCCCGACAGGGCGCTCTTTGGAATCATCCCTGTGCCCCAGGCTTCTTCGACAGTCGGCGGGCCAATCAGGATCCGCTGCGGGTTGTCCCGTGTTCCCTCGTTCGTCACGCCAGATGCCCACATCGTCACCGGCTTGTCGAACACAGCGCCGTTCCACCACGAAGGATAGCGACCAGTCAGGTGAAACGCCCACTCGGCGCCGCCGGCCAGGGTCTTTCCAAGCTGGTTTCCGGCGATGAACAGGCGCTCACTGTGGATCATTCCTGCGTCATGGAAATCTACCTGCTTCGGATATGGGCGGTAGTCGTTGATCTTCTCGTAGGACAGCAGCCGCTCGGCCTCGGCCAGCGCCGCGGCCAGGGCTCCGGACGAGTCAAGCTGCGCCAAGAAGCCCTCGATCTCTGACATTACGGCTTTCTTCCGAGCATAACCAGGACCAGCCAGGCGTCCCAAAATAGCGTCACTCGGCGGCGCCAGGCCATTCCTAGATGGCGGCGCAGGTCTGGTGTGGTCATATCATGTCCGGTTTGGTGGTTATTTGGCGTGTTATGCGACACTTTTGGGGTCTACTTCGCGTTAGAGGCTTCCCATATCGCTTCCTCAAGCACAAGCTCCAGTCGGTGCAGGAACCACGCCGAGCGGTGCGGATCGGCGTCGTCGTACTCGTAGATGAATCGGTGCAGCTGTGTTGCCAACTTTGTGTCGGCGTCTGGCCCGTAGCCGCATTCCGCTACTAGCTTGGCGATGAAATCCGAGTTGTCCACGCGCAGAACGCATTCGGCCCAGGTAGGCAGGTTGTTGGGTGGCGCAGCCTCTAACCCGGCGTTCAACGCGGACGCTGCGCCATCGGGCGTCGCAGTCGCTTGTGGTGTCTGGTCGTTCATCGCATCTACTCCTGTTCTTGGCGCGCAGCGCCGGTTAGCTCTACGTTGGGCGCCTGCTGTCGGATGGTGTCGTATGCACCATCCAGCAGCCTGCGAAGTCGTTTGCACTCTGCCTCAAGGTCGCGCTTCTGCTGCACGACATGGCCAAATGCTTCCTTTGCCCCTTCTTCAGCAAGGCGAAACCCCACGTTCTCCTCAATGTTGGATTCCGCAGCCCTCTTCCACCGCTCCACGTCTTCTAGTGCGGCGGCGCGTTCTTTCGCTGCCCTTGCGTAAAGCGCGTACCAATCATCGGCTCGCTGGGTCAGCGCGTCGTATTCCGCTCCGGTCAGCGTCACAACATCAAGATCCCTGCTCATCGCGCCGCCCGCTCGTCTCTTGGTGCCTTCGGCGGGTGGATCGTAATATCCCGCTGGTCTCCGCCGTCGATCTTGATGTCGCCGTCAGGCACATGCCCCTTTCGGCGCAGCACCTCAAGGGTTAGGCTGACAAAGCATCCAGTAAGCACAGACAGGGCAGTGGAAACATCCTCTCCCGCCAGTTCCAGCAGGGCTTTCTCAAAGTTCTTCTCGGCTTTCGTTGCCATCATGCTGTCACCTTCACAATTTCCCCCATGTATCCGCGCACTCGCAGGCGCTCAACGTAAGCAGCCGCCTTCCTTTCGTCCCACACTAGCTTTGCGTCGCACAGCCCCGGCCTGACCTTGGTCAAGCTTTCCTGTCCGGGTTTGCCGCCGAAACCAGCGAACCATTCGTCGCCAATGCGTATCGCGTAGGCCGTAGTCTTGTAGTGGTTTGTTTCCATCGTCATCTCCAAAAAGCCGCCCAACAAATCATTGGTTCGGACGCCCTGCGGGCGCCGCACAATTCACGCGTTATGCGTCAGCGAGTAGAACCCGTGTCTTTCCCTCAACAAGCAAGGCGGAAAACTTCATACCACCCTTCTTGCCATAATGGATCGCAGCGTTTCGGATATTGGCTGCGAACGAACCAACATGAACGGCGAGGGTGTCGGGGGGCACGTCGACAGCGAACGAGTCGCCCACCTTCATATCGCCAAACGGGTACCGTCCTGATAATCCTCTGCTTTGTGGCATCGGCACGTTCTTTTCAATCTCGATCATGTCGTTCTCCTTCTGGATTGATTACCTTCTCGCTCATCATACGCTTCATGCGCTCGGCGAGATCCTTCAAAACTTCCCGCGGCAACTGGTCGAACAGCCCGCCTTTCTGCACGTTGTCCTCCTTGTAGGCGCCCTTGTGCCTGCCCATCATGTCCAGGGAAGCCACCTTCGAGTGGAACTTGTATTCAATCGTCCCATCGATGTCGAACTTGAACGAGGCGATCGCCGCCGCGGTGTCGTCGTCCAGTTCGTGCGGCAACTTCATCTTGCCGTTCGGGTGCATCAACCTTCTAGCGTCGGCCGTCGCCAGGCGCGTGACTTCCTGCGCCCATCTAGCCATATTCATATCGGTTTGCTTAACTACGAGAGCCCGAAGTTCAGCAATCCTTAGTGAAATACTAGCTTTAGCCGACATCCTTGTAGCAGCCACGTTGACCGATACGTCTTTCCATTTGAGCGACCGCGGATAGGCGATTCGATACGCTGCAGAAGCGTTCCCGCTCTTCGCGTATTCGAGACAGAAGCGCTCTTGTTGCTCTGTCAAGCCACGATCAATAACCGCGGCTCCCATTTCAGGCTCTCCCTTCCAGTTCTCTGATGCGTTCCTCCAACTGCGTTCGCAACGCGACTTCGCCGACCAGCTTCGTGTCGTACCAGGCTTTCTTGTTCTCGACCTCGACCTTGGCCGCGTCGAGTTTCGTTTCCGCGTCCACGGCACGATTGAGCATCATGTTTCTTTCGCCCTCGTACCTTATGGCTAAAGAGCGCGTATTTTCCGCTTGTAACAAGGCCATCTCGTATGAACCTCTCAATCTGCTGATGGTCGAGTCCATTTCTTTGATCTTGCGACGAAGGCCCGCCATCGTTCTCGCGTCGCTTCTTGTTCTCAAAATAAAGGAGTCGAGCATTGCTCCTGCCTCAACTTCTTTGCGCCGAAAATCTGCGATCGTTTTTGCATCTGCCTGAGCATTCAATACCAGGCCGGCAACCCTTTCGTCGAGTTCCAGAATATGCGCATGAAGCCCGTCAATGGCTGCCTCATCAATGGCGCGAAGCTCTTTGAATTTCTTCTTCTTCATTTCACACTCCATTCCCCGTGTGGCATAACCTGTTGTTAGGTTTCATTTCCGCTTGCGGTTCAGCGCAGCCACAAGCCACGCCTTCCCGCCCCTTGATTCGTACTCTTGCCGCTGGCGCCCTGTCACGCGCTCACGAATCATGGAAGTCTGCGCCTCTTCAGGCGGTAGTGTAGGGCGCCCCGGAGGGCGCTTGTCTTTTGGTGCAGTCACTTGAATTCCGTCAGTTAGTCGAGTTCGTGTAGTTATTGTGGCGCATAAACCATCAAACATCAAGCAGTATTTGCGACACAGAAACCTAACGACTCATTCCAGCGGAGCTTCGCCAAAAGCAGGACCGGCACACGTCGCGGCGCGGCCAAGAATATCGTCCTTGCGCCGCTCACGTTCATCGCGCAACAGTTGTTCCCGCAACTGGTCGCCGGTTGGCTTTCCGTTCGCGGCCAGAATCAAATCCAGAGGGGCGGACCGTAGATTGCCCTTCTTGAATTTTGCCATTAGTTTTCTCATGACATCATTACCTCTTGAACGATGATTCCGTGAAAGAAAAGTAACATTTTGCGTTTGATAATGTATTCCCTGGTCTTAGTCGGCGCACTCTTCACATCTTCGACTACCTGATTTCCGTCCTTGGTGATGTAACGGAAGTCACAGACGTACTTGACCGGACGTTCCTTGTGGTTCCCTATCTTCTGTGCCGGGATCAGTTCGTACTCGGCCTGTGTTTCCAGGCTGAAGATTTCGCCGGCCTGTTCCATTGCCTTGAGTTGAAGGAAGCGCTTGCCCTCTGCCTGCGAATCGAACTTGATACCGTCGATCTCGACCTTCTGCGCACCGTAGAGGTTTCGCTTGCCGGCCGTCTTTGTGACTTTGATTTCCTTCCCAGGCTCAATCGCTCGCGCGCGTTCTACCCTGGCGGACCATGAAGCGCTGATCCTGTCCTGCGCGGCCTGAAATTCTTCGGGAGTCATGCGCATACTCACCCACCCCTGCCACAACAAAACGTGCGGTGCAGGGCGGCCAGGTCCGGTGGGCCAACCGCCTCCATGACCTCGTAGACCGCTACCGAATACTTCTCGCCGCGCGTCCGCGTGTAGCGCACGGAAGAGACGCACGGAACGACATCGATCAGGCCGTCCGTTTTCAGCCAGCCAAAAGCCCTTCGCACTGAATATTCATCGGCCCCCATGTGCTCGGCAATGGCCACGGTCGTGAAATGTGACTGCTGGCGGCCGACCAGGTATTCCTTGATCGCGGCGAGGACTCTATCCGTAGTCACCCATGAATCAGCGGAAGCGGTCATTTGGATCCCCTTGTTTCTGCGCCTGGCAAGTTGTGTGATATTCCTGGAACCCAAAGCCCCTGGGCCTGCAGGTAATTGGCGTCCGTTGTTCTCGGGCAGCCGCCGCAATTCTTGTCGATCGCCCGCCTGTCGTACCGGCACAGGCGATTGATGTCATAGGTAGGACAGCCGTAGACGGTCACTTCACAACCCGCCATCTTGTCCAGCCACCATCGTTCAGCTTCTTGACCTTGCCCTTTAGTTCGAGCCCGGTCAGCGCCTTCCGGATGGAGCGCGGTTCGTCACCGCCCATCGCCGAAGAAATCTCGGACACCAAGAAGCCTGGAAGATCGTCGTCGCGGCATTCCTTGTAATCTTCATCGGATCCAAATTTCTCGACACTCAGCCTGGCGATCGCCTCGACCACCATTTTCGGGCGATTGAAGTTAGGCGCCTTGCGCTCGCCAGTCTTGCGCCCGCCATACCTTCCCGGTGCGCCGAGGTCATCATAAAACGACGGCAGGTCAATCTGGCGCGCGGCCAGAATAAGCAGTTCGCTCATAGCTTCGTCGTCCTTTCGATCGTCCAGGCCAGCATGTCAAGCTCCGAAAGTTTCTGGATCCGCATCATTGCCTTGTTGCCATGCACACCTAACGGCCCGGTATGGCAGGGAGGGCACAGCGGGATGGTCAGGAAGTTGCTGGCGCGCTGGCTCATTCCCTGGCCTTCTCGAATGTGATGGACATGGACACCTTGGGCGCCGCAACACGCGCAGCACAGTCCGGCAACCTTCTCCATGTAGGCGCGCTCGGAAGATGTGGCGCGTCTCTTAGTTTGCACGGCTTTCCTTTGGTTTCGCGGATTGTTCAGACCAGACGACGCTCCGCTCGGCGCCGAAGGCATAGATCAATTCGATCAAGTCGCTCATTTGACTTTTCGTCATCTGCGATGTCCGCTGCCCGAGAATGACAAACCCCGTCCCGTCGAGGTTCGGCACAACCTTCGACTTCACCAGGCCGGCCGAGAATAGATCCTTCCATTCTTCATCGGCCAGCTTGATTCCGTGCCACTCGCATTGCTGTTCGATGTCATGAAGCATCGCCCACATTTTTGCGTTCTGCTCCAGGTTGCGCACGGCCGCCTTGAGCGTGACAATCCACCCGTCAGGCGCCTCCATGATCCAGCGGCATATCGCGGTGCGCGCGGCCGTTCCGGTAATCACCCACCTTTTCATGCCTGCCCCACGATAGAGTCGGCAATCTTCCAGGTCTTCCATTTCTCTCGGCATGACTCGCGCAGCTTGTCGGTAGCTTCCTTTCCGCGCTTTTTTTCGAGACGAACGAAGTGTTCGGCTGCGCGTTTTCCGTCCGGGTAAATGGTGTCCATTACCCAAGACACGTCGCACGTATGGCGTAGTTTGTCGGCGGCCCCTTTGTTGCGCTTCTTCTCGACCAGTTTGAAATATTCATCAGTCCGCTGTTCATCATGGTACATGGTGCGCATCACCCACGACACTTCGCACGCATGGCGCTTTTCTTCGTCGAACGGTATGGCGTCGGCGAGCATGATGGCTTCGCGCTCAGTGACCGCCTCTTCCATGCTGTCGAATAGGTCGTTCATGCGAACTCGCCTGCTCGGTAGGTTTTCAGAAGACGGCCATCGGCGGTGCATATCCCGTCACCAACCATCTGTTCGATGCACGTCTTGAACCGCGCGTCGCGCTTGGCTGCGTCGAATATGAGAAACAGGTGCGCAGCAGAGCGAGGGTGAGTTGCCCAATGCTTGTCAATGCCGTCGCTAATCTTCGGCCTCAGTGCAGCCATGGCGCTCGCGGCCGCCTTGCTGGCGCGTTCCAGATCTTCGGCGGTTGGGTTATGCGTCAGGGCCGGCGCGCTGCTTCCTGCCATACGCTTTGCTGAATCGCGGCATAACCCAAGGAATTCAGGAAGTGTTGGGGGAAACGGGCTTGACTTCTGCGCGGCGATCGCACCAGCAATGGATCCCGGCATGTCAGCAAACCCTGAAAGCTCTTCTGCCCAGGTCCGCTTTACCCGGTCGCGCGGGAAGTCGCCGTACTGCGCCGCCCACTTGGCGCCGTAGAAGTCCTCGAACTTCTGAAACAACTTTTCGATCCACAATTCCGGGAGCGTCCCGCTTGGCCGGCGCGTCGTCATGTCACCGTTTTGCATTGCTGTACTCCTTGTGCGCCCTCGGCTTCGTTGTCAGGGTTCGCTCATCACTCCATCCGTAGAGAATGCGCGACCTGATTGTTCCGGCTGGTATGCCAAGCTCTTCAGCCCAGGCTGACATGCACTGAGCCTTCCCGTTTAGCGTCATCATCACGAGATCACGCTGATTGCGGTTTTGCTCCTTGCGGCTAGCCCATCTGCAATTACCCGGCTCATAGTTTCCATTGACATCAATTCGGTCTATCGAATGCCCGTGTGGGCACTCGCCCATGTCTTCAATAAAACCCTCGAACCGATGCCAATCGTTGCAGACGCTAACCCCTCGGCCTCCGTAATTTGCAAAACCTGTCGCGCTCTTCGTGTAGCAGCGAGACATAATCCCGGACCAAATCTTGTATGTCTTCGACCTGGACATTCCATGCGTCTTCGTCTGAGAGACACCCGGCTTGAACCAAGCTACATTTCCTTTGGAAACGTCGCGCTTGCGCAATGCTTTCGCTATATCAGGTAACACGGACTACATCCCCGGTGATGTCGCGCTCAGTGATGGGAAACTCGATGTGCGCCCTAGCTTCCGCAGCCTGTGCCGCGTAGTTTGAAATTGCCGCCTGCCGTCCGTTGATCGGCGCCAGCCTGGCGGCCGGATTTGTTCCAGCCCTGCCAAACTCTACCGCCTTGTCGCACCATGTCCGCCATGCCGCATCCCAATCCTTCATGGACGATCCTTTGGCTGTGTGCCAGTTGCGGAACGGAGTCAGTTCCGACGCCAGATCAACATTGCGCGACAGTGCGTATGAAACGCCTTCTGCATTCGGCTGGAAACCGTCTGGAAGTGGTTTGGCAATCTTCACTACTCGCGGCTTCTTTGCGGCGGGAGCGACGGCGGTAGCCGGCGCAATAGATCCTTGATCCACTCCTTGATCCTTGATCCTTGATCCTTGATCCTCCGACGACAGTTCGCGAGGCTTCGCGAATGTTCGCGAGGATTCATCGAACGGTGGTATTTTCGACGGGCTAGGTTTGTCAATCTTCTGATGATTCAACCAGTTACAGATTTGAAGGTAATTTGTATCTTCCGCAAAATACCGAACAACGCACGCCTCTCGCTCAAGCTCTTCCATCCACCCGTCGATCAGCTTCGGAGCATCGTCGTCATAGGGGAAAAGAAGGCTCGCGAGCATTCGCGAATTTCCGCGAGTCCTACCCGAATCATCGCAAAGGGTCCATAGTTGGACAAATAAAAGGCGAGCGTCACGCGACACGCGGCCCATACTTTCAGAGTGCGGGAACTCTGGCTTGATCGTTCTTATTCTTGCCATTTATGAGTTTTCCTCAATAAATTTCTGAAGCAATGAAGGGCAAATACGTGTCAGCTTAATTAAGTAGTCGGCCTCTAAGTTGCTTATGTATCCAGCCCCATATCCCACACAGTCAAGATGTGATCCAAAATCATAATCAGTCCCGTCTATATATGACGAATACCCGCTGATAATTGCAACTATTGATCTGTCAAACCCGGCGCCATGAGAAAGCAAAAGATTGTTTAAGTCGTCCTTGGCTTTGTGTGACTCTCCGTGGCAACTGGCACACAACACGGAAAGCTCTGTAACCGGATAGTCCCAAATATTGACATCCCTCTTGTAACGCACGTGGTGAACGTGCAACTGCTCTGATCCTGTTCCGCAGTCAGAGCACTCAAACCCGTAATATTCCAGCGCCTCAAGACGCTTCTTCTGCCATAGCGGGCTTTTGTATTGGTCTTTGAAGTTCATTCCCTGCGCTTCACGTTCTATGGCTCATGCCATCAGAAAAAAACCGCCGAGCCCGAAGGCTCAAGGAGGCAAAATCCCTGCTTTTGCAGGGGGATGGAGGAACCGTTCGACATCAGTTTGATAGGCTGTTGAAGTAGTCGGCAAGCGCCTGGATGTTCTGAATTCCGGGGTTCTTGATTTCTTTCCTGGCGATCTTCTCGATCGTCCGCTTTGAAATTTTCGATCCCACGGCAACCTCGGTCCAGTGGCCCTTGGCTTCCGCCAGCTTGGCGATAACAAAATCGTAGATGTTCGTTTTCATGCCGAGAATCATAGTCGTCTTTTTTAGACTGCGCAACCCCATTGCGGGTTTTTTTCCCAAGTTTCCCACTTTTCCCACGTTTCCCGGTCCTGGGCGATGTTGCGTTTTCGCCACATGGATGCAGCACCCCAACGAACTCCTTGCGCAAACCCTGATAAGGGTCTAGAATGAAGTCGTGGGATGAACAGGAGAACGAAATGACCGAAATGAACAACACATGGCAAGAAGAAGTAGGCAGCCGCATCCGTGGAGGTCACTGCGGATGGTCGCAAGACATCAGCGGTGACGCGGAAGTGGTGCGTATTGAAATAGATGAGGTTTTTATCCCAGAAACAGGGGAGACTATCCAGTATCGGACAATCACGTACCGTCCAAAATGAACAAGCACGGCGCCCACGGTCGAGGACTACCGCGCCGGCAACGCCTGGAACGTCTCGCCCATCGAGGGCGGGTCATACGGCCGCGACAACTGGCAGAGCCTTATCAATGTGAAGTGCTCGGAAACCACTGGAGAGTAACCATGAACGCGAAATATACCCCTGGGCCGTGGTCAGCAGACCGCACCGTTCTGAGAAACGCCAAAGGCCAAAGTATCGCCTCCGGAGGTAACAACAGAGTCGTCTGCTGCGAAGAGCTTGCCGCCAGCCTGCGCCTTGCTGCCGCCGCGCCCGATCTACTGGCTTCCCTTGAGCGCTTGAGTTTTGCGGCAGAGTGCCGCGATAACACGATGGGTGACGCTTGCCGGCTGATCGAAGTCAAGGCCGAGCTTGCCGCCGCAAACAGGCAGGCTATCGCTGCAATCAACAAAGCTAAGTGCTCGGAGATTTCGGCATGACCACCCCTAAAGACTATCGTGTGACGGTCAAGGTCCGGAATAACCGGATCTTGAAGGCGATCGAAGATGTTGGCGGAGCCCCTGGGCAGATGTGGTGCAAAGCCAACGGGCTGAGATATAGCTCGATCAACGATCTCATCAACTTGACGGAAAGCCCAATGCAGAAAAACGGCGCTCTCACGACGCAAGCCGAAGCGCTGTGCCTCGCCGTCAGGAAAATTCCGGAAGAACTGTGGAGCGAAGAGCAACTCATTCCGCTGGACAGGAATACCAGCGAAGCCGAAATGAGCCATGAGCAGGTCGTCGCCATGCTTCCCAGGAGCGAGCCTTCTTACCTGCAAGACTTCTCGGCCATCGAGAAGAAGGAGTCGGCGCAGATCATGTCTGACATCCTGGACACGCTTTCAGAACGGGAGGCGCAGGTACTCAGGATGCGGTACTACCACGACATGGCGCTGGACGAGGTTGCGCTCTCATTTGGCGTCACCAGCTCACGGATCCTGCAGATCGAGAACAGAGCGCTTCGGAAGTTACGCCGCCCTAGAGCAACGAGCAAGATGGCTGGAGTATCTGACGATCCAGTAATCGAGGAAAGAATCCAGGACATCCATAGATGACCACCGTTTTAGGGCTTGACGAAACCCTAAACAGGGCTCAATATAGAGGCGTGGGATAACGAAAGGAGATCGGCGTGAAATCACTTCTGAACATCATCAGGCGAGCGATCCTGCTGTACCAGATCCGCTCCATTGAAGTCACCATCGACGGGCAGGGAGAATGCCTGGCGCTTGTTGACGATCTCTCGATGTGGGGCCAGATCATCGTCGCCCGCATTGTGGCCCGCAGGGAACTGGCCCGCCTGCGGGCCGAGTACAACGCGACATTTCCGCCTGGCAAGCGGGTTACTTGGAGGATGGCGTGATGGACAAGTACAACTGCCGTGCCCAAGAGCTTCTGGAATTCAAGGCGAAGATTCTCCGCATGTCGGTCGCTGTTGCCGGTGGTTTTGTGGTGCTCGTCCTTGTCCTTCGCCTTGCGGGAGTGCTGAAATGAGCCTCGACCACTCAGACCCGGCATTTAAGCAGCCGCGACTGTGCAAGACGTGCGGCAGGTTCTATGCCTACAAGCGCGGCCAGTGCTACGAGTGCTACTCCGCAGATGAATGCGAACACGCCGACCAGCAGCGCAAAGATCGGCAGATTGAAAAACACTTTGGAAGGGAAAAAGAATGAGCAATCTCGCAGTAGCAAAGCAACAGGCCAGCGTGCCGGCGCTTTCCATGAACGAAACCGAGTTGATCGACGTGCTGCAAAGTTCTGTCTATCCAGGCGCCAAGATCGAGAGCATTAAGCTGGTGATCGGAGCCTGCCGCGCGTCCGGGAAAGACCCGCTGAAGAAGCCGTATCACATCGTCCCGATGCAGGTTTCCACCGGCAAGAAGAACGAGAAGGGTTGGGACATCAATGAGTGGCGCGATGTCATCATGCCGGGCATCAACGACTACCGCACCGATGCGTCCCGCACTGGACAGCACGCCGGCACGTCCGAGCCTGAGTTCGGCCCGGACAAGAACGAAGTGCTGAACGGAGTCAGCATCACCTATCCAGAGTGGTGCCGCGTTACGGTCAAGCGCCTGATGCCGAGCGGGCAGATTGTCGATTTCTCGGCGGTCGAGCGATGGAAGGAAAACTACGCCACGGCCGGCCGCGACAACGACGCACCGAACGCCATGTGGAAGCGCCGTCCCTACGCGCAGCTTGCCAAGTGCGCAGAAGCCCAGGCGTTGCGAAAGGGCTTCCCGGAAGTTGGTAGCCAGCCCACTGCCGATGAAATGGAAGGCAAAGAAATCGACATGGGATCTGCCGAAGTCGTCAGTCACACGCCGACCAGGGCCGAGCCTGCCGAGCTTCCGCCATACCCGGCAGCGGACTTCGAGAAGAACCTGAGCGCATGGCGCGATGCCATTGCCAGCGGCAGGGCAACGGCCGACCAGATCATTGCCCGGTCTTCCACGAAATACACGCTGTCAGAAGAACAGAAGGCAGCGATCAGCAAGCCGGCGCACATCGACAACGACGGCGTGATCGACGGCGATTTCGTCCGTGATTTTGAACAAGGGAGCGCAGCATGATCGAACTTAACTTTCAACAGGGTTCTCCGGAATGGATGGCCAGCCGCAAGACCACGCGCAACGCCAGCGACTACCCTTCTGCGCAAGGCTTGAGCAAGAAATTCAGCCGGTCTGATCTTGTTCGGGAAGCCGCAACCGGAATCGCTCGCGAGTTCTCACCCTATGTGGAAGAGAAGATCCTTCCGAACGGGCACCGCATAGAGGCTCTGGCGCGGCCGATCGCCGAAGAGATCATCGGAGAAGAGTTGTTCCCGATCGTCGCCAAGTCAGACGACGGCTATCTCGGCGCAAGCTGTGACGGCGCAACGATGCTCCTTGATACAGGGTGGGAGTGCAAACAATGGAACGAGGATCTTGCCGCGGCCGTCGCCATCACCGGGAGAGTTCCCGAAACCCACGTCGGTCAGCTTGACCAGCAAGGCCTGGTGTTCGGCTTCGGGCGAATCCTGTTCATGGTCACAGATGGGACGCCAGAAAAGTGCATCTATTGCTGGCACACTCCGACCGTCGAGGCCAAGGACAAGATTCGCCCGACGTGGAATCAATTCGATGAAGACGTTGCCAACTACCAGCACGTCGAAGCCAAGCCGGCCGTAGTTGCCGACACCATCGAAGACCTGCCGGCCCTGACTGTTCAACTGGTCGGCCAAGTCACGGCATCGAACCTCGATTCATTCACGACCGCCGTAACCGCACGCATCCAGGCGATCAACACGAAGCTGGTAACGGATGCCGATTTCGTCAACGCCGACAAGATGGTGAAGTTTCTCGGCGACGGCGAGAAGCGGCTGGATCTGGTCAAGGATCAAGCCCTGGCGCAGACAGCCAGTATCGACCAACTGTTCCGCACCATCGATGTTCTGAAAGAGCAAATGCGCGGCAAGCGCCTCGCACTCGAAAAGCTGGTGAAGGCCGAGAAGGAAAACCGGAAGAGCGAGATTGTTCATGCGGCGCGCGTTGAACTGGTCGGCCACGTTCAAAACCTGCATTCACGCATCGGGTTTACGTGCATCCAGATCGACAGCAGCGTTTTCGGCGAAGCCACCAAAGGCTTGAAGTCTCTCGATTCCATGCGAGACAAGGTGTCGGTAGCCTTGGCAAACGCCAAGATCGAGGCCAGCGCGATCGCCGACCGCATCGAATTCAACCAGAAGCAGATGCAGGAAAAAAGCGCCGCTGTTCTGTTCCCTGACTTCGCCCAGGTATGCGCCAAGGCGCCGGACGACTTCGCCGCGCTGGTCGACGCGCGTATTGCGAAAAAGAAGGAGGCCGACGACAACCTGCTTGCCGCAGAGCGCGAGAAGATCCGCGCAGAAGAAGTAGCGCGGGCGAACGCAGAGGCAGTCGCCAAGATCATGGCGCCGGCTCCGGTAGCTACGGAAACCACGAAAGCGCCAGAGCCCTGTCGCGCCAATGATTCAAGGAGAATCGGCCTTGGCGCCTCTGCAAGCAGGCTCATTGACTCAATCTCGGAGATCAAGCGCATCAAGCTCGGCACAATTTGCGCCCGCCTTGGCTTCACCATGACCGCGGAGTTTGTCGAGTCTCTCGGCTTTCGTCCTGTCGGGCACGACAAGAATGCGAAGCTGTATAGCGAAACGCAGTTCCTCGAAATCTGCGAGGCGCTTATCCAGCACATCAGCAAACAAGCAAACGCCGAAAGGTCCGAGTAAGATCACGGGGCGAAAGCGCTGCTCTCCTTCCTCCCCCACCCTGGCGTGAGTAGCCCCACCATTTTTTCAACCACCACAAGGAAATGACATGACCAAGAAGTTCGCAGCAATCATCCTGCTTTTCGCTCTTTCCGGAGCCGGATTCGCCACAAGCAACGAAGGTGGCAAGCATCACCATGAAGGTGGTAAGCAGAAGCCTACAAACGTCACTCAGCCGGCCAAGCCTGCGTCGACGTCTGCATCAAGCAGCGCAGCAGCGTCCGCTGGCGCGATCGGCATCGGTGTTGGCGTCGGTATGGGCGGCCAAGGCGGAAACGGCGGCACAGGAGGCTCTGGTGGCCTTGGCGGGCAAGGCGGAACTGGTGGCAGCGCAGCAGGCGGCACCGCCATCGCGTCGGTTGGCGCCATGAACTTCGCCTTCACGGTTCCGGGAGCATCTGGACCGAGCACAGCATTCGTCCAGCACGACTACAGTGGAATGCCGCAGCAGGCTCCGGCGATGGGCAACAGCTACATCAACACGTCAAACGGCTGCGACGGAGCATCTGGGCTCGGCGTCGTCTTTCCCGGCGGAGGTGTCAACTTCTCCAGCACGGCGCTTCGCATGATGTGCGAAGGGAGGTTGAACTCACAAGCGCACAAGGCATTGGGCGACGAAGACAAAGCGCGCAGGGTCATGCGCGTGGTGGACGAGTACGCCTGCACGCAAGACGCGACATGGGCCAAGATTGCGCGGGAGGAAGGGCTTTGCAAGCCGGATACCGCGCCGCCGGCAACGCCAACCAATTCTGCCTTCAACTCGGCCGGATAAGGTCAATGGGGCGCATTAGTTGGGGTCTTGGCAATCCAGCATATGAAGCTTCTATCGCCACCACCCCAGAGCAGTCCCTATTCGAGTACCGGAACAAGGTG
>OFRM01000213.1_pt1 | contig 26005 bp, 21 predicted proteins | sample 1543101 | NCBI WGS metagenome assembly OFRM01 (sample SAMN07774223, study PRJEB24372) | wastewater metagenome | isolation source: Exp Tend VB 0WW | collected 2016-02
TTAAGCTGGCATCAGATGCGTGTGTGTGAACAACATAAAGATGCGATGTTGGCGCGTTTGTACCAATGCCGACATACCCATCATTCCTTATGAAAAAGATTGTTGCGGCTGAACTATTCTGCACCTCAAATGCCGATGTCGAAGATGTAGTACCAGTACCAAGAATTCGTACACTTGGGTTAGTGCCAGAAATCGCACCAGTTCTTGTAGTTCCGATTCCAAATGTATTGTTAGTGTCATCCCAATACAGATTCGCATTGTCCTGTGCCAACACAGGACCGGTACCAACAAACAAGATACTTCCAGCGGTGCCGCTGTTTACAGCGTCTCCAATCGTAATGCTTGCGCTATTGGTTACCCAACCCAACGTGATATCATATGGCCCCGAACCACTGATAGATGTCGCAGTCAAAACCTGATTTGTTGAAGGTTGAGTGGTTGGCAGTGTGTATCGAAGGTCGTTGGCCTGAGTGCCTGCAGCAAAACTTGAAAAGTTAACACTGCCACTTTCATACAGAGAAAAAGTTCCGGCGTTCAGAACACTGAGATTGACTCCGACAATAAGACTGTCGTCTGTTTTTAGTGTATCGGCCGCAGAGCGATAAAGATTAGCGTCTCCGCCAATTAACAGTCCGCCCGTATTGCCAGTAGTGGCAAGAGCAATCCTGTTACCATCAAAAGTCATGTTTGCTGAATCTTGAAGTAACCCACTGGCGCCAGCATATGTGATACGCCCATTGGTCAACGTGCCAATCAGCACCTGTGCTGATGCATTTATAGTTAGTGCCGTCGTCGCACCGGCCTTGACCAACAACGGCAGAACTGTTGAAGAAGAACCAGTGGCAATATTGAGCAGCGCACCAGTGCCATTAGCAGACGCATCTGTTGTCAATGAGAAAAGATTGTTGGTGGATGTACCTGTGGTCCAATTGAATGTCGTCGTATGTGTCGACATGGACAATGACAAATTGGCATCTGGTGCGGTCAGTGCGCTCCATCTCGTTGTTGCTGTAATAAACTGAGCAAAGGTGATTTCACCAGTTGCACCGCCGGCGTCAAGTGTCGTAAACGACGCATTGGACATTGACCAAACAGTACGCGCATTGACTGTTCCGCTGCGCACGAACACCATTGTGCCTGGAAAAATGTCTTGGGTGTCATTGAAATCTGGGGCGCGTCGGAACCTCCATGTATCAGAAGCACCATCACCTGCACGTTCAACATAGTAGATACCGTTATTCGACAACGTGCTCCAGTTCTTGATAAGAATTCTATCGCCTGTCAGGCCCTCAGTAGTGTTCAGCGAGATACCGTCAATCGTCAACGATGCACTGGTGACACCAGTATCAATTAGTTCAGAAGAGTATGACCATCCAGAGAATGATGTAGCCGGAGTTGTTGCAACTCGAACTTCGTTCTTGATGATATTGCCATCTAAGCCCGTGCGGCCAATATAACGATAACCCTTGATTTTGAACGGAGCGCGTGACGACAATGAGCCACCACCGCCTGTTGTTGTAGTAGTGGAAGTGAACGTCAGAATTCCTGTTTGGTAATCAAAGAACCATCCGCATCCATCTGACGGTGGAATTTGAACATTTGACGTATCATACAGAACTATCTCATATGTTGAACCATATTTGTCCGACACCCAGTTTTTTAGTCTTGAGGTTTCATCGGTTTGCGCCGGGACTGTGCTCGCATTAGATGTTGCAAACCAGGCCTGCTTGGTTGGAACACTGGTGTCTTCAACAAGTGTTAGTGTATTGTGATACTCAACGATATCAGTAGTTGCGCCTGGTGCAGTACTAGGGATAGCATCAACCCATAACTCGAGCTGGTGCGTGTTGATGGTGAAATCACCCTTTTCATTGAAGTAAAACTTAGCATCCGAGTCGGTGACTCGTTTGTTGATAAGCGTCTTAAATGAGCGGTCAGTTTTGTTCCAGGGCATGTTTATGTACTCGTGATGCTATTGATAGTGTAAGTAGAATTTTTGAATGTAATCACAAGCCTAAACTTGGCATCATTTCCAGAACCAGATGGCCCTGTAGTGTATGTACCAATCGACCAGTTTAGTGTGCCGCCTGAACTACCTGTATTTCTGGCACCATAAGCCAGTGCTCGTGTGCTTCCGTCTCTTGTGCCTGGGTCTGCACCAACATCAACACCAAGGTCAAACCACTTTGCGTCGTTCTCTAAGTAAATCAACATGTTTATGTTTCCAGTATTCCAAGAAGCAATATTGGTGACTGTGAAACCAGTAAATGTCAAAGTGCCTGTTGAGGCAGATGTCTTATAGAAATACCTTTCATATTCTCTGTCGCCAGTAAACGACGGCGTGTAGTTATATGGCGAAGGATTATTCTGATAATCTGCAACCACGGGATAACTCAACTGTCCATTTCTTACTTGTGCATAATTCCCCACAGTGTCAAAGGAGGTTGAAGACGAATACGACCCAAACGCAGTCGTAGATGGGTGCGCCCGAAGCCGATAACCCTCGTCATAAAAGTATTCAATTGTTGTTGTACTGTAGTTCGATGGATAGGTATTCACTGGTCTTGCTAACGTCGCACTGCTGCTTGCTGTGTTTCCTGTTGGTTTATACAAGGTTGTAGTAAGGTTCCTGGTTGTAATCGGCGGTGGCGTAGCCTGGTTTGAAACATCAAGTGTTACTAAAACAGGTGTGCTAACCCTGTCATATGTATCAGTGTATGTAGGTGTTGGTGATGGCAGTAAATTGATGTTATTTGAACCAGTACAAACCACTCTTGCTACCTGTGTTGGATGGTAACAACGATTGAAAATACCTGCGGCCGCAACAAAACTAGCATTTAGTGTGGTATTCAAGTCATAATATATGATGCCAGATAGCCATTTATCTACAGGCGTTACCTCTGCCACCGCTGTGCCTGTTGAGAATGAAGGGTTTGGATTTGAAGAACTGTAGGTGTCGCGCCAGTATTCTCGCTTAAGTGTTTCGCCGCCAACTGTATGATTGAGCGTATGGCCCTTGTACCCATCTGCTGAATGTGTGTAAGTAATGCTTGTGCTTGCAATACGCCAGATGCTATTGTATGTACTGATGACAATGTTAAGTGTGCCAGAACTTCCATTGATATTGGTTGTCAGGTCATATGAAGCGTTATTAGAAGACGAACCGCCAGAGTACAAAACGTGATATATGGTCCCAAAAGCGGACGGCTTTCCCTTCCAGCCAAGATGGTAAGTGTTAGATGGACTCGCAGAATCTAAAACAAATGAGCTGCCCACACAGTAAGTTGTAATCGTATCGCCGGCGGTTTTGCCACCCTGATACCAGTCGCTCGACGTAAGACCACTGGATAGAATCGCACTATACAAAGACGGAGTTGTGGTTTGCGTAAGTACTGTACCACCGAGGTCATTACCCTGAGCAGGTACGATGTCAATGAGCAATTCATTTACATCGTCAAATGCATCACTAATATCTGTGGTTCCAGTCCAATCTTCAAAGAAACCATCTGTGTACACTCCGTCATTAGGTATTCCAATATCTAGTGTGGTTCCAGATGCAGGGTCTTCCCAAGATGGCAAGCCGGCATTAACAGTCAAGACCTGACCGCTAGAACCAATGCCATACCTTTGCCATGAACCAGAAGCACGTCTGATAATGTCGCCATTGGCCTCAGATGGGATAGTTAAACCTGAAATCAAAAAGGTCTGTGCTGGCGCAAACACAATGGCGTTATTAAATGTGTGAGTACCAGTCCATGTAAGATTTGCGCCCAGGTTCAAAGCCACAGAACCGGTGCTAATAATAGGGTCTGGTGTAAGTGTGATACCAGTACCGGCAGATATTGAAGTTACACCAGAGCCAATATCAACCCATGAGCCATTGTATAGCTTAGTGGTGCCAGAAACCGTGTTGTAATACAGGTCGCCTAAATTGCCTGTAACTGGATTGCTCGCACGATTCGACAGCCTAAGGATACCGGTTCCCATGTTGAGGTCACCGGACATAGGGTCGTTACTTGCATCAAGTTTGAGGAACAATGTATTGGCTTGTGACAATGTCAATGCGCCGATTTGAGCAACGTCTTGCCATCCAATCGAAGTGTAGATACGCAGAACACCAAGTCCTGTGTCGTAATAAAGCGCACCAATGGCGTTCTCTGTTGGTTCTACACTTGTGGAAAGCAACCTGAGTCCATATGGACCTGGAGACGACGGAAGAAATTCAAGGTTACCTGTAATCGTATCGCCAGAACGCTTGACATAGTAGTTTGGAGTAACAGACAGTGTGAGCGTATTGTCAACTACGTTCATGTCGAGCGGAGACTCGACTGCTAACAGCAAATCACCCGACAAACTGTTAAGAGAGCGAACGTAATTGGGACCGACTTCAAGACCTGGTACCTTTCGGGGTGGTACGATATAGAAGCCGTCAGCCATGATATTCCTCCAATAGCGCAGTTGCGTTTAAGAAGCCATTCACGCCGTCAGCAACTGCGCTCAGGCGAATAACATCACCTGATGTCAAAATTGATTCAGTAAAGTCAACGCATCCAATCTGTGCATTATGCACATTAAGGAAACCCTCAAAGATTTCCTGTCCATTCCTTTTTACTTGCAACCTTATTGGCGCAGAAAGTGCAAATGGTAAAACATCTATACGCTTGAGCTTCCATCTTGTCGTACTAGATGGGTTTGATACTGAAAATGGCACAACGGCCGCACAAACCTCAAGCCTGCTTTCTTGAATAGCATCATTAGACAAATTCAATGCTTGTGCCAGCGACAATACAACAATACATTTCTGTGATATATCAGAACCACTATTCACTAACGCTTTCTTGCCGCGTCTACTTTGTAAATACACATCGTCGCCATCTGTCCAAATAGAGCCAATTGATGGTGACTCCAGGTTGCGCAATACCTTAAGCCTAACCACATCTACATTAGCAAATTTTGATTCTAGAGAATCAAACTTGTGATTGGCCGTCCATGTAAACTCAGAATTGTTGTCAATGGACACGACCTTGTCGACAAGTTTAATCCCTGGACCAGCACTAATGACCAATGGTGGTTCTACCCACTGTGGAATTGCGTTAATACCTGCTGATGATAACACGTGGCCTTGTGGACCAGGTTGTATAGCGGTCCACGCATCGCGACTGCGACCGACGAGAATTGCCCCACGGCGCGTCACACCAGACAAATCATCTCCAGTTCCACCTAAATGAACAGGTGTTACAGATGTCAACTGCAATTGATTAGAACCAGTAAGCGCGATTCTTTGCTTGTTATCATTAACAAAGAACAGCGCATTGCCATCTGTTTCTAACCTAACACGGCGGTGACCGCCTTCAATCTTTACCGCAGCAATATCAATCCATGCCGGCAATCTCGATGCGCTAATTCCAAGCACCCATCCTTCGCCATTTGGTACTGCTAGGCGCACCAACTCGCCATTGGCGTTGGCATATAGCAAATCGCCTGCGGCGAACCTATCGAGACCAGTGCCGCCCTGGGATACAGGAATCAGACCATGAATCAAGTCTGACTGCACTCCACCATCGGTCATTACACCACGCGCATTAAACTTGACAGCGCCTATCTCAAAAGCACCAGTCTTCTTGAGGATGATACTGGTTTCACTGATGCCAATAGAAGCACGATTTTGGTTTGAATTGACAATCAAATCGCGGCCGACTTTCAACGTTCCATTCACGGAAACCGTGTTGGCAGACACAGAAATTGGACTATCAGATAAGAAATTACCATTCAGTGAACATGGAACAAACCCGTCTGAAATCTCGCCACGAATATTACCAACAAACATCCATGTCGGTAGTCCATTTTGTGCGACTAGTGCTTGACCGGTTACACCAATAGGCAGTCGACCAATGAAATTGTTGTCTGGGGCAAAAAGAATCTCACCGCGAGATATTTGAGCAAGTCCTGTTCCTCCATGAGAGACGGCGAGTACACCAGATACATAATCTAATGTTGGCGTGCTCCAAGAAACCCTAGAACCGTCAAAGAACAGCACTTTATAAGGGTTGCTGGGAGTGGCTCTTTGTATTGCAATGCCGTTGTGCCAATAAACAGCACCTAAAGTGGCGTTATTGTCAACAACTTGTTCAATTTGATATCGCTGTGAACCAGAAAACTGCACGGGTTCAGTAAACACGTGCTGACCAGACCAAGACATACCTCGAGATAAATCAACCAGTAAAACACCGGCCTCATTGAGTCTCAACCCTTGCCCAATAGCCCTTATTTGAAGAAATTCATCCGCCACAAGACACTTATACTGAGACAAGATAGAAAAAAGTCGCATAAGTAGTAGGTATCGAGAATATTGGTGCAGAAAAACAATGCAGGGACGCCTCGACGGCCCAACACAGGAGAAACACAATGCCAACATATCCAAGCAATTTGAACGACCCTTCAACAACGGTCAATAACTTGACCGATTTGCGAGAACTTAACAACCCAGTGGGTACAAACGGTGACCCGGACATCAGTAACCCAACTGCGACCTATGATGATGTCGCCACAGCCCTCAACAAACTCTTGGTTGAACTCTATCAAGTCAAGAGCCAGTTCATCGGCATGTACGACATTGCTGACCCAACCGGCGTTGGTGTAACAACCAACTCCAACATCACGTCGGCTGAACAAGCCTACATCTCTGCACATTTCGGATTGAAGATTCACTATCTCACCAGTCGCGCAATGTCGTTGGCTCGAGAGATTCAGAACATCCAAGCCGACATCAACACTGCCGTTGGTTCCTCTGGTGCCCAGGCTCCTGTTGGTGTTACGGCTACAATGCCTTCGGACTACAACCGAGGCTGGTAACAATCCCATCTGTGTTCGAGGCACGACGGGTTCGTCCTTCAAACAAGACACTGCAATGCAGTGTCTTGTTTTTTGTAGGTGAAGTGTGCCTAGCTTTATAAATACTCATTGTGGACATCAAACAGTACATGAAGCCCCAAAGTCAAGGGAAAACATCAAAGTTTTCTCTTACTCGTACTTGTCCAGGGTGTAACAAGCAGTTCAATATGTCAGAAGTGGCATGGGTTTCCAATCCCCGCTGCTTTATGAACAATTCAAGTGATTGTCCATTAGTCCAAGCACAAAACGCATGGATACAGAATAATCCAATCGACAGTAGATTACAGACTGCAGAAAGTCTTTACGAAATGGGTAATGACCGAATTGCCAACAAAGTCATCGACCAGTTACTCGATGATATCCTCGGAATCTGATTCCAAATATCTGGCTTCAATCTGTTCATCAATCATTGCAGCGCGTTTTTCCATTGCAATGAATCTCTCGAGGTCAATCAAACAACTGTCTGGCATTCTTGGCAAGCGATGCATTGGGCAAGTCAACATGATGTGTGCCTGCCAATCTGGATACGACACTGGTCGCTCATACTGCGCACTCTTGACGTCTCCGTGCCCCAAGTATCTCATTTCGTGCTTTTGCACATTGAACGTTGCACCACACACATGACATTTAGAGCGAGTCATTACCCACCACCATGCTTTTGACACCTTGAATCAACTCATGTGTGCTATTGAACCAATGTGAACCAAACGAATCCACAACGCAATGCAGACTTGTGCCTGCGAGGCCCCAATTGGTGTTAAAGCAACAAACAACCGGAAGTCCAAATTCTTGTCGGATATCAACCATCCACTTGACAACATCCCAACAATTACCCTTTGTATACTCAAACACTAAGGCATCATACTCATTGCTGTCTGGAGCGGTCTGAGAAGACCAAACTCGCATCACATCATTCAGTTCTTGAACAACACCATGCATTACATCTCACCCATGTGTGTCCAATATGCAAATGTTGCCTCTGTGACCAGTTCATTCAGCAATTCGTTACCGATATCTTCTGGGAGTCCGCATTTATGTAATTGTGCATCAATGGATTCATGCATATTTTTAGCCTTGTCGTGTGCTAGGTGAATTGAAGACCGAGCAAACTTAATGTCCATTAGCTCATCTCGGTGCTCTAATACTTGCACATCAAAAACACCTGTATCCAGCCATCGTTGAATCATATATCCAACTCTTACAGCATGCGATAATTGCTTGTGGATATTAGGCGTGTCATCACTTAACTTGAGCCTAGTCATTGCCTCAATGAATCCCAACGATTTAGTAATCAAAGCCTGGGTTAAGAATGCGTTCCTGTGACGAATGAAACAATCAAACGCAGGATGCTGGACAATAATACAGGCATCTGGTGCAAAAAGAGTCTCGACCCAAAAAGAAGAACCATTGGCCAGGTGCTTTGCATAATCGTGCAAAGTCTTGTAGGTTTCATCAGAACTTGGGTTTTTGATGGTCTGGTATGGAGCAAAACCAAGCGTGCGCTTCGGTGTATCAACAAAAACACCGAGCGAGTCTTCGTCACTGTCGTCGTGGTTCAATCCATACATGTATGAACCAGAGCGGACGGCATAAATCGTCCTGTTCCTGACGTATTCTAATTCTTGGTTCACACAGGCATTATACCAGCTTTACTTGAACCAAGTTAATTTCAATACACCGAACTGTATCAGGCACTCTAGTATACCAACCAAGCCAATGAATGCGTATAGCCAAATTCTCCAACGCTTCCAAAAATCTATAGACTTTTGATTTTGGGCATGTAAATCTTGCACCATAGTCATTGTTGAATACGATGTTTTGTTCATCGAATCATAAAACTCTTGAGCAGATTTTCTCAAAGCGACAATATCATTGTCGGTGCTCTCAACCTTGTTTAAGATTTTGTCCAATATGACTACAAAATCATTGAATCTTTGGGAGAACATCGAGTGGTCTAGCCGAATTGCTTCTTCGGCATGCTTAATGCTTTCACCAACTACCGTGACGCACGTAACAATCTCAGAAAAATGCTGTTCTACATTGGCGTCATTGTCTTTGACGCCGTCATGAAGCTGCCGGAGCAGTTCCATAATACGCGCAAGAGCGAGAGAATACTTCTCGTAAACTTCGGCCATGGCCTCATAGGCCCCGACCTGCAACCTAACCTGCTCTGACAATTGATGAATTCTTTCTTCAGAGCTGTGTTCGCCCGATGAGAACACAATTAAAACGCCCCGCTCAATGCCTTGTCAAGCACTGCGCCGGCAAACTTGAGTCTTTCTGCCGGGTCAGTGACATCATGTAGTTCGAACAAAATACAATCTGTTTTGTGGTTGAGCTTTTTGCTAATGACCTTGTATTGCTTGCCACTAATATCAACAATTTGACCATCGGACATTTGCACTGTTGACAGGTCTTTGCCCTTGATGCTTTTGGCTGCTTTGTTGCATGCAACCAAGCCGTTACTTGGACTGGTAACGAATGCAGGGCATTGAATGGCGTCAACTAATCCCCTGACGAGTGCTGTAGCTGTGTTTGGGTCTTTTAGTGGCATAATTGGCTCCACTAATCTTCTTCGCACGCAGTGATATTACAACCTACGACTCGTTATCAAAAATTCTCTTTTGGTAATCCTCGAACACGTCCATTGTCGTGTCGTCTGGAATCAGAATCACAATGTGTTTCAAGTTCTTGGTCTTAACGGTAACCAAGAATTCATGAATAGTAGAAATCTGTGCCTGGGCCGTAAGTTCAATGTCATATCCACCATAATCCATCGGCATCATTGCCAACGTGGTAATTCCATTAGCCTCAGCGTGATATAGTGTTTTCCTTACAGCGTCTTCAATTTCGACAACATTGATGGATTGTACTCCGGCAACAACTCCTCGGTACACCAAACTACGCGCACTTACACTTGGATACGGTGACTTGACAGGATATATCTCTCCTGTCACAATTGGTCCTTGATAAGATGTACTTGCTGCATCGAAATACGCGCCAGCGTGTCTCATAAGCATAAGGTCCATTGGCTCCAACAAGTTGTTTACAGGAACCAACATTGCATCACATTTGACCTTATATGGGTCTGGAACCTGGTGCATAGAAAACGTTGCATCAGAGGCATATTCAAGACTGCCGGCAGAGTAGCTTTCTTGTTCGGCCTCTGCCCGCTCTTCAGCCTGTTTTTCAGCAATTGCCGGTGGAGTAAATGAAGTTAATGGACGAGCCTCTGGTTCGTCTTCATCTTCGTCTTCAAATGGATTGTATGTATCAGCCACATCTCGGGCATTGGGGTCTACATCGCCCTCGTCATAATCATACAACAGCGGCAAAACACTACAATTGTCCCACGAACCACCACAGTCTTCGGCCCAATCTTCGGGTGTTAAGTCACGGCTTTCTGAGACCAAACTTGTCGCCTCGTCTAATGTCATCGCATTCTTGATAAAGCAAAAACCCTTACCGCTCTTGTTCGGAGTGTAAAATGGACACGAGCAAGCCTCGGTAATATGCTGAATCACAGCTATTTGTGTCTTTGGTTTTCTAGGTGGCACGAAGTATTATGTCACTGTTTACGTTTTAGGCGTTGGTGTCTTGCCTCGTTGTTTGACCTTAGCCTGAGCGGCGGCAAATTGTCGACTAAATTCATCATAGATTTTTCGATTAACCGCCTCGAGTTGCTTCATGTTATATGGCTGTTGAATCATCGAGAAAAAGTTTCTCATACCAGTCATGAGTTCTTGTTGACCAGAAATCTGTGCATATTGTTGTAGCCACTGATAGCACCGACGATTGAAACTCGCCATTGACTCTCCTGGCATAAGTTGTGGAACAGGAACACCTCTTGCTGGACCTGCAGTCGGCCTAAACCAACCAAGTACGGGACCGAATGTTTCCCACATCTTGGTGCGCTGACCGCCATGCAATCCAAGTTCACTGCGACCAATTTGTGTAATATGATTGGAATTCAGAAGTTCGGGACCATTAGCCGCAATGCGCTCAGCAGCAGCAATCACTTGCGACGCCTCGCGGGTCATACCGCTATCGCGCAAACTTCTAATGACATCATACAACGCCCTATTCAGTTCGTTCTGGTTGCTCATTTGGTTGCTCATTTGGTTGCACCGGTTTGGATTTTTCAGACTCGATTCTTCTTTGTCTCTCTTGATAGAAAGATTCGAGGCTATTAGCCAACTTACCCATTTCGGTACTAAACATACTCAGTCCTTGCTCAAATCTCTTCATTGCATGACGAACTTCGTCTTCAGAGTGTGTGCTTTTGTATTCGTCAAACGACTTGCCGTCAAAATTACCCATCAACAACGACTCTATGATTTGTTTGCCTGGTTGTTTGTCGGTGCCCAAGCCATAGTATGACAAGAAGTTTTGCGCTGCCAGTACTTTGTCTGCGCCATAATCACTGAGTGCAGAATCATCTAGTTCATCTACACTAGGAGTGGATTTTTGTGCAGTACGAGACCACGACTCATCTGAACCTCCGATATATCCCATGTCATCATACGTGGGTTTAGATGTGCTTGGCGCATTCCACCAACCATTGTCATAATCAGAATCAGACTCAAACCTACGACGCTGAGTGGGCGGTGTGGTCTTGAACTTATCCCATGCATCTTGTCCGTAGGCTTTAGGCGCCTGTGTTGTATTTGGTCCGCCTGGATTCAGATTGTTCATAACATCTGGCGATGTCTCGTGTGCTGCACCTGCGTCATACCCACTGGATGAATTTGGACTCTCTGTCGCTGACTCAGGGCTGGTGGTTTGAGGACTAACATTCACTTCGTGGTTTCCTTTGCCCATACTTTCATATGCGCCTTGCAATTTGTCCTTGCCGAGTAATAGCGTACCAGCAGCTCCGATGAGGAGCCAGGTTTTTCCGTTAAAATACCACTTCTTTCCATTGACAACTTTGGTGTCCCCTTGCTTTGGAACTGGTCGCGCATTGATACGTGTTTCTATTTCGGCTCTATTCTTGGCAATATCCTCTTTGTCGAGCTTGATTTTACCTATGGTGCTCTCATACTTTGTATTGTCCAGATTGATTTTTTCAACATCAATTTTAGGCAAGTTTTTGCCCTGAACACCAACTGGTTTGTTCACACTGACTATCAAATTCTTTGTGTCATTGACAACATTCCCTTCTTTCTTAACTGCGGATGCAACTTCGTTCCGAATTGATTGAATGTAGTCACCTCTATATTTTTCCATTTCATCCGCAATAGCGTTGGCCTGGGCAATTGCTTGTGGGTTGTCATATTGTCGACGCACTTCATCAAATTGCGCCTTAGAAGCCTTGGCTTGATTTTCGTAAAAGGCAAATGTCTGCGAGGCTTTGATATGTTCAGCATCTGCGGCTTTTTTCGCAGCAACATCTGTGGAATTTTGCAAAGATTTAACCAAGTTATTGGCGGCATCCAGCTTTGCTTGTGCTTTTCTCTGTAAACCCTCGGATTCCCTTAGTGATTTTTGTGCCTTCGCCAATGTGTCTTTTGGCAGATTCCTAGCTTCGAGAATTGCTTTTTGGACTATGAGCTTGGCCTGAGCTTCAATATCTGCGTCAAATACCCTAAAGATGTCGGGGTGAGCTAAAGTGCGATGGTATTTATTCACATCGCGAGCGTCTACCATTTTACCAAGATATTTTTCTTGCTTCATCAACCGCGCAGCCTCTTGTGCATCACGGTCGCCTAAATGACGAAGTGATGTCCAGCCGTCGCCTAATTTTCTGCCCACGGCAGAAAACAAATCTGTAAACTTGTTTGCGCTAACTTCTCGATTGATTACATCGCTTGCAAATGAGTTGATTTCGCCCGTATCATCTGACGCCAATGCCGACAAATCACCAAACATGCCATACATGTCTTCGGCTTCTTTCTTTGAATGTGCGCTCATAGTATCTCTATTCATATCACAGCATTGTCAAACCTATATTCACAGGAAAGTTCGCAACCAATTCCGTACAAAGAGGTATATGTCGCAAAATCTGCAATCCATAGCTGACTGGATGATATTCCACAAACCATTGTACATGGGGCGTATTGTCAGAACACACACACGTGGTGGTGTGAACTTCATTGTCGAGGAAGCCAATGAAAGTCAACACCGTAAGTGGTTTGCCTTCAATTTCGTGGATGAATCTGGAGAATTTGATGGTATCGACATATTTACCCATCGCCTATTGGTGGGCAGGCACAAGCTGTTGACCAAGCTCAACCAACTCAAATACGCAGAAGACTTTTATGCCTCTCTCAATAACAGCAAGGTCAAAGAACTTCTTGGTCCGGAATTCAGTTCTCTCGGCGGACAATGGATACAAATAACTGGCGTCGAAGACGTCAATACATCCTATGCCTGGTTGGTGCTTTCACCTTGGGGCAAGGTATGGCTGTCAAGATTGGCAATTCTTTGTTTGGCTGTTGCGACCACGGATAACTTCACAACATCAGACATGGTTGACCAGTCTGCAATCTCTCTTAATGACCTACCACAGCCAATGCAAATTTTAGCCTCGTCTAACTTGCACACCAACAAACAGGGAGATTCCACCATTACGGATAATCATACCATTGTGAGCTCATATAACCCTGCGAGAAAATTCAGAAGCGACACCGCAGAGCTGTCGGTTCAAAATACATTTGGCCACCTATATGGTCTGGAACAATATGCTGCTGTTCGCGGAGATAGCCTGTGGGACCCAGACCAAATCGGAAAAACACTTGGGCGCACGGCACTCACGGGTCTGGCAACATTCTTCACTGGTGGTGGTTTCTGGGGTGCGCCGCTTTCGTATATCAATCAAGAGTGGGAAAGAGGCCAATACCTAAATGCATCAATACCAGATAAGGTTAAACAACAATGTGATGACCTGTATGACGAGGCACTTATCATGGTTGAAATTGCTAAAAATGTGAAAGATGCCAACGTCACTTTCACAACCAACAAACTTAGAGAAGCAGTTGATGACCTAAGAAAAACACTGCCGGCTAGATTTAAGGGCTTGGCATATGACCCCAAGAGTTTCTACAACGGCACACCAGACGCGTTGCGCCAAAGATACCGCTCTGTGTTTTCACAAACACAAACCACAAAACCAGACAACACCAAGCCATTGGGTGTGTCAGAACCAGAAGACAAATCATTGCTATCAAAGATAGACGCAGACAGATTGCCAGAATCTGCCGGACTTGGCATTAAAACCATGCTTACAAAACCAAGTGCGTGGAACCCCAACAAATGGGGAGCGATAGTTGCTCCTATGATAGTGCCACATGCAGAACGAGCATTGGCCATACATGCCATAGGTGGGCCTAGTGTCGCTATTGACAACCAAGCAAACAAAATGCGAGAGATAATGGCCGAGATTAAGGTCTTAGCAAGAGAATTCGATTACCAGAACAAAAGCAAGACACCAATATATCCAGAGGTGCAAGTGGCCACAAATATCATCCATAGCTTCTTGGTAAAAATTGCTAATTCGTTACCTGAAAAAATGCAACCAGAGACAGAGCAGCCAAACTACAAACAAATACCAGGTGTCGACCCGAATGTGTATCCGTCTTAATCATTGCCGGCTATCTCTTGCAATCGGCTTGACAACCCCGTATTTCGATTGATGACCTTATCATTGTTGATTGCGGTAACAAGCGCATTGTGCTCTCCCATAATCAAACAAATCCTTTTAGCTCTTGTCACACCGGTATAGAGCAAATTGCGCTGTAACATGATACCGTGGCAACTCTGAAGCACAAAAATCACAACCGGAATCTCAGAACCTTGAGACTTGTGAACTGTTGAAACCCAAGCGTGCTGAATTTGGTCAAGTGTCTCGTCGTCATACTCCACCGGGTGGATTATGTCTGGATACCGAACTGCGACCAATGGTCCATCAGCGGTCATAGAACTCGAGACAATATATCCAATGTCTCCATTGAACACACCTGAATCACCAAGCATATAGTTGTTCTTTATCTGCATGACCCTGTCACCAACACGCAGTATCCTATGGTCGTCTTTGATTTGGTCTACGCCTGGTTTTTCAGGGTTAACGGCATCTTGCATCCATGGATTCATCTCATCCACAGAATATTTACCGGTGCGCCTTGGTGTCAAAATCTGTATGTCTTTCGCTTTCAAATTGGCACCGTTATCATCGGTCAATTTGGGAATTTCTTTGGTGATAAGTTGCAAAATGAAACTTTGCATTTTTGATGAATCATCACCGATGTTCACCATCATGCAGTTTTTACCTTTAGAATCCCTTGGAGTTGGCAAATCTGGAATTTCACCACCAACAATCGAGTGAGCCACATCAACAATGGTATTTCCGGTCTCTTGTCGAAACACCTTGTTCAGACGTACAACCGGAATGACTCCAGAGTCAATGATATCATGCAAAACATTGCCAGCGCCGACAGACGGTAATTGGTCTTTATCGCCTATCATCACAATTCTCGTGCTTGTTTCTAGTGCCCTAAGTAGGTCTCTGAACAAACGCAAGTCCACCATAGAAAACTCATCAACCAAGACAAAGTTTGTGGTCAATGGCAACGATGAATTGTGCATAAACGTGTTTGTGCTCGGTTGCCACGACAGCAGGCGATGAATGGTTCTCGCTTGTTTACCAGATGATTCTGACAGTCGCTTGGCCGCACGACCAGTCGGTGAACACAATTCATAGCTGTATCCATGCTTATCCAACAAAGAGACCAGTGCTCGAGTAATAGTGGTCTTTCCAGTCCCAGGACCGCCAGTAATAACGCACACCCGCTCATTCAAAGCGGTCATAATGGCTTGCAACTGAAGTCCATCTAACTTAATTGATGAATCAAAATTGGGCAAATCGTCCAGGTCACTTTCTACCTGTTCGTAATTGTTGTAGTGTTTTTTGCCGTGAGGGTACTGAATCATCTTTACCAGTTCGCCAGCAACTTCAACCTCGGCATTGTACATCTCAGCCGAATATGTTGACGCTCCGTCGATGACAATATCACCGCTTTTTCTGAGAGTATTGACGCAGGTGCCAACCTGACTAGACTCTACATTGAGTAAATCACAAACCGACGCTATCAAACGATTAGTGTTCATGTAGCAGTGCCCCTGAACACCATATTCATCTAACGTGTATTTGATTGCTGCTTCAATTCTCCTTGGAGAATCACGCAATATATTGCACCTCAGAGCAACCTCGTCAGCGCGAGTAAATCCAATTCCACGCACTTCTGTCAGTCGATATGGATTGGATTTCAAAACATCCAATATGTTTTCATTTTCAAAGTGTTTGATTACACGATGTGCCAGCACTGATGTCAGTCCGAGTTTTATGAGCTCAAGAGAACCGCGTTGATTATTGCGTGCCTTTGCCCACAACTCAGCAACTCGCTTGAGGCGGTTTGAGTTGGCACCCTTGACTTCAAACACGCGCTCTGGGTCTGCGTCCAGAATCTCAACCACGTTCTCGCCAAAATGATTGACAATTAACGATGCTGTGACATCTCCTACATCTGGAAAGTCGTCACCTGCTAAGTATCGCTTTAAGCCATCCAATGTTGAATAACCACACGATATCAGGTCTACAACCTTGTACTGTGTGCCATACTTCTCATGCACGGATTTCTTGGCAGTGACAGCGATATTCATGCCCTCGGTGACACCAGGCATTGTGCCAACAACTGTCACAAGGTCTATCGCGAGTGACTTATCATCATCTAATTTTGGCACAATGTTTGCAATGCACCATCCACTGTCAAATCTACGTATAGATGAGACCTCACCATTTATCGTCAGCACCGAATCGGCCATATTCAGGATTATCGCACCTTGGTTCAAAAACCTTCCACCTGACTCGTCTAGAATTTTGTCGCATGTTTGTCACCCTACTTAGGCATGTATATCTTTCTTAGTTAAATGGTTAAGATTAGTTTCTAAAATCCTTGTGGGCCTGTTGTAATTTCAGTGATAAAAAGCCATGAAATAGAATCCGTACAATATGGTTTGAAAGCAGTCGTATTTGTCGTATGCTGCAGGTCACATATGAGAAATACGAGAACAAACTATCCAGACATGAGTGAATTACATGTCAGTCAAACAAAAGAGAAAGAGATTATGGATAATTCAATCAGAGATGAAGGATTTGGACACTGGTATATTCAAACATACCAGCCAGATGGAAAGAACGACCGATTAGGTCCGTTTCGTGGGAACCTATTAGTTGATTCAAAGCTATACACGGTCAAAGTGAATATGTCACAAGAACGAGGACAGATTGGAACCACAGTTATTGTAGTTCCGAGTCAAAATGTAGCATACGTCAGCAACGAAGACCCGGCCGTCAATCAGTAACAACATGTGGTACCGTTTAAGTGTTTCGACAATGGAAGATACGACACGCAAGGTTATGGAAAGCCTTGCGACCAGTTTGGTGCGCGACCTTTTGTTGAAGAACTCATTGAACAAACCCAGAGAGCAAGATGTAGTCCTTGGTGTGAAACGAGTGATGAAAGAGATTGAGCGAGAACACGGTTCAGTCACCAAGGCAGCATTGAATTCACCGGATATCAGCCTGAAACCAATCGTTGAAGCAAGCATATCCAAAATCAAATGGTAATGTGTGATGAACAACCTAATTGCACTGATAGACAATGCAGTGGGTTCAAAGTCTAAATGTGAATCACTGGTCTATATTCATGCCTATCTATCAGGGGCATCACATGTTCCAAGGGCCTTTGTGCCAAATGAAATACATCACAAAGAGGCTGAAGAGTTACTTGAGGCACTGTTGCTCTCACACCCATTGCAAATAGCTCAAAAGACACACAGTAGGGCAAAGTCGTATATCAGTGGGTATATCTACGATATCAACTCTAAAAACACCATACTACAAGACATCGAGGCAGTCATTGAGTCCAGTTTTGGTGCGGGAAAAATCGTATACGAAGAGTCAAGATTCACACCATATGGTCGTTCTCTGTACGATGACTCGATGCACTTGGTAACTACTGGTTCGCCTAAGATTTCCAACCTTGCGCTGCACAAGCGCGAGAAAGCCAGAAAACGCGCCCCTCATCAAAAAAGACATGGAACCCCATGTACACCAGTTGAACGCGCTCTACGGGCATCCTACGAGCAAAAATGGGCACTTGCGTGGATGACACCGAGTGTATATTTAACCCCAGGGAATTCAACTAAAACAGTTCACACAATTTGGACTCAGCGATTTGGAGAGACCCAGTGATATATCAGACATATGGCGCAATAGCGATTGACCCTGTGAAACTGAGGTCTATGGAACCGGCTGTTATCAGCCTGGCTGGAATTGGCAATGTGAAATGTATATCTATGTCCAACATAGATATTTGGGCCGGAGCAATCATCATGTGCTCATGGGACAAAGAACCAGCCAATGATAACCCAAAAGCAATGTATCTGGTCGATGAGGAGGGAGACGTGCATCAATTCCATGGCTCGATTGATATGCTGATGCACGAGGGTGTCATATATGATTTAACCGCTCCATACGGCAATACCCTTAGTGTAGCAGAACAAGTGTTGATGATGGTTGCACAACAAGACGATGCAGAGCAATGGTGGAATGAATACGTCAATCACTCTATCGTGATGAATATTCAAGGTTCAGATTTGGTGAAGTACGCATTATCATTGGCCGGAAAATACCAATGGGACAATAGTGTCATGGTGCAAATTAAGGACATCAAAGTGAAATCTGCACTGTCACCCATACACAAGGTTAAACGTTTACACTATTCGGTGGCTGGACGCGAACACCGGTCTGCTCAACATATTGATTGAACATTTGTTGCGCGTCTAAGCATTCGTTACATGCACCTGAACTAACTTCCCATCTTGGAACCAACAAATCTCCAGCACTGTCATCTGGTCTGAATTGAATCCGGCATCGACATGATTCATGCATTGGGTATTCAACCCCAGCATTTGCCAATATTGCAGACAGGTCTTCTGCGCGGTACATATCCTGGGCCTGTTTTACTTCGTCTTCTTCTGCTGAGCTAGGAGGTGTGTAATCTGTAAAAGTGTCTGTGACACCATCTTCATCACCCTGCTCGTCCTCTATTTCTGGGACTTCTTCAATTTGAGGTTCTTCTTCAATGATTTCTGGTTCTGCAACAGGTGCTTGAGGTGCCGGCACTGGTGGTTGCACAGGTAAAGTGGCTTCAGGTGCTTTACGCGAACTTACGCCGCCAGTCATATCAAGAGTCTGGCGGTCAAGTTCATTTTTATCCTCTTCTGTTGATTGGGCTAACCTGTACCACATCATTGCTTTTTTAGTCTGTTGATTGCCTTAAACCTTGTCTTAGTCCTGTACAACTTTACACATGTCGTCAACAACCAAAAGAATGGACGCGAAAAAACTGGTAGACTTCTCCGTAGATTACTACGATGTTCTCGGACTTGTTCGCGAAAACGTACCACTTGGTACTACGCCTGCTGACAGAAGAGTCTTAGCCGATATACTTGACCGAGCATACCAAAACGCTTGTCGTAGATACCATCCTGATTATAACCCAGGTCTCGAAAACGCAGAAGAGTTGTTCAAGTTGGCAATTCGGTCTCATACAATTCTTTCTGACCCAATTGCACGTCGTTACTATGACTCCGGCGGCGCCGATAAGTCACGCTCTATTGAGATTGATGGCAAGAGATATGAAATTGACTGGGATGACCTTGGGTACTATCGACCAGGAACAACTGCTGATTCTGTAGGATATGGTCTTTTTGTTGCGTTGTCAGAACGAAAAAGCGAACTTGGAATTGTGCCTGCGTTCTATCCAGAACTACCACAGCATAACTACGAGTGGGATTTTGCAGTGCCAGATATGGGTGTCAAATTAGCAGTATCACTGGTTCCAGACGAAGACGACGTTAGAAGGCTCACGACAGGTAGTGATATCGGTCACGCTCTACCATTTAAGATTTACATTTGTTTTCCTCGAGCTTGCCCGTATTTCTTTAAGTCCGAAGAAGAAGTGTATCAGGTTGGAGACAGAACAATTGTAATGCAAGGAAGATTGCAAAAGGCAATGTATGTCGACTATGACCTACTTGAAACCACTACGTTGCAAACCGCTCAGGATTTTGTATCTGGGGACGGTATCAAAGATGCATTGCGTGATTTAAGAGATGGTTCACTGCAAACGCGACAACAAGAGAAAGACCGCCAGGCCGGCGCATTAAACTGGCTTGACACCAAAACCATGAAAGAAGTTGAAGCCGAAAGACTTAGAGCAATTTTACGTCGAAAGACACCACAAGCCAAATACGACCCGCATGCTTCTGACTTTTTGCAACGAATTAGGAAAGAGCAGGTGGACGAGTGACTTGGCTCATAAAATGTATTTGTGGCAAGCACACGAAATACAAGGAGGAATCCTTTGGTCAAACACTCATATGTCGTTGATACTTGCGTTTTAATACATGACCCAGCAGCATTATTCAAATTCAAGAACAATGACATCTACTTACCACTCGCAGTCATAGATGACCTTGATGAACTCAAGACACGCCGAGACCCTACGGGCTGGGCTGCACGTGAAGTCTTCAGACACCTTGACAAACTGAACCTGGAGGATTTGGTTTCGAAAGGAGTTGTGATTAACGAACACAACGGAAGGCTATTCATTTACAACCCAGAAGCTCCAGTCCAGCGTGGAGAAATGCCTGCAATTGTCCGCGTCAACAGTGATAATGCTATCATTCAGACCTGTTTGATGCTCAAAGCCCAGAGTCACAAGAAAGTAGCCATTGTGTCGAAAGACACTGGATTACGCGTAAGAGCCCAGTCAATGGGATGCACCGCAGAAAACTATCGAAGTGATTTACTGGAAGATGAAATCTACGACGGAGTTATTCACATCGAGGTGGATAACACGGAGGATTGGGGCAATTTGTACGGCAATGGTGAAGTTATCCAAGTAGAACATCTGACAAAGCCATTACAAGAGCAAATCAGCAAACTTAACACAAACGAGTTTGTAATGTTCAAGTATGGTGAGCAAGTGTGTCCGTGCTGGTTCAAAGAAGATGAACTCCGCGTCTTCCGAGATAAGCATGGTCAAAAACCTGAGTTTATGGGAATCAAGCCTCATAACATCGAGCAAAGATTTGCAATGGAGGCACTGGCAGCAGATGACATTCCATTGGTTATCTTACTCGGTCCAGCCGGAACAGGAAAAACCATTCTCAGTCTGGCTGTTGCACTGCAAAAAGTCAATGACGGTACATACGACAGGATTGTGGTCATCAAGCCCAACATCCCAGTCGGAGGTGTTGACATTGGTGCATTGCCTGGAGACAAGTACGAAAAACTCAGTGCTTGGCTTGGTCCTATGAAGGATAACGTGCAGCAGCTTATCAACAGCAGACGTCGTTCAGCAGGAGAGACGTTTGAACAGATGGTAGACGAGGGCATTATTGAAGTCGAAGCACTTGGATATATTCAAGGCCGCTCAATTGCAAATAGTGTCGTGATAGTTGATGAATTACAGAACGTCAGTCCGCGTGTGGCACGAATGGTTGTCGAACGTTGCGGCCGGGGTTCTAAAATCATACTTCTAGGAGACCCATCACAGGTAGAGAATCCATTTTTGGACAATCGTTCAAATGGTCTAGCTCATGCTGCTATTGGTTCCAAAAAGAGTGACATGGCCGCTGTGGTCAAGTTGACTAAGGTAGAGCGTTCGCCGCTTGCGGCCGCTGCATCTGCCATATTTGGTCGACCAGAAGCACATTAACTACGTGTATAAACCCCTTGGAACTCACTTCTGAGGGGTTTTTAGGTTTTATGGCATTCTCTTATCGTTGGCGCAAACATTATCCAGGGTCTGGTTACATTGTAACAGACGAAGGCTTGTCGGTGCTTAATATGGGCACTTACAAGGCTGGAACATATGGTGACGACGATACAGATGTCAAGTCAGTGGTTAGTCTAAGATTCGCTGGAGTGCCGGCAAAATCTATTCAGGTATGGTGCGACCCAAGTAGTGTCGACCTTATCAACGAAGACGGAACAGTCACACCTCGAGTAGATTTGACAGAGCTCGGGTATGAAATCAAATCTACTATTGTAGACACATACAGAATTGCATATTCACTAGGCACATCTAATGCTAATGAGTCAAATGTTTTTTCAGCAGGAGAAGAAAACAATGAAATACTACAACTTACAGCACATTCATTAGACAGCTATAGTGGTAGTTATAATTACGACAGCACCCAAATTGTGTTTGTGTCTGACCGTGCTGGCAAAAAGCAAATCTATCGTGCTAACGCAGATGGCACTGGTGCAATCCCACTAACCGAACCTTCTTACAACGCCATCGACCCGCATTGGTGCAAGGTAACCAACCCAATAGACCCTAGCTTCAACAAAATCGTGTTTGCCTCAGACGCACACACTGGTTGGCAGCTCTATACGATGAATTCCGATGGCACCGGTCTTACACGACTAACTAATCGCACAGCTTCTGTGTACGATGGTGATGACTATTCACCATGCTGGAACTATGACGGTACCAGAATTTGTTTTGTCAGCACGCGAGATGGTGTGGAGCAAATTTACTACATTCAATCCAATGGCACAGGTACCACTAATATTGATGCTACTGGATTTTCCAATATTGACCCCGCTTACAATCCTGCTTCTAACGTAATCGCATTTTCCTCAAATAGAACAGGAAGCTATGACATATACACGATTAACGACGATGGTTCAAGTCTTGCAAGGGTAACTCAGACCGGCCGTGATGCTACAGAGTCTTCTTGGCTATCAAGTACAGCAATTGTGTTTGCCGGGCGTGCGAATGCAACAAAACACATCTATACTGTCAATAGCGACGGAACGTCACTAAATCGCGTCACATATTCTGCTGATGACGACGGCTCTCCGCAAGCAAATCATGATGGAACAAGAATTATCTATGATTCGATAAGAAGCAAATATCGAGTTGTCATGAGTTGTTTGTCTACCGGCATACCAATTACCAGGTTAACAGAAAACAGTCCTGAAAGTTTTTGCCCGGCATTCAATCGAACCGGAGAGCTTTTTGCATTTTGTAGTGACCGAGGCGATGGCAACATCAACATCTATCAAACTGGTTCAGACCTAAACATCGGAACAGCAACAGCTATCACATCCAACACAGGAGTTAGCTGGCAACCAACATGGAGTGTAGATAGTTCAAAACTTGCGTTTTCTACAAACAAAGATGGAAACTATCAGATTTACAAAATCAACGTCAATGGCACAAGTCAAACTCGATTGATTAACAATGCATTCGACTGCACTTTCCCAAGTTGGCAATATGCTGCCAATCCAGTAGACGAACGTATCATTTACATGAGCGACGAGAGTGGCACACATCAGATTTACTCAATGCACACTGATGGCACCAATCAAACCGTACTCACTGCTTCTGGGGTGAACATTTGGCCATCGGTTTCCCCAGATGGCACGAAGATTGCTTTTGCATCCAATAGGGTTGGTAATGAATTCAAATTGTATGTTATGAACTCCGATGGCTCGTCTGAGACCGCAGTTGGCAGCAATATAGTATCTTCTCCAATCACATGGTCTCCAGACGGAACACGAGTTGCATTTAATAGAGATGATTTCGAGATATACAGTGTCGATATAGCTACTGGCACAAGTCTTGATAGAGTCACTTATAACAGCAATTCTGAATTCTATCTGGCATGGGACCCTGATGGCACGACCATTGTATATGATTCGGCTTCAGAACTTGGTAGAAGGAGTCTCAAGTATGTAGACCCGCTAGGCGGCGACACACAATCAGTAGACACTGTCGATTGTTTGTACGGCGGTTCATGGTCTTTTGATGGTTCTCAGATTGTATTCAACAGGACTTCGACTATTGGTAGAGAAAAACTGTTGTCATGCTCGTTTGATGGAACCAATAAAACAGCGATAACACTCGAGTCAATTGTTTCTGACAAAAAAGCTATCTATTGTGCCAGTCTGGACAGGGTGTATTTTGAGCGTAATGTACCAGGGTTCAACACGGCCATATGCTATTACAGTCCTGCATCATCTACAATCACTACTCAATACACCACAAACTTTGACACAACAGTGCTACAGGATGTATCTGCTGACGGATTGCGGCAATTACTTACATATGGTGGTCGGCTTTATGAACTGAATTCAACCACTACTACTGAGTTGACCACTGACACATCACTGTCTATCCCAGCAGAGTACGCGTGCTATAACCCAGACAGAAAACGCATTGCAATTATCATGCCAGGAGGAACAGGTAATTACCCGTTGAAACCGCAGATATTCCTTTACACTATCAGCACACAAAAGTTAACAAAAATCACAGATACAGACACTGTGAAGAAATACATTAGTTGGCGTAGTACTTCACCAGAGTTGCTGTACACGGATGAAGTGTCGCCTGGTGTTCATAGATTGCATACTGTCAAAGTTAACGGTTCATCAAAAACTCGCTTCATATCAACAAACACTGATAATGAACCAACAACCGAAGAAATTGGCGCACGATGGTGCTCTGATGGCGTCAAGGCGGTGTATTGTCGCAAGGTTTTAGGAGACAACGGTGGAATTTTTGTAACCGATGGTACAGGTCCTGGCGGTAACATCACACTGAATACCTATCTCACATCAGAGATAGCAGGTTACAATATAGACGACGATATCACGTATTTTTCAGGTCAAGATGCTGATTATTACGTTAGTGGATTGTATTCAATTACAGACCACGACAACGCAGTTAGAATTACAAGTTTTGGGTACAACGACAGATTCGCCTCTTTCAACACCGATTCGTCAGAAATAGCCATTCAATCGCGCTATTTAGATGTGTCTGGTTCATCGTATGGTATTTACACAGCTAGTGTGTCAACACCATGGGATAGAACATTATTACGCGCATCATCTGCTTTTCCAGACTGGGGAACCAACGACAAGATTCTGTACACAACCCTGACCAGTGATGTCCAGGCAGGCTTTGGGTTCATCAATCCGAATGGCACCGGTAATACCAGTATCTCAACAACAGCCGGCGATGGTCAAGCAAGGTGGTCTAATGACGCCACTAAAATCACATTCATTCGCTCTGGTGAAGTGTGGATGTGTGACGCAGACGGGGACAACATGGTAAAGGTTGTCGATGCGATTACACCACTTGGCAACCGCAGTCCTTCGTTCACTCCCGACGACGAGGAAATAGTATTTGAGGCCATGTCTCAAAACGGCAATGGTGAAATTTACAGAGTTGAGGCCAAAGAAGCCGGAGACGTTTCTGCTGTTAGTTTTCCAGGGAAATGGCCAAGGGTAGACCCTGTCGCTGGAAGGGTTATGTACACTAAAGAGCTTACCGCAAGTAATGTACTTGTGTGGCGAAATATTGACGGCACTGATGAGATTGAACTCACAGAAACATATTCTCAGGATACATCACCAAGATACAACAGGGCTACAGATGACATCATTTTTGTCTCAGACCGAAATGGTAATCATCAGATTTACTCAGTGAATTTGTCTGGTACCGAGACACAAGTGATGTCGAACGCATACAACGACAAAGACCCATACATGAACACAACAGGCTCATATATGGCATTTTCCAGTGACCGTGGAACCAATTCCAATCTTGATATTTACAAACGCGCTACATCTGGCGGTGCTGTTACACGATTGACCACCAGCACTGGTGAAGACTATCGACCATGTTGGAGTCAAGACGATACTAAAATCGCATTTGTTAGTACCAGAACAGGCACTCCACAAATTTGGATAATGAATGCCGATGGAACCAGTCAGACACAGTTGTCGACTGTCGGTGACAATGATTATCCAGCCATTTCGCCAGACAATACCTTAGTGATGTTCACTAGCAATCGTTCTGGCCAATGGGAGTTGTATTATGTGCCCATCGCTGGTGGTACTGAAACCAAGGTTGAAGTTGGAGGTATCAGTGTATACCAAGCGGATTGGCGCAGTGACGGTGTAAAAATTGTTCTCGTTGGCGGCGATGGCAATTATCACCACATTTACACTCGAGACACCCCGCTAAAT
>OFRM01000215.1_pt1 | contig 25878 bp, 34 predicted proteins | sample 1543101 | NCBI WGS metagenome assembly OFRM01 (sample SAMN07774223, study PRJEB24372) | wastewater metagenome | isolation source: Exp Tend VB 0WW | collected 2016-02
TGTGACGCGGATTTTGAATTTGAATTGAAGTAGGGGTGGAGTTACGCGATTTTGACACAGCGCTGCCATGTCTGGTATGATGCCATCCCCGCGTAGAGAAGAGGCAATCTCGCCAGCCCTACAAGCTGGAGATCCCAGGTTCGACTCCTGGCGCGGGAATCTGGTATAATTCAGTAGGTTGCGACCTATTCTTTATCCTGAAAGGCAGGTGTACTGTAAGAGGCGGATACAGTCCACGAAGCGGCGGCGGGCTTCCTGAATCTCGTGGCGGCGGTGGCGGTGCTGGTGGCGGATGAGCGTACTCCTTGACGCTGCCCAGAATGTGCAACATCTTGCAGCCAAGTATGATGGTGCAATCGTTGCCTTTTCTGGGGGCAAAGACAGTCTTGTCGTTCTCGACATGGCCCGACGATGCTTTAAGCGTGTCGTCGGGCTATTCATGTACTTCGTCCCTGACCTGCAATGCGATGCTGACAGGCTTGCCATTGCGAAGACATGGGGCATCGAAGTATTGCAGTACCCTCACTTCAGTTTTCTGGAGGCAATGGGATGTGGTGCTTACTGCGTCAAGCGACCGATGCCAGAACTGACCAGATACGACATCTACGAGATGTGCCGGGCCGATACCGGGATGCGCTGTGTCTTGACAGGGATCAAGAAATCTGACTCGATGGCACGCCGCAAGCCAAGTAAGATGACCTCTGCGGATGTCTTTCACCCCATCATCGAGTGGAAGGATTTCGACGTGTTGGCCTACTGTGGCTATCACAAGATTGATTTGCCGAAGACGCTAACAGGTCGAAAATCCAGCGGGGTTGACCTGCGTGGTGAATCCCTCCTGTTCCTGCACGAGAACTTTCCCGATGACTTCAAACGACTCTGTGAGTTCTTCCCTTTCGCCGAAGCCGTCCTCTGGCGAGAGCGATGGCACTACGAGTACACCGGCGCTGTCGAGCAGAGTGAGTGATCACGTCAAATTCGTCCCGATGAAGATTCACAGGTCGAAGCTCAACAACGCCCCGTACAACCCTCGAAAGATCAGCCCCAAGAACCGAAAGAAACTTCAGGATAACCTGAAGAGCGTCGGCCTCTTGCAATCGCTGGTGTGGAACAAACGCACTGGCAATTTGGTTGGTGGTCATCAGCGTCTATCCATCATGGACTCGCTGGAGGGAACGAACGACTATTGCATCTTCGTCGATATGGTGGACCTCGACGAGAAGACAGAGAAAGAGCAGAATATCGCGTTCAACAACAGCGAACTTGCTGGCGATTGGGACTTCAAGAAACTTGGCGATCTGATGGTGGGCGAGGGGAAGATTGACAACTTTGCGGCAGGGTTCGACCTCGGCCAGATGTACCAGATATTCGGCGGTGATTCCCTGGCAGACAACCCGAAGGCGATGGAGGAGTTGTCGGCGCAGGTCGAGAAGTCCAAGCGGCTTAAGCAGGAGATTCGCGACAAGGCAGCAGAGCGAGATGGGCACGAGTTCTACACGGTTGCTGTGTTCGCCAATGACGACGAGCCAATGCGATTTGCGGACATGCTCGGCCTGCCATCGCAGAGGTATATCGACGGGCGGACGCTGATGAGCAAGGTTCAATCCAAGGTCGAGTTGACGATGGTGATGAGCACGACGAGGTGCTTCGGCTGTCACGTTCGATTCGGGGATGTGTCGGCTGAAGGTGTCACGAAGTCGTTGTCGTGCCCGCAGTGCAAATCACAGCGGGCTGTACTTGGTCGTGCTATGTCGTGAGGCCAGCAGCAGCAAGTGCTTCGTCTGTCACAACACCTTCTTTCCATTGACGAATTCCATTATCGTGCCGCCTACCCGTTCGCATTCCTGATTGACTTCATTCCAATTGTCGTAGAACAACACCTCCCCTGGCGGTGTGACCCAGCCATCCGTTCCCCACAGTTGCGTGGTTTGAGGATGCACGATTACCCATACGAGATCGGCCAATTCTGCCATCAAACTACTCCTTGAATATCAAGGTAATCGAATAGACCCAATTTGCCAACGCAGGGGATCGGGGTGAGGCGTCGAGCATTCGCCAGCACCCATAGGTACGGGCCGGACGCGAACGGGTCAGCGTCCCATTCGCTCGGTGTGCTAGGGGGGATGCAGTCAGTTAGGTCAACGACTCCGACGATGGCGCCGAACGTGAGCGTAGCCACGTCGATGCCAAGATCGTCGGCGTTCACTTGAGCGAGCCAATTGCGCGACTTGCCAGCGTGAATCAGGAGGGGGCCGCGATAATTGGTTGACCATGTGCGGTTCTCGATTTTTTTGCGACCAGCAACGATCAACTCGGCCCAGGGCTGTTGCACTGATAACGTTTTCATAGGTCATGCTCCATTTCGTCTAGTGTATTCCCGAACCACTTCGATGACGGCGTTCGGGATGCCGGGGAAATACTGATTGCAGTCCAGTAGTCGCGGGTCGATCCAGTTGGTGCTGGCGATCTTGCGATTGGCGATGCTGAGGGCGACCGACAGCAAGCGGTCGAGCGTGCTGTCGGTCAGGAATGATAGGTTGTTCATGTCGAAGCCATCTCAGTCGGCTTGCGATTGCCGACATATTTCTCGTTGCCGATCCCGAACCGCCGCCGAACCGTTGTGGGCGACCTCCAGACCGGCAATTCAGGCGCGTACTTGTTCTGGACGGTGTTGACGCATGCGGTTTACGCAACCTCGTCTTCAATCGCCAACCCGATCTCGCCTTCCTGGGTGTCCGGCAAGGTGCCGGTCACGACGGTCGTCTTCGGGGCTGGCACTTTCAACTTGAGGCAGACCAGCCGTTGTGCGCCACAGCCGCCGATGTTGCCCGCAAACAGCGATTCAACATCATCTTGATTGCATGCAACTTCGTATTCGCCGGCCTCATTGATCAGAACCCAAACTTCGATTTCGTGCATCTGCGTTCTCCTTTTCCTGACTTGCAACAGGCTCCCGAAGTGGGAGGTCGCATTATGCAACGGGCGGGATTCTGCCGTTGCATGCTCTGCGTTACGCTTAAGGTTAGCTGACCATTGTGATAATAACCACGATCCACTTGCACAGGCTCAGGGCGATGAAGGCGAGGCCGAGGTAGCCGATGAAGGTGTTCACGATGCGTGCTCCTTGCCGCTGACGTCGCGGCGTTCGGTTCGGTACTTGCGCTCGGTGATCTTGTGCAGGATCTTGTCGCGGCAGCGGGCCTTGCTCGTCAGGTTCGCGGTGAGAGCGAATCCTCGGCATACGGCCTTGAGGTCGGCCAGGCCGAAGGCAGCGACGATGCGACCGACTTCGCTGCCGATCTCTTCATAGGTGTGCGTGCCAGTGTTGCCGTACAGGGCTTCCAGGCGGGCGATTGCTTCGGTTGTTGCGAGCATGAGCAGAACTCCGTTACATGCAGAAGCAGACCACAATCGAGGCAACGCTCAGCACAACGCCGGAAGCGAAGCAAGCGAAGGCCATGATTTCGCAGGTGATGCAGGTCGCGGCCAGGGTCGCCTTGACTTCGTTGTTCTTGCGGTTCGTCTTGCGGATGTTCTTCGTCATGTTCGTCTCTCCGTGTTAGGTGTCGTTCGTTCTTACACTTTCAATTTACACCAGATGACGTACTACGTCAAGTGAGATATCAAAGATTTATTCAAAATAGTCGTTGCGCCTGATAAAACACAGGGAATTATTTCTTTTCAAACACTCCAATTGACGTACTACTCGGTTCGGCGTACGATAGGATTATGTTCGGAAAAATCCTCAAAGAACTGCGAATCAAGGCCGGGATGACCCAGGCGGAGCTTGCTGCTGCGTCCGGTGTTAGCCTCGGCAGCGTGCGTAATTTAGAGCAGGGGATACGTAAGCCAACATGGGAAACCGTTCAAAAGTTAGCACGTGCGCTCAAAGAGCCATTTGATTCGTTCGCTGAGCCTGATGTATAATCCATTGACCAGGAGGTGACAAGGTACGCGGACGACCCCCCAAACTAAAAATCCACGACTCAGACGGTCAGCCAATCAAGCAGCCGGCATCTCTTGCCGGTGCGCCATCATGCCCATCATGGCTCGACAAAGAAGCCAAATCGCAATGGAAGTACCTCATCAAGGTACTTGCCGAAACCAACCTTCTCACCAAAGCAGATCGCAACATCATGGCGGCTTATTGCGCTGCTGTATCCAAATGGATTGCAGCCGAACTTTGGCTTGCCAAAATTGAAGCCAAGTCGGGTTCAGGCGACGATCCGCCAGGTGGCGCACTCGTCCTCAAGAGCGGGACAGGCGGAATCTACCAGAACCCCTACCTGCATGTCAGCAATGCAGCACAAGAGAAGATGGCAAAGTACGGCGCCGTCCTCGGCCTTGACCCGATCAGTCGCGAACGTCTCAAGGTGTCCGCCCTGGGCGGTAAGGAGAAGGGAATTCCATCGCGCGATAGGTCGAAGGGGCCACCACCACCTAAACGAACGGAGGTGGGATAGTAGACAACTGCGACGACACAACAAAGGCGTGGATCAGAAACCGAAGCGACGAGCTTGCTGTTGCGGCAGGCTGCATCTTTGACGCTGAACGCGGAGCGGAGGTATGCAGTTGGATTGAGTCGCACTGCAACCTGTACGAAGGTCAGCGCGGGCCTATGAAGTTAGCAGACTGGCAGCGCGAAGCCACGATGCGGATATTCGGCTGGATCAAATGGAGCGAGCGGCTGGGGCGCTGGATCAGGCGATTTAATCGTGCGGCTGTGTGGATACCCAAAAAAAATGGTGGGCCAGCCCCCTGTTCCTTAACGGGAATGGGGGGCTGAGTCCATCACCACGGCAAAACACCGACAGCAGCAGCATGGGCGTTGTATCTTCTTGCGGGCGACGGCGAGCCGGGCAACCACGTTTTTTTCGCCGCTGCGGACGGCGCACAGGCAGGCATTGCGGCAAAGCACGCAATCGAGATGGTGAAGGCGAGTCCGGTGCTCGAAAAAGAGATCGCGATCAACCTGACCGAGAAGAAACTGACGCATCGACCTACATTGTCGGACGCGAAGCCGATTAGCTCCGGGGACAACAGGGCAGCGAAGGCGAAGCAGGGCCTTAATGGTTGCGTGGTGATCGATGAGATCCACGTTGTGACCCGCCAGTTCATCAGTGAATCCAGCATCGACAAGGCCGGCGCATCGCGTGATGAGCCGCTCCACATCGAGGTGAGCACATCAGGTAAAGACCCAGATGGATATGGCGCGCAGCAGTACAACTACGGCAAGCAAGTTGAGTCTGGCGAGGTCGATGATCAGGGATATTTCTTCCTCTGCTACGAAGCCCCACAGCAGTTGAGTGATGCTCAACTTGCTGCCGACCCGATCAAGTGGGGCCGATTGGCCAATCCTACCTGGGGCAGGATCATTCAGGAGGAGGAATTCCTATCCGACTACAATCGTTCATCTCGGAGTCTGGTAGACCTTGCTGACTTTAAAACATTTCGCTTGAACATCTGGCAGACCACTGCTTCGCCGTGGATCGCGAAGGCTGATTGGGATGCGTGTTTCGTTCCATTCACTGAGGAGGAGATGCTCGACCGAGTGTGCGCCGCCGGGCTTGATCTCGCGATCACGCGGGATATGTCAGCCTTATCGCTGGTTTTCCCGATGGATCAAAAATTTAGGTGGCTGTGCTGGTTCTTCATGCCGGAGGCCGGGGTGAAGCGACTGGCAATCAAGCAGCCGAAGGTACATGAGTGGGTCCGTGATGGGTGGATCATTGTCACGGATGGAGAGACGACGGACTATCGGTATATCCGCAGGGTGTTTGCCGAGAAAGCGAAGACATTCTACATCAGTCAACTCTTGTATGACGAGCATTTCGCCGAGCAGTTGACGCAGGAAATGAGCGAAGATACTGGCGTCGATCGTTTCAAGTTGCCGCAGACGATCACACGATTGAATGAGCCAACGCAGAACATGGAGCGTCTGATTTTGGAGCGTTTGCTTGAGCACAACGGCAACCCGGTATTATCGTGGCAAATGGGCCATGCGAACGTAAAGAGCGATGCCAACGGAAACAAACGACTGGTCAAGCCTGACCACGCGGACCACAAGAAAATCGACGGTCCAATCTCAGGTATTGCCGCACTTGCTGGCGCCCGTACAGCCGAACAAGATGACAATTGGTTTCGCGAGGGCGGCGGTTTGACAGGTGGGTATTAACCATGATATGATTCGGCTCAAACCAAGGAGGTGCTGAGTAACTGATTGGTTGAAACGCAACGTCGTCGATGTCATTTTTACCGGGTCGCTCATCGCCATAGCTGGCGGGTTCTTCTGGGCATGGCCACCGCTTGGACTGATCGTGCCAGGCTTGCTGGTGTGCGGCATTATTCTACTCTCTCGTCTTACTACGCCACCTGAACCAATCGAACCTGATGACGCCAATCCGAATCAAGAGGACCGTTCATGATTTCTTGGCTGATGCCGCGCCATCGCGCAATCGTGAATCAGGATTCCTATTTCGAGCCATTTGCGCATCGGACCCGGGCAGGTATCGACATCAATGAAGACGTTGCGTTGACGTTCTCGACGGTATTTCTTTGCACGCGGATCATCTGCGAACCGATTGCTGGGTTGCCGATCATCGCCTACGAGTATGAGGACGATGGCGACCGTAAGCCGGTCCTGCCCGGAACGCTCGCGGCGCAGGAGGTCTTGGCATTTCCGAATGAGGAGATGACGGCTTACGGGTTCCGCGAGTCTCGAACACAGCATCAGATCAATTGGGGTGGTGGGTTTGCTGAGTTGGTTCGCGATCGCGCTGGCGACGTGCGGGAGGCGTGGCCCATCCACCCAAGCCGCGTTAGGCCGGGTAAGGATGGGTATGCCTACGCTGTGCGAAATGACGACGGAACCTACGTTGGGATGCGGGCAGATGAAATCCTCCATGTTTGCGGGCCTCTGAGCGATGATGGTATTTGGTCGAGAGGGATTATCTCCCATGCGCGTGAGACGGTCGGTGGCGCACTTGCGATGGATCGGCACGCATGGGCTTACCTCGGTAGTGGTGGACAACCGAAGGGTATTTTTAAATCGCCTGGGTTGCGATCGCCAGAGGACAAACGCGAATTCCGCAAGCAGTGGAAGGAGATTCACAGCAACCCGGACGAATGCGAGGTGGTGATTGCTCACAAGGATAGCGACTACATTCCAATCCAGATCCCGAACGACGATCATCAGTTCTTGGCAAGTCGGCTGAGCAACCGAAAGATCATCTGTGAACTATATCGAGTGCCGACATACATGATTGGCGACCGGGTGCTTGGGGCGAGCATTGAGGCTCAGTCTAGCGAGTTCATCATGAACACGCTGGCTCCTTGGGTATACAAGTGGGACCAGCATCTTGGCATGAAGTTACTTAATCGTGAGCAGCGGAAGAGGTATTTTTTCGAGCATGATTTTACGGCCATGCTTCGTGGGAACGTGGCAGACCGGATGAACGGGTATCGTGTGCAGATCACGACGGGTGTGCGGACAATCAACGAATGCCGGCGTCTGGAGAACCTGCCGGGCATTGGGCCAGCTGGTGATATCCACTACATACCGGCGAATATGTTCACCGCTGACCAGATGCTGCACGGAAATCCGTCTGCTGGTGCAGGACCGGGGAGCGATCAAACGGGAGCACCAGCGGATAATCCGCTGGATCATGAGCCGACGATGGATGCGCGGCATGATGCAGCGATGCGAAAGTTGAGGAGCGACCATCGCGCAGAGATCGACAAGCATGTACGCGATATGGCATCGCAAGTTGCCGACCGCAAAACCGATTGGAAAGCAGTGGCAAAAGTAGCTTTGATGGACGTGCTGGGCCGCATGCTGACCAAGGAAGCCAACGCGGCGCAGCGGATCGTAGACAGTAAGGACGACCTTGAGAAGTGGATGCACGAGTTTTATGGACGGCACACGGCGTTGCTGACCGAAGCTTTTCGTCCCGCGTGCGCCGCACTGGCATTGACGGGTGAAACCGAGTTCGCGAACCCCGCGAATCTCGCAGCATGGCATGTCTCACGCTCCACGGAGGCATTGCGGGCAGCGTACAATTCCGATAGCCGAGAGGCTTTTGCGAAGCGATTGAAGGCGTGGCCGACTGATCGGGCGAAGGAACTGACTGAGCAAGTTTTGCAGCGTGCCAACTACAACCCAGATCAGCCACGCGACGAGCAAGGTAGGTTCGGGGATACTGGAAACGAATACACGAAAGCATTGCGGGACAAAGAGGACGAGGATCGCCAATCGACTCGCGATAAAAAAGACGACGCCGACAACGATCGCCGCGGTAAAGAGGATAAGGATCGCCAAGACGCCCACGATGAAGAAGACGCCGAGATTTCCGACAAGCGATACGAGGAAGACCTGGACCGCGAAGAAGCCCGTGAGAGTGCCGACAAAGTGAAAACCGAGCAGCGAGCCAAGGAAGATCAAGAGTTGACTGAGCAGCGAGCCAAGGAAGACGAGCAGATCGAGGAAAAACAAGCCGTTTTGGAAAAGGAATACGAGGAAGAGCGTGGGCGGATGGTGGATGCTGACGCTTCTGAAGAAGAACTTGCCGATTTCGATCAGGCTTACGAGGACGCTATGGAAGAAGTGTCGGCTTGGGAGCGCCCAAGCGAAGACAAGCAGCGCGAAAAAGTTCGCGAAAAGGAAGACGAGGCGGAAGAAAAGCGACGAGAAAAGGAAGACGCATTGATTGAAAAAAAACGCGAACGCGAGGATAAACAAAGGGAGAAGGCTCGCGAAAAAGAAGACAGAAAAATCGAACGCCTTCGCGAACGAGAAGACGACGCCGACAGAATGGCGCGCGCATCCGAAGACAAGGCTGTTGATGAACGGCGAAAACACGAAGACAGTAAAGTAAAGTGAGATTGGAGAATCACCAATGACCCAACTGTTGGCATACCAAAATTCCATCTGGGCATGTGAGCCAATGCGCTTGCAGCAACTTGCCTATCAAGCGGCGTCCGTCAAGTGCTACAGTGCCAAGCAGGTTGCCAAGGCGAGAATCGTTGAAAGGAAACGCGCCAGCGCTGAACTTGTTGCGTTTAATGGCGAAGTGCCGTTGCTGGGAACCGGACTGAGTATTGACGCAGCCACACAGTACCCAATCAAAGCAGTCAAAGGGAAGATCGGCGTCATCCCGGTGTATGGGCCGGTCGATCAACGCATGTCGAGTGCGCTGATGAAGACCGGAGGCACGTCGCTTGAGTTTGTCTCGCAGGCGTTTGACGCGATGGTTGGGCATGCTGGGATTGGCGCCATCGTGCTCCACATCGACAGCCCCGGTGGTGGGACGTTCGGCATTCAGGAACTGTCTGACAAAATATACGAAGCTCGCGCCGCGAAGATGACGATCGCACACGTTGACAGCATGGCGGCTTCCGCTGGATACTGGCTCGCGTCCGCGTGCAGTATGATTGTCGCTACTCCTGGGGCTAATGTTGGCAGTGTTGGCGTGTACGCGATGCACGTCGATGAGAGCAAGGCGATGGAGCAGCAGGGCATGTCGGTGACGCTGGTGAGCGCTGGTAAGTACAAGACCGAGTACGCGCCCACGGGGGGGATGTCGGACGAGGCAAAAGCGTATTTGCAATCGCAGGTCGATGTCAGTTACGGCAAATTCTGTGCAGCTCTGAAGCGGAATCGTGCAACCACGATCGACAATGTGCGGCAGAACTACGGGCAGGGCCGCGTCTTGAATGTTGATGACGCAATGGCGGCAGGGATGATTGACCGAATCTTGCCGTTCGATCAACTCATGTCGAGGCTGGTCGGCAAGCAACCGGATGGCGTGGTGCGGCAGGATAGTATGCGTCAGGCTGTTGCGGTGGATTTACTCCGCATGCGGCAAGCACACCGGACCAGGAAGTTAGCATGAACAACGACCAGCAAATCCTTGAGGCCAGCCGAGAGTTGAGGGATGCCAATCAGCGTTTCATTGCGTGCAGATCAGCGGTGGAATCTGCAATGCGGCGTGTAGAGGAGTTGCGCCGCGAGGAGTCAGCGGCACTGGCAGAGCGAACTGCGGCGGAAAAGCGTTTGCGAGATTTGGCGGCTGGATCAGACGAGGTGATGTCGATCACGAGTCGAGTGAGGAATCTGTAGAGGCATGGCGAGTAACGTCACGATCTCGGTTACGATATTCTGGCGAGCGGAAGACGGCGATAGGGAAACGTGTTTGGCGTGCGGTGATGCCTGTTGGCTGACACAGTATCGACTGTGGCTTAACTGCGGCGGTGAAGAATTCCCGGCAGACATTGAATACGTGGTGTGCTCAGCGTGCGGCGAATGTGGAGGTGCGGCGTAGAGCAAAAAACGAAGCATCCGATGTTGGGGATCAAGTGCCCTCGGTGCGGCGGTGTCCGCTGGGAAGTCCGGCACACGAGGCCCGTGGCCGGGGAGATCAGGCGATATCGCACATGCGCGAATTGCGGGCACGTCAAGAGGACGTCAGAGTCTTAGTCGTCATCATCGTCTCGCCTGCGACTTCGGCGTTTTCGCGTCGGGTTGTTGACTGTAACGTTCACGTCTGATTTTTCCTGAATGGATTTGACGGCCCAGATCAGTGCAATCCACCAGCCGAAGCACGACCAGCCGAAAAACACGGTGATGAGCGCGATTGCCATCGTGTCTGGGTGTGAGCGATAGATGGCGATGGCGATTGGGACTATTCCGATCAGGGCGCCGACGAGGCACGCCATAATGATCGAGATCATGCCGCAAATGCCGATCCCTGCGACCCCGGTGACGGCGGTTGCGGCCAGTGCCTTTTCCGCATCGTGGGCGTCTTTCTCTTGCTGATTCATCTGGTCGCGAGGTTTCGGTTGAGCGTTGGCGATTGCTGGCACGAGCAGCAGAAGTGAGATTGCGAGACAGCCTGCAAAGCATCGAGACATGGGGGCATCCTCTGGATTTTTTACCTGCCAGATAATGCTACGCATCATGGGGCTGGCGCACTAGGGAATTTTTGCATTTTTTTGGGCAGTCGCCATTTCGAGCAGTTTCGTTCGTGCCCATGTCGATACACCAAGATTTGATGATCTGGCGGCTTTATCAATCATCGCACGCTCTTTTCGCGTCATGGCGATTCGCAGAAACTCAAGCAGTTCATGCGCGACATCGAGGCGAAGCGGCGTGGCTAATGCCACCAGTAGCACATCATGGCAAAATCGTCTCGAAACGGTCTTGCTCAACCATGTGTGTGCCGTCTAGACTGATAGAAGATGAGCGGCAGGGTCCGTCGATCTAGCCAACCATCAACGAAAAATCATTCACCGTCTGGCCCGTAGGCCGCATGGTGCTTTAGTTGACGCCGTTGCGTCACGTTGTCCTCACCGGGACAGCATGATGCAGCGGCGTCTTTTTTTTGGTCCAACCCACGCAATAATTTGGGACGGCGACAATGGACGAATTGACCAAAGCTCAAAGCGAAATCAACGCCAAGATCAGCGCCATTCTCGAAAACGAGACGCTGAACGAAGAGCAGGTCGCCGAACATGATCGGCTGGTTGCTCTCTACGAATCCAACGAAAAAAAGATGGATTTGAAGGCGCAAGCCGAGGCCCGCGATGCGAAGGCCAAGGCCGACGCGGAGAAACGCGCCGACCTCACAAAGCGGATTCAGTCGCAACTCCCTGACCGCAAGACCAGCATCGACAACCCGGATCGTAATGTGAAGCGAACCGACAACGAAGGTCGCGTCACCGCTGCATTCGAGGAGACCGACGAGACGGTTGAGTTTCGCTTTGGCGAACACGCCGATGCGGTTCGTCGCCTGTCCTACAAGCAGCAGAAAAAGGCCAACACGCAACTCCTCAAGACGGCAGGCTATGTGCCTTGGGGCGAGTTCAAGAGCATGGCTGAGTTTGTCCGCGAGGGCTTCTCCGGCAACGGTCATCAGGCTTTCAATCAGCGGGTCCACAAGCATTTCGCGGCGGTTGCCGGCATGTCGGAAGGCATCGGCAGCGACGGCGGCTACACGGTCATGCCTGAGTTCTCTCAGCGGATCATTGATCGCGTTTTCTCCAATTCGCTTTGGGGGAAAACCGACAACTACACGCTGACCGGCAACAACATCACGTTCCTGGCCAACGCGGAGACGAGCCGCGCAACCGGTTCCCGGCATGGTGGCATGCGAGCCTACTGGCTTGCCGAAGGTGGTTCGACCACGGCATCAAAGCCGACGCTTCGCGAGGTCAACCTCAAACTCGCCAAGCTCGGCGTCATCGTCTATCTCACGCAAGAGTTGATTGACGACGGCGGCGCCGCTCTCCAAGAGTACGTGGCACGCAAAGCAAGCGAGGAATTCTCGTTCATGATTGGCGATGCCATCATCAACGGGACTGGCGTTGGTCAGCCGCTCGGTGTCATGAACAGCCCAAGCCTGATCAGCATCGCAAAAGAGACTGGGCAGAGTGCCGCAACGGTGGTCAGCGAGAACGTCCTGAAGATGTACGCAAGGTTCTTCGCTCAGAACCTTGGACGCATGACGTGGTATCACAACCAGGACGTCAGCCCACAACTCAACACCATGAGCCTGTCGGCTGGAGCCACTGGCGGCCAGTTGACCTACACGCCACCGGGCGGATTGGCGTCTTCGCCATACGCGACCTTGATGGGGCGCCCGATGGAGCCGACCGAGTTCAACGCAACGCTCGGCACGACTGGCGACCTCATCGCGGCGGACCTGTCGCAAATGCTGTCGATCAGCAAGGGCGGTGTCGCTCAGGCTGTTTCGATGCACATCCAGTTCCTCACCGATCAATTGGCTCTGCGCTTCATCATGCGGCTGAACGCCGGCCCGTGGGAAAACGCTCCGATTACCCCGTACAAGGGTTCGAGCAACACGCAGAGTTCGTTTATCGCGCTTGACACTCGCGCGTAATCGTGGTTCGCGGGTAACTGATACACGGGATTCATACGGGAGAAATCAGAAATGCGCGGACCGAACATGGGTTTCTTTGAGCGTGGCATGGACATTATTCCGCTCATCAATCAGGGCGACGGCAACGGTGCAGCTCTGACCGGCGATTGGGTGAAACTCACCAACTACAGTCGTATCGGGATCTTGCTCGCCAAATACGGCAGCGAGGATGTTGACGACGGTTCCCTTCAGTTTCTTCAGGCGACTGACGCATCTGGAACGTCCAGCAAAGCGTTGAGCCTGCCGGCCAATCGTCCATTCTGGTACAAGACCGGGACGCTGACGAGCCAGACCGTTTGGACGAAGACGAGCATCACGAGTGACGTTGATGGTCTCGCGTTCGGCTCCTCTGTTCCGTCTGGTTCGACGCGAGCGATCACCGATGTGAACACGTCCGCATTGTTGCTCTACACGGAACTCCAATCGTCGGATCTCGACGTTGACAACGGTTTCGATTGGGTGACGGCATACCTCGGCAACAACGCGAACAACGCGGTCCTATTCTCCGCGTGGGCAATCCTGATGGATGGGCGATTCATGCAGGCAACGCCGTTGTCGGCGATCTCTTAACAAGGAATTTTTGACCAATGGCTGATGAAAAAATGACAGAATTGGATGAAATCGCGCTGCAAATTTACGCGCAGCGCCCGTCAGCGTCTCGAATCAGCGGCGAGTCGGACGCTCTCGATTGCTACCGTCGCGCTGATGCTTTCATGGCCGTGCGAGCCAAGGTACGCAAGGGCGAACTGAAGGCCGCGAAGCCGACCGGACCGCAGTTGGCTGATTGCAGCGCACCGAATCTACGAAAAAATCACCCGCTGAATCTTGTCAGCAGTCGCTACGGCGACCTCGCGCGGGTGAGCCGGATCGCTCAATGGCTCGAAGCCCATCCGACGCCGGAGCGTGACCCGGAGGAACTCGTGATCGCATTCAATCGCGAGCACGGTGGTTTGGATTGGGCTTTGCCGGAAATCAGCACGGCCCGATTGGTGTTCCCGACCTACGCGACGAAGAACTGAGGTACACGATGCCACTGTCAGCTATCGATTTTCGGAAAGTTCGCGCCGCGCACCGATTCAGTGCAATCTCGCCGTTTGCCGGGAAGCACCTTTTTGTGCAATCCACCCACGCTGCGGCTGGAACTGGCGGCAACTACGGTCTGTCGCCTGATGCCCCGTTGACGACGATTGACGAGGCAATTGCCTTGTGCACGGCGTCTGCTGGTGACGTGATTCACGTTGGCCCAGGCCACGTTGAGACTGTTGTTGCTGCTGCTGGCGTTGCTGTCGATGTTGCTGGTGTGACGATCGTTGGCTACGGGACCGGGCACACGCGGCCAAAGGTGAACTTCACTACTCTGGTTGGCGCATCTTTCGACATCAGCGCTGCGTCCTGCACGGTGGAAAACATCTGGTTCAATTGCGCTATCGACGACCAGACCGCGATGGTGAATATCACGGCGGCTGACGTGATGATTCGCGGTTGTGAGTTCATGATGGCGGACGCCACCTACGATGCCGACATTGGGATTCTCGTTGGGGCCAACGGTGATCGATTCACCATCGAAGACTGTTACATGTACGGTGATGCAAATACGACGGTGGTTGCTGGGGCGATCAGCTTTGGCGCAGCGGATAACAGCGTCATCCGTCGCAACCGCATCCTTGGATACTTCGGCACTACTGGCAACATCTTGAACGCAGCAGCTGCGGTGAACGTCGCAATCCACGATAACGTTCTGCTCAACCGGAGCGCTGACGGCAATAACCTGTGTGTCAATCTGCATGCCAGCACGGTGGCTCTCGTCGCTCGAAACAGCATGTCTGTGATTGACTCGGCAGGTCCGATGCCGGTGGTTGCGGCGGCTGGTTTTGTGGCTGGCAACTACTTCTCGGCGGCGGTAAGCACGACGGCAAGCACGCTTCTGTAACGAGGTCGATTGATGACGGTTCAGAAGATCACATACGGAAGTCGTTACATTGGCTTCGCTGCCGACGATAAGCCGGTTACGACTTCAGATGAAACGATCGTTGTTGGGTCCGAGTTCGTTGAACTGGACACTGGCAAGCGATATTGCTGGGACGGTTCAAGATGGAACACCCCGCAGATCGATTACGCAATGCTTGAGCGACTTGACGCAATCGTTGCTGAATTGAAGTCGCTCAAAGAATTTCACATGGCTTTCGCGGCCAGACTCTAACGGAGCATTTGCATGTTCGGACTCCTCCCGTTTTTCAATTCGCGCAAGGGCGAAGCGAAGCCAGTGTTGAGCGATGAACGCGCCTTGCTGAATCTTCCATACGGCGGCAAGTGGTATCACGCTGCCAAGGACGGGCGACTGTTCTCTGGTTCGGCTGCGGCCACCGGGATCGTGTTGCCGATTTTCAGCGCAACGGCGCAGAAATTCGGTGTGTGGAACCCAGCCGGTTCAGGCGTGAATCTCAGCGTTGTCAGCGTCAGTATGTCCTACGTGGACACGACAGGCGCGAGTGGCGGCTTCTGCTGGGCGATCAACAAGAACATTGGTTCCTCGCTGGCGACTGGCGCTATCTCGGCCTTCACCGAAGGCGTCCCTGATCGCGGCTGCATGGCGACCGGCAGCAATGGTGGGTCAAAAGTCCTGTTTACCCCTTCCGCTGCCACCACGATTGCCCCGGTCGTGTGGCGGCAAATCGGGTGGAACCAGACCGTTCTGACGGCGACGGACGCGACCAATATCGTCGCAACGGTCAGCAAAGAGTACGATGGCGAATTGACGATCGGCCCCGGTAACGCGATTTGGCTTTGTGGCAACATCGCCACGCTGAGCAAGTGGGCGCCATCAATGGTGTGGGTCGAGGAACCGGTCTAACGGTGAACCGTGTATATTCGGGCGACACAATATCGTGGGTGTGCGGCTCAGAAATCTGGGCCGCATATTGTCACGGCTGCAACGTCCGATCCGATTGGAACGGCTGAGGCGATGGCCTACTGCCAGACTGATGACGCGGCGACGATCAACACGTTGATTCCAGCTGCAACTGACTATGTGCAGCGTTGTGTCGGCCAGCAGTTTGTGTCGGCGACGTTGGTTGAAACGTGGGATTGGTTTGACTACTGGCAGCAGATTTTGACGCTGGATCGTCGGCCCGTGGTCAGTGTTAGTTGGGTCAAATACTACGACGTCAATGGGACACTGACGACAATCGACAGCTCAAACTACCACGTCGATACGTATTCTCGTCCTGTGCGGATCGTGCCGATCACAAACTATACATGGCCTAACACGCAGGACGGTCGCCCGACTTCCGTGCAGGTCCAGTACGTTGCCGGATATTCCGATTTGAGCCTGATTCCGCCACCGCTAAAGGTTGCCATAAAGGGTCTGGTGAAGCACTGGTTTGACAATCGATCGCCGGTGTTGACGTCCGGTGGCGTCCCTCAGAATGTGCCGTTCCAGGTCGAGGCTATTATTGCGATGTACGACCAGGGCGGCTACCGATGACAGCGCGAGCGATTGACGTCAGAAACAAGGTTGTCACGGAGGTCCAGTCGCTATCTGGCGCGACGTCAGGGTTGACATTCACGGCTGAATCGGTGTGGAGTTGGGGATATTCTGACGGTGATTTATCGTCGATTCGGGTTCCAGTTCGGGTATGGGATCTTGCTTGGGATACAGCAGACATTGGAAACGAGCGAGATGACTACGAGGTACAGATTGGGCTGCAGAAGTTAGTGAGTCGCAAGGCGGTTGCTGACATTGACACTTATTTCAATCTGTTCATTCTGATTGCTGGGTTGTACCCGATTGACAGGCAGATAACGATTGGGAGCGGCAAGGTGCTGGTGCAGAATAAGCGGACGTTTCCGCTGATGATTCGGTCGAGCGACATCATGGATTCGTCGATGCCGACCACGAAAATGATGATGTCGTTAATAGTGAATTTCCGCGAATGGGTTGATGAATGATTACGCTCGACATGGCGAAGATGGCGTTTAACCCAAAGGTATTCGACGCCCCTGTTGACAAAGCAAAGCGAAAAATTCTGTCCGAATTTGGAGCGTACGTCCGCACAATTGCGAAAAACTCAATCAAGACAATGCCTAAGGAAGTCCATGCTAATCCTGGACAGGCTCCATACGGTCACGATGGATCAACACGGTACAAGGATTGGATTTTCTTTTTCGTGGACCACGCGGCGTCTGAGGTAGTGATTGGGGCTGTCGCGTTGCCTCGCAAGGACCAGACGCTGATTCCGAATGTCCTTGAGAACGGTGGGCAGACGCAAATTCCAAAGCGATCAAGCGGTGGTAAGGTGATTGGCTACACGACGGTGATGCAACAATCTCGCCCGCACATGAGTCAGGCGTTCGAGAAGGCAAAAAAAGAAAAACTGCCGAAGTTGATCGAAGGCAGCATTGTAAAGGGGTGAAATCGTAGCAAAGAAACCAGGCTCAAGCGCGCAACTATACCGCGCTACGGGCGGGACATTCTCGGTTCCGACCACCTCGGCGCTGAAGGTCCGCGACATCAAGTTCGTCGATAAGCCGGCTGGCACGTTTGACACGTCCGAGCGAACGTCAAGTTACAACACCAAAGTCCCAACTCGCTTTGAGTGGGAGCTTGAGTTTGAATTCGTTTGGGACGCCAGCGATACCGGCCTTGCCGCGCTGGTGACGGCGGCGCAGGCTGGCACAGCGATCCAGTTGATCGTTACCGATGATGCGATCGCGACATCCGGAACGAAGGGGCTAAACGCGGATTGGCTGATTGAGTCCGGTTGGGAACTCGACGCAAAACTTCAGGATGGCCAGATGGTCAAAATGAAGTGTTGCCCGCACGGTAATTCCAGCAACACGCCAACCCGCTGGCTCACCGCTTAACAGGGGGTATTCCAATGGCTTCTTTGACAGTGACAGTGGCGGAAGTGTTGCCTACGGGCTCCGGGGCACAGTTCCTTCGCGACTATTTGTGCGGTGAAACGATCACGGCTGGGATGGTGGTGTATCTGAATGCCTCTTCCGTCTGGATGAAGGCGCAGTCGGATGGAACGGCGATTGAGGCCGGGTCGAGCAACTACGGTTTCGCCATGCACGCATCGCTTGCCGGTCAGCCGTTGTGCGTTCAAGCTGCCGGAATTTTTGTCGTTGGTGCGACGGCGGCGCCGACCGTTGGCGAGATCTACTACATCGGCACGACCTACGGCGCGATCAACCCGTATTCGGATTTGGTGAGCACGAACAAAATCACGATCCTGGGAATCGGTTACACGTCGTCGTCGATCGATATGAGCGTGAAGCGATATACCGGCATTGCAGTGCCATGAGGTGACTGGTAACAAAAGAGACATTCCCGAAGAAATTCCAAGACGATCTTTGGCGATCGTGGACCGTGGATATCACGGTTGGCACGCTTAAGCGCGTCAAGGCCGCGGTTGGGTTTTCGTTTGACGACCTCGTGAGTGATGCATCGAAGAAGAAGAATCACGCGGAGGCTGCCGAAGAAGCGGTGCGACCGTTGCGCACGTTCCTGGATGATGACGCCAGGTTCTCTGATGTGCTTTTCGCGATAGTTGGCTCGCAGAATCCTGACATCGATCAAGGAAAATTCGATGATGGGATGGGCGGGCTGGCATTATCGTTAGCCAAAATGTCGTTCGTCCAGGCGTTGCACGATTTTTTCCAGAAGTCCCCCCCGAAGCGGATGCTGGTGAGGGGGATAATGGAGCAGATGCAGATGATGAAGCGAGCGGAGACGACGGCGAAAAAGAAGCTTGCGGAACTGATGGCGAATCAGCCGGACGTGGAAGCGATCACGAATCAGGAGATCGAGAAGGCGATGAGCCAGGCCCGCGACGATCAATCCTCCAGAGATGCTACGAACTCGCTGGCGCCGCTTGCGTTGGCGACCCCGACAGCCTGACCATGCGAGAACTTTCATGGATGGTGCGGGGCCGAGAGGAATCGGAATGGTGGAGGCTGAGCACGCTTATGGCTTTCATCGCAAATCGTCTACGTTTCTCTCGTTCTGATCCTGTGGTGCATCCAAAGGATCTGAATCCCCTGTTTCCGAAGCCAGCAATTCAAAAGTCTCAACCAACAGCAAAAGACCGGATGGATGGATTCTTTGCGCGGAATCCGGGCGTGCCAGTGCAGCGCATGAAGCAGAACCCGGACGGATCGTGGATGAGATTGGAGGACCACAATGGCTGAAAAGAAATCAATTGAGGCTGGCAAGGGCCATGTGACGCTTGGAGTGGAATCTACTGCTCTTGAGAAGGGGCTGAACGAAGCCAAGAGCATGTGCTCCTCGTTCGGCAAGGCCATTGCCGGGATTGGTGTTGGCATCGCGGCAATGGGGGCTTCGATTACCGCTCCGTTCGCTTATGGGCTGTCGGTGTTCGCTGATCTTGGAGGTGAAATCAATCGGACGTCGCGCATCACCAGCATGTCTTTCAGCGACGTCCAGGGGATCATGGCCGGGTTCAAGATTTCGTCGGAAGGCTTGGAGGGCGCTACGCGGAAGATGTCTGCGTTCGTTTCAGGAGCGGCGAACGGCGAGCACGTTGACACGATGCGTGATTTAGGTTTGGCGATTAGCGATCTGCAAGGTATCTCCAGTTCAGAGCGTATGATTGTGTTGGCTGACGCAATCAGCAAGATCGGTGACGCGGCGAAGCGCTCGTATATGCAGACACAAGTATTCGGACGCGGTGCACTAGGCAGCATGAACATCACTGGAGGACGAGCGGGAATTGAGGCACGGATTGCTAGGTCTAACCAGATTGCGCCTCAGTTATCGGATGCCGATGTCGAGACGGCGAAAGCCTACAACAAGGCGCTGAGCGAAGGGAAGCAAGCGACGGCTGGTATTTGGAGGACGTTGGGGGCGGTTGCAGCACCGACTGCGACGATGGTAATCAACATGACGACGGAGTTGATCGTCATCATTCAGCGTTTCGTAGCGGCAAATCGCCCTGTGCTCGACATCGTTTTCAAGGTTGGAACGGCACTGGCATTGGCAGGCAGTGCAATTGCTACCTTCGGCGGCCTGATTGTTGGCGCAGGGTTTGTGCTTGGAGCGATCAGTAGCGCGATTGGTGGGTTTATCGCATTAGCCTCTGGCGGTTTCGGGTTGTTGAGTGCGGCTACTTGGGCGTGGGGCGTTGTGACGGCAACTGCGTCAGCGGTCGCTGCTGGCGCGATGTTTGTCTACAACGTTGGTCTTTCGGCGCTGACTGCGGTAACGTGGCTCTACAATACGGCTGGTGCAGCGGCTGGGGTACTGTGGGGGGTACTCACTGCCGCGACAGCCGTTGCGAGTGTCAGCACTTGGGCGTACACGGCTAGTTTGATTGCGGCATGGGTGTGGGAGCAGGCGTGTTCTGTCGGTATTGCATTGATCGTGACGGCGCTAGGCGCGTTGGTTATTGCGATTGGTGCGGTTATCATTGCGGCGGCTGGCATCGGTTTGCTTGTGGCCGCGTTTATTTTCCTGCCAGGCTTGATTGCTGCTGCGACTGCATCCGTGATGGAGTTCTTTTCGAGTGCGTTCGGTCAGGGCACCCAAATGATCAGCGACCTTTGGGCATCGGTGAGCGGGTTCTTTCAAGCAATTCAAGATGCGATGTCAACGGGCAATTGGGAGATGCTTTGGGAGATCGTGAAAACTGGCGCTCTGCTGGCGTGGGAGTTAATCAAGATTGGCGCAATGACAATATGGGAGGAACTGAAATACGGCGTATTGTCAATTCTGGATGCCATTGGTTACGCTGGCATGACACTGTTTTCAAATATGTGGACAGGACTCCAGATAGGATTTGTTGTTGCATGGACAGAAATAAAGGCGATAGCTTTTGACACTTTGGGATCTATTGCTAGGCAGGCTTCTGTCGTTATGGACGCATTAGATCCAACTGGCACCACCGGCGCAGCGTTGTTTTCTCAGGCTAACAATCTGAGCGACATGGCGGGAGACGCGAGAGGGACCGAAAGGACCAGCCAAGTTGCGGCGATTAACACAGAGGCGACTACGGCGAGGGAGAGACGTCGGCTTGAAGCGGAGGCGGCTCAAAACCAACTTGACGCCGAGCGTGATTTTGCGTTGGCAGCGATAGATACTGATTATGCCGACCAGTTGCAGCAGTACCTTGACTACCTCTCCCAGAGCGCAGCGGTAGATGCAGCGGCGGCGGCGGGGACGTCTGCCGTCGGTGACGCGCAAAACACCGAACAGAAGGACCATGCCAGCAGCGTTGGAACTTTCTCTGGTGCGGCTTTGGCGCTGATGGGAGGAACCGAAAACCCAAACCAGCGTCTTGAGGACATCGGTCAGGAAACCCGCGATCTGATTGCTGGGGTGCTTGATACGCTCGTTACGATGCCACGATTCACGATGTTCTGAGGAGGGCGTACTGTAAGAGTTGTCGAGCGACCGAGACAGACAGCCAAATTCCATTGGTCCGATCCAGCAAGCACGCGCGAGTACGCAGTCTGGGAGGCGAGTACGCGCGATATTGCAGCGGCAGCCGTCAATTCGTTCGCACCAACTATTGATACCATCAATGGGATTGCTCGATTCGTCGAGTCGATCGACATGAAGGAGGCGGGGGGCGGGTGCTGGGACGTCACGGTTCATTACGCAAAGAACCCAAATTCAACCGAGTGGAATTTCGATATTGGTAGCGGCAACGTCAAGGCGACCAATTCATACGAGACAATTGCTAGTTACGATTGCGTCGATAACTCAAGCCTGAACCATCGTGGTGTTGATTATCCAGACTTCAAAAAAGGGATCGGGTACAACGGGACGCACTTCGACGGTGTTGACATCGAAGTAGCGAAGATGGAAATCTCCATCAACAAGAAGCGGAAGTTTTCTACGCTCGATCCGACGTACTTGCAACTATTGATGGAGAACGCGCAGACGGTAAACGATGACCATTTTACTTTGACATGGAAGGGACAGGACTTTATTTTCGTGCGTGGGTCATTGCGGTACAAGGGATCGCGGGTCAAGCAGGACGCTGATGATAATCTTGACATCACCTACAACCTGTTGTATCAGCGTGGGACATACGTTGAGGACGGCATCACTGTTGGCGCATCCGATCCGATCGAAAAGGAGGGGCATCAATACCTGTGGATCTACCAAGATGAGGCCGTGCAAGGAAACTTCAAGGTAAAGGTTCCGATTGCCGTATACATCGAGCGAGTCTACAAATACTCTGACTTCACGGCGTTGGAGTTGAACGACTAATGTCAGATCAGATCGTCAAATTGAATCCTGGTGACGCATTTCGGCCTAGTGCCGTGATGCACAACTACGTAGTTGATATCATCCGCGAGTACCAGCGTGGCCAACCGAGCGAGCGTGCGCAGGCATCTGACGATAATCTGGTGTACGTCAAAAATGGAGACTCGGAACCGGCTGCCATCAACTCCGAGATCGCGACCATAACGGATAAGCTCGCCAAACTGGAGCAGATGGTTATCGTCGAGGGGCCGGGCAGCTATTTATCGGCAGATTCGTGGGTGTTCGGTTCCGATGTCAATCAAGTGTGCGGCAGGACGGTCACGCAACAACTTGAGGACGCTACCGACCAGTTGGATAGGTTACAGAATCAACTTGCCAGCATCGAACCTGGGACGATCACGCTGGGGATGCACGCTGTTGTCGGCCTCGGCGACCCGTCTGTTTCCCCAAATTCGGACAATCGGCATCTATTCAACATCGTTTTCGACGTCGCTTCACCGTCGCCATCGGATCGATTCGGGATCACGCAGGAGCCTGCCGACATTGGCAGCATCGCGGAAGTGATGATTACCGGCGAGACGTGGGTGCTTGTCGAGGTCACAGATGAATCGCACGAGTATGCGTCGCCGATTGCGGGGAACTACGAGAGGCTGTTGAGCCAGGCGGCGGTTGGACCTGCAAAGATCATTTGGAAGGAAGACGGGACCGGCATTCTGTGGGCTTATGTGCTGGTCGATCATTCGACTGCTGGAACGGCTGGTTCAACGATTAGTGGCGATGCGATTTGGTGCAACTGCACGATCTCGGCGGGGGTGCTGACGCTTGAGGATCAGGCTGGCATGTCGTTCGTGATGCGGTCAAGTGCTGGCGTCTACGTGATTGGCTTTGCGGCTTCGTATGCGACGGACGAGTCGTTTACATGGTCGTACTACTGCGGCAATTCGCCGGTGACATTGTTTGAGGTCGGCAGGACGCCGAACAGCGTGACAGTGCAGACTTCGACCGGATTGGACGTAGATCGGTTTGGCATTGATGTGCATGGTCGGATTGGAATTCCAACAACTGATCCTCTTCCTAGTTCTGCGTGTGGTGTTTGCACAACGACGCAAGATACCTATTGCATTACGTTCGATGGGATCGCGACATATAGTTTCTACTTGATCAACTTGTGCGAAACCTGGCTTTCGCAGGTTGAGGTAAGCCGCGTTGGAGACGGCACCGGATGTGCTTGGGATTGGGCTGGGCCTACTAATGCGATTTACCCAGATACTCATTTGTATGTCAACTTCTCGTATGCTGACGGGTATTGGGTTCTGAGCGTTTCTGCATTTTTGCTTTATGGATATCCTATGGTGCAGATCGCTGTTTACAGTGCCAGTAGCGCAGCCTGGAATTGTCAGACGCCGCTTGTACTGACAAAGCAAAGTTCCACCACCACCGATATTTGCACCAACTGGCCTGCAACCGTTACAGTGCGCCCAGGCTCATGCGCGAACCTGCCGTCAATCGAACTCCGCACCACGGCAGTATCGCCAGTTGCAACAACGTTCATGATTTATGGGCAGAATTTCGAGACGACGCCAGGAAACAACGTGTTGACGCTCAATCGCGGCGCAAGTGCGACCGTTACAGCGGCTACAGCGACGACCATGACGGCAACCTTCACGGTCAATCCGACGAGCAACGGCACGCTCACTGCCATTGTCGTGAACGCAAATGGCACAAGTGCTCCAGCCGTGCAGGTCGGCACAGTTGTGGCGGTTCCTACCGTGTCGAGCAACACGGCAAACCTGTACAACACGGCGACGACGCTCACGATTGCCGGCACCGGGTTCAGCACAATTGCATCTGCCAATGTGGTTACGCTCAATCTTGGGGCAGCCGGCACAGTGACAGCGGCCACCACGACGTCGCTCACAGTCACGCTATCGTCGATGCCGAACGCGCTCGGGAGCCTCACGGCGATCATCACGAACGCGAACGGGTCCAGTTCGCCAGCGGTTCAGGTTGCGACCGTCATCACGAATCCGCTGGTCGGTTATTGGCCGATGAACGAGGGAACCGGCACGACCTTGAACGATCTGTCGGCGAACGGCAACGATATGTTTGTGCCTGGGATATCGTCAATTTGGTCGGCTGACACTCCTGGGAATCAGGCCGGATCTGGTGGATGTTTCGTGATGCCTGCTGGATCATTCAACCCTGCATCTGCCAACATTCCACCTGTTTTTACCGGGTATCCAAGCGGCAACGAATCTCGATCCATCGCTTTTTGGTGGAAGGCGAGTAGCGCACAATCGCTCAACGCTTACCTGCAATACGGCAATCTGAACGTTGGCGGCAAATACATTGACGTTGGCAGCGGCACATATGACGGTTCCCGCATGTATGATGGCACGCAAACAGCATTGTCCGGCACAACTCAGACTTCTGACGCATGGCATCATTACGTCTGCACCTTTGATGGAACGAAAATCATCTTCTTTGAGGATGGGTCGCTTGCGACAATCGTATCTGGCATCACGTTGGATACCAATACGACGAGCGGAAACCTGCATCTTGAGATCATCAAAGAAAACGCGTCCGTTGGAGATTCTTTCAAGATGAAGGATTTGCGAATTTACAACTACGTTCTGTCACCAACCGATGTGAGCAGTCTCTATGCAGGCACATTTGGACCATGACGATCTGACCGAGTATTGCCCGTGCGCGAAACCATTGCACCAAATCGCGACCGTGGCGGCACAGATTGCGTTTGCTCGTCCTTGTATGTACTATGGTTCCATTGGGCGAACTTGCACAATCCGAGGCAGGTGCAACGAGGCCGACAAGGTTGAGCGGCGAATCGCGTGCGATCTTACCAAGTGCCCAGATTATGAGGTGAAATCGTAATCACGATCGGTTATGGCGTCAGTGCGGACGGATCAACCGGGTTTGAGATTGGGTCGAGCGTCAACAACGCCACACCAACCTATCGCATTCGACGTATCGAATCTGGCGTCACGACTTATTACAGTGGCTACAACGGAACTATTTCCGGCATGGTGTTCGTTGCTGGCATGTACGTCAGCGGTACGCCAACCGGAATCACCCCGTCATCTCATGCGGCATCTCACGCGGCTGCTGGTTCCGATCCATTAACATTGACAGCGGCTCAAATCAGCGATTTTGGAAGTGCTAATGCTGGCACGGCAACAGCATTGCAGGCCGCGAGGACGATTAACGGCACATCCTTCAATGGCACGGCAGATATCACCATCACGGCGGCGGCGGGCACGCTGACCGGAACAACGATCAACGCTACCGTCGTCACATCATCGCTTACCTCAGTTGGCACAATCGGCACAGGCGTTTGGCAAGGAACAGCCATCGCGATCGGCTACGGAGGTGCGCCATCAGGCGGAACGACCGGGCAGGCGCTGGTGAAGTCGAGCAATACGAACTACGACTACGCCTGGGCAACGATATCCGGTTCTGGAACAGTAACCGGAACTGGAACCGACAATCACGCGATGCGATGGGATGGGACGGGTGCGGCGCAGGATAGTAATATCGTGATTGCGGACACGACCGGAGCGATGACCAACTCGGCATCACTTGCTGGCGGCAATCTTTTATCTTTCACGAACACATCGACAACGGCATCCTCGACGGCACTATACGGAGCGGCCACTGGTGCAACCGGGGCCGTTTTTGGGATTGTCGGTA
>OFRM01000216.1_pt1 | contig 25865 bp, 35 predicted proteins | sample 1543101 | NCBI WGS metagenome assembly OFRM01 (sample SAMN07774223, study PRJEB24372) | wastewater metagenome | isolation source: Exp Tend VB 0WW | collected 2016-02
GGCGGGGACTCCGGCGGAGTGGTCTTGTCGGACTCGGGCATCGTGGTCTCCGTGTGCGCGTCGTCGCGCGTGGGGTCGGGGGGGATGGTCAAGACACCCGCTCCAGCACGGCTCCGGCGGGGATCGCGCCCGGCGTCGTCGTCGAGGCCCGCGCGCCCGCGCTGGTGCGGTACTGGTAGAGCTCACTCGGTGGTGGAGTCGCCCCTTGAATCACACGCGAGGGCGTTGCACCTCGCGTGAAAAGGCCGGTCGCAGCGGGCGCAGGTGCTCCCAGGATCACAGCGACGGCCATGGCTACGGGCTCCGCCGGAAGGTCACGCCCGCGGTGGTGACGCCGCTCTTGGGGATGGTGCTGCCGCCGTCCCAAGGCAGCGCCAACTTGATATCGGTGAGCGCAGTGCCCCCACCGACCACAGCGAGTTTGTAGTCCGACGTGCGGTCGTGCACAGCGACGTTCTGTACGACGCCAACGAAACCCGCGAGGTTGCCGACGAGACCCTTGTACGGTGCCTCGTTCGCGATCATTGCGATCGCCGTGATGCGGTCGAAGCCCGGAGTAACGCGCTGCGCATTCGGCTGGTACGTCGCCGACAGGTAGTTCGCGTCGAAGACCATGCGCAGCATCAGGGTCTGGTACGTGGTGCCGTTCCAGCCGACCAACGCGCCTTCGGCGCCGTTGTTGCCAACCGTCGAGCCAAGATCGACGTATCCCACGCTGTTGTTTTCGGCGAATTGCACCATGGCGTGCTTCACCGGGGTCGCGACGCCTTCCGCGAGTGTCATTTCGCCGATCAACGTCACCGCGTAGCTGTTGTTGTCCATCGCGTCGACTGCGATGAGGATGTTGTCGTCGTCGCCCACGACCTGCACCCGGAGCGGGTTCGCGCTGGCGCCGTTCTCGACGTCGACCAACGACGCGCAGTTCTGCTTGTTCGTGACGTGCGAACCGCCGGTGGCATTCGACCGGGGGAATACGTACAGCGTCCCTCCGCCCGGCGGAGCCCACACCGTCGCGGCCTTCGCATCAGCGCCCGCGAAGGCAGTTCCCCCAGCCCAGGGGTTCGCATCTGCACCGCCGCTCGTGAGCGCAACAGCGTACTGGATGCCGACGCCGCCCTGCTTCGCGCTGTTGAGCCACAGCCCCGGCGCCGAAGACCCGCTACCGAAACTGTTGGTGCTCGTGCCCCATTGGACGAGCACGTAGATCGAGTACACACGCGAGCCGCTGGGCTTGATCCTGTAGACGAAGAACCCGTTGTGGCCCACGTCGTTGCCCGACCCGACGAACCCGCGGCCGTTGCCGCTGGACCCCGCGCCCGCGTAGTGCGCGACGCGATCCAGCGGCCCCGCGCCAGCGTTGTACCCTTGCTCGAAGGCCGCGAGGATCGCCGCGGCGATGTTGCGGGTGTTCGACGCGACGTTCGCGGTGTTCGTGTAGGACTCAATGAGCCCCCAAATGTTTCCTGCCATAGATCACCACCCCAATCGCAGTTGGGCGCTGCCGAGCAGCGCGTAGTCCGTCGATCCGCCCCCGGCCTTGCGCCAGCGGAGCTCGTAAGTGCGTGCGGTCCCCGGCACGATGACGACCGCGGTCTTGCGCGTCGCGGTCGTCTCGGTCCACGCGAGGGTGGCCGCGCTCGCCGCGCTGGTCAGGTCGTACAGCTCCAGCGTCCCGGTGACGCCGCTCACGACGGAGCCCACGGCCTCCAGCGTGATCGTCGAGGGCGGCGCCGCGTAGTCCGCGGGGTCGAAGCGCACCTGTGCGAGCACGGTGTCTGCGGTCAGCACCGTCGACGCGACGCTCGCGAGAGGCACCAGCACGGGGCCGGGGGCGGCGCCGCCCCCGCCACCGACAACGATCACGCCGGCGCGGTTCGGGTCTACGCCGCTCACGCCTCGCCTCCGAGGGTGACGGCGGTGACAGCGCCGGGGTTGGTGGTGTCCACGTCGGCGATGCGAACGCGAATCCAGTGGGCGCCATCGACGTTGACGAGGTGCGTGCCGAACACCGTGGTCCCCGTCGCGGTCGGGTTGAGCTTCTGCTGTTCGGCGTAGAGCTCGACGGCGCCGCTCGCGAACGAGCTGCCGTCGATGAGCATGACGGGCTGCCAGTTCGCGACGCTCGCCGCGGCGGTGGACGGATCGTCCATCGACACGTCGATCGCGATGATCGGGCGACCCGTCGTGCTCGAAGCGTGGCGGGTGTACGAGACGCGGACGAACGCGCTGGTGGTGAACCCGAGCTTCGACGCGCCGCTGGTCGCGTTGGCGCAGTCCGTCGAAACCGTCCCCACCACGGTCGCGAGCGACCCGGTGAGCGTCAACGACGCCGCGCGCAAGGTGATGGGGAGGAGCTTCGCCATGACGCCCTCAGACCACCGCGAGGTCGACGTTGGCGGACCAGGCGATCGTGGTCGCGGCGGCGCCGGTCACGCGGACGCGGAGCACGCTGGAGCTCACGTCCACGGCCACGTCCCACGCGCTGTTGCTCTCGTAGTCCGTGCCGATCGTCTCCGTCGATCCGCCTTGCGCGGCGTCGCCTGTCGCACGGTAGAAGCTCGCGAGCTTCGTGTACGCGGCGCGGTCCGATCCGTCGCTCTTGCGGCCGACGATCGTCACGAGGATGCGGCCCGCGCTGTTGGTCGGGATCGCGAAGCTGTAGAGCAGCGTCGCGGTCGCGTCGGTGGTGGTGACCTTCGCCGACTGGACGGCGGGGGCGAGGAATCCGGGCTCTCCGAGCATGGTGTGTCTCCGTGGTGTGTGAGGCTGCGCCGAGGTTGGCGCGAGGGAAGGTCAGCGCTTGTCGAGCGGGCCGATACGCATCACGAGCAACGACGTGTCGTAGAGCGCGCCCGCGGTGTCGTTGTAGAGGTACAGGTCGCCTGTCGTCGGGTGCGCGTAGAGCCACACGTCGGTGAAGAGCTCGACCGCGTAGGACGCCGCAGCCGCGGGCACGGGCGGGTTGCCTGCGCTCGGCGGGTTCACTGCGCCGGCAGCGAAACCTCCGAGCCCGAGGTACCCGGTGATGGTCCCTTGCGTGATGCCGCTCGCGGTGTCGCCGTAGAGGTAGTCGTTGGCGCCACCCGGTCGGGTGTTCTGCGTCGTCGTGCTCGCGCGCCAGTGGATGAGCACCTTGCAGTCGCGCCAATCCACGATGTCGTCGATCGCGACGAGCGTCCCGAGAGCGACGCTGCCGGAGTCCTGCCAGTCGAACCACTGCGCGCCGATGACGGTCGCGGAGTCGTCGTTGTTCTGCGACGCGATGCGCAACCCGACGGCGTTCGCCTGGATGTTGTTCAGGTCGGCGGACGCCACCTCTTGCAGCGGTGTCCACGTCTTGATGAGAGGGTCCATGGTTCAACTCGCGAGCACGGTGTCGTCGGTGAGAGACGAGGGGTCGTCGGTGAGGAAGCCCGTCATCGGCGTCGAGGTGAGCGAGTAGTCCGTATGCGCTGGCTTCATCTGCTCCAACGTCTCGCGGATCGCCGCGAGCCTCGGCGCACTGAAGCGGCCATCGAACGTCGTCGCGCTGGTGTTGTCGGGCTTCACCCGCACCGCGAAGCGGAACACCTGGCGCGGGTCCGCGGTGACGTCGGCCCAGGAGTTCTCCGCGACCTCGACGGGCTGGCCGAGGTCGTACGGCGTCAGGGCCGTGATGATGTTCGGCGGCGTCCCCGCGGCGCTCGCGCGGACCTTGACCACGAGGCGCATGCGGCGCTGGTCGTCGGTCAGCGTCGGATCGTACGCGACGCCGTAGAGCGCCTCGAGCTCGCCGAGCAGCTCCTTCGCCGACGAGACGAAGGCGTTGCGCAGGACGTTGCTGTTCGTCTCGCGCGACTGCTTGAGGGCGTACCCGATGGCAAGCAGGTCCGCCGCCATCAGCGACCCGTCGGGCGCCGAGAACGCGGACCCGAGGAGCCGGCCCACCTGACGCGCGAGCGCTACGGTGACGCTATCCGGGCCCGTCGTGGGGAGCGGGTGGGGAAACGTGGGCATGTGTGGCGCGTAGCTTTCTGTCGCCCGCTGGCGTTAGCCTCGGGCGCGGAGGTCGTATGCCGTTGCTCGTCGCCCTGGTCCTGCTGGCCCTTGCGTGCGCTCCCCTGGAGCCCGCCCCTACCCCCGCGGACGCACCGCCAGAGGCCGCTGCGGACGCCGTAGCGTCGCTGGATGGGGCACCCGATACCGTCACCCCGGACGGCGGGCGCACCGATGCCGCCGAGGGGAGTGTACCTGACACCCTGACGGATGCGCCAGATACCACCGACGCTCGGGCCCCGCAGTGCCCCGAGGGCATGACGTGGTGCGGGTTGTTCTGCTCGGCGCTCGACACCACGGCCAACTGCGGCGGATGCGGGGTGCAGTGCTGCCCTGGCGGCATCTGCCCCGCGGTGCCAGGTGGGACGATTGTCTGTGCGCGGGCGACGTGCACCTACACCTGCGACCGATCACACCTCGACTGCGACGGCATCACCAACGGCTGCGAGGCACAGATCGGGAACTCCAACTGCGGCGGGTGCGGGCGTCGCTGCGATCCGGGGACCTCGTGCGCCGAGGGCATCCAGTGCTGCCCCTCCGGGTCCGGTGGCGCCGCATGTCGCGACGCCGCGCTCCGGGCGCGGGAGGACGCAGGCGCGTAGGTTCGTCCGATCTTCGGCGAAGCACGCCGCGCGCCCTCGCTCGTGTTCGCAGACCCCCTCCTGCGAACACTGTGTTCGCAGACCCCATGCGGCGAACAATCACCATCGGTTTCCAGATGATTTGTTGCGCGCAACAGCGAGGGCGGCGCATGGTTGCTCCATGACCACAACGAAGCGCGACACGTACCGCATCGCCGGGCACATCGGGATTGACCCTCGGACGGTGGAGAAGGCCCTCCGCGGGGGCGCCGTGCTCCCGGTGGTGCGCACGGCCGTCGAGGCCGCGGCGCGCGAGCTGAACATCGCCCTCCCGACGAAGACCCGCTCGGCTACGTAGCGCAACGGCTCATCGATCGACCGTTAGGCCGTGATGAGGAACTGCCCCAGCACGACCACCTGTTTCTGGTTCGGGGTCTGATCAGACGCCGGAAGCGAGGTTGATGCCGACAGTGCGCCAGCCTGCACGATCGCAGACGCGAGAGCGCTGCGGTACATGACCGACGAGGCATCTGCGGGCCACCTCGAGGCCGGCGTGGTGTCACCCGGGGCGAGCCCGTCGAAGTAGGCGAACACCGCTGTTCGGATCGCGTCCCACAACGACGTCCCAGGGTACAGGTTGCCTGTCGGAGCAGCCGCGAGGGCGTCCGAGAGCGTGAACGTCGTGCGGTTCGTACCGCCGTTGTAGGACCCTGCGGGGAGCACGATCTGCTTATATCCGCCGCGCGTTTCGGATGTTCCGATGAGGACCAGTGCGCGCTTGAGGTTGGCGACCGTTGCGTTGCCCGTCACGACGATGCTGGTCGTTGTGCTGCTGAAGATCACGAAGGAGCCGGGCCACTCGAAGGGAGCGGTGCGCGGGAGAACGCACGTCACCAGCGTATCCACGGGCGTCGTTTCGTCGATGGCCTCGATGCTGAAGTCGTCGACGCTCATCGTCACGGGCGGAAGTCGGTCCCCGTCCTCAAGGGGCAGCGCGGTACCAGTCGCCGTCCGCTGTCCGAGAAGGTACTCCGTCACGTTGACGAGCTGCGTGCCGGCAGTGCGGCTCGTATCGTCGTAGGGCACAACGCGGGTGTTGGTAAGTCGATCGCCCTGCGCCGGCCCCACTCCCACCACGGTCACGGTACCCAGGGTGTCAACGGTGCCCGTGCCGGGGTAGCTCGCCGGGGGCGCGAGCAACGGGTACACGTAGGCCGTCTCGATCGTCGTGCCGGTGTAGTCCTCGACCCACGCGCGCCAGTCTGCGCGGTTGCCGCTCGCGGGGCGTTCGCGGAGGCGCTCGACGATGCGCTCGGAGTAGTGCTGGTCGCTCTCCTCGGCGGAGCCGTCCACGACGCTCGCGACGGCGCCCGTGGTGTTCAGCCCCGAGGGTGCCGACACGAACGTCAGCACGTCAGCGACGGCGCGCGACCCCGAGGTGCCCACAACGGCCGCGCGCACGTTGAGGGTGCCCGTCGGGGTGCCACCCGAGAGCAGCACGGAGGTGCTCGTGACGTCGTAGACGGTCCCGTCGGAGTAGACCATCTGCGTCCCTGAGGGGATCAGCACGTTGGTTGCGACGGGGCCCGTGACGGTGACCGTCGCTGTGGCACGGACGCCCGGGAGGCGCGGGATGCCGTAGACGTAACCGAAGCGGTTGAGCGCGTCGGTCTCGGCCTGGTCCGGGAGGATGTTGCGCGCGGTCTGTTCGGCTTGCGCTTCGAGCCCCTCGAGCTGCACGCCGAGGGCGCTCGCGAGGAGGTAGGCGTAGGACCCCGACGAGGTGAGCAGGCGCTTCCCTGTGGAGGTGTAGAGCGCCGACCACTGCGAGAGCAGTTCGTCGCGGATCTCGTCGCGCGTCCGTCCTGTGAAGGCCATCAGAGGGTCCCTGCGGTGGTGAGCCGCTGTTGCAGTCGCGTGTCCGTGAAGGCGACGCGGTAGAGGAGCCGGCGCGTACTCGACCCATCGGTGTCCACGGTGACCTCGACACCCGAGATGCTCCCCGCGGTGACGTAGCGAGCGAGCGCGGCGCGGATCTTCGCCGAGGCGTCGGCCGCTGCGCCGATCCTGTCTTTGCCGACGGACAGCCAGTCAACGCCCATGTCGGGGTCCACGAGGCATGCGCCCTTCTGCGTCCGCAGGGTGGTGCACACGACGGTGAGCATGGGCGATGCGCTCTCGCGGAACTCGCCCGTTGCGGCGCTCTGCAACGGCTCGCTCGTCGCCGCGTCGCGGTCGATCTCGAAGGCGTAGACGCTCACGAGACGGTACCCGAACCAGACCCGGGCCCCGAGGTGCCCGCGCCGACGGTGACGCCCGACACAGAGGCGACGGTCACAGCCACGGATGCGTTCGCGGTGATGTGCGTGACGATGGCGTCGCCGAGCGCTCGGAAGATCGCCTGCCGGTCCGTCTTGTCGCCCACGGCGTCGATCGCTGCCTTGATCGCGTCGCCGAGCACGTTGCCGTTCATCGCCATTGGTCAGGTCTTCTTCGCGAGCACGACGGAGCTCGCGTTGCCGAGGGCGCCGTATGTTGCCCCTGTGAAACTGTCCACACCCGAGGCGACCACAACGCCGTTGAGCGCCGCCGACAACGTGCCACCGCCGATGCGGACGGCCTGCCCAGCCTTCGGCGTGATCTCGACATCGCCGTCTGCCCGGATGCGAATGACCGCCGTAGCGTTGCTCGACCCGACGCCGTAGACGCGCGTCTCGCCGCTCTCCACGGCCTGCGCAGGGGCGCCCTTGTCGATGATGCACAACAGCACCATCTCGTCGCCCCTGCGGACGCCCACGGCCTCCGTGGTGGCGGTGAGCGCGGGGACGGCCAACAGCCCCGCGGGCATCGGCGCTTCGCAGTCGTCGTACCGCTCGGCGCCCTCGTCGTCACCCTCGGCGCCGAGGCCCGCGACGTTCGCGACGATCGCGCGGGAGGTGGTGCTCGCGTTGACGAGGACGACCTTGCAGAATTCGAGGGTGTCCATCACATGTCCTGCGGGACGAGGGAGATCGCGTCGCGCGGCGAGAGCGTGACTTCGGTGGTGGTGCCGGCCTTGCGCGAGCGCTTGAACTCGACGCGCGTCGAGAGCATCGACTCGTCGAGGGGGTCGCCCGCCGCCGAGGTGCACACGTCGTCGCGCACGCGGCACATGGTGTTGACGGTGTAGAGCAGCGGGCGACCGCCGATGGTCTGCCCGTGGCCCTGCACCGTGCATGCGTAGCGGCGGAAGCCGTACATCGCCTCGGAGACGATGCGCGTGGCCTCGCGGGAGGTCTCCGCGATGGACCGAGCCCGCTGTGCACGGACGTGGCGCGGCTGCGCCGGCGCAGGGTCGAGGGCGAACCCGCGGGTCACCTCGACGTCCGCGATAGCGAGGTTGACGGCCTGGTACCGCTGCCGCGCCGAGAGCGCTGCGCCCCGGGCCGTGCCGGAGTAGACGTTGACCTCGGAGGGCACGTCGCGGATGGAGAAAGCTTCGCCCCCCGAGAGGATGTTGCCCTCTGCGGTCGCGCCCGCTGTGGTCTCGGTGATGCGCCGCGCGAAGGTGAAGACCTCCGACGACGAGTAGGCCGGCCGGTCGATCACGACCGCGAGCCCGCCGTCCTGCGCCGGGGCGGTCCAGATGAGGTACCCGAGGCGTCGCGCGATCTCGTCGGCGAGCTGCCAGACCTTCTCCCCTGGCTGCGGCTGCGCGCGGTCGCACACCTGCGTCCGCCGCGTCCTGCGACCGCTCGACACGCCGCGAGAGCCGCGCGTGGTGCCGATCTGCACCGTCCGTGCGGCGTCTGCGTCGGCGCCGATCACGACGGGGATTCCGAGCGGGGCAAAGAGGGCATCGAGCGCCGCCGAGAGCTGCAAGCCCTTGAGTCGCACGGTCGGATCCGCGTCCCACGAGATCGCAGGGCCCGCCATGTCGCGACCGGAGATCGTGATGCGCGCCCCGCCCTCGCGTTCGCCCTGTGTGTCGAAGGTCTCAATGCGCCCCGTGAGCTGCGGCGAACCGTCGATCACGAAGGTGATCTTGTCGAAGAGCTTGACCTTCGACCGGAGCACGCTCCACGTCGTCTGTCGCACCGACGATCGCCACATGCTCGCGGTCCAGGGCGAGCCCGGTTGCAGCATGTCGAGCGTGATGGTGTAGGCGTCCCAGGTGTCCACCTCGGTCCCGTCCGAGAGCACCAGCGATGCGGTGTGCGTCGTGCTCACAACGGGAGGATCGTCAGCACGCGGCCGGCGTTGACGAGCAAGGGGTCCGAGAAGCTGTTTGCGGCGTAGATCAGCCCGTCCTTGGAGGCGTCGCCGTAGACCGCGACCGCGATCTCCCACACGGCCATCGGCACCGGGACCGTGTAGTACCGCACCTGCGTCAGCACGGGCGCGTACCGCGAGCGGAAGTCGAAGAGCGCCGCGCGCAGGTTCAGAAGCGAGACCGTCGCAGCATGGGCGCTCGCCGCAGAGAAGAGCGGGAGCGCGATGTTCGCATCGACCGGCGCGAGCATCTTGCGGAAGGCGTCGGCGACCTCGGAGTACGAGCGCGAGGCTTCGCCGAGGTATGCTAGCTGTTCGTCGATCGTGTCCTTGACGGGCGTGTACCCAGAGCCCACCGCGGCCATCTTTGCGTCTGCGTCGGTCGCTGCTTCGGAGACGGTCGTCGGGGTGTTCGCGGGCGTCTGACCATCGGGGCCGACGAGGAGCGATGCGGAGCCGTTGTGCTCCACCCACGACACGTCCAGCATGACGCCGTTGCGCTGGTCCGGCGTGAGGCGCTCGGACCAGTCGGTGATAGCCACCGTCAGCACGCCGAAGGTCGGGTGCGAGAGCTGTCCGCGCGGCGTCGTCTGGAAGGTGTTGAGTAGGTCGAAGCGCAGCCCAGGGAAGAGTTCGCCATAGCGCGCGACGAGGGTCCCGGTGTTGATGAGCGGGATCGTCAGCGTACCCTTGTAGGCCCGCAGCCCCGTGGGCTCCATGTCGGCGCCGCGACGGAGGTATGCGGTGTGCTCCGCGAAGTCGTTGCCGCCCTGCGTCGGGGCGACTTCGACGGGGAAGCGTACGCCCTCGTAGACGGCTTCGGCGAGCTCGGAGAGTGCGTCGGCCATGGCTAGCGCCTCGCGGGCGTTGTGGAGGCTTCTGCGGCGGCGTGGGCCGCGTCGTGGGGATCCACCGTCGCGCGGATCTGCCCGCCTTGCAGGGCGCTCGTGAGGCGCTCCAGGGCCTGCGTGAGACCCGCAGCGGTGCCCCCGTTGGTGCTACCCCGAACGGCGTCCACGGCACCCAAGCCCGCGTTGGTCGCGTTGGCGATGAGCCCTGCGCCGGGGACGGCGCCGAGGGCGAGGCCCGCACCACGGCCAAGGCGCTCGCCGAGTCCGAGGCGACGACCGCCAACGTCGGTGCCGCGCACGACCGCGAGCAGGTTCGCCGCGGTGCCGGTCGCAAGCAGTGCAGCCCCGAGCGCTGCGGGCGAGCGTGCCGCCGCACCGACGGCCCCGAGGCCCACCGCACCGCCGATCGCGGTGCTGATAGGGTTCTTCGCCTGGAACGAAGCGAGCCTGTTGGAGAGGCTCTGGATCGCCTGCGTGTTGCCGGTGAGGGCCTGCATGCGCGCGTTCTCGTCGCGCTGGAGCTGCGTGGCCTGCTCGCTCTGGACCATCGCCCGCCCTTCGGCGACGTTGGCCTCGGTGAACTGCCCTCCCTCGTCGAGCATCCGTTGCGTGCGCTGGGCGATGGTCTCTCCGCCCTGCGTTTGCGAGGACATGGCCGTGATGAGCCTGCGCTGCTGCGCGTCGAGGATCATCGGGGCACCTGGACCACCGGCCGCAAGGAGATTGGACACGCGACTCGTGTCTCCTCCGAAAGCAGAGGTCAACCGCGACATGAACTCCACCGGGTTCTGCGTCGTGAGGTGCCCCTGTCGATCGAAGAGTGCGGCGAGCGCGGCCTGTCCCTGCGGACCGGCGCCACGAAGGCGACCGCGAAGGTTCTCTTGCGTCCGGTCGGACGTGAGGCTCTGGCGCATCTTGGACAGCGCGTTGAGCGAGTCGCGCGGGGTGAGGCCCGCGGCGGCTCCTAGTTCGGCCTCTGCCATCGACTGCCGCACCGCGTGCTGAACCGCTGCTGACCGCTGCTGCGCGGTCATGCCGGTGTTCACGCTGCGGGCAACGTTCTGCATCATCGGGCCGAGGGCCGAGCGCGTCACGTCCCCAAGCTCGATACTCCCGGCCTGCGCCATGCCGGTCATCGCAAGCAGCATGTCGCGCTGCTGCTGCCCGGTCACGCCCTGCTGTCCGAGCATGCCAGCGACGCGCATCACCTCGCTCGGATCCTGGTACGTGCTCTGTGCGAAGTCCGCGAGGGACAGTTGCTGTTGCAGATTCGCGCGCCGTTGTTCGGCGGTACCGCCCGACAGTACGGAAAACTGTGTTTGCGCTGCGGCGATGGACTCGGCTAGTGCCTGCGGGTCCATGCCGCGCGAGGCCGCAAAGCGCATCACCTCGCCCCGCGCATCCGCTCCCTCGCGGCCCGTGATGTGCGCCTGGTAGAGCGCGCTGTTCAGGGTGTGCTCCGTGGTCGCGCGTCGCCCGCGAGCGCTCTGCATCTCGCCCTGGATCTCGCGTCCCGCTGAGAGCGCGCCGCTCCCGAACGACCGCGCGCCGCCAAGGCCGACGCCCAGGGCACCACGGTAGCGACGGTCGTTCTCCCGGGCCACCTTCGCCCGCTCCGCGCTCTCTCGTCGCGCCGTGGCCGTCATGCGACGTTCCGCAGCAGAGTACTGCGAGGTCAGGTCGTTGAGCGCACGACGGCGGAGCTCAACCTCCGCCTGCATCGACAGACCGCGCGCCCGAGCCTCGCGCGAAGCGATCTCCGTCGCATGGTGCTCCGCGAGTTCACGGGCGCGGGCCGAGATCTGCGCGGCGGTGGTGGCCTGCCGGTACGCTTGTAGCTGCGCCCGCGTGGCCTGCTGCGCCGCGCGCTCTTGCACCCGTGCCGCCTGCGTCGCCGCCCTCTCCTGCGCCCGCATGGTGCGCGCGGAGTCGGCAGTGATCGCTGCGGACGCCGCGCGCGAGGCTCGACGCGCGGAGCCGAAGGCGGCTTCGACCGACGAGGAATCGCCGATGATCTGTAGGACTGCGCGGGCCATCGTTCAGCGTTTCACGAGTGCTTGGAGCACGCTCACGGCGGCGGTCACCGCGAGGCGCTCTTGCGAGGTCTCTTCGTCTCGCGCTTCGATCAGTCGTCGGGCGAGTCGATCGGCGGCGAGGTATCCGAGGAGTTCGCCCTCGTCCGCTTCCGCGCCCACTCGACCAGTGAAGTGATGATGCCGCGGAGCGTAGTGGAATCGTAGCGCGGCAAGGATGCCGCTGAGATCAGCCCTTTTCCCAGGGCGTCGGCCATTCCCTCCACTTCGTCCCATGTCTTCGCGCGACGGATGGGCGAACGCTCTTCTTGGAACTCCGCGTAGATCTCGTAGATCGCCATCACCTCGTCGGGCTCGAGGATCTTGCGTGCCTCGTCGGCGTCCCTGGCGAACGAGATCGATGGGTCGCGCGGGCTCACGAGGGCGCGAGCGATCACCTGAAGCCGAAGCTCTTGATGGTAGATCGCGGTCCCGGCGTCGTTGAGGAAGTCGTCTCGTGTCCAGCCAGCTCGCGACGTGAGCTGCTTCATCGCGTCTGCGTTGGCGGCTTCGGCCTCTTCCAGCGAGAGGGCACGGAGGCAGAGGTCTTGCCCCGCGAAGCGCCCCGCTTCGAGCTGAAACGTCCGCGTGGGACGCTGCACACCGGCGAGGAGCTTCGCGAGGTCGGAACCCTTCAGGAAGCGATCTTCGTCGCTCACGTCACACCACGTTGACGATGCGGCCCGAGAAGTCGAAGGAGACCTCGTTCGCCTTGTCGACGCTCGTCCCGAGCTTCACGGAGCGCACGTCGCCGCGGCAGTTGTAGGTGGCGTCCGCGAACTTGAACGCGAGGCCCACCTCCTCCTGCGCGTTGGCGACGGCGGGCCAGTCCACCTCGAGGCCGTCCGCCGGCACCGCCGAGGACACGGAGACCTTGACGGACTTCGACCCCGCGGAGTGCCCGGCGCGGCCGAGCAGGAGCGTGTTGACGTCTTTGTTGTCCGTATCGATGGAGAAGTCGATGGAGCTCGCCTGGAGCACCGGGCGACCGTTGTAGAGCACGAATCCGGGTTGGCTGTATCGCATGGTCTACCCCGACGCTCAGGAGAGCTGAAGGACGTTGCCGCCGAAGATGTGGAACCCCGCGACGGGCTCGCACGGGATGTTGGCGTTCAGGCGCCCCGCGGTGCTGCCGTCGAGGGCGACCTGAAGCTGTGGCATGTTCGCCGCGACGTTCGTCAGGTAGCCGTCTTCCTCGTACTGTTGGAGCTTGCCTGCGATGTGCGAGCGCACCATGGAAGGCGTCACCACGTTCTGCGTGCGCGGCGGGAGCCCGTCGGCCGTGTCCGCGGAGACCTTCGTCGCCGCGTAGGTGGTGCCGATGTCGCTCTGGAGGTCGTCGGCCACGAAGTCGGTCACGGTGACGTTGCTGGTGTCCAGCACCGAGTAGGACGGCACGCCGCCCGAGAGCGAGCGCATGGTGACGCTGCGCACGATGGCGCAGTAACCGGGGCGGTCGGCGCTCGGAGCGATCGGCGTGACGCCGTTGTTCAGGGCGCTCTCGATCTCCGACGCGGTGGGCTGGTCGGCAACCGTGGACTGCACGATCACATCGACCAGTTCGGTGCCGTCGATGTTCGCGGCCGGATCCGAGGACTCGCCCGCGCGCTTACCGCCGACCACGCCATCGCCCGCGAGGCGAGCGGCGGCGACCTGCGCGGCGACGGCCCAGACAGGGATGCGCGAGAGGTAGTGCCAGGCGAGCTGGAGCCGCGCCTGGTTCTGCGTCGTCGCGATGGTGTTCGTGTTCGCGAGGCTGTCGGCGCTCGGGGCGATGCCCTGTTGGCGCTTCTGCACCGTCACCGCGGCCTGCGAGGTCAGCGCCGTGGACAGGCGCCCGATGTTGGTGCTGTCGACGCACGCGATGACGATGCGGTCGTAGCGCGTCGGCTCGATGTTGGTGAGCACCGTCGCGATGCTGTCCTGCGTCGCACCGCTGGAGAGCAGGTACTCCCCGCTCGTCGTGGTGACGCTGGAGAGCGTCGCGGTGGTGGCTCCGCCCGAGGCGGTGGACGACGTGGTGATGCGCGTCTCGTTGCCCGCACTGTTCACCCAGGCGAAGTCCACGACGAGCCAGTTGCCGCGGGGCCCGTAGTTCTTCGCGGTGACGGTGACCGCCCCGGTGGAGTTCTGCGCCGTGAACGGCAGGTCCGCGAGGTCGTTGATGGCGTCGGCCACCGCAGCGGCGATCTCCGTCGCCGTGGAGCCCGAGGCGATCGCCACGTCCTGCACGAAGCCGCAGAGCTTCATGCGCAACGTGAGCGCCGCCGTCGAGGTCGTCGCGAACGTCAGCACGCCCGTAGCCTGCGTACCAGCGGCCTCGGCGCACGTCGCCCCGTAGAGCTGCGCGTCGGGGTACTGCGCGAGCACCGCACGACACATCCAGTGCATCTCCGATCCGCGACCGAAGTACGTCGCGGCGTCGTCGGCCGACGGGACGAACACGGGCGTTGCGTCGGCCTGCGAACCCGCGGCGACGGAGAACGACGGCGAGGCGCCCGTCAACGCCGTGGTGATCTTGTTCCCGATCACGAGGATCTTCCGCGGCACATCGCCCGCGCTGGTCGGCGAGACGCCGAGCTGCACGTTCAGGAAGACCCCGGGCGTCTTGCGCGACGAGGGGAGGCCAGGGATGGCGATGGTCACGGCGACACCTCTTCGATGAGCTTGAGCTCTCCGCGCGAGATGGCGCGGCGGTAGTGGTGGTGGTCCGGCACCGTCTCCCCGTTCGGGAGCGGCGCGTGGGTCTTCTTCGCGCGGGCGACGTAGCGGCCCATCACGATCGCGCCGGAGCGCTCATCGATCAGGGACACCCGTGCGTCGCCGACAGCTTCGACGTGCAAGAGCATGGTGTTACCTCGTAGGTTGCGAGAGCCGAACCGGCTCAGGAGGGTCAGTCGAACGCCTCAAAAGGCACGAAGGGCGTCGGGGGCGGATCGTCTACGGCGAGGTCCACGTTGCCGCGCACGCTCGTCAGGTCGACGCTCGGGTCCGCAGGAGTGACCTGCTCGAGCGTGATGCGCGCCTCCACCGTGATCTGCGCGGCGTACGCAACGCCCCGCTCGACGAGAGCGGTCTTGCGCCCGGCGACGCGCACGCGGCGGTCATGCCAGGTCTCCGCGTAGGTCCCTGCTGCTTCGGTGCCCTCGACGGTGAGGCCCGAGACAACGCCCGTGGCGACGTCCACGAGGTCCAGGAGACCGTAGGAGGTGGACGCCGTGGTGATGGCATCGTCGACGGATCGCGCGTCCTCCAGGGCGACGTAGACGCTCCATGCGGATGCCTCGACGTCCTCGGTGCCTTCGATCGCGTCCACGGTGCGCGCGTCCACGCCACCATCCCAACGAAGGAAGCACGCGGGGAAGAGCCCCTGCGCGACGTCCGCGACGCCCTCGCGGGTGAAGTCCCCGGCGTAGCGACCGACGAAAGCGAAGGGCTGCGTAGCACTCGGGGTGCCGCTGTGGCGCGTCGCTTCCAACGCGGTCAACAGCGCGGCATCGATGGTCGCGAGGCCCATGGTCGATCACCAGCCCGCGGCGTTCGCGGCGCTCTGTAGCTCTGCGTCAAGCACCTCGTCGGAGATGCCCTCTTGTCGGTCGAAGGCGGGGCGCAGGTACGGGTACGCGCGGTTGCGGCTGGTGCCGTCCTCGACGTACGAGCCGTACGGCCGCGCGCCGACGACCTCGACGGTGTAGCCGCTGCGGAGAGAGCCGCGCGCCTTGCTGGGGAGAATGCTCCGCTCCAGCTTGCCCGTGCGGTTCGTGAAAGCGTGGTTCGCCTGAGCATCGGCCGCGACGTTCATCGCGACGCGCTCCAAGGCGAGCGGGATGTGTGCCTCGACGCTCGCCTGTAGCAGCGCCAGGGACCCCGCGATGTCGTCGGCCATCAGAAGCCCGACCCGTCTTTCCCGTCCGCGGTGCGCGTGTACGGGTTCGTCGGGTTGCCGTAGGTGTCGGTGATGTTGGAGTTCTCGGCGCGCGGTCGGGCTCGACCTGCGGCGCTCGTCGCGGGCCGCGCGTCGCGGTCGCGGTTCAATCCCTTGAGGTAGTCCCTCGCCCGCTTGCCCGCGAAGGCGTAGCCGCTGGCGTCGTTCGCGGTGAGGTGCCGCGACGCGGCGATCTCCAACGCGAGATCGCAGTACGCGCCGACGATCGCCACGTCCACGGTGCCACCGGTGCCCTCGAAGCCGTCGGGGAACGCCGCTCTCGTGAGCGTGTCCCCGACGCTGTTAGCCTCCGACACGACGAGCGCGAGAAACGTCGCGTCGATCGTGGTCCCGCCATTGATCGCGAAGAGGCGCTGATACGCCTTCGTCGAGAGACGGGCCTGGACGTCGGAGGCTGCGAGGACTGCCATGATGGTGCTCAGGCGGCGGAGCGGAGGACGCGGAGGCGCTCGTAGTGCTGCCCCTCGACGAGCCCGGAGGCGCCCGCGGGGGCGTTCTGCGGGTCGAAGGGGAGCTCGGCGCCGCGCTCGTAGACGGCGCCGTTGAAGCGGAGCCTGGTCTTGAGTACGTACGCCACCACGCCGACGGAGCGGGGCGCCTCGACCTGCTCGCGCAGGGCGTCGCGCTCGGCCGCGTAGGCGTCGAGCTGCGAGCGCGCGGAGGCGAGGGCGCTCTCCGTCGCCTCGAGCTTCGCCCGCACTTCGCGCAGTTCGGCCGAGAGGGCGCGGAGCTGCTCGTTGCGCGGGTCGTTCTTCTCGTTGCTCACGAGATCACCGTCGTGAAGAGGTAGCCCGTGGGGTTCGCGGACTCGGCCGAACCCAGCACGAACTCGTCGTCCATCGTGGTCATCTTGACGTACTCGCCGCCGGCGGAGCCGGGCATGCGGTCGGCGATGATCTCGTTGCGGTACGCCATGCCGCCGAAGCGGTAGGTGTAGCCGAACGTCTGCGTCATGCGCGGGTTCGGGTTCGGCTCTACGCGCAGGAGCGCCGCGCTCTTGCCCCAGAGGTACCCCATGGACGCGGTGCCGCCCTCCTGGTTGGAGAGCGCCTTCGCGCGACCGACGACCACGCGGTCGATCTCCAGGATCTCCGCGAGGAACTGCATCTGCATCTGCGCCGGCACGTCGCCGATGTTGGACACCTTCGCGCGGCCGAGGATGTACTTCAGCACGTTCGGGTTCACGCGCAGCTTCGCCCACACCTGTCCGCCGAGGACGAGGGTGTTCGACGTGGAGAACATCGTCTCCTTCGCGGAGAGGAGCGCGGACACGGGATCGCTCGACGGCTGGTCCCAGCGGTCGGCGCCGGCGAGCGCCTCGGTGTTGGTGCCGTAGTTCGACGCGCTGAACGCGGCGTCGGCGACGCGCTTCTCGCGGGCGAGGTCGAGGAAGTTCTTGATCACGAGGCCCGAGAGCACGCGCGGGTCGATGGGCGAGTCCGCGTTGGCGATCGTGTTGGCGTCGATGAAGTCCACCAACCCGTACGGCTCGCAGTTGAACTGCTGCGAAGCCGAGACCGAGTAGGGCACCTCGTTCGGCCGCGCGCGGCTGCCGGCGATCGACGTGTTGGCGATCGACTGCAACGTCGCCTGCGGCGTCGCCCAGATCTTGTCCGAGATCTTCGACACCGCGACGGGCGGGAGCACGAGGTCCGCGATGTTGTCGCGGTTCGCGTACATCACGAACTGGTTGGGGATGCCCGTGGGGACGTGCACCGCCGACGGGTCGAGACCCATCAGGTGCGCGCGGTCGCCGAAGAGGTGCGCGCGGTAGCGCTGCGCCGGGGTCTCGGCCGCGGCCTCGGACATCAGCCGCAGGAGCGACTTGTCCTCGTTGCGGCTGTCGAACCCGGCCTCCAGCATGCGCTGGACGTACGGGTGCGCGGCGAGCGCGGAGAGGCGGGCGGCGTCGGCGGGGCTCATCGTGCCGCCGTCGCCCAGGAGGATGGGAGCGTTCATGGTGTTGTGGTCTCCTCAGGTGTTGGCGGGCGATCAGCCCTGGAACGAGAAGGGGCGGACGAGGACCGGGATGGCCCCGCTCGCCGCGGTGGTGGTCAGCGCCGTGCCGACGCAGAAGGTGTTGGTTCCGGCCGCGGGCGCGGCGGTCTTCGCGAGCCCGGTGGTGCCCGCGACGGCGAGGTTGGCGTCCGCGGTGACGCCGGAGCCCGAGTCCGTGACCGTGGTGTACCCGTGGGTCATCACGTAGACGGGAGCGCCGTCCGCGGCGGCGGCGAGGGCCACGCCGACCACACCGCTCGTCGGGTCCGCGCCGCCGGGCATCGCGACCTTGGCGCCCGTCGAGGCGACCACGATCCGGTTCGCGGTGATCGCGCCGTTGGCGGTGAACACCATCACGGTGCCGTTGCCCAACGGGCGCTCTCCGAGGAGTACCGCGACGGACTCGCCCGAGACGGCGGACTCCAGGGCGAGGCCCACCACGGCGGCGTCGGCGGGCGTCGAGATCGACGCCCTGATCACGGTGCCGGTGGCGCCGCCGACGACGAGCACGTCACCGCGGGTGATGGTGCCAGCGGCGACCGCGGCCCACACGCCGTTGACCACGATGGAGATGGCGCTGTTGGCGCTGGTCGAGCCCGCCTGGTAGGCGATGCCGATGACCTTCGCGCGGGTGTTGGCGGCGCTCGGCAGCGCGCAGGTGTCGTTGCTCGCGCCCTGCACGAGCACGGCGCCGGCGGCGACGCTGGCCGAGTCGCAGAGCATGGACAGGAGCTGTCCGGGGTTGCGGAGTGCGGTTCCCATGATGTTGTCTTCCTCGTTCGTTGTGTTGCGGGTGAAGGTCAGCCCCGCGAAGCGAGGCGGCTGGCTGCGATGTGGGCGCGGCGCGTCTTGACCTCGCGGCCCGCGAGGTGGATCGCCGTGGCGAAGTCCGGGGCCTTCTTGTCGGCGAGCATCCGCTCCGCGAGCGCGTAGGCTTCGGCGCTCTCGTCGCCCTCGGCCTGCGGCTCGGGGGCGGGGTGCATCGCGGGGGTGAGCACGCGACCCGAGAGCAGGGCCTTCGCGTCGCCCGTGGGGGGCTGCGGGGCGGGCTTCGCGGGCATCGCAGGGAAGAGCCGATCGAAGCGTGCGCGGTCGCTCAGGACGAGCGCCACGAGGTCGTCGCGCGAGGCTGCGCGGCCCGAGGCCACCACGGCGTCGGCGATCTTCTCGGCCTCGGCCTGCTGCGCGGCCTTGAGGTCCGCGACCACGGCGGAGAGCTTGTCGAGGAGCGCGTCTTCCGCAGCCTCGTCGTCCTCGGCCATGGGCATCGACATCGCGTCGCCCATCGAGCGGAGCTTCGCGCGCATCGCGTTGTACCGCTGCGCCATCTTCGACCCGGCCTCGTCGGCGGGCGGCGTTGCGGGGGCCTCGGCCATCTTCTCGGGCGCGGGGCTCTTGAGCATCTCGGGGTCCATGTCGGGCTCCTTTCGCGGGGTGACGGTCACGCCCACGGGGATGTGCACGTCGCCCACGGACGGACCGAGGCGCGTGGCGTCTGCGGTCTCCGACGCCACCAGTGGCGCGAGACCGTCGAGGAACGGGTGGTTGGTGAGCGCGACGCTGGTCAGCCGCGCTCCGATGCGCTGCCCGCTAGCCTTGTCGATCGCGTCGAACACCACAGCGGGCGACACGTAGAGGTAGCGACGCTCGCGCACGTACTGGACGGCCTTCGCGTCGACCCACTCGAAGCACGCCCAGAGCCCTTCGGCGCCGCGGTCTTCGAGGTCCACGATCCACGCGACGGCGGGGACGCCCTCTTGCGCGACGTTCTCCGGGAGCACCTCGGAGGTGTGCTCGTAGTCCACCGGGACGCGGCGGTTCGTCGTCGCGTTGAAGTTGGCGATGATCCGCGCGAACGCCCCTGCGTCGAAGCGGAACGCGCCCTGTCGATGCCCGCGGAACTCACCGAGGCGAGCGACCTGGTTCCACGTCCGGTGTCCGACCTCGGGCGCTTCACCTTCGGCGAGGAGCACCGTCGGGCAGCGTTCTGCGAGCGTCGTGCTCTTGTCGTCGGCTGCGTCCATCTGCTTCACGATCTTTCTGGCCCACGCGAAGCCGGGGTCACCGCCCCAGCCGTTCCATGCCTGCCAGCCCTTGCCCTGCTCGCTCCACGTCTCGCCGCTCTTGTCGACCTCGTGGCGCTGAAAGAACGAGAGCATCCGGCGCACGGTGTCGGGCGAGAGGCTCTTGCCGTTGGCGATGTCGCGGGCCCTGGCGATGCCCACGGCGGTCATGCCGCGCTGGCTCGGGGGCTTCGTCTCGCGCACGTCGAGGGCGCTGCGCGCAGCTTCCTGCGCGCCCTTCGGCGGCGTGAAGTCGATGTGGTCGTAAGCGCTCATGCGAGGGGCATCGGCGGCTTCGGTGCGGCGGTCTTCGTCGGCGCCAACAGCTCGTCACCAGGCTCGGGGTCGGGGATCTGCAACAGGTTGCGCGCGGTGCGTTGCGAGACCTTGCCGCCGATCGAAACGAAGCGGTCGAGCCGCTCCGAGAGCGCGTCGAGGTCCGCCGCCGGGTCCACCGCGAAGGCGAACGAAGGCACGGGCGCTGAGGGGCCGAAGTTGAACTCGGCCATCGGGCGGAGCAGGTCACGCCGAAGCGTCGCCGCGAGGGATGCTGCGTCCGCGCGAGCGATCATCAGCTCGTTGCGCTCGTGCACCTCGCCCAGCGACCGCGCGCCCTTCGTGCCAGCGTCGGACCCGAGGGTGCCGCCGAGGATCGCCTTCGACATCTCCGCGTTGCAGAGGGAGGCCAGGCGGTCGTGCACGTCGTTGTTGTTCGGCGCGTCTACGATGCTGATCTTCGTCGTGTCGGGGATCGCCGCAGCGACCGTCGAGCTCATCGCGTCGAGGAACTGCAACAGCACCTGCTGGTCCTCGGGGCTCGCGGGGTTCGCCTCGGGGCCTTCCTTGCCCGTCGCGTACGTCCCGATGCGCAGCCCTCGCCCGGCCCACTCCGCGTAGGCCAGGAGGTCGCGGATGTCGAAGCGCTTGAAGGTGCTCCACCACACGCACAGTCGGCCGAGGCCCTCTCGCGTCGGGTAGACACCGCGGACTCGGGGCCGGTGCACGACCCACTTCCCGCGAGGGAACCTGTCGAGCGGGATGCCTGGGTACTGTCCGAACGGCCCGTTGGCGTCCGTCGGTGTGTCGCTCGTCGTCGCAGTGCCAGCGCTGTCCCAGAGGTGTAGGCGCCAGTCTGTCGTGTACGCGAACCGCCTCGGGTGCACGAAGGTGAGCGTGCGCGGGAGGAAGTAACTCCCGTCCTGCGACCACTCGACCTCGAGGCCCGATCGGCCCTGGAACACCGCGCCCATCAGGTCGCACAGCGCGTCCTGAAACGAGCGGTCGAGGTCGCCCTCCGCTTCGATCTCGCTCAACCGCGCAGTGCAGAAGCGAGCGATCTCCGCGCCGAGGTCGCCGCTACCCTCGGGGGGCCGCAGCTCCCACGCGCTACCAGCAACGCGAAGCTCGCGCTTCTGAAGCTCGGAGTGGAGGTGCCCGTCCCGCTCGCGGATCTCGTCGAGGAGGTCGGCCTGCTGCCAGAGGTAGCCGATCTCCGCGAACGAAAGGACGCTGGTGACCTGCTGCGGAGTGAGCGCCGATCCGAGGACGCGCGCGAAGCGGTCGTTGTACGGCGCCGGCGCGAGCACACGCCGCAGAGAGAGCGCGGCGGCTGCTTGCGGGGTCGCGGGGATCGTGGGCACTACCAGCCTGCGGTGCGTTCGGTGCGGAGGATCGTGGTGCGCGCTGGCGCTGCGACGTGCCTGCTCAAGAGCAGATCCGCGAGGCCGAGGGAGAGGGCGTCGATGGGCCCAGGGCTCTTCGACGTCGTGGCGAAGTCGTGCGTCGTGAGGAGCTGCTCGATGTCGTCGAGGTTCCCGACGTGCGAGACCATCGACGGTCGCCCGCTCTTCGGGTCGCCGTAGAGTCCGCGCGCCGTCTCGGCCCTGCCCCGCTTGTCGCCGCGCGCACCGACGCGGACGAGACGGATCAGGATGCGCTCGGGCTCGACGTGGCGGCGCTCACGCTTGGAGCGCTCCAGCGCCTCGCCCAGCAGGAAGGCTTCGATGGCTTTGCGGTTGAGGTCACCGCCGCCGTCGGACTCAATGCAGATGGAGTGCGCGCGGTGCTTGCGGTACGCGGTGACCGCTCGCTCCGCCCAGGTGTCGACGCCCACGTACCCGGAGGCATCGTCCAGCACGTACGCGCGGCCGTCGGTGCCCCGTGCGATCGTGACGATGCCCGCGTTGTCGGCGGTGCTCGCTGCGGCCTCGCTCGCCTGGTTGGGGTCGACGTAGACCGAGCAGGTAGACCGCGGAGGCTCGACCTCGACGCGCCACGGGGTGAGGTTGTCCCAGCTCCACAGGGCGCCATCTACGCGCCTCCGTGGGCGCCCCTGGTAGAGCGCCTCGGCCACGGCTTCGTCGAGGTCCACAAGGTGCCTGCGGGCCCCCTCAAGACTCCACCCGAAGCCATCCTCGCCGCGAGGGTTGAGGGTGTCCACCGCATCGGCGTAGCCGCCATCCCTCGGCGCCGGTGAGCCGTCCGCGCAGAGCAGGAACGGAAGGTTCACGACCTCCCACCCGCCACGGCGCGACAGCTTGCCGATCAAGTCGTCTTCCACCCACCGGGTGTGCACGACGACGACCGACATACCTTCCTGTCCGCGCGTGAGCACGGCAGATTGGAAGAACGACCACACCGCGCGCCGAGTCGCTTCGGAGAGCGCGGCGTCGCGATTCTTGTACGGGTCGTCGAAGATGATCGCGCGCCCGTTCTGCCCGGTGAGCGGTCCACCGATGGATGTGAACATGCACCCGCCACCGGCGGTCGTGCGCCACTGGAGCAGCGTCGCGCGTGTGTCCGACAGGGCGACACCAGCCTTGCGCGCGAGGGCGCGGCACCGGTCGCTCTTGTCGTTGCTCTGGTCCTGCTGATACGTCGCGTAGGCGTAGGACTTTGACGGGTCCTGACCGAGCAGCCAGGCGATGCCATGAAGGAGCGTCTCGGTCTTGCCGTGCTGCGGCGGAACCGAGACGCACGCCCGAACCTGCTCGCCACACGCGATGCGACGGAACAGGTCGAGGATCGGTCGCAGATGCTTCGGCGTACCGTACTCCGGCGAGACACGGGGGATGTACTCCGCGAGAAGCTCCGAGCGCTTGCGCTGTCGGCGCTCGCGTTCTTCGAGCATCGCGAGGAGGTCAGCCCTCTGCGCCCTCGTCAGCGTTCTCGGGTCGAATGGCTGCTGCGATCCGTGCGTCGAGCTCGGCATCGCTCACACCTTCCAGCGACACGCGGTCAACGTGCTCGCCGCTGAGTTTCTTGCGCAGTAGCTCAATCTCCGCGCGCGTCTTGTCGCGGGTGAGCCGTCCCTGCTTCGTGCGCTCCACACGATCGGCGATGCCACCGAGGGAGTCGGCGAGCTTCGCCGTGGCGTTGAGCACCGCAGCCAGGTCGCGCGGTTCGATCGCCGGCGCATCCGCGTTGCTCGTGAGCCGCTCTACGTAGGTCTCGGCCATCTCCCCAAGGCGAGCGAGACGCTTCCGTGCCTTACGCAGCCCCTGCTCACACGCTCGGGCGTGAAGATCGCGGTTCCTCGCAACCTTCATCCTGACGAACGCCGCCCGGAGGGTGCTCTCGCCGACGCCGATCGACCGCGCGGCTTCGGAGAGGTTGCCCGTTGAGGCGAAGACCTCCGACGCGCGGCCGATGAGGTCCGGTGTCAGCCTGGGACCGCCCACGTCACGCCGCCACGAACATCCGCACCGCGCGGACGGACTGCGTACCGGTGCGACCCTGCGGGCGAGACACCATCGTCGCGTGCTCCGTCCGCTGGTCATGGTGCTCGCGGACGATCCGCTGTGCCGTGCGGAGGGAGACCGCGAGGGCCTCCGCGAGCTCGGGAGCGGTCATCGTGCGAAGCATCGGGAGAGGGTGACGGGGCTCGGTGCGCTCGATGGAGCGACGATCGGGGAGGACGTAGCGCGGACGCACCTATCCCCCGTCGATCCGTAGGGTGTCACCCTGCGACGGCGTGTGTCAAGTCCCGTGCGGGGTGTGCCACGGGCTGCGACGGCGTGTGCCACAATGACCCGTGCGAGCATCACAAAACGCCTTTGCCATAGACGTTATTTGATAATCGTACGATTGGGTATTGACGCCTCGCGCCGGAAACCTTAGAGTCTACCCATGGACATCAGGACCGCCCTCCGAACCCTCCGCGCCGCCAACGTCCGCCGCTCCGACGGCGCCCCCGTCCTGCGGCCCTCGGGGAGCTGGTGGACCGTCGACGGCTACGTGTGCCGCGCCGGCCGCATGTCCGGGGTGCTGTTCACCGCCCCGACCCTCGCCGAAGTCGTCGCCCTCGCTTGCCGCTGAACCACCCACCGGAGCCTACGACCATGACCACCACGACCGCTGCCAACGACAACGCCAGCAAGCCCACCCGCGCGGAGCGCCTCGCCGCCTTCGTGCGCCTCCTCGGCCTCGGGGTAGCCGCAGGGCGCACCGCCGCCGAGTCGACCACCGAGGCCCGCAAGGGCGACCGCTACGTCTGGCAAGACTGGTACGTGGTCGAGGTGCGCGCGGAGGGCCTCCGGCTGTCCACGGCGGACGCTCGAGCGGTCGAGGTCAAGCTGTCCGTCGGGGCGAGCGTCGCTCGCGGGGTGCTGCGCATCCGCCTCGGGGGCTACGGGCCCGCGTCCAAGGATGGCGCTCGGGCGTGCGCCAACACCCTCCGGTCCCTTGGCCTGGAGTGCGGCGTCGATTCCTACGGGTGGGAGTGACGAAACGCCTTCGCCATAGGTGCTTACGATAATCGTACCGAAAGGTATTGACGCGGGCGCTGGGAAACCTTAGAGTCACTTCACCGACGCATAGAGCGCCGAAGAGGAGCACCCCCGATGACCGCCGCCACCGCCCTTCGCACCGCCCGCGCCGCCTGGTCCAAGCTCATGACCGCTTATGAGACCCGCGGCGCGGGCGGCGTCGAGGCGTGTCTTGACCTGACCGGGTTTGAACTCGCCCCGGTCCTCGTGGCGGTGGGTCGCTCGGGTGACGCGAAGAAGCTGGGCGAGGTTCTCTGCGCCTTCGATACCATCTCCGGAACGTGGACCCGCAACGAGGCCGGTCACGCGCTCCTGCGCAGCCGGTCGGCGTTCTCGGGCGCCTGCCTCGACGTGATGGCGAACTACACCGGCAAGGTGTGGAGCTGACGCAAGGCCGAAACCTAGGCCCCTCCAGGGGGCCGACGGTCTGCGGGTAGGGCCCGCATTGAGGAGGCCACATGATCGGTCGTCGCGCGCTGGTCCACGTCGAGTTTCAGGGGTACGTCCCGCGCTTCGTGCTGGAGTGCGGGCGGTGTAGCGCCTTCGTCGCCGCCCGCGACCGGGACGCGCTGGTCTTCGCTGCGTGCGAGGCCGGGTGGGCGCCCGACGAGGACTCCGAGGCCGCAGAGGCGTACCTCTGCCCCGCTCACGCGCACCTCGCGGGCGACCTGTAGAGGCGCACGAAAAGCCTTTGTTGTAGGCAATCTCTGATAATCGCATCTCATGGTATTGACGCGAGGCTAGGAATCCGTAGAATCCATCTCGTGAGCACGACGCCCAACACCGCGAAGCTGGCCTTGAAGGCGACCACCCCTGCCGGCGCGTCCCCGGTGCACGCGAAGACCGCGTGGGACCTGCCGACGCAGAACGCCGACGGGTCGTGGACGCCGGGCCGCTGGACCGCGGTCAAGGGCGCCGTACAGTACCGCGGCAACGGGCTCCACGTCTGCGGCGTCGACCAGATCGGGTACTGGACGAAGCACCTCCGCGGGAAGGTGCTCGTCACCTGGGTTTGCGAGTATGACGGCAACGTTTCGATTGGCGCGCACGGGTTCGCAGCCCGTCGCGTGCGGCTGCTGCGCCCCTGGACGGGCGAGGAGGTGTGACGATGGACGAGGCTTCGATTCAGGTTGTGTTCACGCTGGCGCACGGCGACCAGCACGGCTTTCTGCCCGCCGACGCGACGGTGTTCGTTGGCGACGCCCGGGCGCCGTACACCGCGAGCGCATGGGCAAGGCTCAAGCCCTCCGTGCCCGCGCAGGCCCCCGTTGGCTTCGGCCTCTTTCCGGTGCGCCTCTACAG
>OFRM01000219.1_pt1 | contig 25578 bp, 56 predicted proteins | sample 1543101 | NCBI WGS metagenome assembly OFRM01 (sample SAMN07774223, study PRJEB24372) | wastewater metagenome | isolation source: Exp Tend VB 0WW | collected 2016-02
TAAAAACTTTCACAAAGGAGAAATTGAGAAGTGTGTTGTTACACCAAAGACTCTAAGGGCCTCTTTTAGCGTTATAAGCTTCTTTTGTACCATAAAGAATTTTACTTAAGTCCAGGTTCCGTTTGGTTGTTGGACCTTACTAAAAGAGATGACTACTTTCTATGTCGCGATTGAGTGAAGTTACTGGAACCTCTACTAGTATTTCAACCAGCTTCTTTCTTTTCACTAACTCATCGTCTAGATTTCGCATTATTCCCTGTAGTTTACTTCTCTTTTGCGGCCCAAAAGAGAAGGTCTTAAAGAAAGTTGCAATCTTCCTTTTTCTACTCGTCACTCTTTAAATGATGGCTACTTCTAAGCCAACATCCTTATCAATTTCTAGGGTGACATACGAAAATCGAATTCGTTTACCCTGATTCACAGTCAGGTGCCTTACCATTTAGGCTAATGTCACAGCTCCCAAACTTGGGCTTGAACCAAGGACTTTTCGTTTAACAAACGAATACTCTAACCAGCTGAGTTATTTGGGAAGAAAACCAATTCGTATATTTCTACAGAGGAATTGGCCGTATTACTGATTCTAAAGTCATTCTTCTTTGGGCGCAAATTATAAAAAAGAAGAAAGGATCTTCTTAATCGCGAAACCTCAAAGCTCTTTCCCCTCAATGCTTTTTCACGATTAAGCCTGAATCTTTCTTCTCACATTTATTATTCCAAATAAAATCAGAAAATTTCACTTGTGTTTATCTTTTCGCCGCCAAAAAAAGATTCTAATTTAGAAAACTCTTTCCAACATCCATCACAAGCCCAAGTATCTGTAACTTGAACTTTCATCTGCATTCCAGCAAGACTTACTAGCTCAGGGTTATAAAATCTTTGTGTAGCAGGTTTTCTACAAGTGTAACCTGCATAATGACAAGGATGAAACTCTCCTTCATTAAAACCGCATCTACAATTCATTTTTCAGTAAGTAGATTTCGAAGTTGATAAAAACAAGTTCTGGTTGTTTGTTTAGCTATCCCAACTTTCTCTAGAAGTTGTTCTACGTTTGTAGATTCAAAATTAATTGAATTGGTGACAAAGCCAAATCTAATAGCTGTAGTAGAATAATTGTCTAGCTCTTGTAATTGTTTTTCCTCTAGATCATCTAATTGATTCACTTTAGGCCGCGATTTAGTGATGTGTTTCTTAGCTAGATTTTTCATTTAATAATCTCGATAGGTAGTAGAAATAGTTTGAACATGCAGCATTTCATTGATGGAGCTTACAGAAACATTCTTAAGTTCTTTTTCAATGCGTTTTTTTCTAAGTTCTTCCAGTGATATCTTTTGTTTTGTAAGCCATTCTTGCTTTCTCTTTTGGTAGGCCGCAATTTCTTTAGGAGTAGTAAATTCTTCTTCCCCATAATCGCTCTCATAGATTTTCTCAACCTCGACAAACATTTTTGCAACTATAATCTCTGCTTCTTCCTTGTTTTCGGCCTCAATAAGACCTAAATAGATAGCTCCATCTGAATAACTAGGTCTACGATGATATTTAGCTAGGAACAACATTATTTTGCCTCTAATTGTTTCTTTAGGAAATCGAGGTATTGTTGATTTTCTTTAATTACTCTTAGTCTTTCAGTGATACCAGTTTCCATTTGGGGCGCTTTTTGTAACTCTACACAACGAAAGTCGGTTGGTTCAGAAGTATAGTATCCATCTTTAAGTTTTGAATCCAAGAATTTCTTAGCTTGGTTCCCTAAAGATTCACATAATTGTTGAGTATGTGTTTCTACAATTGTTAAAGCAGGACCACCAATTGACCAATTAGAGTGGCCAGCAGCATTCCATAAGTATAATATCAAGTACCAAGTTTTCATTTATTCTGTCCTATAATCTCCACAAACATCACAGCAGCCTTTACATTTGGTATTTTCTATTTCAGAACAATGTACAGCCTCTTTATGTTGTGGATCTTGTGGTTTACAAATTGGTTCAACATGTCCTAAATTAGAGTCTGTAGCCTTGGAATACCAAATGTTAAATTTCTGATATGCAAAAATTCCTGGAACTGAGCAACCACTAAGCATAAGTAGGAACAGTAAAATTCTCATATCTCAGTTTTTTCGTAATGTTGATGAGTGGCACAATTTCTGGGGCCAGCTTCAGAACACCCACAATTGACACTTCCACAAAAAGTTATTTCAACGTATTTTCCAGTTGTAGAATTTGTCCCTTTCATTTTTATTAACGAAGAATTGTCTTTAGTATCCATACTGAACGTTAGATTGTCGATGTTGTGAACTTGACAACTGTGAGTGAAAAGTTGTAAATCTTCTAATACTTTTTCGATGTTCTGTTTTTCCATGTATATCTAGGACTACCTTACTAAGTCTGCCACTTCTGTTAACCAATAGAATACTTCGTACATACCTGAAGAATGACCATGTTCCCAAGCAAAGGAATAAAATTTACTAGCTTTAGGATGATTTAGAAGTCCACATTCTTCAAGCGCATCTTGTCGAAACTGCTCTTCTTTAAGATTTTGATCTTCTTGGTACGCATCTCTTTCTGTGTGGTATTTTATAACTTCAGCCTTGTAAGTCTTCCAGTCCTTACATGCAGAAGAAGTTTCTTTATAGGTCTGCTCTACAAAATCATCGAACTCCTTAATTTTGGAAAAAACAACATGCCTATTTCTAAGTGCATCCTTTAGACTTTCTGGGATTCGTGGGTTTGTTGGATAAGGAAGCTTGGTCTTATACTTTTGTTCAATTTCATCAAATGTCATTTAAGTGCCCTTTTACAACGATCTATCTTTAGTTTTAACCAACAAATAAAATCTTCTTCAGTCCAATCTCCTTGTTGTACTGAAGAAATATATTGATTTAAAATTCCTTGATAGACTTGTTTAGAGGTTTGTAGTACGACTTTACTTTGTTGTCTACGTTGTAGATAAGTTTTTATGGGCTCAACCTTCATAAAACCCTTATTCCAATTTATAACTAAAAATTACAAAGTCCAGCCTTACAACTGGACTTTCTACACTATGAAATGGGAATTTTAATAGCTGGAGTTTTCGATTGTCGAGGAATGGTGACCTTCAAAAGACCATGTTCCATCTTTGCAACTGCACTTGATAATTGCATGTCATCGTACAATCGGAAGTCTGCAGTTAGATAATCTTTAGCCTTTACTGAAATAACGTTTCCAACTGTAATTTCAACATCTTCTTTCTTTTTGCCGGCTAATTGAACTTCAAGTTGGTATTCAGCTTTAGTAGCTTTGAAAGAAGTTCTAGTTGAGAAAGCTTCAGTTGTAAGTGTTGTTTTAGGGCAGCTATAGAAATTTCCAAAATAATAATTCCAATCAAAAAGATTTAGTCGGTTCATTTATTCTCCTTGATTTTCTTTAAGCACAGTTTCTTTCTTGTCAACCTTCTTTTTGCGGCTTCTAGAAAGATTTTTCTCTGGAATAAACAAACCATCATTGGAGATGATGTTTTTAAGAATTGCAATTAATCGAGACTCTGCTGTTTCATACCTACGAAAAAATCTAGTTACAAGTGAAGCTTTTTCGTCTTGTAGATTTTCTCCACACCAACCAGTTAACCCACCTTCAAAACAAGCCTCAACAAGAGTGAGTTGTTCTTCATCGAAATAGGTTAGAAGATCCTGACTAATAAACTCACCCCCAATATTTCCTCTATGGGCATATTGGCCAGCATCTCTAATTTTCAACTTATTGAAAATGCGGGCTCTAGAAATGAATAAGGTTCCTAGTGCACATGCTTCACATTTAGCAGCTTTATTAAGAGCGAGATCAACTTGTTCAGAATTAGGAAGGGTGCAGAAATTCTCTTGTTTATCTAGAGCGAATACGTAAGCTCCAGTTTTAGCTTTCACTTTCTTTTGGCGTAATTGAAGAAGGGCATCGTAGCAAATAAGAATACGAGCAATGTTTTTAGGTACTGACTTAAGTTCTAGATATGTGTGAAGTCCCATAGTTTCTCCTTATAGAAGTTCAGGCTTGAAATCGCCATTGTTATCAATGATATTTTGCATAATTTTTCTCATTCTAATTTCAGGATCAGGATTATCACTGTAGAAGGTATTTCCTTCAAACCATCCCTCAAAATAATTTTCAATTTTATCTAGCGCAGACCAATCAAAGTATTGATTGAGATCTGGCATTATAGTGTGTGTGCTATTGATGTTGTTTAGAACAGAATCTTCTTCATAATCCCCAATATCTTCTTCATAATCCCCAATTCTCTCTACTACATCACACCTAGTCTCATTTGCAACCTGTACCCTAGAATAATATAGACTACCTAAAGCACAAACTTGGCATTGAGTTTTATCGAGAACTTCATGTAGAAAATCTTTCTCATCAAAAGGAACATCTTCAAAAGCAAAGTAAGTACCTGAAGTTGCAATAATTTTCTTGAGGTTTAACTGATTAAGAACATCTTGAGCAATAAGAACTCGCGCTTCTGCTTTAGAAATCTCTGATAGATCGATAAATTGTCGTGTCATCCTACAATCTCCTTGTATAGCTTTTGAAAACCAAGTGTCACTAATGGAATTACTACAGTACAAATTAATAGGGTAGAAATTGTTGCTTGAGAAAATCCTTCTTCATATCCTTGCTTTCTTCCAATTTCAATCAACTCCCTTGAAGGCGCATTTATTAGTGCTTGACCTTCACGAAAACCCTCTTCTCTAGCTTCTACTTGATCAAATAGCGAAGCCTCATCAAATCCTGCTTCTTCTCCTTCTTTAAAGCCATTGCCAAATCCTACATCATAACCATCAGAATGTCCCTTGCTATAACCAGCTGAAAATCCATTTTCCCATTCCATGTTTTATTTTCTCCTTTATTTGTCATTACGTAAAAGAGCACCAATAGGTGTGCTGCTACGCCAAAGAGAAGGTTAGCCTTACCATTTCTGGGGTGCCTCCCTACTATCCCTATTTACCCACCGCCACCTCATTACTATGTACCACAAGGATACTATGTAACATTTTGCAGCGTAGATTCCTCCACTGCGGCCTCTGAAGGGCCTCTTCTTACGAAGTTAGGAAGATTCTCAATATGGTAGTTCGTCTCACTCTTTAAATGATGGCTGCTCTTAGGCCAACATTCCTATTGATACTCTTAGCGTCTGTGGCAGAGTACGATTCTGCAACCCCAAGCTTAGAAGGCTTGTGCTCTATCCAATTGAGCTACACAGACCAAGGAAATAAGCACTTAAGGGAATTTTGTAATTCCCTCCTACAATTATTATGCCAATTTTATTTGAAAACTTTCACTAGAAGTTTTTATGGGCTCTATCCAATACAATTCCTGTTTGTTCTTCTGCAATGATTTGATTCAACGTCTTAGGTTCCCAATTGGGCCATTTACGCATGAGAATGATCGCAGCAATCGTCCATGTAGTAGCCACGTTTAAAGTGTTTGAACTGAAGTGTTGGAACAAAAGATAGTTCAGAATTACAACTATGGTAATTGCAAAAGGAATTGCCAAATAAAAAGTGTAAAATCCTTCCAAAATCAAAGTTGTAATTTGATTGTGTGAACAATCGATATCGGTCTCTTTGTCGCTGTAATTACTCAAACGTACTTTATTCATAGGTTCTCCTTAAGGTTAAAGGCAGCAATTGCTGCCCTCAGAATTTACTTCTTACCCTTCTTGGGCTTCTCACCTGAGAAAACTGCTGCCCTCGAAGGATGCATGGTACTTACCTTGGTAAATCGCGGGTCGTTCCTTGGCTCAGCAAGAGCTTGATTTCGCTCCTTCAGTGCCTTGAAAGAAGGAGTCCCTTCTTCTGGAAGCTCCTTCTTACCAATTACGTTCTTTCCCTGCATCATAGGAAAAGGATGCTTCTGCTTGTAAATCGCGGCCTGAAGAGAAATGGGAACATGAGGATTTGAAGTGCGGTTCATAGTTAGTTACTTTTTCTCCATCCCCAGGATGGTTTCAACTAATTTGTCATTCTCTCGCTTCAGTTGCTTGTTCTTCTTCTTTAGCTTGTTCTTCTTTTTCTTCTCTCCTTTGCAGATGCCCAGCACGGAAATTGTCATTAAACCGCCCAAAAGAAAGGACAGCATTGTTAGTTCTCCTTATTTATATTATACCAACAAATAGCTAAAAATTTCACTGATACTAACGAATTACTTGTCGAGCTTCTTTTCGCGGGTCATGAAGAGTTACTTTACCTTTCATATCACAGTCTAGTCTATAACAATTAGGAAGGTTACGAGATTTTCTAGACAGAACCCATTCAAAAGAACTGTTAGCAGACATTGCTACTAGATACACACTTGAATCTTTACTTTTACGAGGGAGAATAATTTGACTACCTAGATCTTCAAGTAGGTATTCGAAATTGTAATCTTTCTTCAGATCTTCCTTCTCAGTGCGAATTTTAGTGTGATCCCCCATTCGTTCAATTCTAGAAATCTCACGCCAATAATCGACTGGCATTGGGTTTCGTAGATTTGTTCTAAGACGATTCTTATTAGGACCAGTTAAATGCTTAGGTTTTGGTCCTCTAAGGAAAACTAAAGCTGTAACCTTTACTTTATCACCATTCTCAAGTTCAATCGTTCGTGGGATAATTCCTCGGTAATCCCCATTAAACAGGTTGAAGCTAGTAAGTCCTAGACGATCTCCTTTGTAAGTAGCAACTTTTTCTGTCTGAACTTTTCCTAAAGTCCTGACATCGAAAAAGTCTGTCCCTACATTAAAGCCGTCATTCTCATATACGATATGATCAAACAAACGTTCCCCATAAGTTCCTGAAACTACTGACACACAATTCACTTTTTGCATCTTTTATCCTTTCCAATTAAAAGACGGCAAAATTGCCGTCTTTGCTACTACTTTAGTTCTGCTGCTCTTTTTCCAGCTTTTACCCAGCGATTCTCCAATGTGACATTGGAAGTTACCACACCTTCACTATCAACCTTAAACTCTGTGTTAATGATGAAGTTATTTCCATTTGGATTTGTTGTAGTGATTACCTCAAACGAGGTTTTCTCCTTCCACTTCTTGTTTTTAACATCCCAGCCGACAGTTACTAGAAAGACTCTATAAGAGAGTACCTTCTGACCTTCTACCCTAGTCGGATAAATAGGAACTACAAATGGGAAAAGATCCTTTTCTTCTCCTACGTTGAATTGCTTCAAACGATTTACTAGAGATCGAATCTTTTCACCATTCTCTCTAGAATGTGGCTGAGACTTTAACTCAGCAATTGCTCTAGAAATTGCAACTCTTTCATCTAGAGAAATTGGACGAATTTCCATAGCTGTCCATTGAGACATTTCCATTTTAACAACTGCAGCTACCCGAACCCAGTTCGGTAGCTGCAGTTGTTGGTAAACGAGACGAGTGAACTCGTCTTCCTTTGTACCAGAACTGAGCATAATTTCTACCGCTTTTTCTGTCAAGCGGTTTTTTGTAAAATCGCCAAAATGAAAGAACCCAAACTTATTTGGAGGAGAGAAATCAATGGTTGTACTGTTGATTTGTACTTTAGCAGGAATCGACAAATCCATTCCTCTAGTAACTTCCCCAGTAAGTCCGTTACAGGTATAAATGCCGACTGGCATTACATCATTTCGAATGTCATAATTCATGAAAAACTCCATTTACAAGGTTGTGGTTAACAAATATCTTATTCCAATTTCTATCTTAGTTTTTCACTCTCTCAACTACAATTTCTCCACTCCAATCAACATAGATAATTTTCTTAACGCCACTCGATTGAACAAGTGGAAAGCACTTTTTGCAAGGTCTACTCATAGTTGAGAGTTGTCCCTTTCCATTGGAACGAACCACAATCAAAGTACAGCCTTTGGCATGACGATGTCGTAGAATCCGTTCTTCAGCATGAAATCCACGATTACATTCGCCAAAAGGACGACTGAGATTAGAAGTTCTGGCAATTACACTTCCACCCTTCATAAGAAGAGCACCAATCAATTGATCTTTATGGCGCCCAAAAAGAGACTCTTTTCTAGCTTGTTCAATCCAACGATTTATATTACTGCCGCTGCTTAAACTCATACAAGCTCTCCTTATTAAGAGGAAAGCTAAGAATAGTAGGCACAGAATATGATAATTGTAGTCTTTTCATGATGAACTCCTTTAAAGTATTGTTTGTACTTAACTACTATTCCAGATTTTATGAGTAAATTTCATCTAGCAATTTAGGAAGAATTTGGTCCATCCATAAAGGTCCAATATCATCTTTTCTATCTGGATCAAACTGATGGTGCTGATACATAAAATCTTCTCTTTCAAATTTGTATTCTTCTTTAAGCGCCGAAATTAGTGCCTTAGCACAAGAAATCTGTTGATCAGTAAAAGGAGCAAAATAATGATTTTTAAATTCACCCTCATTAATAAGTACTCCTTCAGATTTTAGTGAATCATCTTTTTTCCAAGGCCAACTATAGAAAGAACCATCTATTTTTCTTAGGTGTCCTTCATTCTCAACTTCAATTCCTAGTAAATAACGATTCACATTTTCTACTTTATGGCCCTTTATAATTCCAGGCTTACCAACATGCCAAGAACCTTTATTAAAGGAAATACACTGATAGAAGGTTCCAGCTTTAGAAATCATCCCATGCCAACTAGCTGATGCTTCTTCTTTTAAAAGGAGCTCACACACTTCTTTGGCGCTTGAAAGAGAACTCCAGACTGGATTTGAATAGTGCCAACAAACCCCCAAAGGTTTGTCAGAATACAAAGAATAAAAATGACTGGTTGGTCTTCCATTTTTAAGAATTGCCTCAACATTTTCTTCTTTATTTAACCAACCATTTTCAATGTTCATACAAACATTATTAATATTTACCAGACTTTGCCAAGTTCTTGTTGGGCCTTTACTTTTTCAAGGGCAATCGCAATTCTAGTTTTGTTATCTTCTGAACTGCCGAGTACACCGCATAAAAAGGCGATTGACTGTTCATCGTTTCCATTGAACAAATCAATCGCCTTTTTAATCAGGTCAATAATAATTGGTTCTAATGATGAAATGGGGCTCATTTCAAACCGCCAACTAAAATTGTAAGCTCGTCAATTTGTTTAGCAATTTCAGGAGTTACTCCTTTTAGGGCTTCCTTTGTAGTTTCTCCTCTAGCAATTGATAATAGAACTCCAGCTTCTGTTTTATGCTGTTGTCTAATAGAATCGATAAGGTCAGCTATCTTTTGCGCCTTCTCAAAAACATCTAAAGTACAAGTTGCATAAGTGTCCATACCTTCTTTTTGTTCTGCTTGTTTACTCGCTAAAGTAATACACTCAGCATTCTTTTTAGCTAGCCAAGAAACTGTTGAGATATCTGCTGTTTTAACAACTGCTTGTTGTAGCTGTAAAATCTTGACTGGAGTTACACAAGCAGCTAGTAGACAAAAACTAAGTAATAGCTTTTTCATTATTCAGCTAGACGCTTAATATCAGAACCTTTACACTCAACAGATGTTCCATCATTAAGTTTCACATTGTATAAACGGCCATACTTCATTGATTTGCCGTTGTGTCCTACAATTTTACCTAGTTGACCCTTATGTGACTCAGTTAACATTTCTACTTCGATATTTCCGTGTTCTGCATCCCAATTTGAAATTACTCGCATGTTATTCTACTCCTAGTGTTAGTTTAAAGGTATGTCGTTCTTTTGCTTCTCTGGTTTTGCTATTAGGGACGTAGTTAGTTAACTCTAAGTCCCCATTCTCAAAATCTACTACTGCTTGATCAAACACTGTCCCAATTTCTAAATTTCCTAATTTCTTGATCAAAGAAATTCCGTTAAATTGCAAAATAAAAAGATCGAGAGAATCCCATCCTTGCCAAGTAAATAGTTGCTTTTCCATATTATCTTTCTTAGAAAAGTAAATCGCCAAATACTAAAGCTACAACGTAGATTCCGAGTGCTGCTAAAGTTTTCATTTTAATCCTTCTTCAATCACGACTGAGATAAGATCGTCCTTATTGTCTCTAATGGCCCAATTTTCATTTTCTTTATAACCTTGTAAATCATAAAGAGCTTTTCTAGCTCTTTTCGCCGCCCATAAAAGTTCAAATATGTAAGAGGTTTTTATTGAGTCTACTGCCTTACATTGCAATGCCTTCTCAATATCATTAATAATTGTTGCGGTGTAGCTACTCAATTTAAATTAAGCTTCGCATAAAGTAAAGCTCCTCCTTGTTCTTCCATTTGGGAAGTTGCCCATACAGATGACCATTTATCAACGTGAGCTGAACGAGTAACGGCATTAATAATTCCAGCTCTTGTCATTTGTGGTTCTAATTGCCAAGCTGAGAAAAGTCTTTGTGCCATTTCCTTTTGACTTACACCTGGAATTCTCACATGTCCCATTTTTACTAACTTGGTAAATACTTCTTGGGGATCTTTCTTAAATAAATCTTCAAGGATATTTTCTTTATTTGCAGCTTCCCATCGCTCTTTAAAGTCTTTGACTTTAGAAAACGCCAAATCAATCGAATCTTGTAGGTCTTCTTTGAGATTCTTTCGAAGATGAGTCAAAGAGATGTTTTGTTCCGCTCGATCAAGGATAATAAGATTGAGGCAGAGATTTCTAATTACAAAGGGGGAAATCTTAATGCCTTGAGTTCCATTGTCAGAACTTCTAACTGTGACACCTGCTTTAAAGACTTCTCCAGCCACACAATTCTCAGGTACAATATCTGAATGATAAAGAAGGTCAAAACGAAACTTCTCACCATCATATAAAGATGTAGCTCGTGTATCGCTGTCTTTCTCAGCTAGAATCCTGCAAATCTCATCTACATCACAGTCATTATTAAAACGATCTGAAACTACAGCGTAGAGTTCTCGTTTAGAGATATTTTGAAATTTGTAATCTCTAGTGCGGAAAACTGCCTTAAGAACTTCATTCTTTTTATCTTTAGCAGTTTCTAGATACTTGTTTGCTAAGCTAGCACGCCATTCTATTGGTGCATTTACATTTGCAATATAATTAGAAGCGTCTAAAACAGCATGTCCTTCATCAATATCATGTACTGAATTAGGACGACTTCGTCGAATCAATTGTCTGAGCGAGTGTTCTGTTACTACAAGACCATCAGAAGTAAGTTGCTGTGAGTACTTGTATAATCGACCATTATCTGAATTAAGCCAATAATCTCTAATTGTCTCTTCAGAATCGTCACGATTCTCTTCTTTGACGATCTGAATTACCTTTTGAGCTTCTTCATTAGCAAAAGATAATTTCTCAAAATCTTGCCGACTCTTCTTATAATTTTCGGCCCCGATGGAGTTAACTCTGGTTCCCATTTGATAAATAGGACGTTTAAGAACAAAGCCATTTTTAATAGCTAATGTCTCATCTTCTAATGCGCGATTTAAGTTTGCGTCAATTACTTCGATCATTTATTTCTCCATTCTTTCTCGTGAAATAATATAAGAAGCTGTATTTTCATCTTCTTGTAGAAATTCAAAGAATACCTTGTTCAGAATTAGGAATTTCTCAAGTTCTTCTTTGTATTTAGGATGTGTAGAAATTCCAATTGCAACACTAGGATAAGAAAGCTCAATTGCCTCTTCTAATTCTCTGATATGCCGGCCAAAAGTAGAGCTGAAATCAAATTCTATGACATCAGCATCAATAAAAGTAAACTCAGAGTATGGAAGTGTATAAGTAACACTTTCATTAGTGTCAGAAGCATAAGCATAGTCAATACAATTGAACTTCATACAAGATTCAAATATTGGGACCTTCTCAATTGGAACCTCATAATAAACCTTGTCTACAAGTCCATTATGAGGAGGAAGAGCAGAACGTCCTTGCTCAGGACTTGTAATTGTCCCTTTAAGAGTATTCTCAGGATCAACTTTTAAGTAGTACGACATTAAGAAATCCCAATTTTTTCTAAGAAGACTTTTAGTTTATTCTTTCCTAAAAGCTGTTCAAAAGATTCATCGATATCTACCATTCCATAACCAGAGACTAGTTCTTTAAGGGCTGTCATTTCAGTCCGCGAAAACTTAACTGCGTGCAGTGTAAATTCTTCAAACAATTCATAAGATTTTGGCCAAAGGAATTTTAGTATCTCAGATATTCCTTGGGCGTAAGCTCTAGATTCTGGCTGTGCATGAGGATCTAAACGGAGTTTTTCAAGGTTGCACCAATTAACAAAGTCCCCTGTTACTCTTCGACGAGTATAAAGATTAGGTTGGAGTAGTAATCTAGCGTATTCTTTACTAACTCCCTCTTTAATGGCAGTTGTATAGGAATAGTAGCTATCTGCATTGTTGTTGTCCAATCGAGAAATAAACGCCTCTTGAATTCCTGGTTCTAAAGTATCAATTGAACCCTGCTTATTTTTAGTGTCCTGAGCTAATACTTTTTCAGGAATGTAAAATTCCTCTTCAAATTTCGAGTATCTCCCACTTTGTTCATTAGGAGAAAACCATTTACGGAACCCTTCTTCTGAACTTTCAATTTCTAAGCCATCGAAAGAAACTGTACGGTGTCTATGTAATTGATGAAGTACGAATAATGGGAGTTTCAACTCAATCTGACAAATCATCGATTGGAATGTAGAAGTATGACCATGCTCCCATAAATATGAACGTAGACCGTCATCTCTTTTAACATCAGGCTTAGCTTGACTAGACAACCTTGCTGATTCTAAAGGTGTCATATCATTTCCCATAAAAGAGATGAGCTTGACGTATCCTTTGTCTAGTGTTGGGATTTCTTTATCGATCATTCCAGTCTCCAGAGACAAGAGTTGTTATATCAATTGTGTGTCTTTTGGCGCTAGATCCCTTTTGTTTGGTCTCTGTTATGAAATCATTAAGTGCCTTTCCGTCAACTGTAATATCAGCTTCAGGCGAGTCTTTGATCAATTCAATTAAATTTTTAACCTTCATTGGCTATCCTCTCATTTCGCATCTCTCACAGAAAAGCTCACCACGCAACTTCTTGGACCATTTCCAATGATGGACACATTCTTCTTTTTTCGCGCCCAAAGAGGAAATGATGTTGGAAATATTATTTTGTCTTTCAGACATATTAGGATCAGAAATTAAATGATAGGAAATTCCATTAGTTCGCAAAAGAGTAGAAACACATCCATAAATTTTTAAGGAAAGATCCCAATCAGAATCTCTAAGTGCATCTTGTGAAAGCAAGGACTTCTCAGGTTTAACTAGAAAAGTTACAACGTCATCTTTTCTAAGCCAGGTCACATAATCTCTAAATAACGGACTGACTGTAAAATCAAGTACGTGTTTAGGCTGACAAAATTCAATCAGAAAAGCAACTGAATCAATTCCTCGACATGCACTAAAATCGCGCCCAAGAAGGGATTCTTCTTTGTATTGTCTTTCAATAATCTCTTTCTGAATAATATACAAAAGTTCAGTATCACTTCTTAACTTTGCTAACTGTTCTTTAGTAGTAATTTCTCTTTCAGCTAAAACAGTTCTAGCAATCTCAGGGATCATTTTTAAGCCGTAGGCTTTAGATACCCAATTTTTAAGACTCGTCTTTCCATTACAGAAAGATCCATTGAAATAAACTCTCATGAAATTTTCCTTTTAAATAAATTTGTAAATATTTAATATCAATTGCAACGCATTAAATCCATACGTATCCCAATAAATTTAATCCGGTGCAATATTTTCTAGACTATAATTGGAAATAGATGACTACAATTTTTATACTCTGTGAAACCTGCAAGAAGAAAATTCCAAAAAATAGATATTGGAGAAGATTTTGCTCTAGTAAATGTAGAGGAAAATGGAATTCAATTTTAAGAACTAAAGCCGTAGCTGCTTTTAGAAAGAGTCAAGTCGAAGAGAAAAGCTAGTTATAAATTCTTAGCTAATTTTACTTCTTTCATTTTCCCAATATTGGTCCATCTTTGGGCCGCATTTTGTAGTAGAGACTGAGGAGTTCCACAACTCATCTATCTTCTGTATCTCTTTTTCGGCACCGCAAACAGCAGCTTGTGGGTCTATACTCATATATTCGAGTTGTACATTGACAACGTGATCATGCCCCTTACATTTTTCACTGATATGATGAGGGCATTTTTTATGTCTCCACCAATGGAAATTCTGTATCTTCATTCTTAATGGCCAAAGAAATGGAACTCCCAATAGTAAATACTGCACATCATGTGCGCAAAAGCCTATTGGAGTTGGACAATGGCAACCTGCCATTAAAAAGATAAGAAGAAAAATAACGATTAGAATTATCATTTGTGGCCTTTCATTTAAAATGTTGTGTGACCGAAAGGTCACTATTTTATATGTGTTATTGATACTTCTCTTATTCCAACAAATAAGTAAAACTTTCACTAATAAGTAAAAGGGCATCTCTGCCCTTATTATTTCAGTGACTGAACTTCAGAATGAAATCGTTTTCCTTAGAATCGTGATTGGAGACCACTTTCCAGCCACCTTCTTTTTCTGAGTACTTTTTAATAATAAGATCAGCCTCCAGTTGGTTAATCTTGAGGGTGATAACTATTTCCTTCCCTGGGCCATCATATTTCTTATCGAGGTGATCATCTATAGTAGCTTCAATTTCTTCAATTCGTTCCTCGATTTTAAATAACCATTTACTGTGTAGACTATTTGCGGATATCATCTTCTTTCTCCTTTACCAGCCTGCATTTACGGCTGACATGTACACTTGGACTTGTTTACGAATCTCGTTTGTGGGCTTTCGATCTGTGTTAATTGAAACTCGACCAAACCATCTCCAGCCGTTTTTTACAGCTGCAGTTCCACGATGGAAGGTGTCACAATCAAAGAAGTAGAGCTTGTCTCCCGCCTGAATAGTTTTTCCTTGTGGCTGCTGTGTTAGATACTCATTCCAGTGTTCATACGTAACTCTTGATGGATCTGGTGTTGGAACTTTAATTGATTGATTTTTGTTAGAGAGCATAAATTCAGTAGGAGCTACATCTGAATTTACTAATGCCAAACAGTGCAGTGAGCGATACTCAGGATCAACATAATTAGGTTGCCCTGTCAAAGTACTACGGGGAACATCATCATGATGCCATCCAGGAATACATGGATACCAACCCGGCATTAGCATGTGTACTCTAGAATCTAGAATTCCTTCTGCTATAAAGCGATCTGGAAGATGAGAGATAAACTCTTTTGTAATAGGACCTCCTTCTTTGAGCGCGAAAAGAATGGAACAATTGAAAAACATCGTCTCATTCTTTATTTCTTCGTCAGTGTACTTAGCCATATCGGCACCAATAGTAACCTGAGACTGGAAATTTAACATTGTGTTTTCCTCCTTCTAAGGGTGATCCTAGGATCACCCTTAGTGTTAACTTGGTGCAGATTCATCTTCCTGAAAAACTTTCTTAACCCTTCTACCAAAACCATCGCCCCAACCTTCTGGATGAAATGGCCCCATATTTGTTACCCACATATTTTCCGTTCCAACTTCATGGGCAACCCAATCTCCTCGTAATTCTAATATTACATCAATTGTTTTGCCCGTTGTTAAGGTGAACTTTGCTGGCCCATCTTTGCCCCATTTATGGGGCGGAGTCCATCCTTTCGGCTTTCTAATAACGCGGGTCACAACATGGTGTCTAGAGGCAAATTCCTCCGCATCATCAATTGCTGCTTTTTCTGTTTTCGATGCTAAGGAAAGAAGGTCAATCCAACCTTTCTTGTTGTGACACCACTGAACGATGTAGTAGCGCATTGTATTTTCTCCTTACTTTTATTATTCCAAAATTCTTAATTAATTTTCATCCTTGACTTTTACTCATAAGAAGTCCAGATTCTTTCTCTAGGAGACAAACATGAAGAAAGAACTAGATTTCGATAAAAGCAAACAAGATTCTGATAAGGAAGAGCTCAAGAAAATGTCAATCGAGCAACTCCGTGAGCAACTTGCTGAATATGACATGAAGCTCAAAGCATTGGCGGACCAAAAGAAAACCTTTAATAAAGGACTTTCTTCTTTAATCAAAGACGTAAAAACTAAGGCTGCAACTATCCTTGATGTACTTGAAGCAAAAGACTCTGAAACCTCACGTAGAGTATTGAAAGAAGTTACTCGTGCATAATCAAATAGAAATCGCAAAAAGGATTATAGAACTTGGGAACGACCTCATTAAAAATGATAAAGATTTGTCTAAGGACCTTTTTTCTCAAGAGTGGACATGTAATACTTGGACTATTGAACATCCTGAAATTAAAGTTGATCAAGAGCGTAATAAGATACGCTTGATTGGGCTGCTAAATGGACTGGCTGGAGTAAAACCAGATGGCCAACCCTTTATTAGGGCAATTTATAGTAACAAAGGAATTGTTAAGCTAGAATTTAATGATGGCAAACAAGAATCCATTAAGTCCACTCAAGCTAAGGTTTGATAAACCTAAAGAAGTTAAGGAACAGACATTAAAATGTCCCAAGTGTTCTTCTATCAGACTTCAAGATTATGGATTCCATAATGGAATCGGCTATACATGTAAAAGATGTAACTATGGATGGTCGATTGGAAGAACTTCTCTTTTAACAGCGGAAGAAAAAAGAGACTTTTTACAAACTTACAATAGAGAAAAAGAAGATACGTTAGTTAAGTATAGTGAAGATTGTGCAGTTCCAACTGATGAATATAATAGAATCGAAGAAACAATTGAGAATAACAATGAGTATTTTAGACAGAGATTGTATGGTGAGTAAATGAGTTACGAAGATCAACTAAATGCTTTAAAAGCTAAAGTTCAAGAAGCAAAGAAAGAAGCAGTCCCAACTTCACCAAAAGTCAGTCTCAGTAAAATTTCGGCTGAAACAGAAGCTGGGCTTAGAAAATTAATTGAAGTTAACCAAAGTAAGTCTGAAGCAGAAGTTGAAGAAGACAAAGATAAAGAAGAAATTGTTAAAGAAGAGAAAATTGAAGATGACACCTTCTATTATGATGAGTCAACCAATACAAAAAGACCAAATCCTTATTCTGTAAAGCGCAGAAAGGAGATTGAAGCTAGATGCTCACCAATTGATATTGGAGACATTCTAATTAAGAGAAGAGCAGAACAAAAAATTCCAATTATTCCTTCTAAATTTGAGGTATTGGTCAGAGACACATCTGGAGCTGAAGATACTTACATCAAAAATCTTCTATCTAAAGAATACTACGAGAGGACTGAGATATCGTCAGCTTACATCACCTCTAAGATGGCAAGATACAGGCTTACTATTGGTCTTCTAGAGATTAATGGTAAAGCATTAGGTGATGTGAAGATCAAACATGAACCTGCAACTAAAGAAGAAGAAGAAGCCTTTAAAGGTAAGCTAGAGATGATTTCTGAGTATCCACTAGAGATTATTGCTGATTTAGATGCTCAGTATATGTGGTTCAAGGATCGTGTAAAACTTATTTCAATGGACGTAATCCAAAATTTTTAAATACTCCAGCGGGATTTTTGATAGGTGAGCACTTCGTAAAGTCAGTACAAAACGATTCCTATCAAGTCGATTACTCACACCCGCTGGGGAAAACTATACTTTTAGTAAATCATATGTGGCGAGAACAGCAATACTACGCCCATGTTACCATGTATCAGGCACAGATAAATCCTGAGAAAGTGAATGACAACTTCAAGAATTTCAGGAATGCTTTTTGGCCACATCTTGTTAAGTATGAAAAAAAGCAAGAAGCAATTGCTAAAAAGAAACTATTGAAGGAAACTGAAAAAGGATTGATTAGCTTCAGACCGCAAATAATGGATAAGAAATCAATCAAGAGATTAAACAGAGACATTTCAGAAGGTGGAATTGAGAAATTCATGCCTAAACCAAGGGAGAGAAAATGAAACTATTTCAAGATAAGGTCCTGATTAGAAAAGAAGCAGATGAAGATAAAGTTGGTTCTTTATTCATCGTTAGAAAAGATAGATTTGAGCCAGTAATTGGAACAGTTGTAGAATGCGGGCCTGGAAAGGTATTTTGTGCAAGAGATAAAGATGGAGTTACTTCTACAACTGGCTACGCTAAAACTCAAGTAAAAGTTGGAGATCGTGTAATGGCTCAACGAAATGCTGAGTACAACATTAAAGTAAATAATGAGTGGCTAATGTTATACAGAGAAACTGATATTATTGGTGTGTTAAGTGAAGCTAACTAAAGCTGGTCAATTTATTAATGTAGACAATGGAAACATTGAAAATGTCCTTGACTTTGATAATGGAACTTTTAGTCTTGTAATTAGTGATTTTCAATATCAACAAGTATTAAATTTCTTACAAGGCGCAAAAAGAAGTATGGGACAAGTAAAACAGAGAGAAACTTTCTACATTGATGAAAGTCAAGTTGAGACAGCAAAAACCGGACATGATGAAGAAGATGGAGTAGAACAAGTATGAAATATAAAGATATTACAGAAGATTTTGCCCATCTTCAAAGAGAACTAGATTGGTTTTTACGAAAACATCCAGGAAGACTAACCGTAGCACTAGGCCCAGAAAAGTATTTTGACAACAATTGGCCAAAGACTTTAAAGGTAGAAATGGAGCTTAACTTCGATGATTGAACAAGAACTTTTAACGAGAGTCCATAATTTAGAACACAAATTGGACATCATTTTAACTAAGCTCAGACTTACAGATATGGCAGATGAAGGAGATCATCAAGCTGGAGAATTAGCTAAACAACTTCCAACATTACCTCAAGATCCAAGACCTCCATGTCCTGTATGTAATCAGCCTATTCAAATGCAGGCAATTCAAATGACTCCTAGCTTGATGTATAATAAAGATGGGTCATCTTTTTTCGGCTATAAAAGAATTTGTGGATGCAAGATAACACCAATAAGGACTTAATAATGAGAACATTCGATGTTAAAGCAAACTCCATAAACAAAATAGAAGCTCTTCTCTTAACAGGAGAAGATGAAGGAATCTTATTTACAGTTAAGGATAAGACCTATTTTTTACGAGGCGCCCCAGAAGAGGTCCTGTCTTTTAGTTTATCGATTCAAAAAACTTTCGATGAAGATAAGGATTTAAAATGACATTAACATGGGATCAAGTTTATCCAACAGGATATTGGCTTTTAGTTAAAGCTGACAAAGATCAGACTCAGACACAAGGTGGTATTCTTCTAACACAAAGACTAGGTGGAGAAGCTACATTTGGCTATTACACTGGAAAAGTCCTTAGATATGGAGATCAAGTGTTAGAATTTCTCAATTGTAATCGAGATGAGAAAATTACTCATGAGGAGTTTACAAATGAGAAACTCATTTATAAAAATTATCTATCTGATACAGTCAAATTTCTATACAAGGAACATGAAGATCATAAAATCTTTATGTTGAATATTGCAGATCCGAATCTGAATATTGTTGGCCTGTGCAATGGAAATGAAGTAGTAGAACTTTTATAATGTTTGAAGTTGCAGAAAACACTTTACAAATTCTTAGCCATACAGTAAACCACTACATACGAAACAACTTTAGCCCAGCAAAGATACAAGGAGAAGAAAAGGTGGATTACATTTGGGAAAATGGACTTCATTTAAATTTAGGTAAAAATGTAGACCACACTGAGTATTGTTTATGGTTAGCTGCCAATGCCCCTTACTACGGGGTTCTTGTTAAAGATTATGCAACTCTTACTGGGCTTAAACAATATTATAGAATAGGCATTGGAAAACATACAGAAGTTCCAAAGACAGTCCAGCTCAAACTTTTCGCGCTTCCAAAGGAAATTCAAGTGTTAGTGTTAGCAAATTCAACGCAGTGGTCAGGTAATAAATTAAAGAAAACAATTCGTAATTGGACAACAGAAAAACCGATATTATTTATAGGATAGAAAATGAACGTATTAGTAATTACAGTAGATAAACAAAATCCCTTACTTCCAAAGTACATTATAAATGGACCAATGACAGTAGATGAAGCTGTAGCCTTAACAAGAGAAGCTTCCCTAGTCATTATCTTGGCAGATTCAGCAATCGTAAAGGCCAACCAAGGACAAGTAGAAAGACTTTATTCTTGTGTTTCTAATTCACCTTTGTCTTGTAGAAAAGAAAAACAGGTAAAGACCATGGAATATGTAATTGGGTCCTTACTTTCGGAGATTGTTTCAATTAATAGTTTCCCTGAGCCGATTCGTATTGACTACTCATCATTTGCGGCTAATGAGTTTATTAGAGATTTTAAGAAGATCCCAGAAGCTCTAGCTTCAGCTTATATTAAAGAGCTTGGAGAAGCTTTCTACAAAACTCACAAGAAAAATATTCAACTTGAGCAATACGAATGAAAAGAATAGTTAAAATAACTAAGCCTATTCAAGATAACGTAGCCCAGACATTTAGAGTTTTACTTGAAGAAGAAGCTCCAATTAAGGTTCTATATGAAGGATCTCGCCCTTACTTAACTTATCAAGTTGTTGTAGATACTGACCTAAATGAAAGTTCTGAACTTTATAAAACGGCGATGGAGAAAGATATATTTGAGGTTCCTTTAAAAGGGGAACTTTCTCAAGTTTTCAAATTGCTGTTTGAGATGTTCCATTTAGTAAATTCAAAAGGAATGTTTATTTCGCATATTTTAGTAGGAAGTATTAAAACATTTTCTAAATGGCTAAAACAAGATGTGAAACAGATCTTTAATATAAAATTAACTGAGATCCCAATAACTGAAGCTGATGAATTAAGGGTGGACGGCCTAGAAGAGGATGTTGTATTATTCATCGCAAGCACAAGACAACAAGCTGAGATTGAAGATTTTAGATTTGTTGTGAAAGGAAATATCGATGTCTAAGCCAGAATGGCAGGGTGAGGTTATGGAATTTCCAATTCCTCATATTAATCATGAATTAAACGCACCAACTAAAAATGGTTCTGGAGCTTATCCTTTACGTTATCTCAGCTTAGAGAAGAATAAATGCCAGGTAGAAAATCCTTGGCGAGACGATGAATCTCAATATTCCACACAATATTGGAACTACCCAGATACGAAGAAGTTTAGTGAAGAAAATTTCGAGAGCATCACAATTCATAATGAGGCTGCAGAAATTGACAAGAAACTTCAAAATTGCCTAAAAGAGATTTATGATATTCATAATTTGATAAATGAAGTTTCCGGTGTAAGCAAACTAGAACTATTAGACAAGTTTGCCAGTTATCTAATTCATTATTTGTTAACTTTAGAAAAGCAGATACCAAAGGCTACACATACCTATTATAGGAGTCCAGACCAAGTTTCCCTTAAAGAGAGACTTACTAATATTGAAGAAAAGGATAGCCTACTAAGCAAATTCGTTAAGATTGGCAGAAGCAATATCTATAAAAATCAGGCTGAAAGATTGATGGAAGCATTGGAAGAGACCTTTCAGGATTTTAATAAGAAGGAAAAAAGTTAATGTCATCAATGGTCGATTTAAAAAAATTCTTCGAATCAGATAAAACCAATTTTGATCATCTTGAGCCGCCAAAAGATAAAGCAGGCTTTATGGAAGATCTAATTGAAAACAACGAGGTTAAAGATTGGGATGATCTTGCGTTTCAAGAACATGTAGAACCAACTACAAATGAGCCTACTGAATTAGAACCTCATATTATCCCAATTTATCCTTATGATTCATGAACCCATTAGCTGAAATACTACAACAGATTCCTGATCTAGAAATAGTAACTGTAGATGAGGATTTTATGAAGACCGAAATTCAATTTAGAGTTGATTCTAATTGGTGGGTCTCTAAGTTAGAACCTCTAACAAGGACTTTTAGGGATATCTACTTTACTAAGCGCTATATTACAGAAAACGATAGATTTGGTTTTAGATGGTCAATTCTTAAGCTAGGACAGATGGAAGAGGAAATGTGGAAAGAATTAGCTGAGAAATTCAGTTTTCTTTTATTTGATTTACAAGCTCCCATCAAGCAACCACAAAAAGCGGCCAAAAGAGAAGTACAGACAAAGAGTTCTAGTAGGGATAATAGAAAAATTACTAAACGTCCTTTATATGATGAAAGAGGAACACACGAACAGATTGGTGAACTTACAGAATTCCCAATTCCACACGTATTTAATGAAATGAACATCCCCAAAAAAGGATATGGTGGAGCTGCTAAAGCAGGAGAAAATCCTTTAACAGCCCTTAAAGAAGTTTGGGGAGAAGTAGGGTCAGGAGCAATGAGATGAGTTACTTATTCGATGAAACTGCAAAAGATTTCGATGTCACAAAGTTAAATCCAGAACAAGCTTCTGCTTACAAAGCGTATAAACAAGAAGCTGATCCTGAGTTTATGAAAGAGCTAAAAGAAGCTCAGAAATTATTTACTGGAGACGGTATAAATGGAACTTATAGAATTGAAGTTGTATATGAATATCGTAGAAGTGCCCAAAAGAGATGTGTGGCATTAATAAATGTATACAAGTCAAATAAAGATCGAACTCTAGATCTAGACACGCCTTTATTTTTCTGCTCTTCAGATGAAGATCCAGGTGCTGGATGTGGAAAAGTACTTACTGGTGATGAACTGATGGCTACGCTTGAAGATAAAACCATCATCAAAGTTTTATGGTGTGATACTTGTAAAAAGTATGTTAATAGAATGGTTCTTTGTAGCTCGCTATTTATGAACAATGAGCCCAAAACAATAGCTGAGAGAGTTTACAAATTGTTTAGAGAGTTAAATAGTGATGCAGACATTGTTTTGACCCATCACAAAAAAGATTTGAAGAAAGCACAAGAGGATCTTAAAGGAAATGCCCTTATGAAAGCTCGACAAGGAAGAGAAAGAGCACTCTATCCTTTGAATAACATCATCAAAGATATTACTGATGGTGGAAGAGTAGTTAAGAAAATAACAGACTTCCTTAGTGTTTAGCTAAAAGCAGAGTTTCCTAGGTCTCTGCTTGAACTCAGGGTTGCAGATCTTCCAACGAGAGGATTCAACTGCAGCTCACTACCCACAAATTCTTAATTCTTTGTTATACTCCTTATACCAAGAATTATTTCAAAATTTTATATCAAATCACCAGGTTTCTCTCATCCACGGCAATAATTTAGCAAGGTCGTCTAAGTAACTAGAAAATCTCTGACGAGTTTTTTCGATAGGAGTTATTTCATCTCGACTGTTTAGTATTTCTCCTTTCATAGCTCCTATAATTGTTTTTAACTGGTCTTGGGGAGTTTCTTGCCTGAACTTTTCAGGAACTCTCATGTTTTCTCCTTTTTTTGCGGCCAAAAGAAAACTCTTTATCTATATTGATTATTCCAATAATTAGAGTAGATTTTCAATAAATGAAACTTAAAGATTATCTAGAAGAGATAGAACAGTTAAAACAAAAAGGACTTGTTTATAAAGAATTAAAAGAGTACCTTCAAAAGTTCCTTCATTCTGATACAGCAGAACCAGAATTGTTTATCCCAATTGGAAGTGGTGTATTAGATGGAGGATCATTAGAGTACCAAAAAACAGTTCCAGAACATATTATTAATGAAGTATTAGTAGAAGTTGAAGCTGCAGAAGAAGAATTAGACAGAGACCTAAAACTTAAGCTAGAACAGACAATAGGAAATTAAATGACATCAATACCAGTAGAAGATCATACACGGCCTTTAACAAACGAAGAACTAACAGAAAGATTTGAGATTTTATCAGAAGAGAATCGTAAAGCTCTGATGGCATTATCTAACAATGACCAGATTATTATTGCCCAAGTTAAAGAAGCTCTAGAAGAAGCAACTAGTAAAATCCTTTATTTATCAGCTAGACTTGAACTTTTTGCGGACCTAATGGAAGAGGTTTTGGTTAAAAAAGAAACTGATTCTTCAGAATCAGTGAAGAAATTATCTCTTGCTGAATATCGAGAAATTGTAGAGAAAATTAAGAGGTAACTTCCTCAAATTTCTTTAATACTTTAATTAGCTGCTCTATACACTCAACTTCGCCTTCTCTAGGAAATTCTGAATAAAGTTCCCTTAGTTGATTTAAGGCTCCATCAGTATGATTTGGGTTATAGACAGAAATTCTAGCAAGAGCGGTCATTAATGGAATTAGAATCTCAGCTTGTTGAAGTTCATCCCTTAACATTTCATTATTCGCTTTCATACTTAGTAATTTTCACTTCTGTTAAATCGATACTTTTTAAGTCATAACTCCTCATTAATCCGTATGGAATGTACAAATATGAGATTTGGCTCTTTTCTTGCGTACTATAAATGAGGCAATTCTTGGGTAGAACCCCAGTTAACTGCTTTTCCAAATCTATTTCTACATCGTCAATTCTGTACAAATGAGCGGATACTCTGTGATATTCGACCCATTTATTATTTGTATTAAATTGAATCTCAACAATTCCAGTGTCGTGTGTACGAATAATGATATTTGAAACTGACATTTTTCATCCTTTCTTCTTCAGCCGCAAATTTGCGGCTGAAGAAGAAACTAAGTTACCAATTGAAGTTAGAACCTTTCTCATTATATTCTGAATGAGAAGTATTATCAGGCAATAGAAAGGAAATGCACAAATGACCATCCATATAGCCAGTACCCTTAATTTTACCAAGGTTAATATCTTTTGGCTCTAGCTTAGGAAAATCCTTAACAGCTTCAGTAACTAATTTATTAAGAGCCTCTATTGAATCATCGTAATTACCAATAATCCATCCTCTTGTAGTTGTGTACTCATCATTTGTAGAGTTGTTTCTCCATTTCCAAGTTCTAATTTCTTTTCTCACGTTTACCTCTTTTCTTGGGCCGCAAAAAAGCGGCCCAAGATGGGCTTATTAGGTGATTTCAAACTTACTAGCCTTACAACTATTTACACCAACAATATTTCCAGCTTGTTCTCCTACTAGCTTGAGTATAGCATTTGCCAAATACTCATTATCATAATGCCAGTAGCCCTTTTCTCCATTCCAAGCAGATTGAGTACAATCAAGGTAGGTTCTATCTTCTTTATGGAAACGACAAGGACGAAGTCCATCATCTCCATCAAGATGAACTCCAAGCGTAGAACCACCATACTCATCTTTTAAAGTATAGAGAGTACCGGCTTTTCCGTTGTACGTCGTTATACGGTTCGTCATAGCAATTTCTCCTTACTTTTATTATTCCAAATTTTAGTAAGAAATTTCCTCAGCTACTTCTTTTTGGCGGCCTAAATGGGGAAACGAGAAGATATTTTTCTGGCTAAAGTAATAAATTCATCCTGTGTCATTTTACGTTTAGCAAAGTTACAATCAACACAACAAGAAACACAGTTCTCTATAACGTATCCTCCGTATGGATCAATTTTATCTATTCCAGAATAAGAAATTGTTACATCTTGAGACTTTCTCTTTAGAGAATGTTTATTTTTTGGTGGATCTCCACAATAGAAACAATTTTTGTGTAAGAAGGATCTAAACTCCTCTTTAGTTAAATAAAAATCAACTTTAGCTTTCTTTGCATTATCTTTATATTTGGATAGAAGGGTATTAACCATAACTTCCTCTGCTGGAATTAGGTTAAGATTTGTGATTTTTTCTATTTTAAAACAGCCGCAACTTTTAGTGTGGTTCATTAATAATTTATTGGAAGGAACA
>OFRM01000220.1_pt1 | contig 25554 bp, 37 predicted proteins | sample 1543101 | NCBI WGS metagenome assembly OFRM01 (sample SAMN07774223, study PRJEB24372) | wastewater metagenome | isolation source: Exp Tend VB 0WW | collected 2016-02
TTTATTTTTCTATAAATGTCAACTAACTTTTGATTAAAATTCTTTCGGTGCGCCACAATTTGAACAAGTTGTCACATTTTCCTTGTTTTTATTTGAAAGACAAAATGTTACACGTTTGCAATAGGGACAAAATGAACTTCCGTATTTAAGTTCCATGTCCTTCAAACATTTTTGAAGAGGTTTCCAAACCATTTCATCTGTATTAAAAGGCATAAATTATGGTTCCACTTTGATTAGTTTTCCATAAATAGCTTTTGGAGCACACCAACCATTGTCATGCCCGTGATTATTTGAAATTAAAAAAATCTTTTTTGTTCCCTTCTTGATCTTCTTGATTGAAGTAACAAGGTGAAGATAATGATATCCGTTTACCTTGCACAAAAGTACATCACCAATCTCAATAGAATCAAAATCAGTGACTTTCTCTACGGTGCAAAGCTGTCCAGACTCAATCCTTGGAGTCATTGAATTTCCTTTTGGTCGAAAAGAAATTATTGTTCCTGGATCACCTTCGGTCAAAACTTTAATATATGCTTGTGCCCAACTCATAGTGAAGGAAGTTCTTTCTCTTTCACTTTTGGTTCAGAACCATAAAGCTTAAGACTTCTGAAAAATGGATGGTAATTTGAAGACGGAAGAAATGCAAGAGCAGTTTCCATTCCTTCTCTTCCATCCTTATCAGGTGGTCCTGGAAGATCGTGTTCTGTAAACACAATATGTTCGTGTCCAAGTGTCTTTGCGTATTCAAACTCTTCATCTGACACAATGCAAGACACCTTTCTAAATGATTCAAGCATCCAAAGCTGCATTTGAAAGTCAGATTGAAACTTCAAATAACAAGACAAAGATGCATGAGCAGCAGAGTTTACTGCATGTCCAAGAGGAACCGAATCCTTCACCAAAATGTACATCTTTTGTCTTCGCATATCTTTTTCTTTTATTTGGAGTTCTATCCAGAGACACACATAACTTTGCCATCTTTAATGTCAAACATTCTGTGAAATCCTGTACTGACTTCTCTGGCACTACACAAATAGAAATGTTCTTTTAATTGTGAGAATTTTGATACAGTCCACCCAGGATATTGCTCATCAAAGAGCTTTTGTAAATCTTCTAACTTCAACATATCAATTCCTTTATTAAATCATTCCAAGCGACTTAAGCTTGTTGAATGCATCAATTTGCTTTTGAATGACATTGGGTCCAACTTGTAAAGCTCCGCGAGCTTTATCACGTCGGTTTGCCTCATCAACGTCAACTTCAAAAACCTTGATACCAACTTCATATCCAAGTGCCTTCAACTTGTTTTGAAGTTCAACAAGGAAACGTGGATTGAGATTGGTATCTGCAACAACAATATTCTTCTCTTGATCTCGTGCTTGACGAAGAGCAAGACTGTGATTGACTGTCACCTTGTCTTCATTCTTCCAATTCCACTTAGACCAATCAAGGTTTCCACCTTGAAAGGAAGCACGAATGTCGTCACGACAAACAATCACCCAATCAGGATGCTCTGCCACAAACTGCTTAGCCCAAGTCGATTTTCCGCTGGCGGAAATTCCGATGGTTACGATGGCTTGAAGTTGGGGAGAATGTTCATTAATGTTTTGATTTTTGTTCATAATGTGAACAAGTATAGCTGTGAATAAATTTAATGTAAAGATCTACTTCAACTTATTCACAACCATCTTCTTTTCCAACCAATACGAATCGGTGGTCACGTGGTCTTTTCTCACATATTTTGCAACTGACATAGCAAAGTCGTCATACTCAAATTCATCCTCTAGACGAATTACATAACCTTCCATGAGGTCTGGTTCTCTGTTTTGGACATAGAGTGACTTCACAAGATCTTCATCCCACAAACCGATATACAAAACCGGAACTGTCTTAAGTCCAAGATAGGAAGTCCATTCCAATGTTTCTTTCCAGGAAAGACATTTCGTATCAATCCAAACAGAAAATGCAAGGAAATGATCTTCAAGCTCTGTGTATTCAATGCTGTGAGCAGCATAACAATTTTCTCCGCAAACACGAAGAGAATTGTCGGGAATCAAATGTGAGATATTTCCTCTCACTGTACGAACATAGTCTCGGGAAGGATGATACATGGAGTCAAGACTACGTGCATGTACATAATCTCTACTCATTGTAGTATTCTCGCCGTCCATCTTCTCAGTAACTACGACTCGCTTACCAACAAAATGATCAACAGACTTAAGAAGTCTGTCATCTGACGTAGTGCCAGGAGAATAAGGTAAATGTAGCGTACGAGGGTACTTATGTTTAATCGGGTCCATAATCAAGACAATATACGATAAATTATGGAAAATGTAAACAAATACCTAACAATATTTTGTAATAAGTAAAATGATAAAAGTTGCTAGACCAACAATGGTTCTAACAATTTCAAGAGCAAAACTAATTTTCTCTTTTCTGTCTTTGGGGATTTTCATAGCTACATTACTTGTAGTTAAGTAACTTTTTCGTAAAATCGCCAAGTGCTTTCTGGTCTCGCGGTGCAAGTAATGCACTTGCTTCTTCTATGGTAACAAACTTTACTTCTGCAGTTTCAAAATCGGTAGCTGCACCTTCACTGGTTACTTCCATTGCGAAATATTTTGTTAAAGAATAATTGCCTTGATACTCACCAACATATCCAATAATATTTCCACCAATTCCAGCTTCTTCAAAAGTTTCTCTAATTGCAGCTTGTTTTGGCGTTTCACCAGGATCTATTTTACCTTTCGGAAATACCCAAGAGTAACCACCATATTGGTTTGAAGGAGCTACAATGCAAACATAAAGTTCCTCTGTTTGAGGATCATGTTTGAAACAAATACAACCAGCAGATTTCCATTTCTTTTCTTCCATAATGAATTAAATAGAATGAAAATATGGTTTTGTTGAACTCTTGTGAAATGTTACAATAGCAGAAGGAAATGGAGCAGAATTCTTACTTCCACCAAACTTAAGTCTGCCTTTAACAAAAGCAACAGAATAAGCTTTCATACAGTATTCATGCCAATATTTCGTGTCTGTTCTGCTGGGTATTAAACAAACAACATAACCAACTTCTTCTCTTTGAGATTCTTCGTATGCCTTTTTCATCCATTGGTTTATGGTTTTACCGTATGGTGGATTCATCCAACAGTTACCAAACCAATCCTGAGAAAGTCCGTCATCAGATGGTGAAAAGAATTTATCGCACTTCTTATTTTCTTCCAGAGCACAAACATCCAAATCAAACTTACCAACCCACTTATCCATTGAATCAAAGATATGTTGAGGTGTTTCCCAAATAACTGAATTGCTTGAATATAATGTTTTGGTAACTGTCATAATACTTTATTTCTTCTTTACAATAAGAGACCTATTTTTGAGTAAATCAAAAATTGTCCTTGGTGCATTTTCATCTGCTACAACAGTTTCGTATGGAATGTTGTGAGTATTTAAAAGATTTAAAATTTCTTGATCTTTAACCAAAGCTTCTTCATAAGTTTGATTACGTCCAACAGGATCATATTCTTTAACACGACCAAGAAAGATATTAACATTGTTATAACTGTTAAACACTTCCAACATTAAATCTGTAAATGAAACATAATAATCATCTGGCGCGTAAGTAAGTCCCATTGAGATTGGACTATCAGTTATACAATATTTTACTTGGTCAACAAGAACTCTTTGTTTTTGATCTTGTTTTGCAAGCAAGAGAATTTGATTCTCAAAGATTGAGTGATGTTGCTTTTCCCAAACAAGTTGCTTTGCATATTCTGTGACAAGCTCCACAGAATATTTCTCAAGCTTCATAAGGTTAAACAAACCAGCAGCCGTAGTTGACTTGCCAGTTCCGGGACCGCCCCAAAGATTGATTACAGTTAAATTTTTATTTTTCATCTTTTAATCGACTTACATATTTTATGATACAACATTGTTTGACACAATGGGCAATTAATTACATTTTTTTCATCACAATCAATTAGACCATAATATTCCGTTTGAATTCTTTTGAGATCAGCACTTTCATATTCAAATTCTGTTTGACATTTATTGCATGTCAAAACATAATATGTTTTTAACGGAGGTGTCATGACACCTTGTTTTAAAATTTTAACTGTCATAACATATTTCCTTTATATATTCTAACCTCTAACCAATGGAACTAAAATTAGTATTGCTAAAAAGACAAAATACAAACTATTTCAACATCTAACAATTTTGTTCCATCAAAAAAATAGTGAACAACATCCTGGCAACAAACACAAAGATAAAAGATATTTGTCAGATTTGTCCATTGTCACGCAAAAATCGAGTGAAGGCTACAATTAAAGCTCCACAAGCAATACAAGCACATGCTCCTGCAGAGTTTGTCAAATTAGAATCTGCTAAAATTCCTGACATTAATGTTGAAATGGCAGCCAGTATAAGTGTCTGTTTCATGTTCATTTTTAATCAATAATCACTTTCTTCAACAATAAATGAATAGTGGCTTCTTGCACTGTGAAAAGCATAACCTCTTAACAAGTCTTTGAAACCACGATATTCTTCTCGATAACCAGAATTATAAGAGACTCTATTTGCAAACCAATAATATTTGTGACCTTCAACAGCAACAAATTCTCTATAGAATCTAGGATCAAACCTAACAAGTTTGCATATTGTAGTTCTCAGAGAAGATGATTGAAGACAAACTCTTTGAGGTCTAATGTCAATTTGAGAAACAGAAACCCAAGGTTCTGTAACATAATATCCTGGCATTTGCAGATAAAGTTTGCCTGTAAACCGATTCCAGGCAATGCCTCTATGTTGAAACTCTACAGAGTTAAAGCAAGCCAAATACAAAACAAAACTACTGACAATACCAGCAATTAAACGCTTATATTTGCTTAAATCTTGCAATGTTGGTAGTCTTGTATTTTTAATCATGGAGTTGTTCTTGTTGCTGAGTCTGTTGTGTTCATTTCACGAACAACTGTCAAAAATGGATACGTGTGTCCAGCATTCTCATATGCATATGACATAAGAATTGGCTCCAAGCCTGCCAAATCATAGTCTTGACGTCCGTGCCACGACAAGAAAAGTGCAAGTCCAGCAGGATTGAATTTGACCAACTTGCAGTTAAGAACACGTTGATTTGCATTAATACAAACCTGTAGAGGACGAAGATCTACAGTATTAATTTCAACAAACCAAGGTTCATGAAAAATATAACCTGTTCGGTCAATACGATGTAAATGTCCAGTACGGGAATTGTATGAATAACCAATTTCGTAACTGTCAACATATGCAACACATTCACTCTTTACAAAGAGAAAGGTGAAAAGCAAAACAAAAAAAGCAACTACATATTTTACAGTGCGAAACTGAAATGTTGCTTCAAACAAATCATCCATTGAATCAGCCATTTTATTTAAAATCCTATTAGATTGTTAGTAGAAGTAAAAAGACTACCACAAAAGGATTTTAAATAAACCAATGATTTAATTTACTTGATCTTTATCAAAAGATTCTTCTTCTGAAGTTGCAAGTGCTTCCAATTCTTCTTCACGCTTCATAACTTCGTCTACTCTTGCATCCAAATCCTGAATCATTTGGTTATACGCTTCAACATAAGCTGGTGATGGAATCAAATTTCCTGTTACTGGATTGACTTCAAGTCTAAGCCCTCTTAAACTATCAACAATGTTGATATTAAGAAGAAGACTATATTGTAAAAGCTCTCTTACCATGCCAATTGCATCGTCAGAAAGTTTTAAAAGTGTTGGTTGGGTTGGTGTCTCTTGTGGACTATTTGAATCAGAACTCATATTTACTCCTATAAAATTACAGTCTAATATAAAAGAAAAGACTTCGTATAACATGGCAGACCAAGAAAAAACTAGATTATTAAAAAAACTTATTTCCGAAATGGTTCAAAAAATTAATGAATTTGATTTAGGAAATGTAGATTCTAAACCAATCAATCCTCCCTCTTCTATTGTTACTAATCCTCCACTAGATTTGGATAATGTTGAACAACATGATTTTGAAGAAGACCAGACAGAAACTTCTGATGCGGAACAAATGTCTGTTCAACAGATTGCAAAAGCAATTGAAGACACAGTTATTACAGATGTAAACAGTGAATCACAAGAACAACAGCAATTAACTGAAGCTGAAATAAACAAATTGGTCGATGAAAATATTCACAGATATAGAGAAGATCATCCATTTAGACGCACTCTGTGCAGAGCTGATGTTTTGATATCAATAAATCATAATCCATGGAAGGATTTCAAATGAGTGCAAATACAATAGGCGCAGATGTTAATGAAATTCTAACTGGATATTATCTTGTTGGTGGTAAATGGGCTATGTTTGCAAATGCAAATGAAGCTAAGCAACAAGTTACCCTTAGAAAAAGCCAACTTACTCCCAATGAATATGCAGACCAAGATGGGAGAGCAAAAGCTATGGCAAATTCTGTTATGGCTTGGGCAGTAACAAACGGTTACAAAGGTAAAGTAGCAAGAGTTTGGTGGACAGCACGTCCAGGAGTTTTGTCTGCTGCATTTGGAAGACCTGTAGATAGCAAACTAAATCCAACAGATATCTTAATGCAATTTGCAGATGGACAGTTCCTAGGAATCTCTGCCAAGTCAACAAAGGGTTCTGGTGATATTGGATTCAAGAATCCAGGAGCAGGAACTGTTTCAAAAGCTCTTGGAATTGATTTAGATTCACTGTTTAAAACAAGAACTGCAGTCACCATTAAAAAGTTAAAACTTCCTATCTCTATGGCAGATAGAAAGATCTATATTAGAGAGAATCCAAAGGTTCAACAGAAGACAATTCTTGTTGGTCAAGAGATTCTTGCTTCTATGAGAGACAAGATGTATGATAAGCTTGTTGCAATGAAACCAAAGGATTTGAGAAACTATATTCTCAAATATTGGATGGATGCAGAAGCGGTTGAACCAAGATATATCAAAGTTACTGGTAATGGTAAGAATGGTGCCTACACAGCAAATGTAATGGATCCATTGAACAACGAAAAGCTTCAAGCTCTGTCAAGTCCAAAACTTACTGTTATGAAAGTTGGTTCCGACTCTGTTGGAATCATTGGTGGAAACAACAAAAAGATTATGAAGATGAGATTCAAGTATGAAAGTGAAAAACTTGCTTCATCTCTTAAATTAAGTGGAGATCCTTGGTGAAATGAATAAAATTAATAAAAACATTCCTTCAGGTTTTGGTTTCTATCTTAGAAGATTAAACAAATTATCTTCTGATAAAAAAGAAGCAAAAGATTTGCTTGCACGTTGCAAAGCTGCAAAAGCAACTTGGGTTTCTTTTATGGTAGAATCTGAAGATGGCTACACTTCTTCAGAAGAAAATACAAAAGCTTATAGAGACGTTCTCGTAGCTGGTGGAGTCAAAGTATGGGTATGGACCTTTCCTGGCTCTGAAAGAGCTGCTGGTGTCCCTGGCAGCAAAGAGGCAGCCAACCTTGCACTTCACTTCAGAGATCTGCTTGAAGCTGACGGTGTAATGCTTGATGTGGAAAAGGCATACAAAGGTAAAAAAGCAGCTTTAAATTCTCTTGTCAATACGACCACAGATGCTTTAAAATCAACTCAATTTGGTGTAGGATTTGTTTCATATCCAATTCCAAACTTCCATAATGATATCGATTGGTCTTGTTTATCTCAATGTGATTTTGGTTCTCCAATGCTTTATGATACAGCAAAAACAAAAGAACTTGTTAAGAAATCTTATGTTCAATACACAGAACATAATCCAATTTGGATTCCATCTCTTGCAACATATGATACAGAATCTGCAGGAACGGAAGCAGTTCAACTTAAGGGAGATCTTGATAGAGTATTTGAAGGCAATGGAGATAAAAATATCAGAGGAGCAATCTTCTGGTCAGAATCAACAACTTCAAAAGAAGAAAGAGTAATTTTGGCAGACTATGCAGACTTGCTATTTATTAAGTAATTATTATGACTATCAAACTTGACATTAATGTTGGTGATGTTGTGCTTGGAGGAAAATTCAAGAACAAAAGGATGGTTGTCAAAAAAATTGGCAAAGACGAACTTAATCAACCAACAATTAATGACAAGGGACTTCTCAAAATGAGAATTGAGAAAGATCTTCCAAAAGAAAAACAATCAAAAGAAACTAGGGAACAAGTAGCTGAATCAAATAACAATGCTACAACAATGATGACATTTAAATTAAAGAAATCCGAACTGAAAGAAATAATAAAAGAGCAAATTGAAGCTTGTTCTTCTGATGACAACTACAAGAAACATTACAGAGTAACCCTTCACGACAGATCTATTGACAACGCTCCATGGTCAACAGAAGTTGAGGGATTTGATAAAACTGAAGCTGTAAAGAATGCTATTTTTAAGTTTGAAAATCAATTTGGAAAATATCCAAGTAATCATGCAACTTGCAAAGTAGATTGTATAGGTATTATGGACGAACAAATGACAATCAAACCTTCAAATGCAATGCCTTTTGATCTTGAAAGATTAAAGACAAATATGTCACCAAGAGGAGCATTCAACAGAATTGTTAGCAAGATTGTAAATGACAGATTTCGTAAAGATATGAATACTTGGAAATTTCAAAACACAGTTATTAGCAAGTCACCAGATGGAAGAGTAACAACTCTCAACAATCCTTCTCTTGCTCTTACAGTTGTAGATTCAGGTAATCAAATTAAAATAGAAGAAGGAAAATTCGAAGACTTACTTAGATTGCTCAATAATTCTTCGTTATAAAAAGTTCTGTCTTCTTTTTGTTTTTGCCTTCGCCCATAGAGTAACCAACGTTCACTTCATGTAATTTGAATCCATCAGATTCTTTAAACAAATTTCTAATCTTCTCATCATTATTATATGTGATGAGAAGTTTATGCTTTGTAACTTTCTTACAATCTTCTGCGAACTTCTCATGATCAAAATCTTTATGAGTTGAACCATTCTTTCCGTAAAGATTACTTGACTCGATCGCGTAAGGCGGATCTAGGAAGATAAAAACATCTTCTCCATCTTCAAACAACAAATCTTCATAAGATGAACCTATTATCTGACATTGATTGAGAATTGTTGAAACTGTCTTGATTGCATCTATGTGGCTTTGTTTAAATCTCCCATCGTATGAAGCTTGTGAGTAACCGCCACTGAGTCCCAAACCACTAAATGTGATTCTGTTCTGAATGAAATATGCAGCAGCCTTTTCTAAAATAGAACTAGTTTCTACCTTAAGAGTCCTAGCAGACTCAATGTATAATTTAGTGCCAGTCTTATTTAAAAGCTTTTGCTTATTGATTTCTTCTATCAAAGCATCTGGACAATGTTGCACATGTTGCCAGAAATTAAAAAGAAAATAGAATTTATCTGAGGCTTTCTTGATAATGTTCTTTGGTTTAGATTGACAAACATATAAAAGATAAGAACCTCCGCCAAGGAAAGGCTCCCTGTATTCTTTGTAAGAAGAGGGAGCTAAGGCAGAGATTTCTTTTATTAGTTTGGACTTACCACCAGGATATCTAAGTAAATTTCGAATAGGTTTTTTATTAGATAATATCTTGGATGATGATTTCTTCTTCTGTGTTTTCATCTTCAACTTTATGCCCAACAGATTCCATGCTTGCTTTGGCTTCAAGTGCATGTTCTGCAATAATTTTGTCTGATAGTTTTGAAACAGCTTCGCTTGCTGATGCTGCAGAAGTGTCTTTCAATCTATACCAAGAATCTCTTTCTTGTTCGGATGAGAACTTTAGCATTGTTTTCTTTTTGAGAGTCTTGATTCGTTTTGAATCAATGACTCTTAGAGTGGGATTGCCAAATTCATCTGTCATTTGGATTGTAAGAAACCAACCTTTTGTACCAGTAACTTCACTGTGTTCGCTAACATCTACAACAGTTCCTTCTTTTTCTTCATCCGGAACTGCTGTATAGGTACATACGACTCTAACTTGATCGTCTTTTTTCAATTGTACCGAATAAAGAGCAGGATCAACGGTTCTCCAAACAACTTCTTCCAACGCTTGTGGACGTTCAAGATTTTCTTCAATCCAAGTTTCAATTTCTTTTACTTTAGAATCTTTTTCTACTTTAGAGTCTTCTGCGTTTAGAAGATCAAGGTTACCTTTTTGTGAAAGGTATTGATCCCCTGCTTCTTGCATTTGAGCAAGTTGGATTGTTTCTACATCTTCAAAAACTTCTGGATATTTTTCTGATATTGTTAGTTTTGGACCTTTAGTTCCATTTGCATAAAGTTCTTCTTGTCTAAGTTGTTCTTGTCTTTTTCTTTCAAATTCTTCAACTTCTTCAACGAAGCCTTCTGTAAAAACAAGTTTTGGATCGACTCCCAATGGTAATTTGATAAATGGAAACGGATTTGTTCCACCTGTAAAATCTTCTACGGAATCTGTTGCAACAAAGGAAACTTCTTCGGGCGATTCATCAGATTCTTGTTCGTCTTTTTCTACACCAAGAATTGCATAACCTCCAATATCTCTATATGGAGATTCGCCAAATGCATCTTTTTTGTTTGCAATTCTCATAAGTTTGTCAAACATTCTTACGGTACAAAGAGCATCTGTATAAGAATCAACAGGGATTCCGTTTGGCCAAAGAATCTTTAAGAAGTCTGCTACTTTACCAAAGCTGTTGCCGTATGCAGCATTTTTTTCTTGTACAAGATCTCCGATTTCTCTGCCAATCTTTTGAAATCTACCTAATTTTTCATTATTGTTGTTGTTATTATTTTCTTCCATAAAGCTCTCCTATTATTGTTCTTCTTCTTAGTAGAAAGAGTTTAAGGCGTCTCAACCTTCTTTGTCTTTTTTAGATTTTCTTGGTTTCTTGGCTGACTTCTTTGTGTCTTCAACAGCAACAACTTCACCGTTATTGTCTTTTGAATCAACACTTCCTGTCATGGAAAATCTTGGTTTGTCTTTATAGGCGTCTTCATGATGTTCGATTGAATGTTGATTTCTTTTTACGCCGCGGTCGCGAGCTGGCGATTCAGCCCTTTCGACAGCGGTATCCCGGTGTCGATCCGGCGAAGACGCAGATGGTCGCAGTCGCTTTGTCGCTTGACAACTGCTACGATGGCCATCGCTTTTACGAGCTAGACACCGCGAAGTCGCGACGACATCCGCTGCATATCCTCGGCCAACGCTTCGACTATGCCTTCAAAAAGAAAAACGATCGCTACGCCGAATCCGATGACCACAGCGTCGCAGAAGCTGTGCTTACGCGCTGGTCTAATCTGCCTTGGATTGGTGCTCTGCTTGACTGGCGCAGCATGGGTGTCGTGCTCAAGTGGATGGAGTCGATAGCTGCTCGATTGCGCAGCGATGCCCGGGTGCGCGGCGAATATGCGCAACTTGCCGGGGGTGTCAACCGCGGCGGCGATGACGCGGCGGGCCGTGGGCATGGTCGAAGTTCATGTGCCCGACCGTCACTCCAGCAATCAGCGAACGCCCAGCCGAAGCTCAACAGGCTGATTCATCAGGCGATGGGTTGGACTGGCGAGGTCGTCGCGATGTCGCCGCGTCTACCGTTCGTAGGTCACGACGCTTACGCCGCGGGATATCTGCGTTGGGCTGTGGCTCGATTGCGCGGTGAGCTTCCCGATCCTTTCGCGATGAGAAATGAGGTGATCGCTCCGCAGTATCAGCAGCCCGACGGATGGACGGACGAAGACGGGGCAGATACAGACCCCGACATCGATCCTAACGAGCCCACCGCATGTCAGCCGCTGCCGAATCTAACCATCGCCGAACGCATCGCCTGGTATGAGCGATTAGCCTCGCAATGGGAAGCACAGCCACGTCGCTTCATCGTCGCTGACTTCTCACAGGCACACATGCGAATCGCGGCACAGGTGTCGCGAGACCCGCAGCTTTGCGAAGACTTTCGGCTGGACCGGGACGCGCATCTGAAGCTGGCCTACGACTTCGGCGTCGCGACGAAGCAGATACCCGCGGACCTTCCAATCGAGGCCTTCTTCGCCTGGTACGACAAGCGCCACCCAAAACACAAATTTGTCAAGTCACTTCGACAGCCTGCGAAGACAGGCAACTACACGTCCCTTAATCTCGGCAGCGTTGCGCGACTCAAGGGTGCGGGCGATACCGCGAAGCCGCCGGTGGTACTGACCCTCGACGAGTGGGGCATCATTCGCGATGCTTGGCGCAAGCGATATGCCGGACTGTTTGGGTATCAAAAGGATCATATCGCCGAGTGCAACACGCACGACGTTGTGATCGATGGCACCCATTACGGCATCGCGCGAGCCCTGGTCACGGGCGGGCGCCTTTGGCTGCGCAAAGAGGTTGACAAGTACGACAAGCGCGATCCACGCGATTGCGCAGCCTGCGGCAAGACACACGGGCGCCTGACTGTCAAGGGTACGGATGCAGTCGCCTATAAATGGCTGCGTACCGAGGCCGATGCAATCAAGTGGGCGCTGGCTCGCATTCTGGAGGAGTTCGATCAGCACGACAGCTACTTCATGGAGCGGGGCTTGGTTGCGCGGGGCGATGTCTGGGGGGCTCTGCTCTGTTCGATGGCTCACGATGAGGCCGATGTTGACGCAGACGCACGCTACGCCCTCGCTGCGGCCGGTTGCGTGCGGCGATGGTTCGGTGCGGGTCTGCGATGGGCCGGTGTCGTTGACATCCCCGTGGAGCCGGCTGACTCACGGGACGTTGATTTGATCGTCAAGTCGTGGGCGGACAAATAGGCGGGTCATTCCGCGCACTTGCAAAATAGTTGAAATAGTTGTGGACAAGTGCCAGGCCGCAACCGATACTACTTGTACACGGAGGCGATGATGCTGAGAATTACTTGGACCCCCAACACCGGCACCGCGGTGACTGTGCTCTACAACCACATCAGCGGCGTTGTTAAGTGCCAAAATCCGCCTCAGTCGGGTGAGTCTTTTGTACTTGGCACCGTGTCGCGCGGCGGTCATGGTGGCTATGTGTGGCAGCGTCACAACGTCATCGAGACCCGTAACGGTGGTCCGACCGTCGAGATGGCTGTGTGGGCTTTGTGTGCGCAGTGTCGCAAGGACGGGGTGGTATAGTATGACCCGACAAGAGGCGATTGACTTCATCAACGCAGCGCCCGATCAAGTCGAGCGCAATCGCCGTAAGCATGCCCACTACGTTCTGCTCAACATGCCGCCGACGGCAATTCTGCTGAAAGCAAGTCAGCGTCCGCTGGACTTGTCAGCAGATGGGCTTGCGCAAATCGACGCGATTCGCTTGACTGGTCGTGCCAAATGACCTCATCCACCGCCAACTTCCTCTCACAGCCGATGCTGTCGCACGTCCTCTGTGGTCTCGATGCCGCGGCTGCCGCAACCGTCGATGACCTCGACGCCGCGACGAGCTGGCCGAATCTGGTCGATATCGACGCTGCCGCACTGATTCCGACTCAGGAAGATATCGACGTCGGCAACCTCGCCCTGCTAGCCTTTGCCGTCGCCGCTCAGCAGTCACTGCCGCCTATTCGCGTCGTCGCCGTCGCGGCAACGCGCGAGCTGCGCATTCTAGACGGACATCACCGCGCCTGCTTGGCCGCTCTGCGTGGTGAGCGGGTGCCGGCGTGGGTTGTGGAGGTGTAGTTATGAGTAGGCGCAAACCGCACAAGTACGAAAAGCTCTGTGCCGACGTGATGAAGCAGATCGCGGCGCTGGCGCCAGAATCTGAGCCTTCCATCTACGGACTCGCTGTCCTCACTCGTGCAGGGTGGTTACAGGTAGGATGTTCGTACTTCGACGACCACATCACCCTCTGTACTCGTTTCGAGGAGCCGCATCTAGCGCGCGGGCAGGTTATCGGCATGAATCAGTACAGTGGCAAATGGAATCATTTTCTACGACCGGAGATCGCGACTACGCGGGTCAGCGAACTGTTCGCGCGACTCTGGCCCACACCCGAGGAATTGCCTCGTGCTCAGTTTCTTGGCGCGATCAGTCGTCTCGTTGCGGCCAGACGAAACTGGATGCTTGATCGCTACATCTTCGGACCACTTGCCGAGCGAAAGCATCTTCCTGTGCTCGGACAGCCAGGCGTCTACAATCCGGCGATGTGCATCTGGGCGCAGCCCGGACAAACCAGCTTTGACGATCAAGACCGCGACGCTTTTTGGGCGTGCGCGTCGGAGTTTGGAGGCATGTTATGCTCAGATCCACAGTAGATGCAGGTACGATTCTACTCACACGTGCCGGCAGTCACGCATACGGTACATCTACACCTACATCTGATCTCGATGTGCGCGGTGTCTTCATTCCGCCCGTCGAATACATCCTTGGTATGTCAAAGGTTGAGCAGTACCAGGAGGCCGGCACAGCCGATCGGCCCGACCTTGTGATCTATGAACTGCGCAAGTACATAGCGCTCGCCGCAGACGCGAATCCAAACATTCTTGAGATTGTCTTCGCCGACGACAGCGACATTCTCAGCATCACCGACGTGGGCCGCATTCTGCGATCAAAGCGGCATCTCTTTTTGTCGAAGAAGGCGCGGCACACGTTCTCAGGTTACGCGATGTCACAGCTCAAGCGCATCGAGTCGCACCGTCGTTGGCTGCTCAATCCGCCAACGGCTCCACCTAAGCGCGCGGACTTTGGCTTGGAAGAACGTCATGCGATTCCGGGCGATCAGATCAAGGCTGCCGAGGCGATCATTCGCAAACAGGTCGAAGCTTGGGAGAACGTGCTACCCACATTTGGCGTAGATGTGGACGATCCTGCCGCATGTATTCAGATGCGTGATCTGCTCATGCAGACGCTTACGGAGATGCGGCTTAGTACTGACGATGAGCGCTTTCAGGCAGCGGGCCGACGTGTAGGTTTCGATGCCAACTTTCTCGACATGCTCGACCGCGAACACAAGTACACACAGAAGCGTCGCGAGTGGGATAGCTATCAGCAATGGTGCTCGGGTCGGAATGAAGCGCGTAGTGTGCTTGAACGTAAGCATGGCTTTGACACGAAGAACGCGATGCACCTAGTCCGGCTGATGCGCATGTGCGAGGAAATCCTGCGTGATGGCGTCGTGCTGGTGCGGCGCCCCGATGCTGAGGAACTACTCACCATTCGCAACGGAGCTTGGTCCTATGAGAGACTGATGCAGTGGGCACATGACATGGACGCGCGCATGGCATCGGTGGCCGCCACATCGAAGCTGCCCAACACTCCCGATCGAGTCGCAATCAATGCCTTGTGTGTCGAGCTGATGCGGGCGCAAGATAACATAAACCGTTTGCCTTTCTGACTTGCATCCCGCCGTCGCCCGTGCTACAATACCTAAGTGGCCACAACCTGCCTGCATCGTCTGCCTAACCTCAGCAATATCTGTGCCATCTGCGATACCGCGGTGCCCGGACCCGATCGCCTAGCTGCTCGTCTGCGCGGTCGCTATGCCGATAAGCAACCACATCAGCACACCCTGCCGCCCGGTCAGCATACACTGACGCTGGTTCGCGGTAACGATGTGTCTGAGGTGGACGTTGTCATACGTCCACGCACCGAGGCTGACATCCTACCACCTGATGCGCCCTTTGTCGTCGAGGTAGTAGCTGCACGTGGCAGTACGATACTGCCTGTTGGCCACGTCGAGGCCGTGCGCATGTCGGTTGATTCGGTGGTTGTAGACAGCAACAACACGACAAGCGACGGCGACACCACCTGTAACTAATCTATGTCACAAACCTACATCGACCTCATCGGCTGGATTCCAGTCGTTGCGGTCTTCGTTGCGCAATGGACCGGCAGCGACCGCGTCTGGGTCGTCTGCAACATCCTCTTCGCACTCTACCACACCTTCCTCACGCATCTGCCGCCGCTAGCGATCTGCGCGTTCGTTCTGACGCTGATATCGCTGTGGCGTATCTACCGGAAATCAAAATGAAAACTGGCCCACAGAAGCCATTAAAGGTCTACCTATGCGGGGCGCATTGCGTCGGCAAGAGCACGCTGGCGCGGTGGATTTCGCGCAAGTTTCAGCTCCCTCACATTGCCGAGGTCGCCCGCACGGAGCTGGCCAAGCTCGAAATCACTTTTGATCAGCTTCGCGTCGATGTTGACCTGACCTCGACGTATCAACGGAACGTGTTTGCTGCGCAGCTTGAGGCCGAGCGGGGGCGGAATCGCTTCGTCGCTGACAGAGCCTTTCTCGACAACCTCGCCTATCTTGGCAAGCATGCGCGCGGTCTGCACGATGTGCTGAAATCGCCCGCTTGCCGACAGGCAGCCGACGAGATGCGCGCAGGGGTGCGGCAAGGCACAACTCTGGTCTTTTTCGTGCGGCCACATGCTCAGCTTCTGCGTGGCGATGGCTTCCGCGCCGAGAGCGATCTTGACGTCGCTGGTGTGTGGGCGATCGACGGCGCTGTGCAATTCATGCTCGAAATGTGGGATATCGACTACATCCCGATTGAGAGCTTTTCATTCAAGGAGCGCCAACGTACCGTTGAAGCGCTTCTCCGAGGTAAATGACCATGAAAGAAATCGAGCTTATCTTCACGCAGTTACGCGAAAAGCTAGCGACGGCTGAGACCGCACAGCGTCGCGACATCGCCCTTGACACGGCGCAACTGCAAGTGCAACAGGTGCTGATTCGACAGGGTGCCGACAAGGGGCTCGTCGGAATCAAGCGGGCGAAGGCGTAATCACATGACCACAGACAACCGTTTCGCCCTCGACGCCGCGGCCGTCGTGCAACAGCTCAGCCGCGAGATCGCCGGAATGCAGGCCCGCGCGGTCGCCCAGCGGGCACTCATCGAAGCCGCGGCATCGCTACAACGTCCCGACATCTGCGAGCGGGCGGCAACCGAGGTGCAGATCTATGAAGACGCTGCGGCACGACTGTTGCAGGTAGTTCAGAACATCGTGACGGGTCGTGGTGTGGCGGGCAGTGCAGCCCCCGCATCCCACGATGCAACGGCAGGGGCTTCTAAGGCCACTTCACCGCAACCCCCTAGCTCACCCCTTACCCCGATGCAGGACGTGCGTTATCGCGTTGCTATGAGCGCACAGAATGCACCGCACAAACGGCATGAAGCGCTGGTGCAGTTGCTGGTGCAGCTAAAGACCGAGCTATCGCCAGAGCAGCTAGCACAACTACGTACCGTCTACACTGACATACACTCGAAATGGTCGGGCCTTTCGATACTGGCCGAAGAGCTGAGCGCGTTGACGCTGAGCCCTGCGGCAGATGAAGCGTCGGTACGTCGGTCTGATCAGATTCGACGAGTGCAGATGCAGCTTCGCTGGGCTGCTGAGATCGTGGGGGCCGCGGTGTTGACTGAGGCACTCTGCGACGAGTACCGACAGCAGGTAGATGCCGCAGTGGCTGTGCTGTCAGGCTTGACGTATCGAAGTGATGAGGGTGCGCGAGCTGAGGCGGTGATTGCGCAGCTTCGACGGCTGCGGGATGACTGCGACTTGGCGGCGAGGTTGCGAGGGTAGGTGACGGGCCGAAGCCCGTCTGTTACAGCGTGAAGCCGAGCGCGTAGACGTTTAGCTGGTCCAGCGCGTTGCTGACGACGTAACCAAAGCCGCCATCGAGCGCGCTGGCTTCAACCTGCGCATAGATGTTGTTACTGCCACTCGCCGCGTCACCCCACATGGTGAGCGACGTCAAATCGTATGAGTACAGGTACGCGCTAGCCTGGTCAGCATTCGGAACAAAGACGAGCTGAAGCAGGACGCTTGACGCATTGGTCGGGACGTAGGTGTTGAAGCTGACCGCAGCCGGCACAGTGGCGTTGCCACCCGAAAGCTGTACCGTGGACGGGCTGAATTTCTTGGTCAGGTACGTCTTGCCCGACTGCGTGTAGGGGATCAGGTTCGGCCCAGTGTCGGCGTAGAATGTGGTAACAAACTGGTACTGCTCGTCGCCGGTCTTGTATCGGTAGCCTGCATCTGGCGCTGTCGTCGAAACCGACCACGTGATAACACCCGCGACAAGGTTGACGTATACGTAGTAGCGTGTATTCGCAGCGAAGGCACCGCCAGCCAGAGCAAGCGGGTCGATGGTCGTCGCGACGCTGTGGGGTACAGCAGTCCAGACACCGAGTTGCTTGACGATCACAGCACCCAGGGGCTGCACAACCATAACCGTGTTCGAGGTCGCCTTGACGCGCGGATAGAACCCGCCGCCATACGTCAAATATCGTAGAGCTTCAACGCTATTCTCAAGCGACTGAAAACCCGTATTTACTGACGCTGCATTGGCGATGTCACCATCGGCCGGTGCGTTGAAGGTCTGAACAATCTGCGTAGGGGATGCCGGAGTAATTGCCGTAGACATGCTGTCAAGGTATGCCGCTTCAGCCGTGGTGACATCTTCGCCAGTGTAGTAGATGCGGTCAGTCTCGGTAGCCAAGTCGTCGAGATGCGCGCGGGTGCAATCCGGGGTGCCGACATCTGGCAGGGACAGCCGGCCGGTGATTGCCTTGCTGACCGAGATCTGCTTGAGTTTCCAGATTCGCGCCGAGGGCACGCCGCACTGGCCAACGGGATCGAGCGTCCAGCCGTAAGTCTGAACCTCAGTCAAACCTGAGCGGGTCGAAAACAGCACGCCGAGCTTGCTGCTGCACTGAGCATAGAGCTGTTCTTGGGGCAGACAGCGCGTCTTGCAGTCAGACCATGGGCCAACTCGGCTGCTGCAAAGCCCAGTTGTCCCCGACGAGCCGGGCGGTACTTGCCCCGGCGCACAAAAGGCGGCAAAGAAGGCAAAGAAAACGAAGAAGAGGTTGCGTAGGCTAGTGAGTGGTCGCATCGGTTTGTTCCTCCACGACAGAGAATAGAGAAATGCCCACTTCCCTACAAGCCGGGAATTATACGCGAAATTTGAAAAAGATTTTCCGTCGCTGAGCGATACTTTAGCGACAATGTAGGCAAATGTGGGGCGGAACTACTTAGGGAAGGGTGCGGGAAAGGGACGAGCGGCGAAGTGCTTACCGTCGGTAGGTGATGTGCTTACCGACGGTGGGGTGTTTACTAGGCTATCCGCCGCAGCCACCCTGACCATGCCCACACGTCGGGCAGCTCAAGCAAGCACCGTCCCGTCGCATCATCGAGCTGCAGCGTGGGCAGGTTTCCCGTGACGCTGTCAGCATTGGCGGAGTCATGTCGTACTGACCTGTTTCCTGTGCGATCTCGGTCATCTTGTTCAAGCCCCAGCGACGCAGCCACTTCGCCAAGTAGTCCAGCGGCGACGACGCATAAGGCACCCCAGCCGCGCCCTCGCCGGTGAAGCCGCTCGGAGCGAAAGCAGTGCCTTCCCACTTATCAAGGAACGTGCTCAGATCGGCCCCGTGTTGAATAGCGATGCTTGCCGCTTGCGTTGCGATATCGACGACGAGCGCGCTGGCTTTCGGCTCCATCCGCACGAAGATCTCGCCGATGTCGCCGTTCTCATAGAAGCCTAGATGCACGTAGCCATCTACACCGCCGAGGGTGAATTTATGGCAGTGCGCGCGACGATCGCTGGGCAGACGACGACGCTTGGCGGCCGATGGCGACGAAACGTTTGGTTGCGCGGTGGGCGGTGCTTCTGGCACTTTCTTGGCCTCAAGCGGCTGATCCTTGCAGCCGTCACGATAGACAGCGACGGCCTTAAGCCCCAGTTTCCAAGCCTTGACGAAGACTTCACGGATGTCAGCCACGGTGTAATGCGACGGACAATTCACCGTCTTGCTGATTGCCCCCGATAGAAACGGCTGAACAGCCGCCATCATCTTGAGGTGACCGTCGATGCTGACCTCGTTGCCCGGCTGGCCGAATGCTGTCGCGAAGATGGGAAGGTGTCGCTCTTTCAACCACCGATCGCCGTCAGACGGATGACCCTCGTACGCGACAGGCAATTCTCCAGTCTTATGTAGGAGGTTGATAATTCTGTTGATCTTGGTTTCGTCGTAACCGAGCCGACGCAACGCAGGCTCGATCGACCTGTTGACGTACTCTAGGCGACCACCGCCAGCCAGGTTCTTGACCTTCACGAGCGCCGTATCAGGCTCGACGCCAGTGGTATCGCAGTCCATCGCGAAACCGATCGTGCCCGTGGGGGCTAGCACCGTCCCTTGACCGTTACGGAAGCCGTATTGGCCACCATAAGTCGAAGCAAGGAGCCAAGCGTTGTATGCGCGCCCAGCAATCTCACTGTGCGCTGAAGTTTGTAGAGCCCGGGCAGCCTCAACGTGCTTCTGCATCACTCGCAGCATCGCGTCTCGGTTCTCGGCGAAGCGTGGAAACGGCCCCCCGCAATCGCGGGCGATCTCAGCGCTGGTCAGGTACGCAACCCCACCCATGAGTGCAGTCACAGCGCCAGCATATGCACGTCCTTCGTCGCTGTCGTAGGCAAGCCCTAGCTGCATCAGCAGGGCACCCAGATCAGCGTAGCCGAGGCCGAGCGGGCGAAAGTCGTGACTGTTCTTGGCAATCAGCTCGGTCGGATACGACGCAGCCCCGACGAGCACCTCCTGTGCAACGAAGACCGTGCGACAGACATGCTCAAAAGTCTCGATATCAAACGTTCCGTCAGCTTGCAGGTACTTAGTCAGGCGCTGTGAAGCGAGGTTGCACGCAGAATTATCTACGTACATGTACTCTGAGTTATGTACGACAATAGAATGCAATTGTCCAGGTGTACGTACACCGAAGTTGTGCGTACCCTCAACTTCTAGGTCGAACACAGGTTCGTCGGCAACCAATCGACGAACAGATGCCACCCGGTCATTGACAAGCGATCGGTGAGCATTGATTTTTTGGGTGAAGGCTTCCCAAGTCAACCCTTGAATGCCCCGCTTGTTCGCCAACGGCAGTACGCCTACCAGACCGTTTTTATGGATGTACGCATTCCAACGACCTAGCGATACACCCGTAAAAGCTTTGTGTGTGCGTCGAGGGGCTGCTTCAAGATACTCCCAAGCTTCGACTGCAAGACGCATATCCATTTCGATAAATCGAGGGTTATTTTCTCCCGCACTGTGCTCTTTCAGATGGTCCTTTTCCAGCATCAGGCTCAGGTTTGACAGCCGATCGTCGGTAGGATCGCCGTTCAGGTGATGGACCTCGTAACCCTTCGGAATAGGTCCGACAACCTGTTCCCAGATGAAGCGGTTTTGATACTCACTGCCGTTCAAGCAGCCGGGCAAGATGCGATGATTGATCATGCGTCGCCCAGAACGTTGAGGGTTTGCCTGCCGTGCAATTTTACGCAACCGCATACCCAGCGATAGGTGTTGCGCTTCACAATAAGTGCCGTCCTGAAGCAGAAATCTGTGCTCGGGTGTGCAACGTACAGTAACACCCTTGTCAGTCTTAACCTCAACCAACTCACGCGCTTGTCCCGACTGCCATACGCGTTTAATGCGGCGCAGAACTGGCAGTCGTGCTGTGCAATCAAAGCTAAAGGCATAGGGCAAGTCTTTGCCTTCTCGCTGCCACTGCATGAGCTGGTTAAAGCTCAAAGGGCCTTCCGTGGTATCGACGAGCATGTCACCAGTCAGACAGCAGGGATTGGACGCATTAATTCGCGCACTTACAGGCGATGTGTGCCAGGCATTGATCGTAGTATCGAACTGCATGCCGGGGTCGCCGCAGTCCCACGCAGCTTGCGCGATGCTGTCAAGCAGCTTGCTCGCAATCACGGGTTGGCCCGAGATTTGCTGCTCGCTGCCATGCCAATACGTCGGCCAGTGCAGATTGATTTGCCCGGCCTCCGACGTTGCTGCCAGCATGAAAGCGTCGTCAACGCGCACCGACTGATTGGCGTTTTGATAGGGAATCCAAGTGGTTGCGGTCGCGTTGAAGTTCGTACTCCACCCCTGCGCTCCCAGATCGCGAATCATCTTCTGCGCTGTCGTCTTGGTCTCGATAAACGAAAAGATATCGGGATGATAGACGTCGAGAATGCGCATCAGGGCAGCCCGTCGCGAGCTGCCCCCGCTCTTGGTCACACCCGCCCAGCCGTCGAGCCCACGCATAAACGACACTGGCCCGCTCGCCGTGCCGCCACCCGACAGCGCAGTGTCCTTCGGACGCAGCATTGACAGGTTACTACCCGTTCCGCTGCCTCGACGAAATAGGTGCGTCTCGCTGGTCTGCAGCGCACAGAGGCTGTCCATCGAGTCAGCGACGGCCTGTATGAAACAGGCTGACGCTTGAGGACCGACCCCACCCGCATGTTTTGGTGTCGCAACACCGACATTAACCCACACTGGAGTATTGAACAGCGCGTACTGACCCGCGCAGATGTAGAACAGCTCATCGCGGAACGCGCGGCGCTTGGTCTCATCGCCACCGAAGTAGTCACAGCCGACGTCAGGATGCCGGCTCGCCTCAGCGATAGCATCGACGACGCGCGTAATCATGCCCATGATCGACGTTTCCATTTCGCCGTTGATGCGGCGAAACCACGTCTTAGCGGCGACGGTGACGGCCAGATCGGACCAAAAATCAGGCGCTTCGACGTCGGCCGAATAGACGACCGCGCCATCGTCGCCTTTGATAGAGACGTGCCGACGAGTCCAGTTGAACATTGATTCAACGGGAATGTCGATGCTGGTAAACTTACGCTGAAAGGACAGCCCCTGCGGGGCGGGGACAATAGACACGGTATTACTCCGTAGGTGGTTTGACTTATCGCGGCTCTGGCTATCGCAGCGCCGGACTTCCAAGGTAACATGACCAGGAGACGAAGTCAAGCGTAGGTGGCGATGGCTGAAGTCGGCTATGAACTGCTTTACCTCTTGACTTCGCGGCGCCGCTCGGGCATGATTGGGTGAAAGTAAACGAGGTGCTTGAGTGATCGACTTTTCCGACTTCAAAGACGCTAAGGGTAACACCGACTGGGCAGCCTACCGCACAGCTTGCGTCGCGGCTGGTGAGCTGTGTATGCGGTGCGAGACTGCTCAATATTCGCGCGGATCTGGTAGCCCGCGGCTCTGCCTCGATTGCCAGAGCCTAGACACCGACAGTGATGAAGTCACTCACGGTGACTACGTCCGATGCCCACGATGTCATCATCAGCATCGTGTCAGCGACGGCGATAACTACGACCTATACGAAGACGGCGAGCACGACTTCACCTGTCAGTCATGCGACCTGGATTTCGAGGTCAGTACGTTGGTGTCATACACGTTCCGATCGCCAGCCCTGATCGCCGCAGACACTGACGATGACGATGACGATAACGATGATGGGGCAGTCGATGCTGGCTGACACCCGCACCCGCGGCCAGCGCTGGGCCGACGCCGTGACCCGCTTCGGCGGAAGCTGGGCGTTCATCGGAACGTTTGTGGGCAGTAGCGCGATCTGGGTGGCGTGGAACGTGCTGGGAAATGCGCGTCCCGATCCCTACCCGTTCCTCTTCCTGAACATGCTGCTGACCGTCATCAGCACATTTCAGCAGCCCTTTGTGCTTCTATCCCAGAATCGACAGAACGAGGAGGATAGGCAGCGCGACGAAGAGGACCGCGCGCAGTTGCGGCTACTGATTCAAAGGTTGGACTCAATTGAGGCCAAGCTTGATCGCGGTAAGTAATGGACATCAATCAACTCATATCCGCATACACCAACGCTGAGACCGCTCTGCTCAAAGCCTTTGATTTTGAACAGGATTGGCGTGTATTGCCAATCGACGACATGCGCAAATACGTGTGGACCTTGTCTGATCATTCGGTTGAGTGGGCTGAGTACGAAGACGATCTGGGCACTGGCAAAGTCTACACTGGCGATGTGTGGCACGGTATCATCAAAACCACATCGACGCACACAGCAATCGCCATTGACACACAGTGTGATGGCAATATCTTCTTCTGCATATTCGATAACTCCAAACGCAGGTAAACGTACATGAACCGCTATAGCGCAATCGCCATCTTCGACAAAGACCTTGACCGCGTCGTTCTGATTGAGAAACAGAAACCCGCGTGGCAGGCAGGCAAGGCCAATTTTCCGGGTGGGAAGGTTGAACTACAGGATGCTGCCCAAGAGGCCCACCTCGCCTGCGCCATCCGCGAAACCACCGAAGAGACCGGCCTAATCCTCGATCCCAGCTCCGTCAAGCACTTCGCCACCCTGCGCTTCACCACCGACGGGCAGCCGGGCGAATGCCGCTTCTTTTGCTGCATCGGCGATGTGGACGCGGCGACGACGCGCGAGCAAGAGCGCATTTTCGTTGACGACGTGTTCAGTGTCATGCACGGCTGGGCGAGCTATTTTCGAGATCCTCGCTATCGCCACTTCCTCGACACCATGCCAAACCTGCCCTGGCTCTGCGCGATGGCTCGGCAACGACTGCGCGACGGCTACGACGGGGCCGATGTTCATGTCGTCGAGGAGGTCGGTCGGGCTGCGCAGGGGATCAGCAAGTGACCCAAATCATCAGCCTACACAGTGGCCCCGGCACCGGCAAATCGACATCAGCCGCTCAGCTATTTGCTGAATTAAAACAACGACATTGCTCTGTCGAGCTTGTCAGAGAGTACGTGAAGAAGTGGGCCTGGGAGGGCCGCAAGATCAGCGGCTTCGATGAGTACTACTTTGTCGGACACCAGATCCGCGAAGAGAGCCTACTCTTCGGCAAGGTTGACTACATTGTCACAGACAAGCCTCTATTGATGGACATCTACTACGCCGAAAAGTACGCAGGCCCGACCATTGCACGTGGCATCCGCGCAGCCGTCACCAGCTACTACGACGCTTGCGCGGAAGCTGGACACCAGCACCTACACGTGTTTCTGAAGCGGTCGAAGCCCTACGACAAGCGGGGACGCTTTGAGGACGAAGCGACGGCGCGCAGCATGGACCTTGATATCAAGGCCCTGCTGCAACAGCTAGGCTATAGCTTTGAGGAGATCGGAACGTCGGCGGAGATGGTGAGGCAGTACGCAGATAGGCTGTTGACTTCGCGCGGTGAGTGAAATATGATTCCTGTGGAGGTGAAACAATGCGACGAATCGATCAAGATATCGACGAGGATATCTGGCGCGTCTACGAAGAGATCGATGAAGATCCGATCATAGAGGGTTATACTCTGAAAGAGCTGCGCAACTGGACCGACCAATTGATTGCGGAGTGGGGCGAGGATGCGTTCTTCTGCGGCACAGACCTCATTCGGGCAGCCACGCCCGAAGAGGTGACTGCCGAGCTGAAGCGCCGAGAGGACTTGGCGAAGTCTAAGCGAAAAGTGGATGAGGCACAGGAGCGCGCGCAGTACGAAGCTCTACGCGCGAAGTTTGAAGGGCAACCGTGACTGAGCTTGAGCAGTTTGAGACTGCCCTCGAAATCGAGGGTGTCTTGCGAGGCAGAAAGATACTACGGATTGAGCAGTTGGGTGCGCTATCTGTGCGTGCGCACTTTACGGATGGAAGCTGGCAGGACTTACATGGGCTACTTGCTGTACGCCGATATAAGCAAGGGCAGCCGAAGCCGCCCACCGACTAGCCGATCAACTAAGAATCGATTGATTTCGCGAGCTTGTAAAATACTTGCGAATTGAGTGTTGACTTCTGC